>Ga0268298_10006094_pt1 | contig 11031 bp, 11 predicted proteins | sample WWTPWeurt_MetaG_FD_194462 | JGI IMG/M metagenome (GOLD analysis project Ga0268298, IMG submission 194462) | Activated sludge microbial communities from WWTP in Nijmegen, Gelderland, Netherland - WWTP Weurt | ecosystem: Engineered > WWTP > Aerobic digester > Activated sludge | place... | reverse complement strand
AATCACCTGCCGAACGAGTAATCCAAGCGCAAGAGTCGCAACGGCAAAAAAATCGCTACGTAATCGTTGGGATAAGAAGCCTTTTAGTAAACCGAGAAACACCCCGACGCCCGCGCCAAGAATCGACACCAGAACAATATCAAACTTGGAAGTAAACAACGCGGTGATATATGCCGCGAGGCCAAAACTCGCGGCAAAACCAAGGTCGAGCATGCCTGTAATGCCAAGCGCGAGATTCAATCCCAGAGTAAGCAAAATAAAAATCACTGCAAGACGCAGAATGATTTGCCCGCTCTGCAAAACGAGAGGAGCAATTGCAAGCGCAAGCAATAGGAGGATAAACCAACGCTTCACACCCGCGTTTTGAACTGGCGCTGTTAAAATAATTGAATCGCGGACCGTGATTGACTCTGACTCCCCTTCCCCGCCGAAGCCAGTTGGTTTCCAGGCAAAGAGAATCACAAGCAGGGCAAGCAGCAAGGCGGGGGTCCACTGTGCGGTGAGGTAGTAATCACTCAACGAAGAGACCACGCCAATTAATAGGCCACTGACCAATGCGCCAAACGGATTGCCAATCCCGCCAAGCAAGGCGGCCATGAACGCGAAGAGTCCGCTCTGCGCACCGTGACTGCCAAATGGGCGTGAATAATACAGTGCGAATATAAAGCCTGCCGAACCGGCGAACGCACCGCCCAAGGCGAACGCACGGCGAATGGTTTGGTTGACATTGATGCCGATCATCTCTGCCATTTGGTAACTCTGCGATAAAGCACGGATGGCTTTGCCTGTGCGGGACTTTAACAAAAACCAGGTTGCGAATGCCACTAATGCAAACGCCATCAGAATAACAAAGACATCGCTAAAGCGGATGATGATGTTGAACGGCAAGCCCAGCGTTTTTACAAGATTGATCTCAGGCAATAAAGAAGGGATTCCATCGGTAGGTACTTCGGGTAAACCAGGGACGCTACGATGCTCACCGGGAATCCACGAGCCTTGAAAAGTGCGCCAAACAAGCGCGCCTTGAAAGAGAATAAACGAAAGCCCGAGCGTGGCGATTAAAGGCGCAAGGCGCGAATGCCCGCGGAAGGGAGAGAAAGCGAGGCGTTCCACGCCAACGCTTAGCAATGCGCCGAGCGTCATAGCGGCAAGAAGCACGAAAGCAAGCCCGCCGGCAATCTGCAGCGGCGGCCAATTTTGTTTGATGCCGACAATGTTAATGATTGAAGTTACCAGTGCGGTGCATAAAGCAAAGACATCCCCATGCGCAAGATTTAACGTGCGGACTGTGCTGTAGATCAAGGTCACGCCGATGGCATTGATGGCCAGAACCGCGCCATTTGACAAGCCGAAGATCAAGATTTGAACAAAGATTTCAAACAGATTCGGCGCGTTTGGGTTTGACTTATCTGCTGATTGGGCAGTTTGTGGAATTTGCTTCGTGGCCGACCAGATTACTTCGTAATCACCGTTACAGTTCGGTTGGCGATCATGCCAGTGGATCACGAGTCGGCCTGCGAACCTTGAGTCTGATTCAAACGAGGCGGATATGGTTACATCGTCACCAAGAATAGTTTCAATTGTGTTGTTCGTTATCTTTGGCTGATTCGATATGGGTATTTGTCCATAGGCGATGGCGGTACATGGGATTCCATCTGAGCCAGTGAAGTTATAAATCAACCCTGCAAGAGAAGAATTTTGGATCGTGAGAAATATCTTGAACGGCTTACCATCAATCGAGGAGCCCGTCCCCTGCCATTGACCGTCGAGCGGAGAAGATAGGGCAAAGGTTGAATCAGCAACAACAGGCGTGCTTACAGGAGCGCAGGAAATCAGGAAAAGGAGTACCAATAAGATAAAGGGATATTTTTTCATGAGCATTTTCCATCTGCCCCCACAGGGCAATGAGTTGATGGATTCCAGAGGATTATCTCACGTGCTTATCAAAGAATCTCAAGGACCGCGCCATGAATTCAAACCACGGTTCCCCAATAAAGGAATGGCCTTCATCCTCCTGGGAAAATATCTGCGCGTCTTTATTCGCTGCTATGAAACCATCATACATTTTTGTGGACCATTCAGGCGGAGTGCCGGCAAATGTCAGACCGTCTTTTGTGCCGTAGTTGATCTGCACTGGCGCGCTGACGGTGTCCAAATGATAAAGCGGAGAAATGGCTTTCAGGATATCAGGATCAACCACAGAGTTAAAGTAGGAGGCGATCAAGTCAGGGGGAAGATCCAATGGCAGGATGTCTGAAGAGTTACAGCCATATTCAAGCTCTCCCGCGAACACATCGCCAAGGCAGCCTGGTCCCCAACGGGCAATAATATCCGCAAAATCCGCGCTGACCGAGGAATAAATGACGGCCGCTTTGACGCGCGAGTCGACGGCGAGCACTTTGAGAGTCACGCCGCCACCCATGCTGTGCCCCCACATACCAATGCGTTCAGGGTCAGCCTGCGGAAGCGAAGGAATGGCGTTCATCAAATTGATAACATCAATGGCGAGACCCGAGTAAAACAAACTCTCTCCAGTTTCAGAATCACCCCAACTGCGGTAATCTGACGAGAGAGTCAGATAACCACGGCGGTTGAAAAACTCCGCGGCACGGTCTGTACCGTCACCGGAGTTGTAAACCGTGCGCGAAAAGAATCCATGATTCATCATAATGACCGGATAGGGCGCATCACCGCTCTTTGGGATCTGCAAAATACCTGTGATGGTCAGGCCGTCGCTTGGATATTCAATTAAATAACGTGTGAAATTTTCTGTCTCAAGCAGTGTTTCACGAAGTACGATCTTCCCGCTTTGAAATTTATGGCTGCGCAAGCCGTCAATGGTATACGGCTGGATCGCCTTTTCGGTCGCGCGCGTTGCAGTTGGAATTGGCGTGATCGTGGGCGTTAAAGATGCGGGGGTGATCATCACATTGGGCGGAGGCAGGGTGGCAGTCGGCAGAACGGAAGCAGGCGTACACGCCGCAAGAAAAATCAAGAGGAACAGGCTAATGCGGTGATTCACAAGCTCGGCGCTTTCCACTTTTTGATCGCATCCTCAAATGGAGGGAGGATTTTCTTCGCGCGGAATGGATACCAACCGATCTCGCCGCGCACAGCCTGTTCCTTTAATTCAGTCGAACCCCAGATCAAGGATGCTCCAAGAGCGCCAATCAGAGAGGATGCCCAGTTATTTAGCATAAATAATGAACCGAGAATGCACAATGCGCCGGCAGCCATCACGTACGGCCACCATAAATAACCAAAATATCTTTCTCCGCGAATCACCCAGATAAAACCCAATCCGATAATGAAAAGCGTGGCGATGCCGAGTAGAAATCCAAATAAATTCATTTTTCATTTTCCTTGATCGAAGCTAATTCAGTAGGCGAGTAAGCCATTCCACGCGGATTACGATCAAGCCAGTCAAATATAGTAGCGACAGGATATTCAGCCAGGATTTTTGCGTGGCGCGGATTCTTTGGATTTGCGGGGGCATGTCCGTGCTTGATACGTTTTTGCTGGCGATAAAACTCGAATGAGTCCCAGAGCAAGGTCACACCGAGGATGCCGCACATCGCAGATAAATACAGGCTTGAGACAAAGAAAGATGCGACCTCAAACCCGAATCCCATTGTAAAAGCGATCAAGGCCGGTATCCACAAATTGGTCGTTTCACGCTCGATCTTCCTTACAGCGACATGTCCCAGCCAGACGCCGAGGAATGTCGCAAACGCGGAAGCAAATCCTAATAAATTAATTGCCATTTCGACTCCCATGAAAATATTTTTCTATTATAACGGGCGCGCAATATGCTTTCATTTTTAAGTAAACTCTTATTGAAACCTACAAAATCTACCTGTCCTAATTTGTGAATAAACATACAATAATCCAACCGAGGAGAGCAACCAAGGAGAAGGTGTATGCACATTGCGATCGTCGGCGGGGGCGTAACAGGTCTAAGCGCCGCGTGGGAATTACAACAACGCGGAATTAAATTTACCTTAATGGAGGCCTCTGATCACTGGGGTGGAAAAGTCGTATCATCAAAAATCAATTTAATTAACAATGCGAATTTTTTGGTCGAAGGCGGGCCAGACACCCTTATTACACGCAAGCCCGAGGCGTGGGATCTGGCGAACGAGTTGGGAATGCGCGATCAGATGGTCAACCCTGGTTCTGAAACCAACGGGACTTTCGTGCTAGATCACAGTGTTCTTTACCCGATCCCTGTTTCGGCTTCACGATTCATATCCACTCCCCTCTTGACTGTCCGCGGAAAACTGCGAATGCTGGCGGAGCCATTTCAACCCGCCCGGCGAGACTATGAAGACGAGTCGCTTGCAGATTTTGTGCGCCGCAGACTGGGGCGGGAAGCACTGGAGAAATTCATAGGGCCAGTGCTGGGCGGAATTTACAATACAGACCCGGAAACTCAAAGTATCATGGTCTACTCACCGGTTATGAGGGAGATGGAAAGAGAAGGCGGCGGATTGGTTGCGGGCGCAATGCTTCGGGCATTCCGCGGAAGGAAAAAAAACGGGCAAAAAATTCCGCGCTTTGTTTCATTCAAAAACGGATTACAAGCATTGACGGATGAATTAGCCCGTCAACTCAAAGGGGATTTACGTTTGAATACGCGGGTTGAAAGAATGTCACAGAACAATAATGGGTATCAAATATTCACGGAGGATGGAACCACAGTCCACGCGGACGGAGTGATTTTGGCAGTGCTAGCGAATCAAGCATCCGCGCTGATTAATGATATTTCCCCAGAAACCAGCCGGCGGTTAAGCGCGATCCGCCACCAAAACATTGGCACGCTTTCACTCGTGTATCGCAAGTCAGATATCCCCAGGCAACCCGTCATCAGCGGGGTAATGATCCCGCGCCGTGAAAAAAGAATGATCGACGCGATCACCTTCACGTCGCGCAAGATGCCAGAACGGTCAACGGAGGGATACGCTGTGCTCAGGATATTCATCGGGGGCGGCGCGCCTGAGATGGTGGAATTTGGCGATGAAAAGCTGATCGAGGCAGTCAAAAGGGAGCTCGCGGAATTGCTCGGTATCAGCGCCGCGCCGCAGACCTGGACAGCGTTCCGCTGGCAAAATGGATTTCCGCAGGCGGATGTGGGGCATTTGAAACGTGTGGATGAAATTGAAAAAAACCTACCTCCAAATCTTGCGCTGGCTGGCAGTTCGTACCGCGGCATTGCTGTCCCTGACTGTATTCGTCAGGGACGAGAGACGGCGGAGAAATTATTCCATTACACCAAGGAGCATAAAAAATGAAAGTTGTTCGTTACCTAAACAATGCACGTCTGGCATTCTTTTCAATCGGGTATGGATTAAGCGGCGCATTGATCGGGGGGACATTAAATCGACTCATGATCGCAGAACTGGGATTACCAGCATCGCTGGTGGCCTTCTTCTTTGCCGTTCCGCTTTTAATCTCCCCAGCGCGGGTCTGGCTCGGCTACCGCTCAGATGGCTTTCCCGTTTTCGGCAAACGCCGCGAACCGTATATCATCTTCGGCGCCTTTGTCATCGGGCTTGGGATCTTCGCAGCCTCAAACGTGGCGGCACATCCCTCAAAGAGCATAGCGCTTCTTGTATTAAGTGGCACACTTTCCTTTATGCTGTACGGGCTTGGACGCAACCTAGCGCATAATACATATCAGGCACTGGTCTCAGATCGCTACGCAGGCACAACCCGCACACGCGCCATCACTTTTTACGAAGTGGCAACTTTGCTTGGCTCTGTCATGGGAGCAGGCTTCATTGGCAAAGCGCTGGAAAGCTATGAACCCGCAAAATTGATCAGCGTGTCCACAGGCGTTGCGGTTGTCATCTTTGTACTCGCCGCCCTCGCGGCAATCGGACAGGAATCCCGCGATCAGGCGCTTGAAATTGCGACTGAAAGCGCTCGAAAGGTCCCGTTCCAAACAGTGCTGAAAGAAGTAGTGTTTGCAGACCCGCAAGTACGCATCCTCTTTACACTGGTCATCTTTACCTTTATCGGAACCCTTGCGCAGGATGCCCTGCTTGAGCCTTATGGTGCGCTTGTTCTCGGGATGAGCGTTGGGGATACCACCCGCCTGACAATGTACTGGGGATTGGGAGTGCTCGCTTCCATGCTGACCTGCGGCTTGTTCCTGATCAAGTGGCTGGGATATATGAAGTTGATGCGGACGGGCATTGTCGCCAGTATTCTGGTCTTCGTTGGATTGGTTGCAACAGGTTTGACGGGCAACACCGGCATCTTCAAGAGTCTGGTCTTCGTGATGGGTCTTGGCACCGGGTTGGCGGGCGCAGGCATGTTGAGCGCCATCATCTCATTCACCACACCGGTCCGCGCGGGCATATTAATGGGGGTCTGGGGCGTGGCGAATATGGTCGGGCACGCGGCTGGCAATTTAACAGGCGGCATCCTGGTGGATAGCGTCCGGTATGCGACAGGGAATGCCTTCTTTGCGTATTCATCCCTGTTTGCGATGGAGGCGGTCATGCTTGCTGTTGCCTTGTATCTCTCGACAAAATTAAACGCGAATGTATCACATGCTTACACCGAGGAGGTGAATATTCTGGCGGCAGCCGCTTCTACGGAATAATCAAACCTCCCAACAAAAAATCTCCGAGCCTACAAAAGCGCGGAGATTTTTTTGATTCAACATACCAAGGCAATTAATAGTCGCGGACTTCATCCTGCAGTCCCTGCTCTAAAATATCATCGGCCTTTTTTAGCAATGCGGCGGCGACATCTTCATCCACAAGCGCCTCGCCACAATTGTGGCAAACCTGCGCGGGAACATTCCGCATGAGCAGGCGAAATTCGCCGCGTTCGAAGGGAATGGATGTAAAACCATCGATCAATTCAGCTTGTCTGCAAATGATGCAATTCATAAGACCATTTTAACCACAATGAGCACTAAGGACAAACTTTCTTACCTTCGGCTTCTGCCGTCTTTCTTCCATTTATTTGGGTCGGGAATATAGACTGTGACAACCGTGATGGTCTCGATTTCTGGGTTCTCAGAGGTGACGATGTGGAATGGACGTTTGCCTTGAAAGCCCATGATCAGCCGGCTCGGCTCTGGCATTTCAGCGGAATAGTCCTCGATCACATCCGCAGCCTCCAATGCCTTGCGGACTTTGGCCGGGGATATTTCACGTTCGAACATGCGCTGGACCGCGTGAGCGCGGTAGAGAATTTTTAGCACAGGTTGATTATAAACGGAGAGCAGACTTCAGTCTGCAACTTGCTGAAAAGCGGACTGAAGTCCGCATTCAGCAGTATTAAGATGTAAAATGTCTTCCGCATGAATACGCCCCTCAGAATCTCCGAAGACCATTTTCAACGACTCGCGCGGCTGCTGGAGCTTGAAGCCGAAGCAGAAAAACAGGAGACGATCCGCTCGCTTGAGAAGCTCTCGCCCGCCGAGGCGGAAGCATCCGGCAACAGCCTGATCAATCTCGTCATCCGCGAAGAAGATTCGGGAATGGGCGGGCGCACCTTGTTAACATTCAGCAAGCGCAACGAAAATTTACAGCTGCCTTACACCCGCATCGGGAACGGCAGTCCTGTCATTCTTTCAGAAGAGGGATTGCACACAAAGGACGCTCCCAGCTGGCGTGGAATTGTCAGCCGCGCGCACAAGGACATGATCCAGGTTGCGTTCACGCAAGAGCCCGAATGGGATTCGGACAGACCCGCTTTCAGGCTGGACCGTTCGACGGATGAGGTCTCAAGGCAAAGACAAAGACTGGCGCTGGAAACTGCTCGGGGCGCGAAAGGGACCCGGCTCTCCGTTCTGCGGGATGTGCTGTTGGGAAAGCAAAATCCTGTTTTCAACAAACTCGAATTCCCAGTTCCATTCAATAAAAAATTAAACGATTCGCAAAATCAAGCGGTTGCATTTGCATTGAGCGCGGAAGATGTAGCCATCATCCACGGGCCGCCTGGGACGGGCAAGACCACCACACTGGTCGAGTTGATGCGCCAGATCGTGCGCGGCGGGCAAAGTGTGTTGGCGGTAGCGGCGAGTAACCTGGCGGTGGATAATATGCTTGAGCGTTTGATCGACGCCGGCGAGAATGTGATTCGGCTTGGGCATCCTGCGCGTGTGACACCCGCCCTGCGTACCCACACGCTAGATGAACTGGCAGAGATCCATCCCGACATGAAACTCGCGCGCAAGTTGACCCGTGACGCGCATTCATTACGCAAACAGGCTTCGAAATATTTTCGAGTGAAGCCTGACCCCAATCTGCGCCATTCATTGCGCGAGGAAGCCAAACAGTTGTTGAACGAAGCGCGTCAGATCGAAGACTCGGTGACTGAAAGAATTATCAGCAACGCAAGAATCGTTTGCGCAACCGCCACCGGCCTCGACTCTGATTTTTTCATGCGCCGCAAATTTGACTGGTGCATCATGGATGAGGCCAGCCAGAGCGTGGAGCCTTCAGCGTGGATACCCATACAGTATGCAAATCGTCTTGTCCTGACGGGCGATCATTTTCAACTTCCGCCCACGATCATTTCGCCCGAAGCCATCCGTGGCGGTTTCGACATCAGCATGATGGAACGCCTGTTGAATATCAACAGCGGCTTGAGCAGGTTATTAAATGTGCAATATCGAATGCATCAGGACATCATGAAATTTTCTTCGGATGTCTTCTACGAAAGCAGTTTACAAGCTGATGAATCGGTTCGCACCGCCCTGCTCGCTGAACTGCCCGCTGTGAGCTCTTCCCCGCTGACAGATTGCCCGATCCTCTTCATAGACACCGCAGGCGCCAGCTATGACGAGGAACAGGAACCCGACGGCGACAGCAAGCTGAATCCACTGGAAGCGGAGTTGGTTATCAAGAAAGTTCACGAACTACTTGAATGTGGATTAGCCGCTGAACAGATCGCCATCATCTCCCCCTACTCGGCTCAGGTAAAACTGCTGCGTGAAAAGTTAAAACACATGGACATTGAAATAGACAGCGTGGACGGTTTCCAAGGCCGCGAAAAAGAAGCAGTGATCGTAAGTCTTGTGCGCTCCAATCGCGATGGCGAAGTCGGTTTCCTGGCGGACACGCGCCGCATGAACGTAGCCCTCACCCGCGCCCGCCGCAAATTGATCGTGATTGGTGACAGTGCCACGATCACAAGTCACGGCTTCTATCAGCGCATGGTGGAATATTTTGAGTCGATCGGGGCGTATCATTCGGTTTGGGAAGAATAGGCCCCCTCTGCCCTTCGGGCATCTCACCCAAATCAAAAACCGATTCGCCCACAGGATGCTACGCTAAGGTTAGAAGGATTGGGTTTTGCCCCCTTCGGCCACTTCCCCCAAATACGAAGGTGTGGTTGTCGTATTTGGGGGAAGCTAGCTTTAAAAGTTATCTGTCTCGATGTGATTTGTTGATCGCTCAGTGATGGGAGCAAATAGCCTCTCTAAATACGATAGTACCGTATTTGGGAAGGCTGGTGGGGCGGGTTTGAATCCTTCAACTCCACGTGCTAAGATGGGATAGTAGGAAGGAATTTGCCCTGGAAAAAAAGATGGTCTCACCAAAATTATAGCGATCTTCGGAACAGTGCTGATCTGGTTCCCCGTTCTGGCGTCGATCCTCGCAGGCATGGGGCTTTTTATCCGCAGCGGTATGCTCCGCTTTGACTATCTGATGCCAGCTGAATTATTTCCGTCCGCGCTGTTGGGCGGGGTAATTCTCTTATGGGCGGCCGTGCGCGCCCACTCCCAACAAAAATTGATCGGCTGGGGACTGACACTGGCTGCCGTATTATTATTTGGCGGGCAAGCGGTCGCCATTATCACCGGGCTGGCATCGGGACGAACCGAACCGACTCCTTTGCTGATAGCGCTCGTCCTGACCCCGATCATGATCTACGCGCTGCTGCTCGCAGTCATAGGCGTCGGCGGCGTGCAGTTGGTACACGATCTATTCAAGCATCCCGCGCCAGGCAATATTCATTGAATGCTGCGCTGGATGGCGCCCGATCATTGGAAAAACAATTCTCCTTGCGTCCCCAGGTACGCGCCATAGGCGGCGTTCCCACAGCCGATCAATAGACCGATCAGGCATAATGCCACACCCACCAGGGCGAATCCGCGTTTTGACGACTGCAGCGCGGAATAGCCGAAGATCAACCCGAGAACTGACATGGGAAGTCCGCAAATGGGCGGGGTAAGGAAGTTGCACAGGTTGAAGACTCCCAAAACCACGGAAACAATGGCAAGTATCGAGAGATTGGAGTTTTCAGGAATTGGAGCGCCGCCGTTTTGAACAAACGGCTTCGGACGCTGCAAATAGGCAACAACCACTGGACCAAGAATTGCAGTAATGACCGAGGTGCAAATCGCCCCCGCAAGACCCACAAAAGCGGAAATCATCTCTTCAGACATTGTGCGAAGTCTCCTTTTATTTGATTTTCGATCAAGGACAATGAGGTCTGTTTGAATCCAGTATATATCGTTTAGATCCAAATAAAAAGTCCCCGCCATTTTAGGCAGGAACTTATCTATTAGTACTTCAATCTTGAAAGAATAAAATGATCAGGGGCCAGTGATCTTGATCATATCCGCGGACACGGTGAATGTCGTTTTATCGGGTCCGGTAATGCAGGCGGGTCCGCCGGAAGCGGTGCTGGGTTTCTTGGGGTCGTTGATGAACGCGAAGGCCGAATAGCAGCCATAAGGAAGTTCGTTCACGACCGACACCGATTGATTGGGTGCGATCACATAAGACACGTATCCGCACTGACCGAAGGGATTCATCGCCAGAGATAAAGAGATCGTGATCGAAGCCTTGGTGCTGTTACGGAGCATGAAATTCGTGCCAACCTTGCCGGCATCCGCGCCCTGGGGGTTCCCGAACAACGGCCCACTGCACGGGTCGCCAGTGACCGCCGTGGTGGGAGAAGGGATTTCGATGGTCGGGACAAGCGTGGGGGTTTCGGTGGGCGGCAAAGGTGTGTCGGTCGGCAAGGGCGTGTTGGTGGGCGTGGGCATGGCAGCCTGAG
>Ga0268298_10006093_pt1 | contig 11031 bp, 9 predicted proteins | sample WWTPWeurt_MetaG_FD_194462 | JGI IMG/M metagenome (GOLD analysis project Ga0268298, IMG submission 194462) | Activated sludge microbial communities from WWTP in Nijmegen, Gelderland, Netherland - WWTP Weurt | ecosystem: Engineered > WWTP > Aerobic digester > Activated sludge | place: Netherlands... | reverse complement strand
GAGCCGTCTGCCAGCCTGCTCAAAAGAGATTCGAGCTTCGGCAGATCGATCTCGCCGGTGTGATGTTCGAAGACTCCTTCAATGCCCTGCCTGCCCAAACGGAACGCCAGGGTGTGAAAATTTCCCACGTTGCAAACGATCTTTTGTTCGCGTTGTGCCGCCACGGGGTCATGATCCGCGCCCAACACAGCGGCGGGAGCGGTGTCCATCACCACCAAAGGGCAGGGCAGTCCGCGCGCAGAATCCGCAACGGCTTGCAGGCGTGTCATGATCTTTGGAATTTCATCGGAAGGGAAAGCGAAGGCGGAAAGCGAATTCTTTGCCTTGATGCGTTCGTCGAGGTAATCGAACCGGAACTGCCGGTCGGAGACTCCCGCCGGCGCGTTGCCGTGGTCAAAGACCGCCACAGCGACCGCTCCCAAATCCTTGAGCGAGACGCCGTAATCGTTGAATGTCCGCGAGATCAACTCAAAGTCGAAGTCTTTCAACTCCAGGCTTTCGATCTTTGAACTGAGACCCTTGACCTCATCTTCCCCAACGATCTTGATCCCAAGCCGTTCCACTTTTTGCAGTTCATCATTGATGGTCGTTGCGGCGGAAGGGGTCATGTACACGGGAATCCCGGCCCGGGCGTATTCTTCGATCGCCCATGCCGAGGGTCCGCCTCCCATTTGATGCCCGGTGAGCAAGATCGGGGTCCGAAGGTGAAGCGCCTGTTTGAGACGGCGATGAACCATCATGGTGGGGGAAGGCAGGACGAGTTTGAATCCGTTCTCGATGTCGAGATTCGAATCGTACAGGAAGATATCCTGTGTGCCTGTGCCAATATCTACCGATAATATTTTCATAATGAAAAGAAAAGGGGCGGCTTGTGTTCCGCCCCCCTAGAAACTAAATTTCAACTCCCAGCCATTGCCGGATGAAATAACCGATGACAAAAGAGAAAGCCGCAACACTTAAGCTCAAGCCTGCCATCTCCAAAAATCTTGCCTTGAAGGATTCTCCCTTGGCGACGGAGATGTAATAATTGAACACGGCGATGATGGCGACCGCCGTTAGCAGGGTGATCACCAGATCGAGGTAGAAGGTCTCCGGGCTGATGAGGTAAGGCAGGACCAACAGTGAAACGGTGATGATGTAGGCGATGCCGGTGTACACCGCCGCGCGGACGGGATGTTTGGTGGTCTCTTCGGATCGGGTGGAGAGATATTCGCTGGCAGACATGGACAGCGATGCGGCGATACCCGTGATCAGCCCCGAGAGCGCGATCAACTTTCCATTTTGCAGGGCAAGCGTCAGCCCGGCGAGAGCGCCGGTTAATTCCACGAGCGCGTCGTTTAATCCAAGCACCACCGAGCCGGCGTATTGCAGGCGTTCTTCGTCCAACATCTCAAGCAGTTGGTGTTCGTGTTTGTCTTCTTCATCATGATACTGTTTCGCTTCGGGGATGACCTTGGAAACAGATTCGTAATTGACCTGCGCCTTTTCCTCGCCCATTTCCATCAGCTTTACGCCGAAGGTGAAACCGAATGCCAGGCTGACGAGATAATAGAACCAGACAAAGAACCAGCGCGGCTGGACTTCTTCGTTGGTGTAGTGTTTCCAGCCGTTGTAATGGCGGAGTTCATCCTCGGCGATCTGGTCGAGGATCTTTGAGTTCTCGCCTTCTTTAATGCGCTTTGCCAGCCGCTTGTAGATGTGATACTCGGTGATCTCTGTCTGTTGGAAGAGGAGCACCTTCTTGCGAATATCTTCGCTGAGTTGCATGTGGATCTCCTTGTGTGAAAAATTTCTCCTGTATTGTAAATCAAAAGACACACCCGGGGGTATGCCTTTTGAAAACCTTTCCGTTTACTAATTTTTTTCTTGCGTTAAGGATACAGGATTCTCATGAAAAAATCTGTGGCGTAACTTTGCAGCGCTGCCCGGTCATGACCGATGCCTTCGACAAGCAGGAACTGAACGTTCGCACCTGAATCTTCATAGATGGCTTGCGCTTCGTCCCAACGGGAGAGTGGGTCAGACCCGAAGAGTTGGTCCACCGCTGCTGCGTTTTCCCGCTCCCATCCGTCAGCAAAGTCCAGTGAATCGTTATTGTCCACGCTGCCCATGTATATGAGTTGTGGAATTGCGTTATAGGTCGCAGAGTCAAATGGCTTATCGATCAATTCTTCAATGTCGGCGATCCCTGCTGGGTAGGGAAGGGTTTTCCCGGCGTAGGCATCGGTCGGCAGGATCGGGAATCCGCCTGGTGACCCGATCGCCGCGGCTTTGACCCTCTCGGGATGCAGGAGTGTAAAGCGATTTGCGAACATGCCGCTGGCGGAAAATCCCTGAATGAAGATTCGCTCGTCGGTGTTGAATCCGCTTTGGGCGAGGATGGAGCGGGCATGGTCGATCATGGCGATCAGCTGCAGGTCGATCCGCTTGAGGTCTTCGCGATCGGTGGTCAATGAGTCTCGGTCCAGAGCATGAGTGTAGATGAACCAATCTTCCCCAGGGCGAATGAAGGCAGGGACAAGCAGCACGACCCCAAGTTGATCCGCGACCTTTTGCCTTTCGTATCCTGTGAACCACGCATCCCGTTGATGTTCGTGGGGATCATCTGAGTTGATTCCTGAGTTGTTTGGCTGCACAAGGAGGGTGACGACTTTCCCATCCTGCGCGAGCTGCTTTGCCTTTGGGGAAACATACAAATAAAAATCAGCGTGGTATCCGCTGGCAGGGTCGGCTGTGAAATGCTGAACTCGCAAGGCGTAGGGTCCAAACATGAGGGCTGGGATGATAAGAACGATCAGCAGGACGGGGAAAAGGAATCGTAATATTTTTTTAATCATGAGCCTTTATCATTTTAATTATAAGTTTGGAATTTAAAACACACACCCTCCAAAATGGTGGTTTTGGAGGGTGTGTGTTTTTGAGAAGAAACTATGCCAACTGTTCGTAATTCTCGGGCAGCCAACAACAGAGGACCAACTCTCTCGCGGCTTTGACCTCGTCCATGCGACCGAATTGCGTGGTGCTGGGAGCGTTATGGAGCAGCTCGGGTTGGGTCTTGGCTTCTTCCGCGATGGCGATGAGCGCGTCGGCGAAACGGTCGAGGGTGTCTTTGTTCTCGGTCTCGGTCGGTTCAATCATCAGCGCTTCGTGGACGATGAGCGGGAAGTAGTTCGTGGGCGGATGGAATTTGTAATCCATCAGGCGTTTGGAGATGTCCAATGCGCGCACGTCACTGCCTGCGAACTGACCTTCCATCACGAACTCATGCATACAGATGCGGTCGTACGGGATGTGATAGGTGTTGCGCAGACGAGCTTGCAGGTAGTTGGCATTGAGCACCGCGTACTGCGAGACATCCTTCAAGCCATCGGGCCCGTGCATGGCGATGTAGGTGTACGAGCGGACAAGTCCACCGCCGAAGTGACCGTGGAAAGCTTTCATGCGTCCGATGGTGTTCTTGGGGGTGACGAAGCCATAGAGAGGTGCGGTCTCGTCGTCGCCTTCTTCGATGATGCCAACCAGCGGAGAGGGGAGGAAATCCACGAGGCGCTGGCTGACGCCGACGGGACCGGAGCCCGGTCCGCCGCCGCCGTGCGGGACGGAGAAGGTCTTGTGCAGGTTGAAATGCATCACGTCGAAGCCGAGGTCGCCGGGGCGGACGATGCCGAGCAAGGCGTTGAGGTTCGCGCCGTCGCCGTACATCAAGCCACCGCAGTCCTTGACCATGTTTACAACTTCTTCGATATGTTCATCGAACATGCCAAGGGTATTCGGGTTGGTGAGCATCATACCGACCACGGTATCGTCACAGGCGGCTTTGAGTTTTTCCAGATCTACGTTACCGCGCGCATCGGAGGGAATGGTCACGACTTGCATGCCAAGCATACCGACGGAAGCGGGATTGGTTCCATGTGCCGCATCGGGTATGAGCATCTTGGTGCGTTTGGTGTCGCCGCGCAGTTTGTGATACGCCGCCATCATAAGCACGCCGGTAAATTCGCCGTGCGCGCCAGCAGCAGGCTGAAGGGTCACACCGGCAAAACCGCTGATCTCTTTGAGCCATTCCTGCGTTTCAAACATCAAAACGAGATTGCCTTGCACGGTTTCGATGGGCTGTAATGGGTGAGTATAGAGGAAGCCCGGCAAGCGGCAGGTGTCTTCGTTAATCTTCGGGTTGTATTTCATGGTGCAGGAACCCAAAGGATAGAAGCCGCTGTCCACGGAGTAATTGAAACTGGAGAGTTTCATATAGTGACGCACAACGTCCACTTCTGCGAGTTCGGGCAGAGGCAGGTCAGAGCGAAGCAGATCTTTGGGAGGTAGAGCAACTTCGGGCACGTCTGAGGCGGGCATGGTCACGCCGCGTCGCCCGGGAGAGGAGAGTTCAAAAATGGTAGGTTCGATCACGGTAGCCATTATTTCATCTCCTTGAGGATTTCGACGAGGGTGTCAATTTCTTCTTTGCTGTTCATTTCGGTCACTGCCACAAGCAGATGATTCTTGAGCGAGGGGTAATCGTTGCCGAGGTCGTAGCCGCCGAGGATGCCGTTATCGAGCAGGTATTGGTTGACTTCGCTGGCAGGCTTGGGGCAGCACAACACGAATTCATGGAAGAACGGGTCGGTGAAGCACATGCCGAAACCGTCGATCTTGCTGAGTTCGGTTGCGGCGTAATGCGCTTTTTGATAGCACAGGTTTGCAACTTCCTGTAGCCCGCTCTTGCCGAGCACTGACATATAAACCGAAGCAGCGAGCGCAAGCAGACCTTGATTAGAGCAGATATTGGACGTGGCGCGCTCGCGTTTGATGTGTTGTTCGCGTGCGGTCAGGGTCAACACATAGGAGCGATTGCCGCGGTTATCCATGGTTTCGCCGATGAGGCGCCCAGCCATTTTGTGAACGTAGGATTTCTTAGTGGTGAAGAAGCCGAGGTAGGGTCCGCCATACCAAAGCGGAATGCCGAACGGCTGCGCTTCGCCCACGACGATATCCGCACCCATTGAGGCGGGAGTCTTGAGCATGAGCAAGGCGGTGGGATTCGCCACAATGCAAACGAGCGCGCCCTTGGCATGTGCGTCGTCAATGAGCTTGGTGTAATCGTAGATACGACCGAAGAAATCAGGATATTGCACTACGACCAGCATGGTCTTATCATCCACAAGCGACATCAACCCTTCGGGACCCGCTTCGAGATCTGCATTGGGGTCGTCTCCCGCTTCTTCAATTCCCATCCCCTGCGAGTAGGTGCGAATCACTTCGCGGTACTGCGGGTGGACGGTGGGCGACATGACGACCTTCTTGCGCTTGCCGCGGAACTGGGCGAAGGCAAGGTTCACGGCTTCGGCGGTGGCGGTTGCGCCATCGTAATGAGATGCGTTGGAGACATCCATGCCGGTGAGGTTGGTCATCAATGATTGATATTCGAAGATGGCTTGCAGAGTTCCTTGCGAGATTTCAGGCTGATAGGGGGTGTAGGCGGTGTAGAACTCACCGCGGCGCAGCATGTGATCTACAACTGACGGAATGTAGTGGTTGTATGCACCGGCACCGAGAAAGGAAATGAGATGATCGCGCACGTTCTCGTTGGTGGCTGCCATATCGCCCAGGTGAGCGGCGGCTTCCATTTCGGTAAGCGCGGGGGGAAGGTTCAACTCGGGAAAACGATGCGCGGCGGGAATCGCCTCAAAGAGATCGTCAAGCGATTTTACGCCGACGGTCTCCAGCATCGCATCCCGTTCTTTGGGACTGATTGGAATGTAGGTCATGGGTTACCTCTAATTGTAAAGGCGAGGTCATCTCGCCCTTACAATAAAATTAATGCGTGCGTCCGTCACAATAAGCAGTGTAGGCAGCAGCGTCCATTGCATCGCCAGCATCGCCGCCTTCGATCTTGATCATCCAGCCTTCGCCGAACGGGTCGGAGTTGAGGGTTTCGGGTTTATCAGAGAGCCCCTTATTCACGGCGGTCACTTTGCCGTTGGCGGGCGCGTAAATTTCAGCGGATGCCTTCACGGATTCAACAGAAGCGATAGGCTTGCCGATGGTCACTTCTTCGCCTTCATCCACGAGCAGTTCAACAAAGACGATGTCGGAGAGTTGATTCTGGGCGTAGTCGGTGATCCCAGCCGCGCCGGTGGAAGGATCGAACCATTCATCGGACTTGGTGTACTTGAGGTTGGCAGGTGCGTTCATTTTTTGTCTCCTATTGGGAAATGAGTTTTTGGCGAATCAAAAGAGGACGCACGATTCTATAATCATGCGTCCTCTGTAATTGAACCTGAGAGATTGGGGTAGTCGTTTCGTCGTTTGGTCTTGTTGTCACGTAGTCATTTGGTTGTTGACCATCAGACTAACCGACTATTCGACTAATTGACTATTGACTAACTTTACACCGTCGGTATCCCTTTGGCGGGGAGTTTTCCAGAGTGCTGCGGGCGCAGGGTCCTTTTGCCTGAGAGATTCGTCTGACTTCGCCTGTTGTCAGATTTGCACCTTCGGCGTCCTCTTGCGAGGATCTCTTCCCTGTCACTCGTTGAATTGTATTTGAATTCTAAGGTTGAGAGGGGTGAGAGTCAAGGGGTAGAACATCATCTCTTTATGGATTGGTACTTTTCTCGATCTCCTCATCCAGCAGGGATTTTAGATGCGCTTTGATCTCCTGATAGGCGGGGTCATCAGCGAGATTGGTCAATTCGTATGGATCGGTTTCCAGATCGTACAGTTCCGCGATGTCATCAACCGTCTCTGCGTACAGGTAGCGTTCGGTGTGGATTGCGGCGTAGGTTCCGCGCGGGGGCCAACCTTCGAGCAAGAGTCCCTCACGCCAGGCGGTATCGGGCTTGAACAGCCCTGTGAGAGATAACCCGTCCACATTTTCCGGGATGGGAAGCCCCGCCAGTTCGTAAAGCGTTGGGGCGATGTCAATGTTTGACACGATGCGTTCATCCACATACGGGGTTGGGATGAGCGGCGGATAGCGGATCGCGAACGGCACCCGGACGGCTTCCTCGAAGTAGGTGTTTTTCGAATCCAGGCGGTGCTCGCCGTAATGCTTTCCATTATCTGAAAGATAGAAGACCATCGTCATATCAAGGGTCTGGGTTTCTGTCAGCGTGCCCATCACCTTTTCGATGGCGCGGTCAAGCGAGAGCAGGGTCAGGATCTGATTCCGCCGAAATTCATCGAGCGCTGCCACATCCTCATCGGTCAGCATAGGTTTGAGCTGCATCCATCCCGGCTTGTCAGACATATCCTCTTCATTGAAGTTTGGCGGGCGATAAAGCGGGAGGTCTTTTAATTTTTCCTTATCTTCATCAGCGGGGGTGGCGGGATCGTGTGGAGCGTTGACCGTCAGCAGCAACACAAAGGGCTGATCTTTCTTTGAGGCTTCGGTCAAAAATTCCTGAGCGTAATTTCCGAAAGCATCGGTGATGTATTGATCGGAATGCCGTTCCCATGTTCCATTCACGTTCAGGCGCGGATTGTTGTAGCGGGTCTCGCCTCGTGCGTAGGATACCCAAAAATCATATTCCGGGCGCATTTCTCCATCCCATGAGTTGAGGTATTTTCCGATCAGCCCTGTGTAATATCCGTTCTCATGCAAGGTGTTGACGAAGGTCTCCAGATTCAATTCCATGTCGTTGTCGAGCACGCCATGATTGTGGGCGTACATTCCTGTGAAGATGCTGGAGCGGCTTGGGCAGCACAGTGGAGTGGTGATGTAGGCATGCGGAAAGGAAACACCCTGGTCAAAGATCAACTCTTGAGTCTTGGGCATGAACTGCATGGTGTCATAACGCTGGTCGTCAGAAACGATGATCAAAAAATTGGGGCGCGGATCATCCTGCCGGCTGCTGCAGGCAGATAGGACTCCGCCAAACAGTAAACCGAGCGAGATGAGGAATAAAAAGTATTTATTCATGAAGTCTCCATGAAGGTGATTTTACCAGTGTCAGAATTTCGGTCATGAAGGTGAATTTGCAAAATAAAACAGCCGACCTGTTCGGGTCGGCTGTGGGGATGGGGTAATTTATTTACCAGCGGCTTTGCGGGTGCGCTTGGGTTTGGCTGGGTCTTCCACAGTTTCGGTGCTGACTGCGTCAATGATTTCTGTTTCAACAGGGGCGGAGACTTCCTCCACGGGCTCAACAGGTGTCGGGGCGGAATGAGCGGGTGCGACGGTGATCGCTCCATTAAGACGGGCAAAGTACTGCTTTACGGTCAAGTCGTTGTAGAAGACCAGGACCAGGATGCCGACCATCGTCGAGAAGATGTTGCCGATCAGGAAGGTGAGGATCTCAAAGACCGCGAGCGATTGCGAAGGTTGAATGGGTTCGGGTTGTGTGCTTAAAAGTTTTGCCGCGTAAATGATCTCGAAAATCCCGAGGATCGTGGGGAGGATGGTGATCGGCAGGCAGACGATGCCAACCAGCGTGCCGAGCGCGGTGGCAGAGAAAATAAATCCCCAAAAAAGATTGATGATGCCGCTTACAAGTGTCATCAATGCAATGGCTGTGAATAAGCCGGGTTTCTGTTCAGATTGTGTGTTCATTCGTTACTCCTTTTTCTGTGAAGATATAACGAGTGAAGCCTGATTTGGTTGCAGATCAAGGTTGTTGAAATGTGAGCAGCAAACCGCCGAGGTAGTCTTCACCATCTTCATTCTGGCATGTAGGGACAAAAAGGTCAGAGACGAACGCTCCACTTTCCTCCACCCGGACGTTGTAAATGGTCCCCGCCTGCATGATGAAATCTGCGTATCCATTTCCAAGCTCGGGCTTGAGTCCGGTGAAGAAGCGGTCTTCTCCCTCCGCCCAGTTAACGATGACCTTCACACCCGGCACCTGCCTGCGGCGTGAATCGATCAAAAGAACCTGCAGTAAACCAGATGGCAGATTCGCATCGCAGACCGTTTCCTGATCGATCAATGCGAAGGGCGCGCCGGGTTGGGGAACTGCTGTAAATGTTGGGCGGGCGGTGGATGTGGACACCTGCTGTGGGGCAAGCGGAGTTTGTTTGAAAGATGCCGTGGGTGTGATGCCGGGTTGAGCGGTCTCTGTGATTTCGATGGGTGCAACATCTGTTGCAGGCTGCGCTTCAAGAGTGGTCGTGTTGACCACAGCCACAAACGGCGTGCTTGTTGCGGGCAGGCTGACCGCTCCCTGCTGGAGGTCGGTGGCAAGCTGGGCAAGCGGCTGAACGATGTCAAAAGGCTGCCCTGCAGCGAGCATGCGTTGCGCCTGGGCGCTGAGTTCGCCGGTTGGGTCTATGTCTCCAAGCAGTTCAAGCCTTGCGCGTGCGCGGGGCAGGTCGTGGGTTGATCCGTACGATGCCGCAATTACCACCCGGTATTGGTCTTTAAAGTCAGAGTGCAGGATGGACGGGTTTGCGTCCACGTATGTCACAGGGGAAATGAACCATGAGTACGCCAGACCCAGTCCCAGCCCGATAAGAAGCGCAACGATCAAGTAGGGGGTGAGTTTCATGGGGTTGAGTTCCCATCTGGTTGATAGGTTTGCATGGAGGTCAGTAGATTTTGCAGCAGGGCGATCTCATCTTGTGAGAAGCCGTTATTTTTTGCGTAATCCAATGTGGAGGTGACGATCTGGTCTGGTGATTCGCTCCCTAAAATTGCGAGGCGTCGCGCGCTGGACTCCGGGTCGCGTTCGCTTTGATGCGCTTCAGCGACCATGAGCACATAATCGGCGCGATAGTCTTCGCGCAGAATATCCGGCGTGACATCCACATATTCGATGGGGTCGATCACCCAGCCGTAGACAACGCCGAGCGCAATGCCCACCGCAAGGGCGATGAAGATCTTGATCCAATTGGAGGGGGTCATGGGGAGATTATAAACACAAAGTGAAAAAAATATCCGGGCAGGCGACCGGCGGCACCCGGAGACACTTCCTTACCGTTGCTATCTTTCGATCCTGGCGGGGTTCGAAAGGCTACGCCGCGCCGGGCCTGCCCGGACGTGCGCAAGGATACCCGATGTACGGGGGGGTGTCAACTTTGGCTTTTATGGTTAAGGGATTATTGTTCGTGTTCGATGACCGAAAGGAAAACATCCACCAGCTTTGGGTCGAACAGCTGACCTGATTTTTCACGCAGGTAGTCAATGACTTCTCGGCGTGGAAGTTTCTTGCGGTAGGGGCGGTCGCTGCATAGCGCGTCCCACACATCTACGATGGCGAAGAGACGTGCAACCAATGGAATGTCATTCCCTCTTAATCCACGCGGATAGCCGCTGCCGTTCCAGCGTTCATGGTGGCAGAAAGGAATGTCCAATGCGGGACGCAGGTACGCGATGGGTGAGAGCATGTCGTAGGCATAGTTGGGATGCTTCCGCATTTTCTCCCATTCCACTTCGTTCAAGGGTCCCGGCTTTTGCAAGATGTCATCCGGGATCGCCATCTTCCCCATGTCATGCAAGAGCGCGCCTCGGCGGATGTGTGAAAGTTCTTCGTCTGAAAACCCGAGGGTTCGGGCGACTTTCAACGTCAACTCTGTGACCCGCTGGGTGTGACCTTCCGTCTCGCGGTCTCTCAAGTCCAGCGCATGCACCCAGCCTTCGATGGTTCGCTCGTAGGCTTCTTGAAGATGTTTGTGTGCGTCCTGCAGGGCCTCTTCGCCCTTTTTTCTTTCGGTGATATCGCGCGATGCGCTTTGGATCTCTACGACCCTGCCGGTTTTGCGGTCATGGATGGCCCGGGCAGAAGTTTCCAACCAGATATATTTGCCATCCTTGTGCAGCGCCCGATAGGCAACGGTATAGGTCGCTTCTGTTTGCTTTTCGCGGAATAGATTTTTGATCACCGGCAGGTCTTCTTCGTGGATGATCTCAAAACTGCTTTTGCCGGTGAGCTCTTCGGGAGTGTAGCCAAGCATGAGATAGCAAGCCGGGGAGACGTATAGCATTTGTCCATTGGTCGCAAGGCGCGTGATCATGTCTGTGGCATTTTCTGCGAGCAGACGGAATTGTGATTCACTTTCGAGCAGCGCTTTCTGCATCCGCATCCGCTCGGCGCG
>Ga0268298_10006091_pt1 | contig 11032 bp, 8 predicted proteins | sample WWTPWeurt_MetaG_FD_194462 | JGI IMG/M metagenome (GOLD analysis project Ga0268298, IMG submission 194462) | Activated sludge microbial communities from WWTP in Nijmegen, Gelderland, Netherland - WWTP Weurt | ecosystem: Engineered > WWTP > Aerobic digester > Activated sludge | place: Netherlands... | reverse complement strand
GTTTTATCGGTTCGAAAGAGCCGACATCCGGTCAAATATTCAACAGGGATGGGCGTTTCGCCCATTTTTCATTTGTGGGCGAGAAAATGGATCTTCTGAAACTAATCGAACAGACCGCGGAAGGCCTCGGCTACGAGCTAGTTGATTTCGAGACATCGCCCCGGGGCCGGTTGATGCGGGTGTTCATTGATTCGCCGAACGGCATCACGGTGGATGACTGTTCCGCGGTGAGCAATCAGCTTACGCGGATTTTCGAAGTCGAGAACGTCGATTACGACCGCCTTGAGGTGTCTTCGCCTGGTCTGGACCGGGCGCTCAAGAAGCCGGCCGATTTCGACCGTTTCGCCGGGCAGGAGGTGCAGGTCCGCCTCACCATGCCAATCGCCAATCAACGTAATTATGCCGGGGTGCTGCAGGGTCTGAAAGACGGCGTGGTCACCCTGGAAACGGAAAAGGGATCGATGGAGATCCCGTTTGAAGATATTGAGAAGGCCCGCCTGGTTCCCAGGTTTTAAGGAATTTGGAGGTTTGCAGGTATGAGCCGCGAAATTTTGTTGTTGGTCGATGCGCTGGCGCGCGAAAAGAACGTTTCGAAGGAAATCGTTTTTTCTGCGCTGGAGTCCGCGCTCGCTCAGGCGACCAAGAAACGCATTAACGACGAAGCCGATGTGCGCGTCGCGATCGACCGGGAAACCGGCGATTACGAGTCCTTCCGTCGCTGGCAGGTGCTGCCCGACGAAGATGTTGAAAACGATGAAGCCCAGATGGGGCTGATCGATGCCCGTGAAGAGTATCCGGACATCCAGGTTGGTGACTACGTTGAAGAAGGGCTGGAGGCGATCGATTTCGGTCGCATCGGTGCCCAGGCCGCAAAGCAGGTCATTTTGCAGAAGGTTCGCGACGCCGAGCGGGAACAGATCCTCAGCGACTTCCTCGAGCGTAAGGAATACATCATCTCCGGCGCCATCAAGCGAATGGAGCGTGGCAGCGCGATCATTGAAGTGGGGCGCCTGGAAGCCGTGCTGCCCCGCGAGCAGATGATTCCGAAGGAAAACCTGCGTGTCGGTGACCGGGTCAAGGCCTACCTGCTGCGAATCGACCGCGGCGCCCGTGGTCCGCAGTTGATTCTTTCGCGGACCGCGCCCGAGTTCGTGATGCGTCTGTTCGAACTTGAAGTGCCCGAGATCGATGACGGCCTGCTTGAAATCAAGGCCTGTGCTCGTGATCCCGGCCTGCGTGCCAAGATCGGCGTCAAGTCGAACGATCCGCGGATCGATCCGATCGGCACGTGTGTCGGTTTGCGCGGCTCCCGCGTGACTGCCGTGCGCAATGAGATCGGCGGCGAAAATATTGACATCGTGCTGTGGTCGCCTGAAGCGGCCCAGTTCGTGATTGGCGCCCTGCAGCCCGCAGAGGTTTCCTCCATCGTCGTCGATGAGGAAGCCCACGCGATGGATGTGGTCGTCGACGAGAACAACCTGGCTATTGCGATTGGTCGCAACGGCCAGAACGTCAAGCTTGCTTCCGAATTGACCGGCTGGACCATCAATCTGATGACCGAAGCCGAGTCGGAGCGCAAGTCCGAGGCGGAACACAGCTCGGTACGCCAGCTGTTTATTTCCAGGCTGGATGTGGACGAAGAAGTGGCCGACATCCTGATCGACGAGGGTTTCTCGTCGCTGGAAGAAATTGCCTACGTCCCGCTGGCTGAAATGCTGGAAATCGAATCCTTCGACGAAGAAACGGTTAACGAGCTGCGCAACCGCGCCCGCAACGTGCTCCTGACCGAAGCCATTGTCACCGAAGAACAACTGGAAAGTGTCGCCGAGGATTTGCTTGGCCTCGAAGGCATGGACAAGCCTCTGGCAGCGAAGCTTGCTCAGGGTGGCGTACATACCCGCGACGAACTGGCTGATCTGGCGGTGGATGAACTGATGGAAATGTCGGGGCTGGATGAAGAGCGGGCCAAGAATCTGATAACCAAAGCGCGTGCGCACTGGTTCGAGTAATACCCCGGAGGGTTAATATGGGACAGACAACCGTTACACAATTTGCCGGCGAACTTAAAATGCCGGCCTCCGTGTTGCTCGAGCAGTTGCAAAAGGCTGGCGTTGACAAGGCACGGGAATCCGATCTGCTTTCTGAACAGGATAAATCCCGTTTGCTCGACTTTCTCCGTCGCGCACACGGAGAGACTGCAGCAAAATCCAAAATCACGCTGACGCGCAAGGAAACCAGTGAGATTCGGGCAACCGACTCCACGGGGCGTGCCCGCACGGTGCAGGTCGAGGTCCGCAAGAAGCGGACCTTCGTGAAGCGCGATGAAACACCCGCGTCAGAGACCCCTGTCAGTGCAGCGGCTGAAGAAGTGGCGGTGCAGGCAGTTGCGCAGGAACTCGAGCCGGTTGTCGTTCCTGCGGTCGAGCTGATTGAGCCCGAGGTGGTTCTTGCTGCTCCGGAAGTCGAGCCCGTGGTCGTAGTGGTGCCCGAGCCGGAGCCCGTTGTCGTCGCCAAGGAGCCGGAACCGGAACCCGTTCCGGAACCCGAACCCGAACCTGTTGTGGCGCCCGTCGAGGTGCCTGAGGTCAAGGTTGCGCCCAAGGCGGAACAGAAGCCTGCCGAGCCCAAAACCGAGCGTCCGGCAACCCCGGTGCGCCGCGTTGTGGCGGGTTCGATCCTGAGTGCTGAAGAAAAGGCTGCGCGGGAACGCGAAGCCCAGCGCCATTCCGAACTGGCGGCCCGTCAGGCTGCTGATGTCAAGGAAAAGCAGGAGCGTGAAGCTCGCGCCCGTGCAACCATGCTGCAGCGCGCTGAAGACGAGAAGCAGCGTCTGGCTGCTGTCGAAAAGGCCAAGGTCGAGGCCGAAGCTCCGCCGAAGACGGGTACGCTGCACAAGCCTGCCAAGACTGAAGACAAGGGCGTCCGCAAGGAAGTCAAGAAAGTTGTCAGCAAGGAAGCGCCTGGTGATGCCAAGCGTCGCGGCGGGATCAAGACCCGCGGTGATACGACCGGCGGTGCCGGCGGCTGGCGTGGCGGTGGCCGCAGTGGTGGCCGCAGTGGTGGTCGTCACCAGGACACCACGGCTTTCGTTGCTCCGACTGAGCCGATCGTGCGCGAAGTGCACGTGCCGGAAACCATCTCGGTTGCCGATCTGGCCCACAAGATGTCCGTCAAGGCCGTCGAGGTCATCAAGGCCCTGATGAAGATGGGCTCGATGGTTACCATCAACCAGGTGCTGGACCAGGACACGGCGATGATCATCGTCGAGGAAATGGGCCACAAGGCGCTGGCCGCCAAGCTGGACGATCCGGACGCCTTCCTTGAGGAAGATGTCGAGCACAAGGATATTCCGCTGGAGCCCCGCGCTCCGGTGGTTACCGTCATGGGTCACGTCGACCACGGCAAGACTTCGCTGCTCGACTACATCCGTCGTGCCAAGGTTGCAGCAGGCGAAGCCGGCGGCATTACGCAGCATATCGGTGCCTACCACGTGGAAACCGATCGTGGCATGGTTACCTTCCTCGATACCCCGGGTCACGAGGCCTTTACGGCGATGCGTGCCCGTGGCGCCAAGGCAACCGACCTTGTCGTTCTGGTGGTTGCAGCCGACGACGGCGTGATGCCCCAGACCAAGGAAGCAATCCACCATGCGAAGGCGGCCGAAGTGCCCCTGATCGTGGCGGTGAACAAGATTGACAAGCCGGGCGCAAATCTTGAGCGTGTCCGTCAGGAGCTGATTACTGAAGGCGTTGTGCCGGAAGCCTACGGCGGCGATACAATGTTCGTCGAAGTCTCGGCGAAGACCGGGCAGGGCATCGACAGCCTGCTCGAAGCCATCCTGCTGCAGGCTGAAGTGCTCGAACTCACGGCGCCGCGTGAAAGTATGGCCAAGGGGCTGATCATCGAAGCCCGTCTCGACAAGGGGCGTGGTCCGGTGGCAACCCTGCTGGTTCAGTCCGGTACGCTTCGGCGTGGTGACGTGGTGCTGGCGGGGGCGACTTTTGGTCGTGTCCGGGCCATGCTTGATGAAAATGGCAAGCCGATCGACGAGGCCGGTCCTTCCATTCCGGTGGAAATTCTCGGCCTGTCCGAGGTGCCGGGGGCCGGTGATGAAGTCGTGGCGCTGGCCGACGAGCGCAAGGCGCGGGAAATCGCGCTGTTCCGTCAGGGCAAGTTCCGTGACGTGAAGCTCGCCAAGCTGCAGGCTGCCAAGCTCGAGAGCATGTTCGAACAGATGGGCGAAGGCGAGGTCAAGACCCTGCCGCTGATCATCAAGGCCGACGTGCAGGGTTCCCAGGAGGCGCTGGCCCATTCGCTGGTCAAGCTGTCCAACGAGGAAGTCCGGGTTCAGGTTATCCACGGCGGCGTCGGGGCAATCAGCGAGTCCGACGTCAACCTTGCCCAGGCTTCGGGTGCAGTCATCATCGGCTTCAACATCCGTGCCGATGCCAATGCCCGTAAGCTGGCCGAGACTTTTGGTGTGGATCTGCGCTACTACAACATCATCTACGATGCAGTGGATGAGGTTAAGAGCGCCCTGTCCGGAATGCTGGCACCCGAGAAGCGCGAGCAGGTTCTGGGTCTGGTCGAAATTCGCCAGGTCTTCACGATCTCCAAGGTTGGCACGATCGCCGGTTGTTACGTGCTCGAAGGCCTCGTCAAGCGTAACGCGCAGGTTCGCGTGCTGCGCAACCACGTGGTCATCCATAGCGGTGAACTTGAATCGCTCAAGCGGTTCAAGGATGACGTCAAGGAAGTCAAGTTCGGTTACGAGTGCGGTCTGCAGGTCCGGAATTTCAATGATCTCCAGGAAGGCGACCAGCTCGAAGTGTTCGAAATCCAGGAAGTTGCGCGGACCCTGTAAGCCATGCCTAAGGAGTTTTCCCGTGGCCAGCGCGTGGCTGAGCAAGTCCGCCGCGAACTGGCCGAGCTGATCCGGCTCGAAGTGAAAGATCCCCGCGTCGGTTTCATTACTCTGACCGACGTGGAGATCACCCCGGACTACGCGCACGCAAAGATATTCTTCACCTCGATGACGGGGCAGGAAGGGCTCGACGAGATCCTCAGGGGTTTGCGTAGGGCCAGCAGTTTCCTGCGTCGCGAGCTTGGCAAACGTATCCGTATTCATACGCTGCCCGAGTTGCACTTCGTCTACGACCCTTCTGTGGAAACCGGCAACCGGATTTCCGCGCTCATCGACAAAGCCATCGAGGCTGATCGTCACCGTGCCGACGAGACCGACGATCCGTCTGGTGATGGTGACGCCGGTGGCGCGGAGACGGATTCGCCCCGTTGATATCCAGGCGCTGCGTTTGCAGCGCCTTTTCAGGAATTTTCCCGTTTGGCCAAAGCTCCTCAGCGACGCACTCCGCGTCGTGTCGTCAATGGCGTCCTGTTTCTGGACAAACCTGTCGGCATCAGCTCCAACAATGCCCTTCAGAAAGCCCGCTGGCTCCTAAATGCAGCCAAGGGCGGCCATACCGGCACGCTGGACCCGATGGCGAGTGGCTTGTTGCCGCTCACCCTTGGGGAGGCCACCAAGTTTTCCCAGACCTTGCTTGACGCAGACAAGGCCTATGATGCGACCGTGCTGCTTGGCGTGACGACGACGACGGCTGACGCCGAAGGTGAAGTGCTGGCCCGCTGCCCGGTTGAGGTTTCCGATTCCGACATCGAACGGGCGCTTGTGCAGCTACGGGGCGATATCGAGCAGGTTCCACCCATGTATTCGGCTCTCAAGCATCACGGCAAGGCGCTCTACGAGTACGCTCGTGCCGGGGTCGTGATTCCCCGCGAGCCGCGTCATGTAAAGATCCATCGTTTTGAATGTCTCGGCCGCGACGGTGACAGCCTCATGGTCCGGGTGGAGTGCAGCAAGGGCACCTATGTCCGTACTCTTGCCTCCGATCTCGGGGCCATGCTGGGCTGTGGCGCCCATCTCACCGCGTTGAGGCGCACGCGCATCGGTCCTTTCGTTATCGATGGTGCGGTGCCGCTGGCGGATATCGAGGCCATGCCTCCCGAAGAGCGGGACAGCCTGCTGGCTCCTGTCGATTCGCTGCTGGTGCATTTGCCGCGGCTCGATCTTGATGCGAACCAGACCCGCAGTTTTACCCATGGCCAGTCGGCGCAGGGCTGCGTGGGTACGGTGGGGGCGGTGTTTCGGGTCTATCATGATGAAGGTTTTCTTGGCGTGGGAAGTCTCGATGACGCCGGCGCGCTGGTGCCGACACGCCTGATTTCGACCAGCAACCAATGAAATGTCTTGAGTAATCAGGCATCCGTTCGATATAATCGCGAGCTTCGCAAAGCTACAACTAACCGAGTTAAACAATGGCAATCTCCACTGAACAAAAAGCGCAAATCGTTGGTGACTACCAGCGCGCCAAGGGCGATACCGGATCTCCGGAAGTGCAAGTCGCTCTGCTTACCGCCCGCATCAACGATCTGACCGGCCACTTCAAGGCCAACGTCAAGGATCACCATTCCCGTCGCGGTCTGCTGATGATGGTTAGCCAGCGTCGCAAACTCCTTGACTACCTGAAGCGCAAGAACGTCGACAGCTATCGTGAGCTGATCGCTCGCCTCGGTCTGCGCAAGTAAGCGGATAGAAATAGCTTCGTTACTGAACGTGACAATCCTGCCAGTCGTGCAGGTTTGGTCATGGGCACAGCCGGTGTAAGCCCACGTGGCTTCGCCGGCTTTGTCACATCTGTGCGCCAGAGAAAACGGCGCTTTTACCTCGGCTACACGTGCGGTTGTGGTTTGCCGCCTGCCGATTGAATGAAAGGACATCCTTTGCCTACTGCAATCAAGAAAACTTTTACCTACGGCTCCCACACCGTCACCCTGGAAACCGGCGAAGTTGCCCGTCAGGCTCACGGCGCTGTGCTTATTACCATGGACGACACCGTGGTGCTGGCGACCGTGGTAGCGGCGAAGAACGCCAAGCCGGGCCAGGATTTCTTCCCGCTGACCGTTGATTACGTTGAGAAGTTCTACGCGGCCGGCCGTATCCCCGGTGGCTTTTTCAAGCGCGAGGGTCGTCCTACCGAGAAGGAAACGCTGACTTCCCGGCTGATCGATCGTCCGATCCGTCCGCTGTTCCCGGAAGGCTTCTACAACGAAGTGCAGGTCATTGCCCAGGTGGTGTCCCTGAATCCGGAAGTCGACGCCGACATCCCCGCGATGATTGCTGCGTCCGCGGCGCTGGCGATCGCAGGCATCCCGTTTGCCGGCCCGATCGGCGCCTGCCGCGTGGGTTACAACAACGGCGAGTACATCCTCAATCCGACCTCCACCCAGCTGCAGACCAGCAAGATGAATCTGGTGGTTGCCGGTACCGAAACCGCCGTGCTGATGGTCGAATCGGAAGCTCTCGAGCTGTCTGAAGAAGTGATGCTCGGCGGCGTGGTGTTCGGTCACACCCAGATGCAGGCTGCCATCCAGGCCATCAACGAGCTGGTTGAAGAAGCCGGCAAGCCCGAGTGGGACTGGCAGGCACCGGCCAAGAACGAGGCCCTGATTGCCCGCGTTACCGAGATTGCCAGCGCCAAGATTGACGAAGCCTTCCGCATTACTGCCAAGCAGGCCCGTTCGCAGCAGCTGTCGGCGATCGGCAAGGAAGTGCACGAAACGCTGGCTACTGAAGGTGTCGTATTCGACGCCAACACCGTCAACAACATCATTTTCGACCTGGAAGCCAAGGTCGTCCGTGGCCGCATCCTGAGCGGCGAGCCGCGTATCGATGGTCGGGACACCCGCACCGTGCGTCCGATCGACATTCGTGTCGGCGTGCTGCCGCGTACCCACGGTTCCGCGCTGTTTACCCGCGGCGAAACCCAGGCGCTGGTTGTGACCACCCTCGGCACCGGCCGCGACGAGCAGATCATCGATGCAGTTGCCGGCGAGTACCGCGAGCGTTTCATGCTGCACTACAACTTCCCGCCGTTCTCCACGGGTGAGTGCGGTCGTTTCGGTTCGCCGAAGCGTCGCGAAATCGGCCACGGCCGCCTCGCCAAGCGTGCCTTGGCCGGCGTGCTGCCGAGCAAGGAAGCGTTCAGCTACACCGTTCGCGTGGTGTCCGAGATTACCGAATCCAACGGTTCCAGCTCGATGGCTTCCGTGTGCGGCGGCTCCCTGGCCATGATGGATGCGGGCGTTCCGCTGTCGGCTCCGGTGGCTGGCATTGCCATGGGCCTGATCAAGGACGGCGGCCGTTTTGCCGTGCTGACTGACATTCTTGGCGACGAAGATCACCTTGGCGACATGGACTTCAAGGTGGCGGGTACCGAAAACGGTGTTACCGCGCTGCAGATGGACATCAAGATCCTTGGGATCACCAAGGAAATCATGCAGGTCGCGCTGGCCCAGGCCAAGGAAGGTCGTCTGCACATCCTCGGCCTGATGCAGGACGCCCTCGGCGGTGCCCGTGGTGAAGTTTCCGACTTCGCTCCGCGCATGATCACGCTGAAGATCAACCCCGAGAAGATCCGTGACGTGATCGGCAAGGGTGGCGCCGTGATCCGTGGTCTGCAGGAAGAAACCGGCACGATCATCGAAATCACCGACGACGGCAACGTGACGATTTCTTCAGTGAGCTCCGAAGGCGCCCAGATCGCCAAGAAGCGCATCGAGGACATCACCGCCGAAGTGGAAGTGGGCAAGGTGTATGAAGGCCCCGTGCTGCGTATTCTCGATTTCGGCGCGATCATCAACATCATGCCGGGTCGTGATGGTTTGCTGCACGTCTCCCAGATCGCCAACGAGCGCGTCAATGCCGTGTCCGACTACCTCAAGGAAGGTCAGGTCGTCCGCGTCAAGGTGCTCGAGACCGACGAAAAGGGTCGTGTCCGCCTGTCGATGAAGGCATTGCTGAACGAGCAAGCCCAGTAATCCGGGTTGGGTCTTTTGTGAAAACGGGCGCTTCGGCGCCCGTTTTTATTGGTCAGTGCGTTCGTTCCGAATGTTGTCGCACGGTTTGGTGAAGCTGCCGATTTTCACGGGAACCGCGGCAGGCAGTGGTCGTCAGACCGGAAAGGGCTCATGCTTTGCCCGGTGCTGCAAAAAAATGAATCTCATTCCTGGAGGCTTTGATCGCTGATGAGCCGAGCTGGTACGCTTACCCCGTCTCCTTGGGTTACCCGTTTCGCGCCGCTGATTGCCGCCGGTGGGGAGGTGCTGGATTTCGCCTGCGGCAGTGGCCGGCATGCGCGCTGGCTGGCGAGCAAGGGATTTCGTGTCGAAGCTGTGGACCAGGATGCGGTGGCGCTGGAACTGTTGACGGGGACGCCCCATTTGACGACCCGCGAAACAGATCTGGAGGAGGGGCCATGGCCCTACGCCGGTCGCCATTTCGATGCGATCGTGGTGACCAATTATCTGTTTCGTCCCCGTCTTCCTCTATTGCTGACCGCGCTGAACCACGGTGGCGTATTGATCTACGAGACGTTCATGGTCGGTAATGAGCGTTTCGGCAAGCCGAGCAATGAAGCGTTCCTGCTCCGCTCTCACGAACTCCTGGAGCGCGTCGCGGACACCTGTACCGTACTTGCCTACGAGCAGGGTGAAGTTTCCGAGCCCAAGCCGGCGGTCATTCAGCGCATCTGCGCGGTAAAGGGACACAACCCTTCCTTGCGTCTGCCATGAGAGGCCGAGCGAGATGGTCAGAGCGTTTTGCTCGAAATGCTTTGGGTTGAGTCAGGGCTCAGCGCAGCAGCGGCTTGAGTTCGCGCCAGATTGTGTCGAGGATGAGGGGCTGGGCGTCGGCAACCGGATGGATGCCATCCTGCTGGAAATAGGCGCGTTGGTCGGCGAAGCCCTCCATCATGAAAGGCACGAGGCGCAGCTTGTTGGTCCTGGCCAGATCCTGGAAGGCTTTTTCGAAGCGGGTGGTGTAGTCCGGGCCGTAGTTGGGCGGCATGCGCATGCCGATCAGCAGCACCTTGGCGCCGGCCTCGCGGCTTGCGTCGATCATGGCCTGAAGATTGGTACTCATTGCCGCTACGGGAAGCCCGCGGAGCCCGTCATTGGCGCCCAGCTCGATGACGACCAGCGAGGGGCGGTGGGTTTGCAATGCCGCAGGTAGTCGGCTGCGTCCACCGGCGGTGGTTTCGCCGCTGATACTGGCGTTGATGACCTTGTGGGGAAGGCGTGCGTCGGCGATCTTTTTTTCAAGGAGGGCCGGCCAGGCCTGCTGAGGACGCAAGCCGTAGCCGGCTGACAGACTGTCGCCCCAGATCAGCACGGTTCCTGCAAACGCCGACGCGCTGGCAAGCAGCAAGCCTGCCAGTGCATAGCGGAGAAGGGCCGCAATGGTCATCGGGCGGGTTGTCGGCCGTTCAGGCGGAGAGCTTGTCGGCGCAGTGTCCCTGGATGATCTGCATCAGCGGCGGGAAGACCTTGGGTGTGGCGGCGACGATGTTGCCGCTGGCCAGGTAGCCGGATTCCCCGGACAAGTCGCTCACCAGGCCGCCGGCTTCACTGATCAGCAGGCTGCCGGCAGCCATGTCCCAGGGCGACAGGCCGAACTCCCAGAAACCATCGAGGCGACCGGCTGCGACGTAAGCCAGGTCGAGCGCTGCCGCGCCAGGGCGACGCAGGCCGGCGGTTTTCTGGGTGAGCTCCTTGAAGATGGCCAGGTAGGTGTCGATGTTGGCGAACTGGCGGTAGGGGAAGCCGGTACCGATCAGTGCCTCCTGCAGACGCAGGCGCTTGGAGACGCGGATGCGGCGATCGTTCAGGAAGGCGCCGGCGCCCTTTGACGCGGTGAACATCTCGTTGCGGTTCGGGTCGAAGACCACCGCCTGCTCGACCACGCCCCGGCGGGCGAGTGCGATGGAGATTGCGTACTGGGGAAAACCGTGGAGAAAGTTGGTGGTGCCATCGAGGGGGTCGATGATCCACTGGTACTCGGTGTCGGCCTCCGGGCCGGTCTCGCCGGACTCTTCTGCTAAAATGCTGTGGCTCGGATAGGCATCACGGAGTACCTGGATGATGGCTTCTTCAGCCGCCCGGTCTACTTCGGTTACGA
>Ga0268298_10006090_pt1 | contig 11033 bp, 3 predicted proteins | sample WWTPWeurt_MetaG_FD_194462 | JGI IMG/M metagenome (GOLD analysis project Ga0268298, IMG submission 194462) | Activated sludge microbial communities from WWTP in Nijmegen, Gelderland, Netherland - WWTP Weurt | ecosystem: Engineered > WWTP > Aerobic digester > Activated sludge | place: Netherlands... | reverse complement strand
GCTACTCTTATTCGTCACAAGTGCCGCCGTCCTGATCGCAGCTTCCGCGCTCTTGGGACAGTTGCCGCCGGTCGATCAGAAGACGGCCTGCTTAGAGTGCCACGACGAGTTGTCCGCGCAGCTTGCGAAGCCGCACGTTCATCAACCAATGGTTTCGGGTGAATGCAGCAAGTGCCATGCGCCGCACGCTTCGCGGCACGACAAGTTATTGGTGGACGACGAATCGGCGCTGTGCGGAAGCTGTCATGACGCAACTTTGGCGTGGACGGCAAGACCTCACCAGCACGCTCCTGTCGCCGCAGGCGAGTGTACACGCTGCCACAATCCGCATGCTTCAGACAAGGCAAACCTCCTCAACACAGGCAACAAAGAGCTTTGCGCATCGTGCCACATTGAAGTTCGAGATTGGCTGACCAAGAAGACAGTCCATGCTCCGATGAAGGGCGGCATGTGCGGAAAGTGTCACGATCCGCATGGAGCTGAGAATCCCAATTTGCTGAAGATCGAGTCGGCGTCCTTGTGCCAGTCGTGCCACTCGGATGAAGCAAGGTTGATCAGCCGTCACAAAGACTTCAATCCGCTTACGTCAAAATGCACGGCCTGTCATGATCCGCACGCTTCCGACGCGCCGTTCCTGATCATGAGCAATAAGCACGCGCCCTTTGCCGATCACGACTGCGCCGCGTGTCACGTTAGCGATCCTGCCGGAAAGGGATTCCCGCTCAAGGGAACCGTGCAAAGCATCTGCGCAGAGTGCCATGATACCGAAGTTGCGGAGTTTGCCAAGCTGAAGCCGCACGGCGCAACCGAGACAAACTCGTGTCAGATGTGCCACAACGCCCACGCATCCGATGAGCAGGCGCTCTTGGCCGGCGATCAGAAGCAACTCTGCGTCGAGTGTCACGACCCGTCACACGGCGAGAAACCTGTGGGCGATAATCCGCACGCCAAGTACACATGCGGAAAGTGCCACAATCCACATGGATCAACGAATGAAGGGTATCTTCGCAAGCGAAGCACCGAACTTTGCGCGGAGTGTCACCAACACCAACATAGTGTTGTGCATCCCATGGGACAAGGCGTTATCGACCCGCTGACATCCAGGGAGCTGGATTGCCTAAGCTGTCACGACCTTCATGCTTGGAAGGCAGAATATCTGCTGCCAGCGGAAGCGGATCGCGATCTGTGCGTGCGGTGTCACCGCGACAAGCAAAGAAACTGATTTCTCCGATCGCAGATTAGCACATGAACCGCAAGAACAACACTTCGATTGACCGGTCCGCGCCGGAGCCCGACGGCGGAGCCGTGCGCGGTCTCTCTCCGCTCGAACGTCTGATTGACAAGGACCGCGGCCATTGGACAGAACACGACTTGGCGAGGGCATACAATGAACTTGACCTGCGCCAAGTCGCTCTTATGCACGTTGGCGGCGACGGCACGCTGAAGACGCTGGATTTTGTGCCGAGGAATCATGATCACTTCCTGCGGATCGTGCGGTATGGCGAGCGCGCTGACGGTTCAAGTCTGTTCCCCGGTACGGGAATCAGCGCGGGCGCATCTGACATTGTTCTGAAGCCGCGACTCGACTCGGCGTTTGTCGATCCGTTTTCTACGGAAGGCACGCTCGTTCTTCTGTGCAGTCACATGACCCGCAAGGGAGAGCCGCTGCCGCAATCGGCGGACACGATTTTGCGCAAGGCATACTCGTTACTTTGTCAGCAGGCGGGATTCGAATTGCATGCGCTTGGCGAAGTGGAGTATTTTGTCGGGCACAAGCTCGGCGAAGCGACAGACGAACGGCTTGAGGACCGCGGTTATCACGCCGCATCTCCGTTTGTTTTCGGGCAGGATCTGCGGCGGCGCGCGCTGACTGCGCTCGCGGAGATTGGCGTACCGATCAAATACGGTCACAGTGAAGTTGGTTTCGCGGCGGCGCACGGCGACAATGAGATGACGTGGGAACAACACGAAATCGAATTGGCATTGCAGCCACTGCCGGAAGCGGCGGACGGCGTGCTGCTGACGCAGTGGGTGTTGCGCAATTTGGCGCATGAATACGGAATGCGAATCAGCTTTGAGCCGGTCGTTCGCCGCGGTCATGCGGGGAGCGGCATGCACTTTCATCTGTCGCCGACGCGGGGCGGCAGCAATTTGCGCGTGTTGACAAGCGAGGGCATTGTTGGACCCGAAGCGGAGCTGTTGATCGCTGGACTGCTTGAGCATGGGTGTTCGCTGATGGCATTCGGCAATCGCAAGAGCAGTTCATTCGTGAGATTGTTCCAAGGCAAAGAATCGCCGGGCTCGGTGACATGGGGACAATTCAATCGCAAGGCACTTGTTCGTTTGCCGGTGACTACTCAGGATGAGTCCGGGAATCTTGTATCACCTGAGACCGTCGAGTTCCGGCTGCCGGACGGCTCCGCATTTCCACATTTGCTGCTTGCAGGGATTGCACAGACGGCGCGCGCAGCGATGGCGAACAAGAACCGCGCGGAGATGTTGAAGTCAATGAGCACTGACGCGACGGGACAGAAAGCGGGGCACACGATTCCAAAGGGGAGTGACGCCGTGGCGGAACTGCTCGAAGCCGAACGCAGCGTTTATGAGGCCGACTCCATATTCCCGACAGCGATGATCGATGCAGAGCTGATTCGCTTGCGCACGGACGCGCAGAACGAACGATTGCAGGCTCTGTAGTTGATTTTGTAGAGCATGAAGAAAGCCCCGGAGAATTCCGGGGCTTTCTGTTGTGACCTTATCTGAAAAGTCTCTTTAGTCGACGTTGGCCCGACGTTGCATCGCGGGCTGCTCCATGTCAACCCATTCACGGATGTAGCTCAGTACGGCTTGAGTGGTATTGGTCGACGTGCGCACCTGCACATAGTGCCAATCGTTCGGGAAGCCTGCAAGCGCGGGGGCATCTGACCAATCGCCCCACTCGACGAGCGAGATATCGTCAAACCACGAGTAGCCTGTGCCCAGCGCCGGCGCGAGCAGAGACATTCTCACGGAAATGAACGTCGTCGAAGGAGGCGGCATAAGTATCGCGTGCTTCAACACCCAGCCCGAGGTGCCGCTCGTTGTTCCGCCAATGTCCGCAAGGCCGAGCGCGGTGCCACCTGAACGCTGACCGTAGTACTGCGCTTGAATGCTCGTTGTGCCGGCATTCTGCGCGCTCATCCAACCCACAATGCTGTAGTTCTGCATCGTGCTGACCGGCACGCGGAATTCAATGTTTGTAACTACGTTGCCGGGGGTGCCGGAAGCGCGTCGGAGTCGAATGCTGCGTGATCCGGAGTGGACCACGTCTGTCACGTAACCCTCATCGGTACTGTTCAGCAGCCATTCGTTCGAGCCTTCGTCCTCCATGTTACCATAGTAGAGTTTCTCGCGGCCAAAGCGAATCTGAAACCCGGTGCCGTCGACGATCTCCGCGCGCGTCGGGTAACCATCCGTGACGAGCTTATGCGGCGCGGACATCCACCACGTGCCGTCCTGCGTGAGCGAAAGCGTGTCTTGTTCAAAAGAGAGAGAACGGAAGATGCCCGTCGTGTCAAACACAATGAACGCGCTATCGGCGTCGGGTGGCCGCACCAGCCACGTTCCAAGTCGGCGAGACATCTCGGACTCGTAGTCCAGAATGTTGCGCGAAAGTTCGCCGCGCGCGGGTTGCGGAATCCAGTGGTTGATGAATACGGGGTAAACTATCGCGCTATCCACGCCGACGTCCGATGAGAAGTGAGTGCGTAAAATGACCGATGGCATGGTCTCCGCGTACGTGAGATCAAAGATGAAATTCCCGAGGCTGTGAGCAATCAGTCTGCCGTCATACACCTCGAAGCCTTGAATGATGTGAGGGTGATGAGCGATGACGAGATCCGCGCCCTGGTCGATCGCGTATTGCCGAATCTGCCGCTCGAGAGTGTCCGGCACAAGTTCGAAAAGCATGTCTTCATCGCCATTCGGATCCCGCTCGGCTTGCATTTGGAGAATGGGAGCAAGGGAGTATTCGCTGCCAGAGTGAGTGTTAATCACCACGAAATCCGCCAGACTTCCCGCTTCTTCGACCGTTGATTCGATCGCGCCGCGATTCCACATGGCGAAGCCGGGCCGCGACCGACCCGCATCGAGGAACGGCTGAACGTTGTTGTACGATCCGGTGCGATCCGAGAAGCTGAGCATAGCCAGCGACAGGCCGTTGCCCGAGAGAAAACGCACCCGACGCGCCAACTCGTCGTTCATTCCGGAACCGTTGTGAATGATTCCCGCCGTGTCGAGCACATACATTGTCTCCAACATGCCGTCGGTCATATAGTCGAAGACGTGATTGTTGGCCAGAGTGACAAAGTCAACACCGGCATTGACGAACCCTGCGACGTTTGCCGGGCTTGACTTGAAGACAATTCCTTTCGTCGGATGCGCGGTGGTCGCCGTTGTCATCGGACATTCGAGATTCATACTGGTCAGGTCCGCGGTCGAGAGCACCGAGGAGCACGGCTCAAACAGTGTGTCGATGCCCCACGATTCAATGATGCCGTCGTCACTTTCGTAGCCGCGACCCGTAATGACGTCTCCGGTAAATGCGAACCAGAGATCGCGGGGCGTCGTGATCGGCGTGTCGACGACGGCTTGGGCAACCCACGAGTCGTTCTGTTCCGAGTCGGTGACCGTCAACGTGACGGGATGCCGACTCTGAGCGCAGAATTTGTGGACGGGGTGATTCACGGATGATGTGCTGCCGTCGCCAAAATTCCATTCGTGAGCGAGCGAAGGGCTGTCAAGGTCGTACGAATGCGAATGAAACAAGACCGTGATGCTATCGGGATCGCCGTCTTCAATGGTGGTCCAGTCGAACGCCGCGACGGGTTCGCGAGACTGCGCGCCTGTTACGTCCCGCAGATCATCGAACAGTACCTCGCCGTCGACGGCCACGGTGTCATTGTCGTTGACGAAACGTATGTCCGTGATGCGCGGAGAATATCCGAAGCGGCCCTCCCAATCTTCGCCTATAGGAAACTGAATGTCCTGCCAAGAATCCGATCCGAACCAGCCTTCATAGACCGTGTTCCAATAGAGCGTCTGCGGCGCTTCTTTCCCCCAGAGAATGTAGTAGAGGTAGTTTGCGGAGTCGCCAAATCCAACGGCTTGAATTTCGCCCCGAGTTACCAGCTTCGCCCAAACTGCCCAAATCGTCGACGTGTCAATTTGCGTCGGCGGAATCGCAATATGCTTCCATGTGTTGCCATACATCCTGAGCGAGTGTCCCGATTCACCGAAGTGGTCGGCATCGGTTACCTCGTAAGTTGTCGGTTCGAGGTCTTCTCCACCCAGACTTTGCAGGCCGGGGTTATTTTCAAACGACTCAATCGCGAGCACCGTGTCCGGGGGTGGTTCAAGGTCTATTGGATCCACGCGGAAGAAGCCGGTTGCGTATAGACCTTCAGCGTCACGCAACACGTAGAACGTATCGGCAGTAATGGCCAAAGTGTCCAGGTTGGTCATTTGCGCATTGGTCGAAAAGATCACCGCCCAGTAGTTTAGGCCGGATGCGGGAAACCAGTGCAGTTCGAAGCCGTTGTCCGTGCGCAGAATGTCCAAAAAGGTCGAGGCTTCGTCGAGCGAATTCTGCGGCCGTCTTGGCTGTTGAGCGGCCGCATTCAGGACGACCAATGAGCAGAGAATTCCAGCAAAGAGTAATGACCAGTGTGTTAGCTTATGCTGCATGGCATTGCCTACTTGTCTGAGACCTGCGTTAGAAAGGGGTGAGCGCTGATTCCGCGAGACTCCCGGAGACGAAAACGGCGGCACATCAGACCGTGCCGCCCGCCGCGAGATATTTGAGTTGCTCTGAGATGAGATTCGCGCCATTTTCAAGGGCTCCGGTCGGCAGTGCGGGATCGCGTTTGCTCTCTATCTGGTTCAATATAGCGGCGCAGGGCGCGATTGTCAACTTTGCTCCAGCCAATCACCTAATCAGATACTGGATGTCAAGTTTGACAGAGCGGCTGGTAGCCTTTGTAATTACAACTGCTTATTTCGTCGCATTCGGTTTTCGGTGCCAAAGCGGAGAATATCGTTGCCCGGCGGGAGGAGTGTCTACCCTTGCCGATCCGCATACGGCTCGTGCAGTCGAGTGGCTGAGTTGCAGATCCCCTCAAATCGGCGTATTTTACGGCGTTCAACACGCCTATTTCTCACACCTTTACTGATGACGACACACTCCACTGTCCACGAAGAACTTGAGAGCATCTTTCGGCCAGCGTCGATAGCCGTTCTGGGCGCAAGCCGCAAGCCGGGAACGATCGGCCGAGACATGCTCAAGAAGATACTCGATTTCGAGTTTAACGGTATCGTCTACGCCGTGAATCCCGCGGCCACTTTCGTCAACTCCATGCGTTCGTATCGCAGCGTGCTTGAGATTCCCGACTCAGTTGATCTTGCCGTTATCTGTGTGCCGAAGAAGCTCGTTCTGCAAGCGGTCGACGACTGCGGAAGAAAAGGCATCAAATCGATTGTGATGATCACCGCAGGCTTCGCCGAAACAGGAGAGGACGGTGCGAAACTCGAGAAGCAGATGTTTGAGAAGGTTCGCAGCTACGGTATCCGGATGATCGGTCCGAATTGCATGGGAGTCATCAATACGGACCCTGACGTGCGCATGGACGCGACGTTTGCCGGACCGAGACCCGTGCCGGGCAACATCGGCTTCCTTTCGCAGTCGGGCGCGCTTGGCGTCGCAATTCTCGAACGCACGACGGGCATGCAGCTTGGGTTGTCGTCGTTTGTGAGTTTGGGCAACCGTACGGATGTGTCGGTCGACGACGTGCTGGCGTACTGGAAAGACGATCCGCGGACGTCGCTGGTCCTGTTGTATATTGAAAGTTTCGGTAACGCGTCGCGGTTCATTCAAGTTGCGCGCGAGATGGTTGCCACGAAGCCAATCATTGCGGTGAAATCGGGACGCACACGAGCCGGCGCGCGCGCTGCGAGTTCCCACACGGCGAGCCTGGCAGCAGCGGACGTCGCGGTCGATGCGATATTCGAGTCGGCAGGTGTGTTGCGCGTTGACACGGTTGAGAAGCTCTTTGATTATGCGCAGGCCTTTGCCACACAGCCGCTCCCGGCAGGATCGCGCGTAGCCGTCATGAGCAACGGCGGTGGTCCTGCGATATTGGCCACCGACGCCGTCGAGGGCAACGGACTCGAGATGGCGGAGTTTACAGCGGAAACGACTGCGAAACTCAAGAGCGTTCTCGCGGATCTGGCCAGCGCACGCAATCCGGTTGACATGGTCGCGAGCGCGGGTTCATCGCACTTCGAAGCGGTCGGCGATATTCTGCTCAATGATCCGAATACCGACGCAATGATCGTGATCTTCGTATTGCCGATCACGAGCGACTCACGCGATGTTGCGCAGGCGATCGCTACGGCGTACAAGAAAAATATCGGACTGAAGAAGCCGGTGCTTGTCTGTTTTATGACGCGTGACGGAGATGTATCCGGCACGCCGATTCTGCGCGAAGCGGGATTACCGGTTTATGTCTTCCCGGAATCGGCAGTGCAATCGCTGGCGGCAATGACGCGCTTCCGCGCGGTTCGCGAACGACCAAAAGGTAAGATGCGCACGTTTGATGATGTTGACAAGAACCTAGTGAAAGCCGTATTGAGCAAGGCCGTTGATGAGAAGCGGCAGCAGCTTACGCCTGACGAAGTCTTCAGTATCCTACGAGCCTATCGATTCCCGGTTCTGTCGTCCACGATCGTGTTCTCGCGGGACGAGTTGGCAATTGCCGCAAAGAAGATTGGTTATCCTGTCGTGATGAAGATTGTGGCCGAAGGAATTACTCATAAGTCGGATATCGGCGGTGTGAAGTTGAATCTTAGGTCTCAATCGGAAGTTGAGTCGGCTTGGGACGACTTTGCTGCCAAGATCGCCACTCTTAAGCCCGCACCGGGGAAATGGGGAGTGTCGATTGAGCCGATGGTCAGCGGCGGTCGAGAGATCGTCATGGGCATCACCTCCGATCCCGTGTTCGGTCCCTTGATCATGTTCGGGATGGGAGGGATATACGTCGAAGTTCTCAAGGATGTGAGCTTCCGCCTTGCGCCACTGGCCGATACGGACATTGAGGCGATGATCAAATCGTTGCGCGGCTATCCGATTCTGAACGGTGTGCGCGGCGAACGGGCCATCGATTTCGAACGCGTCAGCGAACTTGTGTTTAGATTGTCGCAGCTTGCCGTAGACTTTCCTGAGATCAACGAGCTGGACATGAATCCGCTGCTGGCGTTCCCGGAGGCGGAGCGCTGCGTCGTTGTTGATGCCCGAATCAAGCTTGGCGGACCCGGTGGGTCTTCAAAGTAATCGGTCGGTTGGCGTGACCCGGCCCTTGGCTCTGCGCCAAGGGCCTGCTTTTTGCCCTTTGATTCAATTTGCGGTCGTCGATAGCAAACTCAATGGCCTGAAGACGCTTGACTATCAGGCTTGCACGCCGTATTTTCAATATCATGCTTCCAACACTGCATAATTCTCTCGCGCGATTGCTTGTCGCGCTCCTGAGTCTCTTGGCGGCTCATGCCGCCTATGCGGACACGACATGGGTCGCGTCGGGCAACATTAACGGCACCTGGACCGCCGACGATAGTCCGTATGTCGTCTTCTCCGGGCATGTTGTCGTGCCGACGGACTGCACGCTAACGTTGCAGGCGGGTACGATCGTGCTCTTCACCGGGCCGTACGAGTTTGTCGTGAACGGCAAACTTCAAGGCGATGGATCCGAAAGCGATTCAATTCGCTTCACGTGCGATACCGTTGCCACGCCGACGGGCTGGCGGGGTTTGAGGTTCGTCGTGGCGAACGACAGTTCGTATTTGCGCTACGGTATCGTCGAGCATGGACGCGCAACCGGAGTGAACAACGAGCGATATGGCGGCGGCGTGGAAATCGACAGTTGCGACGTGACGCTCAGTCACTGCGCGATTCGACATAATCGTGCCGTGCTCGAAGGCGGCGGTGTGTACGTGCACGACTACGCAGCTCCGGTGATTGAACATTGCGTCATCGAAGGCAATCACTCGAATACCCGGGGCGGCGGAATCGCGGCGCGAGTTCGAGTGCAAACGGCACTCAGGCATTGTATCTTCCGGAACAACTCCGCTGCCACGGACGGCGGTGGTCTGTTCATGGATTATCGCGCTAATCCTTACATGCTAAGCTGTGAGATACATGGAAACACCGCGGGGAATCGCGGCGGAGGAATGTACACGTCGACACAGCGATGGGTCCAGCAAACCTATGTGCGTAACTGTTTGTGGTACCATAACACGAGTAACATCGGCGGCGCAATTCACGGTGAGAACGCGGAGATAGTCGTTGATTTCTCCACATTCACCATGAACACTTCACTCTCCGAGGGGCCGGCCATTCAAGCGGACGGCTGCTCGCTCGTCGTGAATAACGCGATCTTCGCTCATCTTCCCAGTGGTGCCATTGGACATGTTAACGCTCAATTGACCGTGGGCACAAGCTGCTTCTTTGATGTTGACGACATGCCGATAACCGGAGTTGCGCCTGAAGGATTTGGCGAATCAGTTCAGGTGAATCTCTTTCTGGATTCCGTCGACGTCTACCGCAACACGTTCGCCGACCCCGCCTTCATTGATACAACACTGCACGACTTCAGATTGTCGCAGAATACACGAGTGGCGAGCATTGCGACGATGCCGACGATTGAAGAGCTGGAGACCGACATCGCGGGGATCGCCCGCCCAAGTCCGGCCGCTGCGCCACCTGACATGGGCGCTCACGAATCGACCTATCAGTTGCCACACGCGTTTTTGTGCGGCGACCTCTCGGGGGTTATTCCCACGGGCACGTATATTATCACTTGCGAATCCGAAATTCCTATAGGTCAAACTCTCAACATTGAGGCGGGCACGACGTTTCTCTTTGCGGGCGACTTCGGAGTTCGGGTTCGCGGGCTGCTTTTCGCCATGGGAGACGCCGGCGATTCGATTCTGTTCACTTCGCATCCATCGTATGCGGGCCGCTGGACCGGGCTGCACTTCAACGAGCCAACGGCCGGATCGCTGCTAACGCACTGCATCTTTGACAAAGGCGTCACAGACACAACGGAAGGCGGCTTTCTGACGGCAAGCGAGAGCGCTCTGCATATAGACGCATGCGCGTTTCGTGACATCGATGGTCTCGGCGGAGTTGTGTTCGTCTCTGAGGACAGCGTTGTCGTTGAACGCTCGCTCTTCGAACACTGCAGCTTGCCCACCGCGCTCGTTGAGCGCGGCGGCGAACTGTCTCTGGATGATTGCGTCATTCGACTTACTTCGGGTGGACTGCTCCTTCGCAATGACGGAAGTGCGGTCGTGGATGGCACGGAGTTCTGGCGGTTGATCGAACCTGCGTTTCTCGTCACCGACGTTGGCACGTTAACGATCAACGAGTCTTCGATCACGCATTGCCGCGCGAACTCATCGGGGATGGCCGTGCACGGAGGAGTCGTTACTGTAAGGAACTCTACGTTCGCGCACGACACCTCCGGCGCAGGGAGTATCATACAATTGGCAGACGGTGAGACAACCTTCTTTAACTGCGCTTTTGATTCATGCGGGACAATGCTCTTTGAAGGCGGCGGCGTCATCAGCGTGCTCGGCAGCGGAACGGCCACGATTGATAGCTGTCGTTTCACCGATAACTCGACAACGAATTTGGGTGGCGCGGCTTTGCGCGTGTTGAGCGGAGACGCACAAGTCATGGTTACGCGCTCGACCTTCGACGGGAATTCCGCGACCGGCGCTAATGGCTCCGGCGGCGCGGTCTATTTCGATGCGGGAAGCATGGACGTGACGCGGTCGCTATTCCGTGCCAACGAGTCCGCACTTGGCGGTGCAGCAATACTAATCGGCGAAGGCGCGTCGATTGAGAACAGTGTATTCTACCAGAATAACGCGGCGCAAGGAAGCGCTGTTTTCCTGGACAACTCGCTTGCTGATGTTTCGAGTTGTATCATTGCGGAGTC
>Ga0268298_10006089_pt1 | contig 11034 bp, 9 predicted proteins | sample WWTPWeurt_MetaG_FD_194462 | JGI IMG/M metagenome (GOLD analysis project Ga0268298, IMG submission 194462) | Activated sludge microbial communities from WWTP in Nijmegen, Gelderland, Netherland - WWTP Weurt | ecosystem: Engineered > WWTP > Aerobic digester > Activated sludge | place: Netherlands... | reverse complement strand
ACTGCAACACCTGGATCCGTCGGCCGTGATCCCCGAGCGCGTGCAGCGCGCTTTCGACGCCATGGCCGAAGGCGTGGTGGTGCTCGATGCGCAAGCACGCGTGATGCTGGTGAACAACGCCTTCCTGGGCCTGCACGACGAGGCGCGCAAACTGCGCATCGGGCAGGCGCTGTCGCAGCCGCTCTGGCTCGCGGCGGGTCTTGGCGAAGTCGCCACCCACCCCTGGCACCAGGCGATGGCTCAACGCAGCAACATCATCGGCCGCACACTGACGATCGGCGACGACGCGCGGCACGCACGCCAACTGGTGCTGAGTTGCGCGCCCGTCACCGACCCGAGCGGTGGCGTTCGCGGCTGCCTGGTCACCTTCAACGATGTGACGGATCTGCACCACGCCAACCTGGCCTTGCGCGAGGCCATGCAGGCCTTGTCCCTGTCGCGTGACGAGGTCCAGCGCAAGAACGAGGAACTGCAGTTGCTCGCCACTCGCGATCCCTTGACGGGCTGCCTCAATCGCCGCGCCTTCTTCGATGCAGCGCGGCCCATGTTCAGTGAGGCCAAGCAGCAGCTCACGCCGATGGGTTGCCTGATCCTGGACATCGACTTCTTCAAGAAGGTCAACGACACGCATGGCCACGCCATCGGCGACCGCGTGATCCAGGAAGTGGCCAAGAAGCTGCAGCAGTCGGCCCGCAGCACCGATCTGGTCTGCCGCTATGGCGGCGAGGAGTTCTGCATCGTGGTGGCCGGCCTGGCCGTCGACGAGATGCTGCGCCTGGCCGAACGCATCCGCCAGAAGATCGACGACGAGTGCGGGCCGGCCGTGCGCGAAGTGGCTGGGATGCGCGTCACCGTGAGCCTGGGCCTGCAGATGGTGAACCCTGGCCTGGCGGAAATGAAGGACCTGATCGACGAGGCGGACCAGGCGCTGTATCAGGCCAAGCGCAATGGCCGCAACCGGGTGGTACTGGCCTCGGAAACCACCAAGATCGCTTGATGGCCCAAACGCCTCGCACAAACAGAAAAGAGCGCCTGAGCGCTCTTTTGCTGGCCACTTGAGTGGCGTCCCCTAGGGGATTCGTCGACACAGCCTCAAAATCCCTTGTAAATCAAGGACTTAGGAGACGCGCTACACATTCATGTTCCCGGTGTTGTTACGCAACCGAGGCAGGCAATGTAGCACACCGCCGCTCGGCATTGCACGTGTGAACTCCGAGGCTGCGAGCGCCGCATCGGTCAAGTCTTGTTGCGGCGCCCGCCTCACAACAAGTTTCAGCGAGCGTCGCAGAGCAAGACGACAGACCACAGGTACTGCCGAGAAGAAACCCCATCTCGGCCGTCAGTCGTGACGCGCGGCTAGGACGGCAGCTACCCGCCCGGACCCCTCACGCAAAAGGTCGCTACACCAGTGGACAGCGTCGTGCTGCCGCTTCGAGGTCCCTAGGAATGACGAAACCCGACAACACAGAGTCCACGCCCGCCTGGCAGCGGTATGCCTATGACCGGCTCGACGGGCTGCGCGAGCGATGGACGGACGCAGACAACCCTCCCGAAGAGGTTCGGCCGTTGTCCTCGGGCGAGTACACCGCGCTGGCACTGGCCTGTGGCTACGAGCAACTGCTGCGTTCGCCAGTCGTCAGCTTCGTGATGCTCGACGGGTGGTTGCAGCGATGGGTAATGCAAAGGCGTGGGCTGACCCACCTGGTCGGTACGCGAATCGGGATTTGATTGGCGCCCCCGCCTCGCGGCGGGGGCATTTTTCCAGCGCAATCGCTCGCCATCTTGACAGGGGGGCAACATTGAACGTTAAGGCCTCCGCCGCCAGCGTCAAAGCCGTCACAAGCAAGGTCAGCAAATGCAGCTCTAAGCCTCGACCGGCTCCCCCAACTCGACCACGTTGACCTGCTCCCCGAACACCTCACGGACCAAGGGAAGCAAGTGGTCGTGGTGGCTCAAGAAGATGACCTGCGTGAACTTGGAGAGCTCCTTCAGCGCCCGCAAACCAGCCTTGGCCCGAGCGTCATCGAAGTTGATGAACAAGTCATCGGCGACAAAGGGCAGCGCCCCTCCCTGGCTCAGTTGCAGCTCCAGCGCAGCCAGCCGCAAGGCCAGGTACAGCTGGTCCCGGGTTCCCTCGCTCAGCCCCGACACCTCGACGAGCGCATCGTTACTGCGCCTGGCCGTCAGCGCCGGCGGCTGCTTGTCGTAGTCCACGTGGAGGGTCTTGAATCCCCCCAGCGTCAGCCCTCCAAAGATTTCGCCGGCGCGCTGCAGGAGCGGCCCCTGCTTGCGGTCCCTGTAGCGGTCAATCGCCCAGCGCAGCAGCTTCGATGCCGTGGCCACCTTGAGATAGCGCTCGGATGCGTCTGCCAATGCGGCCAGCGCCTCCTGCCGCTTCGATTCGGCAACAGCAGCGTTGGCCCGACCCGAAATGGCCTCCAAGGCCTGCTTTGTGGTCAACCGCAGTTCCGCCAGCGCAGTCAGCTCACCCGTTGACGCCTCCAATGCGCGCTTGATTTCATCCTGCTCACCCGGCAGCGCGGCAAGGTCGGCAGCATCGACCTCTGCGACCAGGTCTTCGAGCGACAAGCCGTCCCCGCCCTTGAGGAGCTCGTCCTTCGCTGAAGTGATTTCTGCCTGCAACTGGCGCAAACGGTCAGACCGCTCGACCAGTGGGCGGGCCTCTGCCAGAGTGCTCACACCCGCCGCGTCGAGCAGCGGTTTGACGGTTGCCAGGGCCTCCTGAGCCTTGACCCGTGCTTCGTCACGTTGATTGACCGCGGCGGCCAGGTTTTCATCGGCGTTCACCCAGGCCTGCTGTTCAGATACCGCCCGCGCCAGCCGTTCACCCAGCGACTTCGACAGAGCCGCGATGTCCGCGTCGGGCTCGGCGTCGGGAACCAGTTCTCGGGCCAGGTCTCGACCAAGCCCCTGGAATCGGTCCAGGTCAGCGTTCATCGTGTCGATACGCTCAGCACGGATGCTGGCTGCCTTCTCAAGTGCGCTGTGTACCTTCCCTACCTGCTCGATGGCTGCCTCCGCCTCGGCAACCGTTCTACTCGAAGCACTGAGCTTGGCTTTGAGGAGCGCAGCCGCCCACTCGCTTTCCCACGTCTGCAGCGCCTGGTTCGCCCTCAGCGCCGTCGCACGCAAAGTCTCGAGCGCGCGGCCGCCTTGGTCCAATTGCTGCACCAGCGCCTTGCGTCGCTCGACCGTCGCATCCGCGGACTTGATGTGCCCGTCCGCCGTCGCGCACAAGGCGACCAACCCCATGTCGGGGCTACAAGCAAACCCCGCTGCATCGAGCAAGCCCCGCAGCGCGACTCGCGCAACCTCGGTCGCCTCCTGCTCACGGGCCAGTTCCGCTTGCTTCGACTCCAGCTGCGCCGCCGCCGTCAATACGGCTTCCCGACGAATGAACCACGCCGAAACGTCTTCCAGCAGCATGCCGTTCAATCCATGACCCGCCGACTCAGTCGCCCAGTTCCGGTCGAACTCCTCAAGTTCGGCAGTGCGCTTGGTGAGCGCCTGCGCCAACCTATCTTGTTCAGCCTCTTCGCGCTGGAGCTGCTGCCGCAGGGCCAGCAATTGCGCTGCCTCTGAAGTCGACCCAAGTTGGACATCCACTTGGCGGTCCGCATGCTCGATGGCGAAGTCCAGCGCAGGGGCGCCTGCCTCCAGCGGCAATGCGTGCGACTTCACCGAGCTCCAGACCTTGTCACGCTCCTCCCGCGCAAGTCGAACGTCCTCGGCTGTGACGATGTGTTTGGTGGCCACAACCTGGTCAACAGCCAGGCGGGTCGTCTCAAGCTTTCCAGCAGACTCGTCCGCACGCTCCTGGGCCGCTTCCACTGCAGTCACCAAGCGGGACCGGTGGGCTTGCATCGCAGCGAGCCGCTCCGTTGCCGGAACATCCATGGTCCGCAATGCGGCAAGTGGCTGCGTCCAGCGGCCGAGCGCGGCCAGCGCACGTTCCAAGGTCTGCTTGGCTGTGTCCCCGGCAAGCATGAGAGTGCGCAAGGCAGGGGCTCTACCCTTGGCCGTCTGTGCCTCCTCCAGCGCGGACCTCAATTCCTCGGTAACCACCTTGACCGAGAATGTGTCCAGCTCCTTCTGCACCGCGGCCAGGTCACGCTCCTTCGTGTCGACCGACTCCTGGGAAGTCGTTTTCGCCAATTCAAGCGCGCCTCGCTCCTTGACCAGGGTCGTGACCGTCTTGAGGGCAATCTCGGGCGGAAGCGTCAACCGGACCTCGGCCTCAGAGTCCGGCCAGCCCAGCTCGGCGCAAGCACGGCGCATGCGCTCGAGCTCCTGGTCGACCTCCTGCTGCCGCAGCAGGAGGTCCTTGGCGTGGTCCCGAACACGATGACGAAAGGCCTCCAGGTCATCGACCTCGACCTTGCGCGTCAGGACAGCTTGGTCGTAGGTGACCTGGTCTCTGAGGCCTTGCAGGCGCCCAACATCGTCGTCGCGAAGCTTGAGGACCTCACCCGTGGAAGACACGGCCGCTTCGCCCTGGGTCAAGACCGTCGAGGAACCGGACGGGAGTTCGAGCACGCTGCCTGTGGCAATGAGCGTCTTCAGGTCCTCCTCCCGGGCCCGCAGCGTGGCCACGAACGGAGCGAGCCGCCGCACGCGTTCCAGTGTTGCCCGCCTTTGCTCGAGGCCCCGGCGAGCTGCATCGGCCTGGTCGACCTTCGTCTGCGCGTCAGCTTCTGCTGCATGCGCGTCCGTCCATGCTTTCGTTCGCACGGCCGAATCCTTCAGCTCCTGGGTAGCTGTGTTGAGCTGTGCCAGCGCAGCGTAGTAAGTCCGGCCTGCCGCCGAGCTGGACGTCCAGATAGCGGCCGCCTCCTGCACCAGTGCGTCCTTGACCTTGCCCAGGCTCGCGATGCCGGCCGCTGACTGAAACAGGACCTGAGCCACGTCCTTCGAAGCGTCCAGGATGAACTTTCCGCCCTCGACCATCATCGTGTGGTCCAGCCCGTACATCTGCTCGAAGAACGGCCGTCCCGCGACTCCAACAAAGGGGTCGAGTGCTGTATCCGGCAGCGCGGCCTCCGCGGGAGTTCGCAGCTTGACCTTGTTGGCCTTCAATCGGAGGAAGTCCAACTCACCGGTCGCGTTCTCCACAAAGGCGCCGAGGCGGAGGTCACGCTGCTCATGCTTAAAGGCCATCGCGCCGCTTCGCGTGGGCATGTCGAACAGCAAGTCACCGATGGCGCCCCGGATGGTGGACTTGCCGGCTTCGTTCGGGCCAATGACGACATGGAAGTCGTGCTCGTTCTTCGGGAAGGTGAGCGAGGTGCCCGTGAACTTGCCGTACTTGATGAGGTGGAAGTTTCGGATGCGCATGGTTCACTCCACCCGTGCCAGGTGGTCCAGCAGGCCAGGTGCGACCTCCGCAACCAGGCCTTCGAGCTCCCCGCTTTGAACGTTCTGCAAGGTGGGAACCAGTGGCCGAAGGTCCGGGGGAACCTTGGTGGCGAAAGTGTTCAGCTCGGCCTGCAACTCCTTGAGGAAGTCGGGGTCCGTCTGTGCGTCGCGAAGGATTTCCTGGAGGTCAGCGAACGCGTCCAGTCGACCTTCGACCAACGCGGGGTCGGCGACTGCCTGGGTCTCGACTTTGACCTTCTCCAGCCACAGCCGCTCGTTGCCAATGGCCGCGATGCTGGCCAGGACCTCCATGCGCAGCTGGCCCTCCAAGCCAAACAATTCGCCGTGAGCGGGAGAGCGGCCCCTGATGGTCACCCGCACCGCGCGGGGTACCTGGCTGTCATCGGCGGCCAAGTCTTCGAGTGCGCGGCCGACCTTGCGTGACACGTCCTGAAGGGTCGCGCAATCGGCGGCGTCAATCGTGAGCGTCTCCCACCGGAGGATGTCGATGAACAGGCGTTCCAGCTCCACTCGGCCGTCGTCGTCGACCGTCACCAGAACGGCCCCCCGGCGCCCGGTCTCCCGGATGTTGCGCCCCTGGAGATTGCCCGGAAACACGATGGTCGAGGGACCTGTCCAGACGAAGTGCTCATGCACATGGCCCAGCGCCCAGTACTGATAGCCCCGAGCATGCAACTCTTCGACGCTGCACGGCGCGTAGTTCGGATGCGCAGCGTAGCCGCCCAGGGCCGTGTGCAGCACACCAATGTTGAAGTAGCCCGACACCGCTTCCGGGTAGCCGATGGCCAGGTTGTCCACCGTCTCCTTGTGCTTGAAGCTTTGCCCGTGCAACGCCGCGCGCAGGGCATCGAGTTTCACGGTTTCAGGCTTGTTCGCCGCGAAACAGCGCACGTTCGTCGGCAGCTCCAGCTTCTTGGTCATCTCGCTCTCGGCGTCGTGATTGCCAAAGAGCACGAAAACAGGGATTTCCGCGCGCTTCAACCGGCCCATCTCCTTGCAGAAGAAGATGCCCGTGTTGTGGTCGCGCCAGGGTCCGTCGTACAAGTCTCCAGCGATGACCATGAAATCAACCTGCTCCTCGATGGCCCGGTTGACCAGTTCGGTGAACGCATCACGGGACGCGCTCCTCAATTGCGCGGCCGGCGCATCGGGATACGACGACAGTCCGTGAAGCGGGCTGTCGAGATGAATGTCGGCAGCGTGAATGAATCTCATGGTGTCCCTGTTTCCTGGAGTTGATTGTTGTGTTGTGGGCCGTGTGGTGCACCCTGCGACTCGACGTGCATGTCGAGCGGCGCTTGTAGTTCCGGATGCGGTGTTGGTTGCTGCAAGGCCGGAAGGTCCAGCACCCCCGCCACGGACACCTTCGCCCAGGGCAATGCCTCCTCCAAATTGAGACACAGGCTTGCATACGTCCGGTACGGCAGCGCCTGCTGTAAGGCCCAGTCCCATTTCTCGCGCTGCAGGTTCTTGGCCTTGGCCAGCAGCACCTCCGCCGGCGGCGGGTCATCCAGTGCTGCGTCGGCGAGCATGTCGCGGATTGACTCGGCGGTGTGCCCGTCCTTCTGCACTTCCACGCCAGGTCCCGCGGCACTGGCCTTGAACCTTCGCATGGTCATGCTCGAGTGAAAAGTGGCACCGACCACACGCTCACTCAGCGCCACGGGCAGCCGACACCGAGCCTTGCTGAACGACAACACCCGCACCCAGCTGGTCCACAACACGATGCCGACGTCGGGGTACGGTTGAAGCAGTTCCTCGAGCAGGCCTGCATGCTCGAAAAGGGCGTGCCGGGCACCCTTCAACCCGAGGTAGATGCCGCGCTTCGGGTGCCGATAGACGTCCTCCCGGTGCAGCACGCCGTCGAAGTCGAGATACAGGACCGGCGGGCTGGCCGGGCGAGGGTCGCTTGCCATGTCGGTCGCGATGCCGCTTGCTCAGCCGCCCCGAGGCGCCGCGCCGGTTCATGCCGTCGAGCCCTCTTCCGCTTCACGAAGCCATTCGCGACGCCGGCGCCAGAGATTGATTTTGGTGCGGTCGACACTGACCCTTCTTCGGCTGCTTGCGGCCTGCCTCGACGCACGTTTGCGCTCAAGTAGCCGCTCGCGAAGGAGCCGCCACTGGAGCTTGGCAACAAGGTCGCTGTCGAGGGGCTCGCCTCGTCGGGTCGCAAGCTTCAGCTCAAGCAGGTCGAACGTCGCTTCGATGGACACATTGCGCGAGGGCAAGCCACGACGCGCTCGGACGTCGGCCTTGCGCAGGCGCCCGCGGATGCCACGCAACTCCAGCGGCCCGACGCGGCGGTCGATGTGGGCAATTCGCCGTTCCCAAAGTGTCGTCATACGCTGAGCATTGTCTCGGGATTGAGGCAGCGCGCCAGGTGGCCCTTCATCTCCGGTCGGAGGGTCAGGCGGGATGGACTGGACCGATGACCGCAGACCAACATTTCCAGGCCGATATTGCCGGTCCGTGCCAGTTGACGGCGCCAACGGTTGCAGGCGCGTGCCGGCGCCTGGACGCCCTCAATGCTCCCACCTGCAAACGCAGTACACGAACTGTTGTGCGCTGCCCCCGGGTGTCGTTTGGACGCTGATGGTGCTGTCGCCCAGCCGGAATGGCAGAGCTGCCTTGGCCTCAACGCCGAAGCCGCGGTGCTGGCTTTCGAGAGTCGAATCCACAATATGTGGCCATGGCTCCCCAAAATGTGGCGCATCTGTGACCTCAGCATTTCAAGCAGCGACTACGCCTTCACGACGGGCATCTCGTCCCACCGTGTCGTAAACCGCGGCGAGCGCCGCTCCTGCTTCGTCGACCAGCTGCGCAGCTCGGCGCCGTTGCTGACGATGGACGAGCTCCCGAGGTGAACGGAGTCGCGCCCGAAGCGCATGTTCAACGCGTCGACGGCGGCCATCAGCGCCGGGCGCGCCTTGTCCTTGCCCGGTGACTCCTGGGCGTCTGGTGAAGCGAACAGGTCGAGCTCGCCTTGCACCTGCGTCGCGGGCTGCAGGTCGAGCAGCATGACGCCGGCCTTGGCGTAGTTGAACCCCGGCCTGAACTCGCGCCGCACCACGTCGGCAACCGCGTTGACGAAGAGGCGCGAGTCCGACGTCGGCCGCACCAGCGGTACCGTGACAGTGACGCTGTGCGGTCGGTCGTTGGAGCGGAAGGGGCTCGTCAGGAAGAAGACGTTGACGGCGCCGGCGACGCTGTCCTGGGCGCGCAGCTTCTCGGCAGCGCGCGACGCGAACTCGCTGACGGCCTCGACGATGCCGGCCAACTCGGTCACCGACTTGCCGAACGAGCGCGACACCAGAATCTGCTGGCGGGCCGCCGGGGCGTCGTCGAGGTCCATGCACGAGGTTCCGCGCAACTCGAGCAGCGTCTTCTGCAGCACCACCGAGAACTGCCGACGCAGCATCGCCGCGTCGCAGCGAACCAGGTCGAGCACAGTGCGCACGCCGGCCTCGGTGAGCTTGGCACCGATGCGCCGGCCCACGCCCCAGACAGCACCGATTTCGGTGGCCGCCATGACCTGGTCGAGCTCAGCCGGCGTCAGGAGCCCGAAGTTGCAGACCTGCGCCAGGCCGGCTGGGTAGGACCCTGGCTTGCGGTCGGCCGTCTTGGCGACGTGGTTGGCGAGCTTGGCGAGTGTCTTCGTCGCGCCAAACCCAACGCTCGTGGGCAGGCCGGTCTCTTTGAGCACCGCGGCCCGCAGGTCGCGGCCGGTGGCCACCAGGTCGCCACGCACGCCGGTGAAGTCGAGGAAGGACTCGTCAATCGAGTACACCTCTTGACGCGGTGCGTAGCTGCCCTCGATGGCCATCATCCGGCTCGACATGTCGCCGTACAGCTCGAAGTTGGCCGACACCGCGAGCAGGCCGGCCGAGCGCTCGAGGTGGCGGACCTGGAACCAGGGCTGGGCCATCTTGACGCCGAGGTCCTTGGCCTCGTTGCTGCGCGCGATGCAGGCGCCGTCGTTGGACGACAGCACGACGACAGGCCTGCCGTTCAACCGCGGCTGGAACACGCGCTCGCACGAAACGTACATGTTGTTGGCGTCGACGAGCGCAAACACGGCGAACTCCGCGCGCCAGGTCAGTCGACCAGCGACTTAATGACCGTCGTCACCACGCCCCAGATTTCGAGCTGCCCGCCCGCGGGCACGACCATGTCGGCGTGGTCCGGCGATGCGACCTCCAGCTTGACGACGTCGCCCTGCCTGCAGAGGCGCCGGCACACGAACTCCCCGTCAACGACGGCCACGACCACGTTGCCGTGGTGCGCCGTCAGGGCGCGGTCGACGAGCAGCACGTCGCCTGCGTCGATTCCGGCGTCCCGCATGGCAGAGCCCTCGGTGCGCATCATGAAGGTCGCCTGCGGGTGCCGGATGAGCGCTTCGTTCAAGTCGAGGCGGTGTACGGTCGCATCCGCGCCGGGTGAGCCAAAGCCGGCCGACCCGGTCGGCGCCTTGGCGGCGGTCGCGGCCGCGCCATCGCGCCCCACGGGCGCCATGTTCGGAAGCGTGTCGAAGCTGGACATTTATACAGTCTAGCGTTCTGCCGAGCGCCGGCAAGGGGGGCTCTCGACCGCCGCCGGGCAGGAGGCCGCCGACGGGAGAGGGCCTGGCGGAGAGACGCTACAAAACTGCTACCAGGGCCAGTTCTGGTTTGAAATTTGTCTACGGCGTTTGAAAAACGTCTACGGAGACCCTGTGTTTTGACAAAGCGTCGACTGGAGGCCGCCAGGTTTGAAAAACGTCGACACATCACCCCTCCCGCATCGCCCCTTCCAGCGTCAGTGCCCCAACGCAATCGGTTTGCACAACGGGCCGTTCTTGGGTTCGAAAGGCAAACGAAATGTAGAGGTGCCGCCCCGTCACGTTGCACGAACGGTCAAGGCCGCCCAATGTTCGCCAGCGCCCCGACGGCCTGTTCGCGCGGTGGAAGACTGCTCCGGTGCCGGCGAGCCGGCGAATCAGGAGCCAGTTGCCATGTCAGAAAGCACAGACGAATTCATCAAGGCCGAAGCGGCCGGGTTCACCTGGGTGAGGCGTGCCCCGCTGCCCGAGGATGACCATGTGCTGGGCCGCACGCTGAACTGGTTGAACGCGCTGCCCGAGGGCATTCGCCCCGTTCATCTGCAGGACGCGTTTCCGCGCATCGCCAATGATGTGTCGCGGCTGTGGGAAGAATCTGCCGCCCTCGACCGCTACTTCGAAGAAAAGGAGTTCAGCCCTCGCGAAGACCGCCGCGGGTTCCCTCCGGTCATCAAGGACGAACTGTTGGCAATGCACCTCTACTCCCTGCGCACTCGGCAGGTCTCGTATGAGCAACGTTCGGCGCAACGCGCGCGGCTGCTGGGTTGAACTTCGGCTGAAATTCCCTTGTCAATCAATGACTTGGCTTTGGTAGAGCCACAGCATACAAAAATGTGTGTTGTTGGCGCTGTCGTGAGCTGCCTTACCCCATTCCCGCACTGAACAAAAATTCTGGACACCTCGCGGCGCGTCCAAGTTCTTGATTCATAAGGGCGCCCCGCAAGGCGGCACCCCCGACTGTTCAGGCCGAATGTTCTTGGTGTTCACCGGCCCTTGAACCAAGGTCACTGCCTCACCAGGCAACTCGTTGATTTCAATGC
>Ga0268298_10006088_pt1 | contig 11037 bp, 6 predicted proteins | sample WWTPWeurt_MetaG_FD_194462 | JGI IMG/M metagenome (GOLD analysis project Ga0268298, IMG submission 194462) | Activated sludge microbial communities from WWTP in Nijmegen, Gelderland, Netherland - WWTP Weurt | ecosystem: Engineered > WWTP > Aerobic digester > Activated sludge | place: Netherlands... | reverse complement strand
CCTTCGTGGCGCGCAAAGGCCAGGTCGGCGCCGCGGTGCGGGCAGTCGCGGTCCAGCAGCGACCAGCGGCCCTGGTCGTCGCGAAAGAGGATGAAGTCCTGGCCCAGCAGCCGCACCGCCTTCAGCGGCCGCTCGGCCATGCGCGGGTCGAAGCGGGGGTCGAACTCGTCGACCAGCGCCGCCGGGTGCCAGTAGTGGCGCATCAGCGCCCCGCACGGTGTGGCGGGGCCGATGCGGGTGATGCGTTCGTTGTGTTCGGCTTGCATGCAAGACCTCTGTCCGAGCAGGGTGTTGATGCAAGTCTAGGCCCGCGCAGGCAGCCGCCGGCTCGGGGCCGGCCCGGGGGTCAGGCGGTGACGGCGTCTTCCTCGGCAGGCATCTCGGCCACCACAGGCAGGGGCGCGTCGACCGCGGCGTCCGCCAGCGGCGGTGTCGCGGCCATTGCCAGCCGGTCGTGCACCGGCGGCTCGACCGTGGGCTGGTTGCGCAGCTGGCGCACCACGCCGCAGCCGATGAAGGCGCCGTCGCCCAGGTCGGCGATGTAGGCCGTCTTCTCCAGCGGTTGGCCGGTCGCCGGGTTCAGCAGCTGGTAGTCGATCCAGCCGCTGCCGGCGGCCGCGGCCGCGCGGGCGCTGGCGAGGTAGGCGCCGGCCATGGTGGTGGTCATGTGCGGCAGTTCGTGCAGCGCACGGCCGAGGGCGCCGGGGTTGAAGCCGGCCACCACGTAGCGGTCGTCGCGGTCGACGGCAAACAGGAACAGGTCGCGGTCGACAAAGCCGGTGCCGGGCTGGTGGAATTCGCGCACGGCACGTTCCCAGCCGACCTCGGCGATGCGCAGCAGCGCACGCTCCACCAGCGCCTGCGCCTCGTCAGCGCTGCCCTGGCGCAGCCGGATCGTGCCCACCGATGAGCGCAGCGCATCGGCCTGCCCGGCCAGCACGCGCGAGGCCTGCTGCGCCGCCGTCAGCGCACGCACACGCGACGCGTCCAGCGCCTCGAGTTCGCCCACCGCGCGCGCGATGTCGTCCAGGCCCTGGTGCTGCTGGTGGTCGGCCAGCGCCACGCGCTGCAGCTCGGTGTGCATCCAGCTCACGCCGTCGGCCACGACGCCGATCATGCGCTCGGCCTCGGCCACGCTGTCGCGCGACAGCGCCGACTGCCCGGCGGTGCGGTCGATCAGCTCGCGCACCTCGGCCGCGGCGTCGGAACAGCGTTGCGACAGTGCACGCACCGACGCCGCCACCACGCCGAAGCCCTTGCCGGACTCGCCGGCACGCGCAGCCTCGACCGAGGCATTGATCGACAGCAGGTTGGTCTGGAACGCGATGTCGTCGATCATGGCGTTGACCTCGGCCACGCGGCGCACGCTGTCGTCGAGCTCGTTCATGGCCTGCACGCTGCGGCCCACCATCTCGCGGCAGCCGGCGCCCTGCGCGCCCAGTTCGCTGCTGCGCAGCGCCAGCTGCGTGACCAGGGCTTCGGACTCGGTGGCCGCCGCACCCAGGCGGCGCAGCGCCAGCGACGCATCCCGAACGTTGCTGCCCTGGCCTTCGGTCGCCTGCGCGATCATCGCGCCGTCGCGCGCCAGGTCGCTGCCGGCCTGGTCCACCCGCACGGCGCTGGTGCGGATCTCGGCCACCAGGCCCGACAGCATGTGGGCCGTGCGCTCGAGCTCGTGGCCCATCTGCGCCAGCTCGTCGTTGCCCGACACCTCCACCCGCACCGACAGGTCACCGTCGGCCAGCAGCTTCAGCGACGTCTGCATCGCCTTCACCGACCCCGAGAAGCTGCGCACGAAGGTGGCCGCCAGGTACAGCGCCAGCAGCGTGCTGGCCACGCAGGCCGCCAGCATCAGCAGCAGCAGGCGCAGTTCGGCAGCGGCGCGCAGCTGCAGCCGCGCGTCCAGCTCGCCGAGCATGTTGTCGGTCATGCGATGCACGGGCGCCAGCGCCAGCGCACCGGCGGCCAGCAGGCCGCGTGCGTCGGCCAGCTGGGCCTGGCCGTCGAACGCGGCGCGCACCGCACCCGACAGGTTGCGGGCCGACTCCAGCAGCCGCAGGCGGTCGCCGGGCGCGTGCACGTCCAGCCGCTTCAGCGCGTCCAGCACCTGCACGCTGCCGGCCAGTGTGCGTTCCAGGTCCTCCACGCGCGTGGCCATGGTCCAGCGCAGGTCGGCGATGGGCGCGCCCCCGGCAGCCGTCCGGCTGGCACCGTCGATGGCCGCGCGCGTGGCGGCCTCGGCCAGCCGCGGCAGGCGCAGGCTGCCCAGCTCGGCCAGCCAGCGCGTGGACCGTTCGGGGTCGGACAGCAGGCCGGCGCTGTCGGCGGTCTCGGCGATGGTCTGCAGCAGCGCATCGGCGGCCACGCGTCCGCGGCCGTCGTCCGCATCGGCAGCCGCCGCCGCCGTCCAGGCCAGCACCGCATCGCGCGCCCGCGGCCAGCTGGCCGGTGCAGCGAACGAAGCCGCCGTGCCCAGCGCGGGGTCCAGCCGGTCCAGGGTCTGGCGCAGCCCGGCCTGCAGCGCTGCCGCACGCTGGGCATCGCCCGGCGCCGCCGCGCCGGCGTGCAGCAGGCGCAGCTGCTGCACGTCGGCCACCAGCCGTGTCAGCTGCTGCACCGCCTGCGTGCCGTCGCGCTCGTGGCCGTCGCGCACCAGCTCGGCGCGGAACTGCAGCAGCACCACCCCCAGCAGCAGCAGCAGCGGCAAGGACATGGCCAACGCCAGCGCCCCCAGCTTCCAGTGCAGCGGCTGGCGTCGCATCCAGGCGGTGCCCGGGCGCATCAGTCGCGCGCTGGGCGCGACGGCGCGGCGCAGCGGCCGCAGCATGTCGGACATGGTCATCGGGTTCCCTATCCCAGCACGAAGTGCCGCACCGACCGGCGCAGCGAATCGCCCTGGTCACGCAGCGCCCCGGCGGCGCCGGAGAGCTGGTCGATCAACTGCACATTGCCGGCCACCGAGGCTTCCACCGTGCGCGCGATGCCCAGCACGCCCTGCGATTCCTGCATGCCCTGGCGCGTGAGGCGCACCACCTCGTCCATCAGCGCGTTCACCGACTGGATCTGCTTGTCGGTCTCCTGCACGGCGTCGTTCGAACGCGAGGCCAGCGCACCGCCGTCCTCGATGTCCTTCACCGACGCGGCGACGATGGTGCGGATCTTGGCCGCCGCCTGCTCGCTGCGCGCGGCCAGCGCCCGCACCTCCTGCGCCACCACGGCAAAGCCGCGGCCGGCCTCGCCGGCCCGGGCCGCCTCGACCGATGCGTTCAGCGACAGCAGCTTGGTCTGGAAGGTGACGGTCTCCATCAGCGACACCATCTGGTTGATCTCGCGGCTGCGCGAGGCCAGCGTGCGCATGCGCTGCTGCAGGTTGGCCATGCTCTTGCTGCCGCGGCGTGCGTTGGCGCGTGCGTGGCGCGCGTGGTTGCTGGCGCGCTTGACGGCGGTGGCGCAGGCGTCCATGGCCGCGGCCGAGCCCTGCGCGCTGCTGGCCACGCTGCCGATGGCGCCCCGCATCTCGCCGGTGCGCGCCGACAGGCCCGAGTTGCCGGTGGCCACGTCGCGCGAGGCGTGCGACACCGCGGCCACGCCCTGCGTGACGGCGTCGAACAGCTGCTGCAGGCTGCCCACCGCGTCGTGCAGGGCCCGCATGGCCTGGCCGATCTCGTCACGACCCAGCGCGCTCGGCGGGCGGCGCAGGTTGCCCTTGCCCACGCTCTCGATCTGGGTGCACAGCGTCTTCAGGCCCTTGTCCAGCACGCGCCACGTGCACAGCAGCAGGTAGCCGGCCACCACCACGCAGCCCAGCGCGGCGCCGAACAGCAGCCGCACCAGCTGGTGGCGCGAGGCCTCGCGGGCCGACAGGCGCTGCTCCATGGCGGTGATGCCGGCCGCCTGCAGGCCGTACAGGCCCGACAAGGCCGCCTGCGTGGCCCGGCGCAGGCCCGGCGCACCACCCACCAGCGTGGCCAGCTCGCTGCCCTGCGCACCGTCCACGCCAGCCCGGTCGGCCAGCCGCTGCACGGTGGCCAGCAGCGCCAGCAGGCCGGCACGCTGGCCGTCCAGCCAGTCGCTGTCGAGGTGGCGCTGGCGGGCCACGAGGTCCAGCGCGGGCACCAGGTCGCGGGTGCGCAGGCGGATCTCGGTGATGTGCTCCAGCAGCTGGCGGCGGCGCAGCTGGTCGATGCCCGCCGCCAGCAGGGCCTGGCCATCGTCGGCGGCCGCCGTGATGCCGGGCACCAGGTCGACGATGTTGTGCAGCACGCCGTCGTACAGCAGCGAGAGTTCGCTGTCGGCCTCGGACACCACCGCCCAGGCCGGGGCGCTGGCATCGTGCAGCGCCGCCAGCGCCTGCAGGTAGGCGCGGAACGCATGGGCACGCACCGCGCGTGCCGCGTCGGCATCGGCGGCCGGCGCCGACCAGGCACGCTGCAGGGCGCCGCGGCGATCGGCCAGTTCGGCCAGGCCGCGCTGCAGCCGCCGCTGGTGGTCGGCCGGGCCGAAGCCCAGCGCCGACACCGCCTGCAGCTGGCGGAAGGCCTGGTCCTCGGCCTGCAGGGCGCGGTCGGCATCGGCGGCGCTCACCGCGAGCCGCGGCGACAGCGCGGCCAGCCGCATCTGCAGCTCGGCCATGGCCGCGAACTCGCGCAGCGCCGCCTGCGCATCGCGGTGCAGGCGCAGTTCGTTCGACACCGTGTGCCCCACCACCGCCAGCAGCACCAGCAGCGGCAGCACCATCATGCCGAACACCAGCAGCAGCTTGGCACGCGCGTTGAGGTTGCGCATGAGCCGGATGCCCGGGCCCAGCACGCCGTGGAAGGCATAGGCGTCGCGCAGCGGTGCCGTCGCATCGACGACCCGGCGGAAGATTCCGTACGACGACAAGCTTTTCATGGGTTGACTGGGTCCTGGCTACTCGGCGCTGTTTCGGCCCCGGTCCCCTGAACTTGATGCCCGTGCGGGCCGCTTTGACACCGCGCACGACAAGTCAGGTGAACCCCCTACACAGACCCAGCGCGCGCATCAATGACTCCCGACTTCAGGCCCGGCGGCCGGGGCCGAAACCCGGTGCATCCACCCGCCGGGCACCGTTGTCTGCGGGTTGCACAGGACCCGAGATGGCAAGCACAGCCGCCCTCCCTGACCGTTCCGCTGCCAGCGCCAGCCGCTGGCTGGCCGCTGTGCCCGTGCGCGCCGCGCTGGCCTGCATGACCACCGCGGCTGCGGCCGCCATGGCGGCATCCGGCTGGCCGGCGCTGTCGGCGCCGGCCGCGGTGGCCGGCCTGGTGGTGCTGGCCGGTGCCGCCGGCTGGTGGCTGCGCCCAACGTCCGAGAGCACTGGCCCGGCCGAGGCGCCGGTGGTGGTGGCACCCAGCACCCCGGCCGCCGAGCTGGCGCGCCAGGTGGTGCCGGTGTGGCAACGCAGCGTGGAGGCTGCGCGCGCCCATGCCGAGGCCGAGGCCAGCACGCTGATGGAAAGCTTCGCCCGCGTGTCCACGCACCTGGACCTGGCGCTGGCGGCCACCACCGACGCGCCCATGCTGGACATGATGGCCATCGACGAGATCATCGAGCGCCACCGCAGCGAGCTCGACCTGCTGCAGGCCGACACCCGCCAGGCGCTGGACATCGCGCGGCGCGTGATGGACCAGCTGGGCCAGGTGGGCGACTCGGTGGCCAGCATGACCACGCTGGCCAACCAGGTGCAGGGCATCGCGCGGGCCACCCACATGCTGGCGCTGAACGCGTCGGTGGAAGCCACGCGCGCCGGCCCCGCCGGCACTGGCTTTGCGGTGGTGGCACGTGACGTCGGCGAACTGGCCGGGCAGTCGCGCCAGGCGTCGACGCAGATCGCGCTGCAGGTCAAGCAGGTGCGCGAGCGCATCGCCGACCTGCAGCTGTCGCGCCATGACCTGGACCTGGACGACGAGGACCTGTCGCTGCGTGCCGAGGCCCATGCCCGTGCCGCCATCAACGCCCTGGTGGGCAGCCTGGGCGAAAGCGCACGCAACTCGCGCACCCTGCGCGAAGCCGGCCGCCAGGCGCAGGCCGATGTCGACAACATCATGATGAGCCTGCAGAGCCAGGACCGGCTGAACCAGATGCTGCAGTCGGTGACCGGCGACATGGTGCGCCTGGAGCGCTGGCTGTCGGGCGACCCCGACGAGGCCGCGCGCTCGGCCGCCGACTGGCTGGGCCGGCTGGAAGCCAGCTACACGATGGAAGACCTGCGCTCGGTGCACCACGGCACGGCGCGCATCGAGCAGCAGGCCGGCGTCGAGTTCTTCTGATCCCCCTTCCCCCATTCACCGCAACCCCACGAGACCCGCATGAGCAAGACCATCATGGTTGTCGACGATTCAGGCAGCTTCCGCACTGTCGTGAAGCTGGCGCTGCAGAAGGCCGGCTTCGCGGTCGTGGAGGCCGTGGACGGCCAGGACGCGACCGAGAAGCTGGGGACCACCAAGCCCAACCTCATCGTGTGCGACGTCAACATGCCGCGCATGGACGGGCTGAGCTTCGCGCGCCACGTCAAGGCCAGCGCCGCGCACCGCTTCACGCCCATGATCATGCTGACCACCGAGTCGCAGCAGTCCAAGAAGGACGAGGGCCGGGCGGCCGGCGTGCGCGCCTGGATCACCAAGCCCTTCCAGCCTTCGCAGCTGGTGGACGCGGTGCAGCGCCTGTGCCCCTGACGCAGCGGCGGCCATGAGCACCCCCGTGCATGCGCTGCAAGGCGCGCTGACCATCCACCACGCCGTCGAGCTGCAGGCGCAGCTGCAGCAGCAGCTGGCCGCCGGCACCGACACGCTGGACCTGTCGGCGGTGACCGACTGCGACGCCGCCGGCGTGCAGCTGCTGCTGGCCACCGACCGCAGCCTGCGCGACAACGGCCGCCGGCTGCGGCTGCAGGCCACGCCCGCGGTGGTGGCCGAGGTGCTGCAGCGCTGCGGCCTGCAGGCGCTGGCCGCCTGACGCGCCCTGCGCACCACGCCCGCACCCCTCCTCCCCCATCCGCCCCGAGGCAACGCCCCGATGAACACCGACGACGACATCCTGGCCGCCGCGCGCGAAGGCTTCCTGGAAGAAGCCCGCGACACCCTGGTGCAGTTCGAACAGGCGCTGCTGGCGGTGGAGGACGACCCCGCCGACGCGGAGGCGCTGAACTCGGCCTTCCGCGCCGCGCACACGCTCAAGGGCGGTGCCGGGCTGTTCGGCTATGACGCGGTGGTGCTGTTCACGCACGAGGTGGAAAGTGTGCTCGACCTCATGCGCGAAGGCCGCCTGCCGCTCACCCCCGAAGGCATGGCGCTGCTGCTGCAGAGCCGCGACCAGATGGACCGGCTGGTGGCCGAGGTGGGCAGCGCCCAGCCCGACCCCGACACCGCCGGCATCAGCCAGGCCCTGGGCCAGCAGCTGCGTGCCCTGATGGGCGCCCCGCCCGCCAGCGCACCGGCGGCTGCGGCGGCCACCAGCGCCGCCACCGGCAGCGTGCGCCACTGGCACCTGTCCATCGAGATGGGCGCCGACGCGCTGCGCAACGGGCTGGACCCGCTGTCGTTCATCCGCTACCTGGACACCCTGGGCGAGGTCACGGCCGTGCACACGCCCTTGCACCGCGTGCCGCCGCTGGCGGCGCTGGACGCCGAAGGCTGCTGCCTGGGCTTCGAGATCCGCCTGGCCACGGCCGCCGGCCGTGCCGCCATCGAGGACGTGTTTGCCTTCCTGGTCGACGACTGCGAGCTGGCGGTGCTGGACCCCGATGCCACGCCCGAGGAGTGGGCCGCGCTGCTGGCCCGGCGCGCCCCCGGCGACGCCGCACGCGCCGCGCTGCTGCAGGCCTGGCAGGCCCTGGGCGTGCCCTTCGACGCCCGTGCCGGCGAAGCCGCCGACGAAGCCGAGCCGCCGGCCGCCGCCACCCCCGGCGTGCCCGCCGGCACCGAGCGCCGCAAGGGCAAGCCCGAGCGCCGCGCCGGCGGCGACGACACCCGCTTCATCCGCGTGCGTGCCGACAAGCTGGACCAGCTGATCGACCTCATCGGCGAGCTCGTCATCGCCAGCAGCGGCGCGCAGATGGTGGCGCAGGCCGAGAGCTCGCCGCGCTTCAGCGAAGCGGCGCTGCGCATCCATGACCTGGTGCAGGCCGCACGCGACGGCGCCCTTGGCCTGCGCATGGTGCCCATCGGCGAGACCTTCAGCCGCTTCCAGCGCGTGGTGCGCGACGTCAGCAAGCAGCTGGGCAAGGACGTGGACCTGCACATCACCGGCGGCGACACCGAGCTCGACAAGTCGATGGTGGAAGTCATCGCCGACCCGCTGATGCACCTGGTGCGCAACAGCCTGGACCACGGCCTGGAAACCCCCGACAAGCGGCAGCAGGCCGGCAAGGCCAGCACCGGCCAACTGGCCCTGCACGCCTACCACGAGAGCGGCAGCGTGGTGATCGAGGTCAGCGACGACGGCCGCGGCCTGGACCGCGAACGCATCCTGGCCAAGGCCATCGAACGCGGGCTGCTCGACGCCGAGGCCGCCGCCGCCATGCCCGATGCCGAGGTCTGGCTGCTGATCTTCGCGCCCGGCTTTTCCACCGCCGCCGCCGTCACCGACCTGTCGGGCCGCGGCGTGGGCATGGACGTGGTCAAGCGCAACATCGAGGCGCTGCGCGGGCAGATCCAGCTCACCAGCACCCCCGGCCGCGGCATGACCACGCAGATCAGGCTGCCGCTGACGCTGGCCATGATCGACGGCTTCCTCACCCTGGTGGGTGGCGTGCACTACGTGCTGCCGCTGGCCGTGGTGCACGAGTGCATCGACCTGCCGGCCGAATGCAGGGCCGACGGCAGCCGCACCTGCGGCACCTTCGACCTGCGCGGCGAGGTGCTGCCCTGGCTGGACCTGGCCCACTTCTACGGCGTGCAGCCGCAGCCCGGGGCCAACGGCCGCCGCAGCCTGATCGTGGTGCGCGACGGCGCCGCGCGCCTGGGCCTGGTGGTCGACCGCCTGCTGGGCGAGCACCAGACCGTCATCAAGCCGCTGGCCGGCATCTTCCGCCCGCTGAAGGCGCTGGCCGGTTCCACCATCCTGGGCAGCGGCGACGTGGCCCTGGTGCTGGACCTGCAGGGCCTGCTGGCCGCCGCCATGAAGCCGGCCGCGCGCCCTGCCGCGCGGCCCCTGGCCGGCCACTGACACCGGCCACCCGCGCCCGACACACACCCACACCCCCTGAGGGAAGTCATGAGCAACGTCCTGCGCCGCCTGAAGCTGTGGCAGAAGTTCACCGTGCTGGGCACCCTGGGCGTGACCATGTGCGCGGTGCCGCTGGCGCTGGTGGTGCGCGACCGCACCGAGCAGGTCCGCGTGGCCGTGGCCGAGGATGCCGGCATCGACGCCGCGCGCCAGGCCATCGCGCTGCAGAAGGCGCTGCAGCTGCACCGCGGGCTGTCGGGCATGGTGCTGGCAGGCAACACCGCGGTCGACAACGAGCGCCGCCAGGCGCAGGCCGCCGTGAACGCCGCCTTTGCCGAGCTCATCCAGCGTTGCGACGAGCGGGCCTACACCAAGGCCGCCGCCGAACTGAAGGAGATGAAGGCGGCCTGGGACGCGCTGGCCAGCAAGGTCGACGCCCGCAGCATCGCCGGTGCCGACGCCTTTGCCGCGCACAGCACGCTGGTGGACCGGTCGCTGCTGATGCTGGACCAGGTGGCCGATGCCTCGGGCCTGTCGCTGGACCCGGTGTCCGAGACCTACTACGTGATGACGGCCATGGTGGACCACCTGCCGCGGCTGGCCGAGGTGACGGCCGCCACGCGCGGGCGTGGCGCCGCGGCGCTGGCGGGCAAGGCCCTGGGCAGCACCGAGCGTGCCGAACTGTCGCAGGCCGGTCGCCAGATGCAGCACCTGCAGTCGCGCGCCGCCGGCCAGATGGCCAAGGCGGTGGAACTGCGGCCCGACATGCAGCCGCGGCTGGCGTCCACGCTGGCCGCCGCGCAGGCCGAGGCCCAGCGCTTTGCGCAGCTCACCGCGCAGGTGGCCGGCGCGGCGCAGCCGCCGCTGGCGGCGGCCGACTACTTTGCCGCCGGCAGCAAGGCCGTGGACGCGCAGTACCAGCTGGTGGCCACTGCCACGCAGGTCATGGAAGACCTGCTGCACGAGCGCATCCACACCGGCAACGTGCAGCGCGCCCTGCTGCTGGCCGGCATGGGCGGGCTGCTGCTGGTGGCCACGCTGCTGGCCTGGGCCATCACACGCTCGGTCACGCGGCCGCTGCTGCAGGCCGTGGATGCCGCCGACGCGGTGGCCCGCGGTGACCTCGATCAACGCATCGACGACCGTGGCAGCGACGAGGCCGCGCAGCTGCTGCAGCGCCTGGTGCAGATGCAGCGGGGCCTGCAGCAGCGCCGGCAGGACGACGAGGTGCGGCTGGCACAGACCCAGGACGCGGCGCGCGCGGCGCAGCAGGTGGCGCAGGAGATCGGCAGCGCCGTGGACGGCGCGACGCAGGGCGACTTCAGCCGGCGCATCGACCTGGCCGGCAAGGACAGCTTCCACGCCGGCCTGTGCGGCAAGTTCAACGAGCTGGTCGACACCATGAGCCGCACCATCGCCGAGGTGCGCGCCGCGGCCGACCAGCTGGGCTCGGCGTCGGCCCAGGTGTCGCAGACCTCGCAGTCGCTGTCGCAGTCGGCCTCGGAGCAGGCGGCCAACGTGGAGCAGACCACCGCGTCGCTGCAGGAGATCTCGTCCAGCGTGCGCCAGAACGCCGAGAACGCCACCGTCACCGACGGCATCGCCACCCAGGCCGCGCGCCAGGCCCAGGAAGGCGGCGACGCCGTGGGCCAGACCGCGCAGGCGATGAAGTCCATCGCCACCAGGATCGGCATCATCGACGATATCGCCTACCAGACCAACCTGCTGGCGCTGAACGCCGCCATCGAGGCCGCACGCGCCGGTGAACACGGCAAGGGCTTTGCCGTCGTGGCCGCCGAGGTGCGCAAGCTGGCCGAACGCAGCCAGGTGGCGGCGCAGGAGATCGGCACG
>Ga0268298_10006087_pt1 | contig 11038 bp, 8 predicted proteins | sample WWTPWeurt_MetaG_FD_194462 | JGI IMG/M metagenome (GOLD analysis project Ga0268298, IMG submission 194462) | Activated sludge microbial communities from WWTP in Nijmegen, Gelderland, Netherland - WWTP Weurt | ecosystem: Engineered > WWTP > Aerobic digester > Activated sludge | place: Netherlands... | reverse complement strand
TGGGATGGCACCGGCTATCCCAATGGTATGAGCGGCGAGGAAATACCTCTTGCCGCCCGCATCATCCACATCGTGGAAAGCTACCATGCCATGATTTCCGACCGCCCATACCGTCCGGCGATGTCGACGGAACGCGCCATTCAAGCACTGAGAGAAGGCGCAGGAAGCCAGTTCGATCCGTTTTTAGTCGATATCTTCATTGCTGTTCTAAACAGCTTGAAAGAGAGCGAAAGACCTGAGAGGAGTCTGGAGAAAGACCCTCCTGCATGATCAATGTTTTCACGCCATGCAAAGCTCGGAAGACGAATTCAGCGATCTCAGACAGCGCATCAAAACGCTGGAGACTGAGCTGGCAATAGAAAAACTCAAGAACCAGCAGTACGAGAAGCAAAAACCCGCAGCTCCAGAGCAGTCTACAGAAAACCCTGCAAAGATTGAGCAAACAGGTCAAGCCGGGCCATCATCAGGCAAGGAAAAGACGCAATTCATCGCCAAATTAACGCACGAATTGCGCACGCCTCTGAACGGCATCGTGGGAATGACTGACTTGCTTCTCAAAACAGCGCTAAACGGAGAACAGCGCGATCAAGCTCTGGTCATCAACGAATCGGCTCGCTCGCTCCTGGAACTGATCAATGATTTTCTGGACTTCTCACGCATTGAATCAGGCAAAGCAGAGCTGGAAATTATTGATTTTGAACTGGTGGCATCGGTCGAGGCAATTGCTGATTTACTGGCTGAACAGTCACGACAGAAAGGCATAGAGCTGGTTTCCTATGTATCACCGAAACTGCCCGCTGTGCTGAAAGGAGATCCCGGCTCGATTCGCCAGGTGCTGCTCAACCTGGCCAGCAATGCAGTCAAATTCACCCAATCCGGCAGCGTGATCATGCAGGCGGATTTGCTGGAATCACGGGGCAATGACGACTTGATCGTCCGCTTTTCTGTGAAAGACACCGGCATGGGCATCAAGAGCGGTAACCTGGAACGTCTATTCGAGCCATTCACGCAAGCCAGTCTATCGGTCAAAAGAGAATTCGGTGGGACTGGACTGGGGCTGACAATATCGCGAGGACTGGTCAATCTCATGGGCGGTAAACTTTCCGTCCAGAGCAAGGAGGGCGAAGGCTCCACATTCTGGTTCGACCTGCCTCTGAAAGCCGTCGGTGGCGGGCTGAACGGTACGGCAACCAGAGACCTGTCCGGACGTGTCTGTTTGATAATTTCAGCGTTTCCACAACTGGCCAGCGTGCTCGACAGTTATGCCGGCGCCTGGGGGATGCGCGTCATCAAAACCGATTCGACAGATTCGGCGCTTGCTGTTTTAAACACCATCGACCAGCAAAAGAATGCCGGAGCAGTGATTATTGACGGCGACTCTGTCGATGCTCACAGGCTTTTCATAGAAGCGGAGCATCGCAATCTGTTGTCTCCAAAAGTGCGAATGCTTCTTTTGACTTCCAATTATAACGAAGACGTAGAATCGCATATGGTGGCAGAAGGATTTGCAGCTCTGCTTGCCAAGCCTGTCAAATACTGGAGTCTGTACAACACGCTCGAGCACATTCTAGTCAAGTCGCTTTCTCCAAAACTGGATCGCCGCCTGACGGTGCAAATTCCAAGACTGGCCCATGCCGACAAAGTAATACTCGTGGCCGACGACAGTCCGGTCAATCAGAAAGTAGCACTGCTGCAACTCAAAAGTCTGGGCCTAATGGCGCGCGCCGTCTCCAGCGGAGAAGAAGCCGTTGAGCAAGTGGCCACAGGCGAATATTCGCTGGTGCTTATGGACTGCCAGATGCCGGAGATGGACGGCTTCCAAGCTACAAAAGCTATAAGAAAAGCCGAGCGTAAATCAGACAAGCGTATCCCGATCATCGCGCTGACCGGCAATGCCGACGCTGAAGATAAAGCAAAATGCTTGGCGAGCGGAATGGACGAAGTGCTCATAAAACCGGTCGCACCTAACAAACTTATGGAAGTGATAGATCGTTTTCTCAAGGGTGAAGGGACAGAAAAGTCCACACGCACGACACAGACGATTTTGAAGCCGGATGCATCAGTCGTTGCGGCGACGCCATTGCGCGACCCGGTCGACTTTGAAGAGCTGAAGAGAAGCTGCGGAGTAGAGGTAGCGCACGACATCATCGTCGTGTATCTGTCGGCTGCTGAGACTTTGCTGGATGGCTTGAGAGAAGCAAGAGAGTCACGCGATGCAGTTGCTTTGGCGGCTCTTTCTCACCAGCTTAGAGGCTCGTCCCAGGCTGTCGGAGCCCAGGAGATGGTGACACTGGCAGACAAACTCTCGGCATACGCGCGCAAAAATAATTGGATAGAAGCAAAGGAAACAATCGAATCGCTCACCTACTCGTTCAGCCGCCTGAAAAAGTTTGCCGAGCGCGTTCTGGCAGAAGATCAGGATTTGATCAACAAATAAAGTTCTACAGAGCCGCAGCAACGAAAGTAACCGTTCATTTATAAATCTTCCTCGCCAAACGCACAAACGCATCCGTCATATGACCGAGCCATCAGTCAGTAGTTCAAACGATGGCACGGCTGGCGCCGTCGGTCAGACTGGGAGAGTGATGGTCGAGCACATCAGTCTCGAAACCTAAAAATCATGAGGAGCACGATCACGAACAAGCTATTCACTAAATTCATACTCACAGCTCTCACGGCAGCCTCAATGTTCGCAGGAACGGCTGCTTTTGCAGAAAACACTATAACAGCTAGAGCCATTCTGGACCTGCACAACGTCATTAGCTTTGGAACTGACAATGAAAGCGCGCTCTTCGACGAAGGCATGAAACGGACCGCATTATCCGCAGATGGAGAAGGAAAGGCGCAGACTGTGATTACCTACGCAGCTTCATCGCTCTAAGAAAGTTTAACTGCGACGCTGACCACCAAAGGCTCTCGAAAGAGAGCCTTTGGCTTTGTCACCGCCGGCGCTACCAGCAGTTACAGCCTACAAGCCCGGAACTGCAAAACGACCTAAGCGTATCGGGAACACCAGGTTCGGGCGGAGACACCGACGTAGTCATTGAAGGAGCATACAGTAAGGGAGCTTTGCTCCCTTACATCCCGGCCGTACAGTCCTTACATTTTGTGCAGCATCACTAAAGCTGCTCTTGCACCGCCAGAACTGCAGCCTCTGTGCGGCAAGTCACTTCCAGTTTTTGCAGAATATGTTCTACATGCGTGCGCACTGTAGAAAGACCAATCTGCAATTCTGCTGCAATCTCTTTATTACTTTTACCTGTGCTCAATAATTTGAGCACCTCAAGCTCTCTGGACGATAACTGCGAAATGCGTTTTGCCCTCTTCTCGTCCGCTTGTACGGCAGGACTGGAAGAAAGCATTGTCAGCACCGCGACAGCAACCTTTGGCGCCAACCAGGCAGCCCCCTGCGCTACAGAACGCACGGCCAGCAGTATTTCATCTGCGCTAAGCTCTTTCAAGCAATATCCGGAAGCTCCGGAAGCCAGAGCAGCTTTAACCTCTTCGACATCATCATGAGATGTAAACATCACAACTTTGACCGACGGCATCTGTTCTTTCAAACGTCTGGTTACTTCAATGCCGTTCATGGTCGGCAAGCCTATGTCCATAAGCACGACATCAGGCTTTGCGGTTTCTATTTTATGCAAGGCAGTAAGGCCGTCAGCTTCAGCTCCTACCAGATGCAAATCCTCGTGCCCCGACAAAAAGGTGCATATGGCATCGCGCATCAACTGGTGATCTTCCACCACGAATACTGTGACCATAAAAGACTTTCCGTTCCTAAATTTGTACGGAACTATCCTTAAACCGAGCAATTGATTTGAGCCGGTTCGGGCATCATATTATCATTATAGATAGAATTGGATGTCCATATGACTGCCAAAAAGAGAGCCATACCCGAATTACCGGTGAGTCAGAGCCTTCTTGTCGCGCTCAGAATCCTGGAAAATGCGCCAGTACCGGTTGTCGTTTTCGACGCTGACGAAACAGTTTTGAGCATAAATTTGGCCGCCGAGCAAGCTCTCGGTTGGACGAAACTGGAGGCGATGGGAGGAAATTTCACATCGCTTTTCATGGCCGCGCCCGCTCAAAGTTCTTTCGGTGCAGCATTGAAGCGGACCCTTTCCAGTAATGACAGGGCGGATGAGGCCAATATGCTCGAGTGCATGCTGGTCAAGAAAGATGGAAAGCATCTGCCTTGCGCAGCCAAACTGGTGCGTATTACAGATGACAATTCGACCTGCATAGTCTTCTACGCAATCGACCTTACCGATAGGCAAAAGCAAGAAGAAGCATTGATAGAAGCCGCCAATACAGTCAAACAAGCACACCAGTTACAGGAAACGATCTTAGCGGGGGTCAGCCACACGCTGCGCAATCCGCTCAATGCGATATTTGGCATGGCTCAATTGCTGGAGGCTCAGACACTGAGCGAAAGTCAAAAAGAGATGGTTGATACCATCCTGCAATCATGTCAGCAATTGAGCGGGCACATCGAGGATCTGCTCAGTCTTTCTGAAATGAGATCCGGTGCTTCTCAAGCAAATTACGATGCTATTTCAATGAGAGAGGAAGTGCAAGCATTCGTCTTTCAATGCGCCAGAAGCCTGGGTAAAAAAGCGCAATTCACAATCGAAGACAATGTTCCTGAAGTATTGCTGGGCGACTGGCAAAAAATCAAGCTGGTCCTCAAGCAAGTAATTTCTGCAATTGCCAATGAAGAAGCATCGCCACTAGTAAAATTGCACTGCCGACTGGACCAACAGCAAGAGCAAGTTGATAACGCGCTTCTCGAATTCGCGTTTGCGCTTCCGGCACAAATACACAGTGAGAAAAGCACTGCCATAAGGCTATTTGCGGACCGAAGCAGTCAGGAATATCAAAAGGAAGATCTAGCCGCAATTATCGCACGCTCTTTGATAGCGGTTATGGAAGGCTGGCTCTGGCAGGAGATCGGCGATACAGGTGAGCTGTTACTGAAGTTCAATCTAAAAGTAAAGCGCAGTCAATTCGCCGATTTAGGAGCCACCATCCCGGGATTTTTCAGAGGCAAGCTCTGTTTGCTATTGAGCGAATCACCTCAAGATGCAAGCCTGATCAGCAATATTCTCAGCCAATGGTCTATCGACACTCTCTGCCTGCGCAGCCGTGAGCAGGTTCTAGACTTTGCACCATCTTACATGGGTCTGAAACACACGAGTTGCATACTGGCTACACCAGAATTGATGCCTGCACTGATTGAAAAGATTGATTTGACACCTCAACTCAATTATTTGAAAGAATTACCTGTGATCATACTGAACGGCACTTCCGATGATAATGACCTGAAAAACAAAAGCAGCGATTTCTCCCAGGTGGTGATCGCCCATCGAAGCGCTGCCAGCTTATTATCAAGTTTGCGCAAATCCCTCAAAACGACCGATTGCATAGTCAGCGAAAATTAGCAGGCATGGCCAAGATCCTGATTACTGATGACGACGCGTTCTCCAGGCGAATTCTGGAGCTGGCTCTCAAAGAGGACGGGCACGAACTTTTGCAGACGAGTAACGGCGAGCAGGCGCTTCAAATATTGAAGAGACCGGACGCTCCTCAGTTGGCCCTTATCGACTGGATGATGCCGGCAATGAGTGGACTGGAAGTTTGCAGACGAGTGAGAGCGGAACGCCCGGATGCACATATCCACATCATTATCGTCACTGCAAAATCTCAAAAAGTGGACATCGTGACGGCACTGGAATCAGGCGCCGACGACTTTATTACCAAACCGGTCAACCTCTCCGAACTGGGAGCTCGTGTAAGAGCAGGTTTGAGAACAATCGAATTGCGCAATGAATTGTCCAGGCGCAGCGCTACCCTGCAAAACATCAATTACATCGTCGCACATGATTTGCGCACGCCGCTTATCGCCCTCAGCATGACAGCAAGGCAAGCTCTCGACGGCAGTTACGGACCGTTGCCGGACCGCTATAAACAAATCCTGGAGTCCAGCATAAATTCAACCGAACATTGTCTCAATATTGTCGAATCGCTCAGAACGGTGACAAGATACGATGCAGGTTTGACCGTCAAATTCGAGCGCCTCAATCTGGAAAAACTGGTGCTCTCATGCTGCGATTCATTAAGGCCGCTCCTGGACGCGAAGCAATTGCAGATAGCCTTCGAGAATTATTCCAGCGACAATTATGTAAGTGGTAGCAAGCAAGATCTCACTCGCGTCATCACGAATCTACTGGACAATGCAATTAAGTATTCACCAGAAGCAGGCCATATGAAATTCAGATTCATGAAGGATGGCGCCTATATAAAATTTCAGATAAGCGACCAGGGTCCGGGACTGTCCATTGCCGCGCAAAAATCTCTTTTTTCCAGTTTTTCTGCCGAGAACGAATCAAAAAAAGGCGGCGGACTCGGGCTCGGGCTGTTTCTCTGCAAGCAGGTCATCGAGGGGCATCGAGGGACGCTCAGCTACTCGCAAAACGAAGACGGTGGTTGCACTTTCACGGTGGCAATACCGGTCTATGAACAATCCGCTTGAATGACAGCTGACGCCTGCAGAAATTAGCGCCCCTGCTGCAAACCGTCAAAGACACGACGCTTAGCAAGTTCCTCCGCCAGAAGAACATTTAGTTTGACCGCACCTTTTGCGTTCAAGTGCCCGAGATCAACATAGTCATCTGCGGTGAAAAGACTGTTGTCCAGATCGATGACGTCAAATCCGCTCTTTCTCGCCATATCATACGTTTGTTTGGGACAGATGCCTCTCAAGCCGTTCGGCACCAATGCCTTGTAGCCTTCTCTAGTCGGCATATTCACAACGATTAGTTTGATATTGTTGTCCTTGCAAACTCTCAAGAGTTTGGCAAAATAGACGCGCTCACGCTCATAGCGCTGCAGCTGCGGCTGCTCGTTTACTTCGAATGTGCCGGGAGCGGCATCGGTCAATTTGCCGAAAAGATTTTTCTTCTTATTCTCGATTTGCTGGGCGAGAGACGCGTTGTGCACCGATGTGCCGCGATGCAAAATCTGTCCTGCGTAATTCGCAAGCTCGGAGCTGATTGCCACTCTATTTCCATAGATATTGGAAAGCGAGCAAAAAACAGAATCAATTGCTTTGCGGGCTCTATCTATGCTGGTGAATATCTGATCGTCTTCGAAGAGCAGGCAGAATGACGTGAAATACTTGGAACCGAGAGCTTCATCAATGAATTTGACCAGAGGAGCAGGCAGAATCGACAGATTGGTCTTCGGATGAATTGTACTCAAATAGCGATAATAAGGAGACTCGCCGAGCGGCGGCATACTTGCATCGAAGAGATCGCGAGAAACAGTTTCGTAAATGGCAATCTTCGGCGTTTTTTTGAATTCAACAGTTTTGGATGCAGTCATCCAGGTGTCACTGGTCATGGAGCCGAACAAAGAAAGATTTCCGGCTCTAAATCTCTTGCCAGTGCGCTCAAAAATCAGGTTGGAAAGATCAACTAATTCCAAATATTTGGAACGCTCGACGCCTTCCGGTACATAGCCCTTAGCCTTATCTGCCGTATAGCAAGAAGCAAGGGCAACAGAAGAGCCGAGAAGGAGCAATTCTGGATGACGGTCCGATTTGAAGAAACTTTCGAGCTTTTCTTTGTGGGCTGTACCGTCGCTTTTCTTGGGAACGAAAAAGCCGGCTGCAAAATCTACGGACACGAGAATGACGACGAACCAGGCAAGGAGGCTGACGACAAGACGCGATGGGACATTTCTTGAAGTGACTGCTGCAGCGTCGTCGACAGAATTGTCTACTTTGGATATCTTTTTTTGTGGTACTTGAACTGTCATTCTAGAATTGGAAATAAACGAAAGGAGTGGAATTATTGGGCAAGAGAATGAGCATCAGAACGACCAGAGCAACAAGATAAGAAGCCTTGAGAGGAACAGGCACTTTCTTGAAGGCCCCGTTTTCGAGCATGAAGCTGACCGGCACGATAAGGAGCGTAAGGGCTGCAAGCATCATCAAAGCCAGAGGCACCACAATCGGCAGATTACTATTCATGACGATAAAGCCATGTTCAGCTCCGGGAGACAGAAGCGGAGAGAAGAGCAACATTTTTTTCAAAGCAATTACGGCAGGCTTGAAGTCGGGCAGACGGAAAAATACCGAGCTTCCGGCAAAAACGCTGACGGTCAAGAATATGGAAAAATAATTGAATGCCTTGCTCTGCCAGACAGGATTCAGCTGAGGCAATTTGCTCTTGATGCGCCTGAAATAACGGTGTACGACCAGGCTCAAGCCCCAGAGAAAACCCCACACTACGAAGTTCCAGGATGCGCCGTGCCAGAGTCCGCCAATTGTCATAGTCAGAAGCAAGGCGCGCTCCATTGACCATTTCTTGCGTTTTGTGCCGCCAAATGGCTGGAAGCAATAGTCTTTCAACCAGCTCGATAGCGAAATATGCCAGCGCTGCCAGAGCTCCGAGATGTTGGAGGAAATAAACGGCAAATTGAAATTTATAGGAATGCGATAACCGAAAAGAAGAGATGAGCCTCTGGCAATATCGGTATAAGCAGAGAAATCGAAAAAGACCTGGAAAACAAACGCGTAACAGAAAATCCACAGCTCAAGGGCGCCGTAGGAATTGATGGTCTGAGCCATCATATCCACGATAATAGCCAGATTGGACGCAATCAGCACTTTCTTCGCCATGCCTATAACAATAAGAGGAATTCCCTCATCGAAATAGGAAAGCCTGAGATGCTTCTCCTCTTCCATCTGTTTGGAGAAGTCGTCGTATCGCTTGATCGGCCCGGCAATCTGAGTGGGAAAAAAGGCAGCAAATAATCCGAAAAGGACGAATGAATCGAGAGGCTTCTTGCCTCGATAAATTTCGAAAAGGTAGTGTATGAATTCAAATACGAAGAACGAAATACCGAGCGGCAGAATAATGTTTAGCACGACTTTATCGGCGTGCTGCCCGGTCAATCTCCAGAAAGCCGTCAGAGAATCGACAAAGAAATTGGCATATTTGAAATAAGCAAGGCAGGCAATATTCGCAGCCAGACCCAGACCAAAGATGAGCTTTTTCTTCGCCTGCGCTTTTGCCAGCAAGAAGCCATAAAAGAAATTGAAAACAGTCATTGCAATGATGAGCAGAACCATTTGTGAGTTCCAGCTCATATAGAACAGATAACTGGCGATAAGGAGCATCGGCAGTCTTAAACGATGTGGCAGACACCAGTAGAGAATTACTGTCGCCGGCAAAAACAGCAGATAGTCGAGGCTACAAAAGAGCAAATCTGGAACACCACAAAAGAAATCAAGCAGATGGTACCACTTAGCTCAAACGCTCAATACGTAAGACATTTAAGGTTTGGACACGTTCTGTGAATAGTGGTCATTTGGATATCTGACTGGCGGTCTTCGAATAATTTTCCGGCGCCGACAACAATCTGGTCAAAGCCTTGAAGAACTTATCGCCTCCGCTGGCGTTCAAGTGGACTGAATCGACGAAATCAGATCGGGTGTAAGCTCCCAGTTGTTGATCAGCGACAAAAGAAACGTCTCTGGATGCGCATATTTTTTGCATCCCCGCCAAGATTTCTTTGTGAGCATCCTCTTCAATGAGAGCAATGTTTTCGCCAGTGAGCGGCATGCTCACGACTGTAATTCTTACTCGGCGGGCTTTCAGCCGATCGATCAGCCCGGCCAGCGCGGAAAGCTCTCTCTTTATGCGCACGTGATCGGCTGGATTGTATCGTTTTTTGTAAACACCTAAATCAGCGAGTTTGCCGTCTCCGAAATAAAAATGATTGAGAGCCTCCTGCTGTGTGCGCCCGGCCGGCATCACTTGCTGCCTGGGAGATTTGCCCATCTTCTTCAGTGCCAGAACCACTCTTTGCCCACAATTACGAAATTGCCTGGCCCATTTATTTGCTCCGTAATTAATTGCAGAACCGACCCTGGAAACAAAACTTCCTGCATCACTGGCTGTCGAAATCTCTCTAAAGGTAATCCTGCCGTTCAATTCGTGGGCCAGAAGGTTTCTTTCCTGTGCCACAGTATTGTCCATGAAGTCCCTGGGGGCGAGAAGAAGAACGACTTCTCCCGGAAGAGCGCCGTTTTTCTCCAACTTATCAAAAAGCAGAACACAATCGGACAGCATCAACGACGGCACGCCAAGATCGACGATTGAAGCTCGATTGGCGAGAGAATTGCCGGGATTGAAGGACGCATAAAGCTTTTTGAAATGCGCCATGTCCACGTATCTTGCCAGAAAGTCCGCATATTCTATTGGGTCGGGAACCGGCACGGGGACATTTTCGTAGTATCCATCTGTAAGGACATGGGGAAAAATCACAAGCGAAGATCCGGCGAATACCATATCCGCGCGCTTGCCTGAAACGACAAAATTGACCACTCGGTCTATATAAGCTCGCGAAACTATTTCCGGCGCAGTGGCCAGGGTTCGGGTGTGATCGGGAAGCAAATCAGCGATGAATGGAAGCGCCAGGGCAATCGTCAAAAATATGGCGGCAGCAATTACTGAACTTGCTTTTTTCATATCATAAAAGAGGGCGACGCAAGGCGCCTCCCTCACTGAAAGCGTGCGCTGCGCTTGATTAAACGAGAACTAAGAGGCGCCTGCCAGAATATCGGCAAAGAGCAAAGTGGAAAGATACCGCTCGCCCGTGCTGCAAACAACAGTGACAATACGCTTGCCTTTGTTCTCGGAGCGAGAAGCTATTTCGAGAGCAGCAAAGACGTTAGCACCACTGCTGATACCAGCAAGAATGCCTTCTTCGCTGGACAATTTGCGTCCATATTCCAACGCTTGCTCATTGGTGACACGGAATACTTCATCGATAACGGACAGATCGAGAATCTGAGGAATAAAGCCTGCACCGATTCCTTGAATCTTGTGCGGGCCGGGTTTCAATGGTTGTCCGGCCAAAGTTTGAGTGATGACAGGGCTGTCCGATGGTTCTACTGCAATCACTTTGACACCCGGTTTTCTCTCTTTGAGAATCTGTCCGACACCGGTGATGGTGCCTCCCG
>Ga0268298_10006086_pt1 | contig 11038 bp, 9 predicted proteins | sample WWTPWeurt_MetaG_FD_194462 | JGI IMG/M metagenome (GOLD analysis project Ga0268298, IMG submission 194462) | Activated sludge microbial communities from WWTP in Nijmegen, Gelderland, Netherland - WWTP Weurt | ecosystem: Engineered > WWTP > Aerobic digester > Activated sludge | place: Netherlands... | reverse complement strand
GTAGCTTCCGGACCCCATCGAGCGCATGCTGACCCAGGCGTCGGCGGTGCTCGGACGCGCCGAATACGTGCCCACGCAAGGCTTCCTGTGGGTCGAGGACAACGAGATCCGCGAGATGCTCCGCACCCGGCGCCAAACCGCGGATCTGTTCGTCGATCCGTCGCCGCCGTCGGGCCTCCTGCTCATGCCTGGGGTCGACATCGAACGCGTCGCTCGCCGCTGCCGTGCTCTCGGCGTCGAGGTCGTCGTCGACGGCGAGGTGTACAAGACCCGCAGCTTGACGCCGCCGCCGCGCACTCCGAGCGCGGCGCGCCGCTACGACCGCACGGAACCGCCGCTCACGCGCAAGAACACCGGTACTCGCCGGCGCTCGTCGACCTCCACGCAGTCGCAGCCGTCGCTCAAGCGGCGCTCCTGAGTCGCCTGCCGCGACGACGGAGTCCTACGCCCCGAGGCGCCGCGCGACCCAGGCTTCGACGCCCGGCGAGGGCGAGACGTGGGCCACTCGGCCCCCCGCGACGAAGACCTCGGCCGGAAGCGGACGCCCGTTGTACTCGCTCGCCATGGTGAAGCCATAGGCGCCGGCGTCGCGCACGGCGACGTGGCGCGGCAACGGATCGGAAATCGCGTGCACGCCGAAGTCGTCCGCGCTCTCGCACACGGGGCCAACGACCTGCCACGGCTCGGCCGAGGGCGCGTGCTCCAGAGCCTCGATGCGATGACGCGCCTGGTAGAGCGCGGGGCGGATCAGGTCGTTCATGCCCGCGTCGATCATGCAGAAGCGGCGCGAGCCGCTCTGTTTCGACTGGATCACGCCGGCGACGAGCACCCCGAACGGCGCGACCAGCGAGCGCCCCGGCTCCACTACGAGCCCGAGGTCGTCGAGCTGCCGCTCCCGGAGCAGCGCCGTCGCGGCGCGCGCGAACACGGGGGGCGGCTCGACGGGCTCACCGCCGTAGTCGATGCCGTAACCACCGCCGAAGTCCAAGAACGAGAGCTCTTCGCCGCGGCCTCGGAGCTCGGCGGCGACGTCGCACACCATGCGTGCGCTCTCGAGGTAGGGCCCCGGATCCTTCAGCATCGAACCCACGTGGGTCGAGAGCCCGGCGAGTCGCACGCCGTCGCCCGCCTGGGCCAGGGCTTCGAACGCGCGGCCGAGGTCTCGCCGAACGATGCCGAACTTGGCCTCGTCGTGCCCGGTCGCGATGTGCGCGTGCGAGTCGATGTCGACGTCCGGGTTGATGCGCAGACTGACGCGTGCGCGCCGTCCGAGTGCACGGGCACGGGCCGCGACCCGAGGGATCTCCTCCACGCTTTCCAGCTGGATGCCCAGGATGTCGGTGCCGATGGCGAGATCGAGCTCGCTGGACTGCTTGCCCACGCCGCTCATCACGATGCGATCGGCCGCGATGCCGGCGCCGAGCGCGACCCGGAGCTCGCCGCCGCTCACCACGTCGGCGCCACCTCCCGCCCGCGCCACCGCCCGCACGATGCTGCCCGCGGTATTGGCTTTCACCGCATAGGCGACGACGGCGCGAGTCTGCCCGAAGGCGTCGATCAGAGTCCGCGTCGTCTCGGAAATCGCATCCAGGTCGTAGAAGTAGGCCGGCGTTGCCACACCGGCTTCTGCAAAGAGCTCGGAGAGCGCGCGACCCCCGAGGGTCAAGCGGCCCGCCTGGTCGCGCAGCACACCCGTCATCGCTCGCTTCCATACATTCTTCGCCGCCGCCTGACCATGGGGCGTCGCCCGCGTGGCGCGCGGCTCGGCCGAGAGCGAAGCGCGCGGAGCTCGGCTCGGACCGGCCCCGATCCCAGTGAAAAATACCCGGGTTTCATGGCGTCACGGCCCAAGCGACTCACGTCGACCGCGCGCCCTGTGGCACCATGCGGCGTGTGAAGCCGAGGCGCGCGAAGATCGTCTGCACCATCGGTCCGGCCGTCCAGACCGCCGAACGCATTCGGGAGCTGATCGCGGCGGGCATGGATGTGGCTCGTCTGAACTTCTCCCACGGCAGCCACGAGGATCACGCGCGCATGGCGGAGATCCTGCGAGCCGAGAGCGCGCGCGCCGATAAGCCCGTGGCGATCTTGCAGGATCTCTGCGGTCCGAAGATCCGCACGAGCAGCATCGTGCCCCCGGAGCTCGCGGTCGGGCAGCACGTGGACCTCGTGAGCCGGGCGCCCGGCGATCCCCACACCATCGGCGTCGAGTACGACGGCCTCCACGAGGACGTGCGCGCAGGCGACCGCATCTTGCTCGGCGACGGCCAAGTCGAGCTGCGCGTGGACGGGATCGAAGCCGATCGGGTGCGCGCGAGGGTCGAGCATGGTGGCGCTCTCCGCGCGCGGATGGGCGTGAACTTGCCCTCCGACCGCGTGCGGGTGCGGGCGATCACCGACAAAGATCGAGACGATCTCGCGTTCGGGCTCGAGCTCGGCGTGGACTACGTCGCGCTCTCGTTCGTGCGCAGCGCGAAGGACGTGGAAGAGCTTCGGGAGATGTGTCTCGAGCGCGGGCGCCCGACACCCATCGTCGCCAAAATCGAGACACCGGGCGCTGTGGGCGAGATCGAATCCATCGTCGCTGCGTCCGACGCCATCATGGTCGCGCGGGGTGATCTGGGCGTCGAGCTTCCCCCTGAGAAGGTACCGGTCATCCAGCGCCAGATCCTCGGGACTTGCCGGCTCCTGCGCAAACCCGTGATCGTCGCTACCGAGATGCTCCAGTCCATGGTCGATTCGCCCCGGCCGACCCGGGCCGAAGCGAGCGACGTCGCAGGGGCGGTGTTCGGGGGCGCCGATGCCGTGATGCTCTCGGCCGAGACGGCCAGCGGGAAGCACCCGATCCGCGCTTGTCAGATGATGGATCGCATCATCCGCGAGGCGGAGGAGAGCCCATTCTTTCAGCCCGCCCCGTCCGAGCCGGGGCCGGCCACCGCCGAGGCCATCGCCCATGCCGCCTGCGCCATCGCGCGCGAAGTCGGGGCGCGCGTGATCGTGGCGCTCACCGAGAGCGGAGGGACGGCGCGACTCGTCTCCAAGGCACGCCCCATGGTGCCGGTCTTGGCGCTGTCGCCCGACGAGAAGACTTTGCGCCGCCTCGCGCTACTCTGGGGCGTGTCGCCCCGCCCGATGGATGTGGTCACCGACCTCGAAGTGCTAGCCCAGCGCACCCGTGCGCTCCTGGTCGAGGCCAAGCTGGTGGATCCCGGCGACCGCTTCGTGATCGTCTACGGCGCGCCCGTCGGCGGCCGCGGCTCGACCAACGCGCTCCGCGTCGAGGTGGTGCGGTGAGGGGAGGGGAGACCGCGTGCCGCTAGTCGCCGAGCAGGTGCCGCAGCTCGAGAAATACGAGGTGCTCGAGGAGATCGGGCACGGCGGCATGGCTACGGTGTACCGCGCGCGGGATCGCCGCCTCGGGCGCGACGTCGCCATCAAGGTGATTCACAAGCACCTCCGCGAGAACAAGGAGGTCGCGGCTCGCTTCGTGAGCGAGGCGCGCGCGGTCGCCAAGCTCAAGCACCCGAACATCGTCGAGGTGTACGACGTCTCGGACGAGGCCGACGCCGAGCGCTACCTGATCGTCGAGCTGGTGAACGGGACCACGCTCCGTAAGCTCCTCGCCGAGCGTGGCCACATGCCGGCCGAGATCGCTGCGGCGCTCGGCATCGAGCTGGCGCAAGCCCTGCACCACGCCCACGAGCAAGGCGTCGTGCACCGGGACGTGAAACCCGAGAACGTCTTGGTGGATCTGGCGGACCGCTCGCCGAGCAAGCGCAGCGCTTCCAGCGAGCGCCCAGCCGACGCCGAGGCGGGCCGCGTGAAGCTCACGGACTTCGGCATCGCCAAGCTCCTCGATGCCCAAGGGGTGACCAGCACGGGCCAAGTGCTCGGCTCGCCGGCTCACATGGCGCCCGAGCAGATCGAAGGCGGCGACGTGTCGGCGCGCGCCGACGTGTTCGGCATGGGCGTGCTGCTCTACGAGTGCATGGTGGGCCGGCTCCCGTTCGACGGGAAGAACCCGGCCCAGGTCTTGAGGAAGGTGCTCGACGGTGCGTTCACGCCGCCCGAGCGGGCTCGGCCCACCGTGGGCACCGGTATGAGCCGGATCGTCGAGCGGGCACTGGCGCGCGAGGCCAACGACCGCTTCCCGAGCGCTGGCGAGCTCTCGGACGCGCTACGGGCGGAGCTTTCGAGCCTCGGCTTCGAAAACCCGCGGCGTGAGCTCACCGAGTATCTGCTCGCGCCCGAGAGCTACGCCGAGGACTACGAGGCTCGCATCGTCACGCGGCTCGTCGAGCTCGGCAAGGTCGCACGGAACGAGCGACGCGCCCCGCAAGCGGCGGCGTACTTCAACCGAGCGCTGGCGTTTCGCCCCGACGACGCCGAGCTCTTGAAGCAAGTGGCCGGCCTCGCCCAGAGCGAGCGACGAAAGCGGCTCGGGAGTCGCGCCGCCCTGGCCCTCGGCGCGAGCCTCCTCTGCGGCGGCATCACCTACGGCATCGTGAAGCAGCTCCGGGCGAAGCCGGTCGTTCCGGTTCCGGAGGCGCCGCTGGTGCGCGAGCCCATTCTGAACCCCGAGACCAGCGAGCGCGTGCTCGCTCCGAGCGCCGTGCCGAGTCAGGACCCTTCGCCCGACCGGAAGCTCCCGGTGGCGAAGCTGCCGACGGGGGTCTTTCCGTTGCCGAGCGGGAGCGCAGCGGCTTCGGGCAAGACGCGGATGGTCAGCGTGTTCGTGCGCGGTGCCCGGGGCGGGCTCGTCTACATCGACGGCAGCGTGAAGGCGGATTGGTTCGGAAAGCCGTTTCCTCTCACGGTGGGTCCCCACACCATCGAGGTGAAGGCCCCCGATCCGGATTGCTGCATCGAGAAGGGCGTGAAGAGCTTCACGCTCGCTCCGGGCGACGACGTCTACCAGGTCAGCGGGGAGGTCGAGTTCAAGCCGGCCCGCATCACCATGGAGGGGCCCGAGGGCGCCGAGGCCGTGTGCTCGCAGGTCTTCGGCGGCAAGCTCGTGCCGAACGGCGTGAAGACCGTGAAGCTGCCGGGGCCCGATCCCACGCAGACCGTGTCGTGTACGCTCACGGGTCCACCCAGCGGATCGCCGCCGAAAGTCGTGCAGCTGAAGCTCCGACCTGGGCAGACCCACCCCTTGTCATGGTAATCCGGTTGACGCGCCGGCCGGCGGCGTTCGAACCTCGGGCCTCGGCGGGTCCCGCGTGGGGCCGCGGCCCCGATGCTGTTTGCTCGTCTCCGCTCCCTCGCTCTCTGGCTGGCGCTCACCTGCGCCGCCACGACCGCATTGGGCCAGCCCGGTCCGAAACCGGCGTCGCCCCCGGATCTCAGTGAAGAGGGTCAGCTCGCGCGGGTGGTCACGCTCTACGACGCCGGCAAATACGCCGACTGCGTGAGCGAGTTCTCGCGCCTCATCGGCAGCGAGCCGCGCAAGATCGAAGATCCGGAGATCCTCGAGAAGGCCCGGGTCTACTACGCCGCCTGCCTCATCGGGAACGGCCAGACGAGTGACGCCGAAGAGCAGTTCAAAGCGGCCCTCCGCGCCAACCGCTTGATGCGCGCGCCCGACAGCCTCGTCTTCCCCGGGCCCGTCATCGATCGCTTCTTCCGGGTGAAAGAGGCGATGACCGAGGAGCTCAAGAAGGCCGCCGCCGAAGATCTCGCCAAGAAGCGCGCGGAGGCCGCCGCCGCTGCTCGCCGCGCCGAGGCCGAGCGGCGGCGCGTCGAGCGCCTCGAGGAGCTCGCGAGCCGCGAGGTCCTGATCGATCGCAATAGCCGCTGGGTCGCAGCCGTTCCGTTCGGCGTCGGACAGTTCCAGAACCGGAGCGCTGTCCTCGGCTACGTCTTTCTCGGCACCGAGGCTGCCCTGGCCGCGACGACCCTCGGCGCCATGGTCCTCGAGCTCCAGTTGAACTCCCGGGCCGACGACGACCCGCCTCCCGATCCCAAGGATCTGAACTCGAAGCTCGACACGGCGCACCAAGTGCTCGTGATTTCGAGCTGGAGCTTCCTCGGCGTGGCGGCGCTCGGCGTGCTCGAAGCCCAGCTCTCGTTCGTGCCCGAGTTCCGCGACACGCGGAAGAAGGCGCTCCCCGCCGACCTCCGCCGGCCGAACGACGCGCCCGCGCTCTCGCTCACGCCCCTGGCATTTCCGACGAACCGTGGCATGGAGCTCGGAGTCTTCGGCCGCTTCTGAGCGGCTAGCGCCATGAGAAACCTGGGTCTGGTCTTCGCCGGCGGCGGCAATCGCGCGTTCTACCAGCTCGGCGTCGTGAACCGACTCGCCGAGCGCGTGCTGCCCCGCGTCGCCGGCGTCGCGGCGTCGAGCGCGGGAGCCTGCGTGGCCGTGGTTTGGCTGAGTGGGCGCCAGCACGAAACCCACGCCTATTGGGAAGAGCGGCGGCGCCACGTCCACAAGAACTTCGAGTGGAGCCGCTTGCTCGCCGGGCAGCGCCCCACGCCCCACGCTCCCATCTATCGCGACACCGTGATCCACGCGGCCGAAGACGGCGGCCTCGAACGGCTGCGCGCGCTACCGTTTCCGCTCTTGGTGGTGGCGACGCGCTGGCCTCGGCGCTTGCCCGCGTTCGCCGCGGCGGCGCTTGGCCTCGGGGCGTATTCCTTGGAGCGGCGCTTGCGGCCGGACGCCGTGCACCTCGCCTTGCCGAAGCGCGTGGGATTTCGCACGCGCGTCTTCGATGCCCGGGATTGCGAGAGTCCCGAAGAGCTCGCCGATCTCATCATCGCTTCGAGCGCGACGCCGCCCTTCACGCCCATCGGCTTCCACCGCGGTGAGCGCTTGCTCGATGGGGGCCTGGTCGACAACGTTCCGGCTTCGGTCGTCGAAGCGTTGCCCGGGGTGGAGCGGAGTCTGGTGCTCCTCACGCGCCCGCGTGCGTCCGAGCGCCGCGGCCATCGGCTCTATCTCGCTCCGACGGCGCCCGTACCCGTCGAACGCTGGGACTACACCCGCCCCGAGCGCGTGCGGGCCACCATCGCCATGGGCGAAGAAGAGAGCTCCCTGTTTCGGAAGAGCGTCGAGGAGCTGCTGGAATGAGCTCGGCCCGGAGGCGCCGCGCCGGTGAGCTCGTCGTTCCGGGACTGGCATGCGCACTGGCCGGGCTCACGCTGATCCACGGCTGTCGGCGCCAGACTCAGCCGCGCGGGGCGGAGCCGATCGACGCAGCGCCGAACCCGAGTGTCGCAGCGAGCGTGGTCGAGGAAGAAGAGCGCCCAAAGGGCAACCTCGCGTTCCGCATCACCGATCCGAACGGCAAGGCCATCCCGGTCAAGCTCACGCTGATCGGCCAAGAAGGTACGCGAGATCCGGAGCTGTCGAAAGGTCCCGAGCCGGTCGAGGTCGAGGGCGGGATCGCAGTCGCTCATCGCGTGTTCGCGCGCGGCGGTCGCGGGGCGTTCGCGCTGCCCCACGGCCGCTACCAGGTGTTCGTGAGCCATGGGCCGGAGTGGACGCTCCACACCGAGACGCTCACCATCGGGACGAAACCAGTCGAGCTCGTGACCACCCTCGAGCACGTCGTCGACGTCCCGGGTTTCGTGACGGCGGACTTCCACGTTCATGCTGCGCCGTCCTGGGACTCGAAGGTGCCGCTCTCGGCGCGCGTGCTCGAGTTCTTGGCCGAAGACGTGAAGGTGCTCGTGGCCACCGACCACAACGTGATCACGGACTACCGGGGCGAAATCGACAAGGCGGATGCGAGTCAAGAGCTAGACACGGTCGCCGGCGCCGAGATCAGCACCACCGACTGGGGGCACTTCGGCGCCTACCCGATGAAGCTCGATCCCAACTGGTGGGTGCTCCATGGCGTGCGCACCACGGGGTTGCCGGCTCGCGATCTCCTGCGGGCTCTGCGGCAGCGCGATCCCGCGGCCATCATCTGCGTGAACCATCCCCGGCTCGGCAAGCTCGGCTACTTCAACATAGGAGGCTTCGATCCCAAGGTCGCCCGCTTCCTGAAGCCCCAGGCGAGCCTCGATTTCGACGCCATCGAGCTGATGAACGGCGCCAAAGACGGCGACCGCGAGGCCGTGGATCGGGTGCTCGAAGATTGGTTCGCTCTGCTCCGCGCCGGCCGTCGCATCACCGCCACGGGCAACTCGGACACCCACGATCTCGTGGGGAGCTACGCCGGTTACCCTCGGAACTACGTCGAAGTTCCGCAGACAGTCGACGTCGACGGCGACCAGCTCGCCTCGGCGCTGCGCGAAGGCAGCGCGTTCTTGAGCTCGGGGCCGGTCGTCAGCGTGGACGCTGGTGGACATTCGCTCGGCGAGCGCGTCCGGCCGAAAGACGGCAAGTTGAGCTTGGCGCTGCGGGTGCGCGCGGCTGCCTGGATCTCGGTGTCCGAGCTCCGCGTCTACGTGAACGGCGAGGTCGCCCTACGCCGGACGCTGCCGGCCAGCGACAAGGTGCTTCGTTTCGAGGAAACCGTCGACGTTCCAGTCCCCAACGACGCGTTCGTCGTCGTCCGCGTCGACGGCGATCGTCCTCTTCCTCCCGTCGTGGGCAGCCCGAAGGCATCCCCGCTCTACCCCATCGCCATCACCAATCCGATTTGGGTCGATGCCAACGGCGATGGGCGCTACGCGCCGAAGCCTCCGTGATTCGGTCGAGCGATCAGCGCACGTGAACGAGCTCGATCGCCCGGCCGTCGACGGTGACCGAGCAGCTGCCGTCGGTTCCGACCCCATCGCCCCGGTCGAGCACGGCGCGCACGTCATGGTGTTTGCCCGCTTCCTCCGCCGTGCCGTGGAGCTCCCCCAATCCGACCCACGACCACGACCTTCGGACGAGCTCGCGTCCGTCCCACTCCACGCTCGCGCACGCGCGCGGCAAGGGCCCATCGGAGACCCGGGCTACGACTCGAATCGATTCCGTCACCTGGTGGGCCGATCCCCGCTGCAGCCGCCGCGCGATGGCGTCCCCGCGGGCGAGCGCCTCGAGCGCGATGCGGTGAGCATCGAGCGACGTATGGCCGAAGACGGCCGCGGGCGGCGCCGTATTTCGGCCGCGCGGTCACGGGCCTAGCGCCGGTGGATGGCCGCGATCCAGAAGCCGCCGAAGTAGCGGAGGGGGCTGTCGCAGAGCGCACGTTCGGCCGCGCGAAAGAGGCGCCGGCCCATGGGGTGCCGCATCACGTGTGCCGTGGGCGTGGCGATGCGTACGCCGCGCGAATCGACGACGTGGCAGCCGGGGGGCAGCAGCTTCTCGACGGCGAGCGGGGAATCGTAGCGGGTGTAGACGTGCCCTTCGTGGGCGCTCTCGGCGATCTTGCCCGGCGGCGTCAGGCGCTTGGCCAACGCGCGAAAGCTGAATGGGTTGTAGAACTCGGCGATGAGCGTGCCGCCGGGGCGCGTGACGCGAGCCATCTCCGAGAGCGCGATGCGGATGTCCGGGATGTGGGCGAGCACCTTGAACGAGCACGTCACGTCGAAGCTCGCGTGGGGAAACGGCAGCTCGGTGGCCGAGCCGAGAACGACGTCGAGCCCGCGCGCTCGCGCCTTCTCCAGCATGCCCGGCGACAGATCGAGGCCTTTGGCGCTGCGCGCGAAGCGGGCGATGCGCGAGAGCACGAGCCCGGTGCCGCACCCTACCTCCAGCACGTCGCGGCCCACTGCGAAGCGCTCGACGAAGCCGGCTTCGAGCTCGTCCAAGAGATCGTGGTACCCGCCCGGATCGTTCTCCCCGCGCTCCGCTTCGTATTGCTCCGCGAAGGCGTCGTAGTAGGCCCGGTTCGAGTCGTGGCTTCCGCTGGCGTCCATGCCGGGCGAAAGGTGTCGCCGTTCGCGCGGACGGGCAAGCCCTGATTCGTCGCCCCTCTCCGTCAGGGCGGGCCGGGCTCCGCGCTCGGCGGCGGCCCAGCCGGATAGCGCCGCGCGAGCTCGTCGAACGCCGCCTTGGCCTCGGCACTCCGGCCGAGCTTCGCCAAGACTTTCACCAGATTCGAGAGCAGTTTTGGATCGTCGGGGTGGAGCGCGCGACCCGCGAGCAGTGTGCGCCGGGCGGCTTCGAGATCTCCGCTCGCGACCTCGAGCTTCGCTACGTTGTTGGTGGCGCGCCGCCCGATCTCGCCCCTGCCTTCCGCTCGCTTCTGCGCCAGACGGTAGAGTCGAAGCGCGTCGCCGGTCCGGCCGACCTCCTCGTACGCCGCAGCGAGCTGGTACGGCGCGCTCGGTGCAAGCTGGGTCTTGGCGGTAGCGTCTGCGAAAGCGCGCCGGCTCGAGCCGAACACGTGGGCTCGCTCGCCGGTCGTGACGAGTCCGAGGGTGACGGCGGCGGCCGCCAACCCGCTCTCCGGCGTGCGCAGCTTCGAGAGCAGCGACCCGACGAGCAGCGCGGGCGCGAGCGCCGACAGGTAGAGGTAGCGGTCCGCCATCTGGTTCTGGAGCGGGAACGGGATCTGGCTCACCGGCAGGAGCGGCACCGCGAACGCGACGAAGCTCGCGAGGACGAGTGGTGCGCGACGGGCGCGCCAGCTCCAGAGGCCGGCGAGCAGCCAGCCTAGGAGCAGGAGGTAGCCTGCGAGCGCCGCGAGATCCACGGTGGGGCGCACGGGTACGTCGTGGACGAGCGAGAGCAGCGGAGGGAACACCAAGCTGCCGGCATAGCGGAGGTAGACCGGGCCCATGCTCACGGCCTGTGTGAAGAGGGAGCCGCCGGCGGGCGCCTGCGTCATTCCGACGATGTCACCGACTGCAGTGTGCGCGAGGAGCGCAGGCAGAAGCACTGCAGCCGAGGCCGCGAAGATGGGCCCGTGAGGTCGTCGTGCGAGCAAGAGATCCGGAAGCAGCAAGAGCCCGACGGCCGACACCGTCATCGACTTGCTGAGGTGCGCAAGCCCGAGGCAGAGCGGCACGCTCCAAATTCGATGGCGACTCTTGCCCGAGTAGAGCGCGAGCGCGGCGGCCACGAACAGCATCCCGAGCAGGTCCTTCCGACCGCTCAGCCAGGCGACGCTTTCAGCGTGTACCGGGTGGAGCGCGAACAGCCAGGTCGCGAGCT
>Ga0268298_10006084_pt1 | contig 11039 bp, 9 predicted proteins | sample WWTPWeurt_MetaG_FD_194462 | JGI IMG/M metagenome (GOLD analysis project Ga0268298, IMG submission 194462) | Activated sludge microbial communities from WWTP in Nijmegen, Gelderland, Netherland - WWTP Weurt | ecosystem: Engineered > WWTP > Aerobic digester > Activated sludge | place: Netherlands... | reverse complement strand
GCTCGGGGTTGCGGTTGACGAGCTGGTCGATGGCCTGACCGAGGAGACCAGACGGCTTGCGCGAGAACGCGACAGGACGCTTGGCGGGGGTCGGACCAAACACATGATGGAGCTTTGATTCGATGATGTTCATAGAAAAACCTCTTTCTTGAGTTGTGAACCGATACGAGCCAGGCGGAATGCCTGTCTTGTTGGTTCTGTTCCAGTTAGAAGAAACAAACGGAGGGTTCGATCACGGGACCGGACCTTCCACTAGACCCTTGTGCTCAGCCTGTACCGACAAAGCTCTCCACGCCTCTTTCAAGCTCCTTTAACTTCGGCTGGTGACTAAGTCCACCAGAGGAGAAAGAGAAAAGCGTAGGAAGCGGGAATTACAGTGTTTAGTCGGTGAAAAGATCCAGGAGAGAGAAGTAGGGAATAGTATGTCTACCGTAGATATTCTTGGGTCTTAGCTCAATGGTTTTCTCATGAGATCCGGTTAACACAATTCGCGCAGCCAGGTCAGCAATGAGTTTTAGGGTTTTTCGCTTTCAGGGCGGGGGACTGTGTCGGGCCCTTTTACTACTGCTCCAGAGCGCTGCCGATCACTTGTGAGAACTCGGTGAACTTGCAAATGATTCCCGTCAAAATGGTCGGGGTTTTGATTAATTGCCTAGCTGCGCTAGGTCCATTTTTGGGTTGCGCTAGCCGGGCCTAAGCTAAGAGTAAAACTAAAATCTAGTAGTCATAGAGAAAGCTAAGTAGTTCTCCTAAACCGCGCTTAGTCTAGCTAGCAAACTCTATTAGTCTGATCTAATTGGGATATTCACCACAGGCCGGATTTTTTCTTTTCCTTGAGAAACGCCTCCGGTGCAGCCTTTTTGCCGGGCCCCGATGTTCGTTCCGCTAATTGTGAGACGGCGCTAAGGCGGTGCATCCAAAGATTAACAATGCATCGTTTGAGGTTACTTTCGAAACTTTCTCTTGCCTCTCTTGATAACTTTCGTTTAAGTTCCAGATATCCATTTTCACTCTTTGACCCAAAAGGTTTTCCAACAAAGCGCATCTCTCCAGCACATAGGCTTTTCAACCACCGCCACTGACTCGCAATCGCGAGTGTGAGCATGTCCGGTAGATGAGCCTCTGCTGTAGTAGCTGCGTGAGTCCGGGTTGGAAGGTCTGGTCTTGGAAATGGAACACTTAACCCGCCGGAAAGAAAGGACCTCTCAAACTATGAAAATCGTTGGAACCTCTGTCTGCCCTGCCTGCGCTCTGTCCGGTCATGACGGTGACTCCTGCCGCGCCAACCTCCTCGACAACGGTCACGTTGCTTGCTACACCTGTGGCAGCATCACCGAGCCCGTGCCCGAAGATGTGCGTCAGTCTGTTCGCCAGATGCCCGCCGGCATTGCCATCGTGGTGGCCAACCTGTTCCGGTCCCGTGACGAGGACGCCCCCGGTCTGAAGCTCATCTACGAGCGCAACGGCCTGGGTCACATCTCTCATGACCGCGCCGTCGCTGCCGTGGCTCACGGTTGTGTCGAAGCGCTTCTGGAAGCTGACGCTCTCGTCACCCTCGTCTTCGCCAGCGTCGACCGGACGGCTCGTCTGGAACTGCGCTACGACAAGACGCAGGCGCCGAAGCTCTCTCCGGATGCCATCAACCGGCTTTTCAACGGCGGCTTCTACATTTCCGAGCCCAAAGCCGGCACGCCGGCGTTCATGGCTCAGGAGATGGAGCAAGTTCTGCGCTCGCGCGCCTGTCCCCCGGACATGGCCGCGGCTTGCGCTCGCCTCATGCTCAACCAGTTCACGGTGCAACACACCAATCTGGATGATCGCATGCGTCGCGTGCTGCTTCGTTTCACCGACCCCGTCACGTCGGTGGAAATCACGGCGGAGTGCACCTACTGCCTCTAGGCGTCGTGCCTGGAGCTACTCTGCCCGAGTGACAGGGGAAGGAAGGTGACCACACACCCCATCCCCTGACGACTAGCCTCTTGCCACATCGCTCTCTTTCAGGAGTAAGCAAATGGCTGTTCAACGTATCAAATCTGTACTGAAACCACGTGTCCGTCTCATGCTGTGGCATGGGACAGGCCAAAACTTTCACATGGAAGGAGCCAAACTATGACTGCTCCAGTCGGTATTTCACTCAACAGTCCCAAATGGGAACTGCGGAAACTGCCCGCGGTTATCTGGTGGGACCTGTGGGGAACGATCGCGCGCTCGGACAACCGGGAGCCGATTCTGCACCTGCAGAAAATCCTCAAGTTTCACACGGAGTCCATCGACGTCAAGGACGTGCGTTCGGTGGATCCTGACTTCCTGCGTGTCTGTCTGACCACCAATGTGCCCCATCCGGTGCGTCACGGTGAGCAGGACCCTGTCGGGTTCATCCGCTCCGTAGCCCGTCCCTTTGGGCTGACTGTGGAACCGGAGATGGTTCCGCTGTTCAACGAGGTGACGCACAAGGAGTCGCAGTGCGCCCTCATGTTCTTCGACACAAGGAAGGTTCTCAAGGAACTCAAGGCGCGCGGTTTGCGCAATGGGCTCATCTCGAACCTCTGGGGCTTCCCGGTCAAGACCTTGTTCGAAGAGGAAAGTCTGGGCAAGTTCATCCCGCCGGAGCTGCGCGTGTACTCCTTCGAGGAAGGTTACGCCAAGCCTGATGTCGAGCTGTTCCGTCGCGCTTGTCTGCGTGCCGGCGTGGCCCCCGAGGATTGCTTGATGATCGGGGATCATCTCGAAAACGACATTCTGCCGGCAATTGCCCTGGGCATGCGGACGGTCCTCATCGACCGCGAGCACGTCTATCGTCCCGACCAAGTACCGGAGGAAACGCTTCACATCGACAAGATGGAGACGCTCCTCGACTACCTGCCGTCCTCGGGTGTCAACGCCTGAGGGTAGCACCATCTGTAAATAGAAAGTCTCTGTTGGAAGGCTAGACCGTCTAGCGGTCAACTCATGGAGGTGGAGCAAGTCGTTCCGCCTCCTGTCGGTTGGTCGTGGTCAGCAATAGGCCCGGATTATCTGGGTCGCCTTCCGCTCTGTCCTAACAACGGGGGTGGTGCAATTGCCGCCCCAACATCACAGAGGTGTATACCATGGATACCGTTATCTCTGAAATCTCTGACCGGAGCGCCCGCACCGGCTTCGGCTTCCTCCCGACCGAACAGCTGCGACGCTACGCCGGCAACCACCCCGTGGTCCTGGCGCAGCACAAGGCTGACGCGTCGCACTTCATCGTGCAAGAGGTCCATCGTTACGGCATGCTTACCGCGACGACACGGTCCGATTTCACGCCGGAGCGTCTGGATGCCTTCACCGGTCGCTTCGTGGCATTCACGCTGGTGAAGTGTCGGCTGACTTCGTCGGCTGCCGCTCGCAAGCTGGCAAACGACCTGAAAATCCCCGCCCAGTGGATCACCATGGCGGGCAACAAGGACCGTACCGCACGGACTGCTCAGATGGTCGTCATTGCCAATGCCTCGGTCAACATCGACGATGTGCGGCGGCACGCGACACCGGATGAGCGCAATCTGCGCGAACACGGCTATTTCATCAAGGACGTCCGCAGGCACGACCGGGCGCTGCGCAAGGGCTTCCTCGAGGGCAACAACTTCACGCTCCAGGTCGGTTTGCCTGGCATGAAGAAGGACGCCATCGACGAGTACCTGCCTCCCCGGCTCAGGGACATCACCTACGTGCAAGACGGCACCGAGACGGTGGTCATGCCCAACTTCTTCGGGCGCCAGCGCTTGGGACGTCGCCAGAATCTGCTGGGCGTCGGCCTGGACTTCATCACCATGGGGTCCGAAGCCGGCGTGAAGCGGTTCTGCTGCGAACTGGTCGAGGAGAATGACCATCCTCTGGCCAACGACCTGCGCCGCAAGCTGGCTGTCATCTGGGCTCAGGCGGAAGAAACCGCCGCGGCCAAGGGGCAGACGGTGGCGGAGCAGAGCTTCGACTTCATCGAGATGCAGCGTGTTCTCGAGGAGCCGGAGCCCGGCTACAACCATCGCTACCGGCGGCGCCCGAGCTACGAGCCCGCCAACATGTTCATCGAGCACAAGCTGATTTCCAAAATCATCGAGACCAGGAGCATCGAAAGAGCGTTCCTGGAAATGCGCGATGATGTCAGCCTGTGGGTCGGCGCGTATCAGGGTTACTGGTTCAACCAGGCTCTGGCCCGTGTCCTCGATGGTCTGATCCCGATCGAAGCACTGGAGGCGGATCGTCGTACTGGCGAGCCGGTCATTCCCCTCTACTTCGCCGGGGACGAGAACAGTGTCAAGTGGTACGAGCGGTGGCTTCCCGAGGCAATTCCGTCCAAGATCGATCCGGTGGTGCGCAAGTACTTCCTGACGAACACGGATGGCAGCTCCGGTCCGCGCCGCCCGTCTCATGTGCGTGTGGGCAATCTCGACGTGACTGCCCGCGACGAGTCCATCAACCTGACCTTCACCTTGCGCCGGGGAAGTTATGCGACGACGTTCCTGTCGTTGCTCTTCAACCTCGACGGCAAGGACTGGGAAGTGCTGGACAAGTAAACGCTTCTCACGTCAACCACCAACATCAACGTATCTCTTAGGAGGTTCATCATGAACACGAATGCGAGTACCTGTTACGCGGGACACCAGGGCAACGCCCCGGTGATTCCCTCGCTGCTCGCCAGCCCGCTTCTGACCGGTATCGGTCTCGACGAGCGGCGTGGCAGCGACGGCGAAAAGCAGGTTCACCCCTGGGCCAAGAACGGCACCTGCAACGGACCCTGCACCCGCAACGACCTGCTGGCAAAGGTCTTCGGCGAGGAGTAAGCTCTCGCTAGAGCCGCTCCAAGCTGAGAGCCTGGGGCTGCCGAGTGGATAAGGGAGGCAAGCACTTCCCACCCTCGGCAGCCCCGTGGATATAACAACCCAGAGACTGCAAGCACCGGCTCGGAAGTTCCGACCGGTGCTGCAGTTCTCTTTTTTTGCGACAATATACTATAGCAAGAAGTAAGACGATTTCAGGCCTGCTGATTCAGCTTGCTGCTGCCGCCGCTGAAGAGAGGGCGTTCAATTGGCTGACCACGGCTGAAAAGGCTTTGGAGATAGCGGCTGAAAGAGCGCCCTGGGTGATGGAGAAGACCACCGCCACAAGAATAGCCACAAAGGCTAGGATGGCGCCGTATTCAGTAATACCCTGACCTGATTCGTTTTCTACAAACTGGCATATTATGTGTTTATTGTTCATGATAGCTCCTCATTAGTTGCTGGTGGCGAAGGTCGTCTCAAATATATTCCGCTCACCAGGAACAAGGTTAATGGTTCGGAATCCATGTTGTCATCGACGCTTTCCCTTACACCAAAGAGTGTATGGACCGATCAAAGAATTACCAGAGCTATTGCCTTGCCTGGTTTTCTGTCTTTAGTCGGCGCATACTATTGAATGTAATAAACGTAAGAAAAAGGAATTGAAAATTGATTGAAAGGCAGAGGGTTTGAACAGAGGGAGTACAGCTACTCCCTCTGCAAACCCGGGCTTAAGGCTACCAGCGCCGCAGCTCTGGATAGCGATTACTTGCCTTTTGCGACAAGTTCAGCCAGTTGCACCAGGGTAATCACACCGAAGCCGGTGCCGCCCTTGGGATCCGCTCCAGTAGCCCGGCTTCTGAAAGCTGTGCCGGCTATGTCTACGTGTACGATCGGCAAGTCTCCGGCTGCCGACATCACGAAGAGACCGGCTGTTATGGAGCCTGCCATCCGCCCGCCGGTATTTTTCAAATCGGCTATGTCGCAAGTGTTTTGCTCGCGATAGTCTTCGAAGATCGGGAATTGATGTACGTTTTCACCTGAAAGTTTGGCTGCCAGTAAGTAAGAGTCGCACCAGTCTTGATTGCTTGTTACCACGCCGGCAGCCGCATCACCGAGGGCGATCAGCACGGCTCCGGTCAAAGTTGCGTAATCGACAATGCGCGTGACATTGCCTTTGAGGCGGGCCCAGGATATTGCATCTACCAGGGTCAGCCGGCCTTCCGCATCGGTGTTGTCGATTTCGTAAGACTTGCCGTCCATACCGATGTAGACATCGCCGGGCTTGTAGGCTGCGCCGCCGGTCATGTTTTCCGTGGCAGCTATGAAGGCTTTTACTCTCACCGGCACATTCATGGCGGCAATTGCTTGCATGGAAGCGATGACCGAGGCGCCGCCGCACATGTCGTATTTCATATCACGCATGCCGTCGGCCGGCTTAAGATCTAAGCCGCCGGCATCGAAGGTAATGCCTTTACCTACGAGGGCAAGCACTTCCGTAGTTTGTGGGTTCACTTTCGGTGTGTAAGTCATGACGATAAACTTGGGCGGTTCTTGAGAGCCGCGTGCCACAGCCAGGAAGGCATTCATTCCAAACTCAGCACACTGGTCGGCGTCAAAAACTTCCACTTCGATGGTGCCGTCGGAGCCCCAGGCTACCGTTTCAGCCAGTTTGACCAGATAAGAGGGCGTGCAGTAATTAGGTGGAAGGTTGGCCGTGTCTCTGGAAAGATTGACGGCTTTACCAAGTATCTGACCATGGGTAAGTCCTTGTTCTACTTCGTTTAGCTCAGGCACTGAGAGCCCGTCGAAGGCTACCGATATGTTTGCAATGCGGCGGCGCGGCTCAGCTGGTGCCGTTTTGTAGTCATCTGCCTGGTAAAGCACGCGTGCGATAGTGGAGGCGGTTACTCTTCCGAAATCATATAATGATGCTGTTTTTTGCTTCTTGAAGCGGCGTACGACTGAGCGGGGGATCACCACTACCGCTTCATTGGTCTCCAATTCTCGCGCCTTTTTGAAGGCACCAATGAGGGCATTTTGCCAGATGGATGGTGTAAAAGCGTCTGCTTCCCCCAGTCCGAAAGAGATGTTGAAACCGCTGTTTCCACAACCGGAGAGCATGTTGGATATTGTCTGGCCAGGCTTGGCCTTGAAGCCTTCAATCTGAGCCTGAGCCAGTCGCTTTCCAGTCAGACCCTTGGCTTTGCCTCCGGCAGAGGCAAAGACCGGTGTAAGGAAAACGCTACCGCCGGGTAACCAGTTGAACCTGGTCAGGGCGGCTTGAGCCGATGCTACGGCTGTTCTTACTAGAATCAGATTGACGTTGGGTCTTGGGTCTTTCATGTTGTAACTCCAATATTCGAATTTAAGATGGTCAGGCAAAGTAACAACTGCTGTCACTTTGTCTGACCGGTTTTCTTTCAGTCAGGTCCAAATCGGGTCGCTGAAAGATCAATTTGCCGACTGCTGGTTCTTTAGCCGGCAAGCGGTTTTGCCACCTTCGTCCGCAAGGTCCAGAGCGCCAGGAAGCCATCCAGCACAATTAAGGCGCTGCCCAGGATTTCATTTTGTCCCGGCACTTCATTCCAGATCAGCGCACCGAGCAGAACAGCCCAGAGCAAAGATGTATAGAAGAAGGGTGCCAGTGCCGAAGCTGGTGAAAGCTGAAAGGCTCTGGTTAAGAAGATCTGGAAGAAACCGCCGCTTACGCCGAGGAGCAGCAGAACTAACCATTGTTCCGAGGTGGGTGTTTGCCAGTTGGCAATGGCAAAGGGCGCAATCATTATTGAGCCGAGCCCCAGGAAAGAGACCACCAGGCATTGACTGGAAGCTCTGCTACTGAGGGCGCGCGCCAGTATATCACTGCCGGCTCGGGCCAGGCTGCCTGCCAGCATGACTGCTACGGGCATAAGCTCTGCTCCCATTTTGGGCCGGCAGATAATGAGGACACCGGCTGCACCGCAGGCAATTGCCAGCCAGCGCAGGGGAGGTACTCGTTCCCTGAGAAAATACTGACCGAGAATTGCTACCAGTAGTGGTGCTGTGTACGTCAGTGACATGGCTTCCGAGAGGGGCAACCGGGTCATGCCGAAGAAACAGCAGAGAATGGCTGTCACTCCCAGTCCGGCTCTGAAAAGGTGCAGGTATCTGGGGGTATCCTTCTTGAAAAATTCCAGGTGGGCAGACTTTGGTGTCAGCGGTAGTATCACCAGGTAAGCAATCAGGAAGCGGAAAAACACGGTTTCTTCAAGCGGTAAGGTTTGTCCGATTTCCTTCACCAGGGCATTTAGAACGGTGAAGAAAACTGTAGCGATGAGAGCGAATTTCGCTCCTTGCAAGTTAGTCATACACGCCTCCTCCGCTGAGCGGAAGTGAGATGGACCCGTCCCTGGGTCTTGTTGAAAAGGAATGTGGTCAGGTGCCGTTTTGCAGGGCCGTCATAGCCTGGAAGAGTTCGTCGACGATTTCGTCTTTGCTTCGCTCTTCATCGGCCTTGACAGGGATAGGTTTGGCTATTTGCACCCGGCAGCCGTAGACTGTGCGACCGCAAAATTCTCGTTTGATGCCGCAGAAAGCCAGGAGCCTTTGCCCCAGGGATGCCTTGGCGGGGTCAGTGACGTACTCGATGTACATGGGCAAAAGCGCAAAGTTATCACCGGTGGCCTTGGCGGCACGACCGGCGATAATCACCGGTCCGGTATTGAAGTCTTTACGTGCCAGGCTGTTGTCTTTCACCAGTCTTCCCTGTGGAAAGATGATGAAGCTTGTGCCGGGCTCCCTTTCGAGGGCCGTTACCACGGAATTCATGGATGCGACGCGGGCGCGCAGATTTTCTGTTTCCACCGGGATGACGCCCAGCCAGGCCATCCATGGGGCCCGCCAGCCGCGCACCTGCTCGATGTCAGCCAGAAAGCGCCACCGTCTTGCCCCAATCAGATAGCTTACGACGGCAACGTCGTGCTCGAACTGGTGGTTTGGACAGATGATGTAGCGCTGTTTTTCATTGCCGAAAGCCATGTTTTGCAGGCCGCTTATGTACAGGCGACCAAAGAAATATGGCGCACCCAGCCTGGACAGCAGGTAGAGAACAAGCCTGGACAGCACCGACACATACGGGGTGACATAGCCGCTCTGGCTGGACAAGTTTGCGCCCTGCTTGCTCCAGTAGCGACAGTAGAGGAAAATGCCGATAGCAAGAATTATTGCCGCTCCTGCCCAGACGGCGGTTAAAATGGTTTCGCTCATAATTTGTTCCGCAGGCTTAAGTTTCAGGAATTGGCCGTCAGGTCTCTGGCTGTTGCTTTCAGGGCTTGCATATCCAGTTTGCCGGTGGCGCCGATGGGCATTTCCGACAACTGAATGAAGTCGCAGACCTTGGGAATCCAGAGGTTGTCTATCTGATCCGACAGTTGCTTGATTAGCCCGGAGACGCCGGCTTCCGCCAGGCTTCCCAGACCGGTATAGAAGGCCACCAGCCGTTCCCCCTTGCTCGCGTCGGGAATGCAAGTGACGTGAATGGAAAGTTCGTCCAGCCCGGTGAGCTGGCGCACCAGAGTTTCCACGAGACCCATGGGCACCATTTCACCGCTTACTTTGGCGAAGCGGGCCAGGCGGTCGGTGATGTACAGGAAGCCGTCTTCGTCCACATAGCCGATGTCGCCGGTGCGATACCAGCCATCCACGATGGCTTTCTCGGTCGCTTCTTGATTGCCGTGATAGCCGTCCATGCGTTGTTTGCCTTTCACCCAGAACTCTCCCTGGTGCTCGCTGCCGCGCCCGGCTATGAATTCACCGCTAGTGGTATCAACCACGGCTATTGTCGTTCCCGCCGCCGGCAAGCCGACGCTTCCCGGGCGAGAGCCGTAGACGAGGGTGCCCCTGGCCCCCGTCACCATGGCTGCCACCGACAGGGTGATGATGGGTCCCATTTCCGTGGCGCCGTAGGCTTCGCAGGCGTCAATGCCCAGCTTGTCTTTGATGTCTTTGCGCAACTCCGGCTTCAGTTTTTCGGAGCCCAGTAGAAGCACATGCACGGATGCGAACTGCTCTCTGGTTGCTTTTATCAAATACATGCGCATGAGAGTGGGCGCGGTTACGAAAATGGTTACGCCCGCTTCCTGCACTCGTTTGCAGATGCCTCTGATGTCGCGCGGATTGGCGAAGTAGACAGCCTTCCAGCCGAGCAAAAGGGCGGCCCAGAAGGTGCCGGTGAAGCCCAGGGAATGCGCGAACGGCAGGGAGCCCAGCACCACTTCCTGTATTTCAGCGCCGGCATCAGGCTGACCTTCCTGCGTGTATCTAGTGGGATAACGCTCGCTGACGGCCAGCACATTGGTAATGATGCTTTCGTGGCTCAACATAACGCCTTTTGGCCGGTTGGTAGAACCGGAGGTGTAGAGCAGGGTGGCTGTGCTGGCTTGCGTCGCAGCCAGTCCGGGCATAGGCTTGGCGTCTTCGGCACCGGCCAAGATTGCGGCTACATCGGCGAGGACATATTGATTTACCCGTCCTGCCAGTTCGGTCATGTCCAGCACGGTTTTAACAGGTTCGAGCTTGACTGTTTGCAGGAAGGACGGGCTGGAGATGACGAAGTCAGTGCCGGCGTCTTCCAGGGTGTAATTGACCAGTTCGTTACCGGTGCCGTAATTGACGTTGACCGGCGTTTTGCCCAGCAATGAAATGGCCAGATTGGCAATGACGGCGGGGGCGGAAGGTGGAAGGATAATGCCGACAGTTTCGCTGTCCGTTAGTTGCTCTTGCAAGATTAGGGCTATGGCAAGTGATTTCGCCAGTAAGTCACCGTAGGTGTAGGAACCCTGATCGTCTTCTACGGCGATGCGAGTGGAACAGGTCTTGGCTTTCTGCACGAAGGCCAGGGCTAGATTCGCCCATTGCGGCTGCACTTCCGGTAAGGCGACAGGCAGGGTGAGAGTGGGCTTAGAGTTGGTTTCGGTCATGTTTCGTTTCTCCGATGAATGGACGATGAATTGGCGATAAATGGGCGCAGAGAAGTTGTCTGCACCGGATGGAGGGTGACCAGCGTTTAATGGTCGTGCTCGTCCTTGATTTCACCGACAAGGTGTTCCAGTACGTCTTCGAGGGTGCTGATGCCGACACAGAGTCTTTCTTCCGTGTCGTTGATGACAATGGCCATGGGCATCGTTCTGATCAGCAGCATGTGCAATAGACTGCTGGCCTGCATGCCGTCGGTGACGCGCAGATACGGCCGCAGGTGTTTGGAAAGATGAAAGTCAACGC
>Ga0268298_10006083_pt1 | contig 11041 bp, 10 predicted proteins | sample WWTPWeurt_MetaG_FD_194462 | JGI IMG/M metagenome (GOLD analysis project Ga0268298, IMG submission 194462) | Activated sludge microbial communities from WWTP in Nijmegen, Gelderland, Netherland - WWTP Weurt | ecosystem: Engineered > WWTP > Aerobic digester > Activated sludge | place... | reverse complement strand
CTCACCGCCCGATGCCGTACTTCTGCAGCACGGCGCGGAGGCGGTCCAGGGGGAGCGGGTCCACGGCGCCGCCCCGACTCTCCACCCGGGTGGCCATGGTCAGGGAGTTGTAGATCGCCTCCTCGGTGGCCTCGACCACCGCCTGGAAGAGGGGGGAGAGCTCATCGTTCTGCAGCTCCGCCGTCGCGGGCCGGCGGTCGCGGAAGGGCCGGCGCATCCCGGGGTGGGTGGAGAAGGCGATGACGTAGTCGCCCGAGCCGTTGGCCGCGCTCGAGCCGGTCCGAGCCAGCCCCATGATGGCGCGGGCGGCGAGACGCTCCAGGCTCTGGGCCAGCACCGGCGCATCGGTGGCCACGACGATCATGATCGAGCCATCCCCCGCCGAGTCCTCCACCTGCCCCCGGAAGGCGTACCGGCCAAGCTCCTTCCCGACCGGGGCACCCAGCACCTGCAGCACCCCGCCGAAGTTGGCCTGCACCAGCACCCCGACCTTCCATCCGCCGAGCGAAGCCGGCAGGGCCCGGGACGCGGTGCCGATCCCACCCTTCCAGCCGAACGCGACCGTGCCCCGTCCCGCCCCGACGCTCCCCTCGAGGACGGGCCCGGTGCCGGCGGCCTCCAGGGCGGCACGCACCTGCGCCGAGGTGACGGGCCGGCTCCGGATGGCGTTGAGGCCGCCGTCGTTGGTCTCGCCGACGACCGCGTTGAGCGACTGCACCGACGCCATCCCGGGCTGTTCCAGCATCCACCCCACCATGGCATCCGCAGCGCGCCAGACGCAGAGGGTGCAGGTGAGCAGGATGGGCGACTCGAGTTCGCCGAGTTCGCGCACCTGCGTCATGCCCAGCAGCTTGCCGAAGCCGTTGCCGACGTGGATGGCCGCCGGCACCCGCGCGAGGTAGGGATTTCCCTCGTGCGGGAAGATGGCCGTGAGGCCGGTGCGGACCGAGTCGCCGTCATCGATCGTGACCTGGCCCACGCGCACGCCGGGCACGTCGGTGATGGCGTTCAGGGGCCCGGGCGCGAAGATCCCGGGCGCGATGCCGAGAGCCCGGGCACGCGCCTGGGCGGCCGACGGGAGTACGCCTGCGAGGGACAGCAGGAGCAGGAGGGCCGTGGGGCCCAGGCGCGCGATGGGAGGCATGCGTCAGAATACACGCAGCAACCGCCGGATGCCACGCGGCGAGGCGCGGGTGCAGACGTCACAGGTGCCGCAGCCCGTGCACACCTCACCGAAGTACCCCAGGAGCAGCACCCGTCGGCACAGCGGCCGCGTGGCGTAGGCTTCCATCACCCGCAGCCGCTCAGCCGCGGCGGCCCTGCGGCGCGCCACCCTGACCCAGCCGGCATCCCCGGCGGCGCCGCCCAGCTCTGCCCGCAGGCGATCCGCCGCGGCCACCACGGCCTTCGGGTGACGGGGTCGGCTGGCGGGATCCGCCCAGAGCTGTTCCAGCACCTTGCGTGGAGGGAAGGTGACATCGAGCTGGCGCCTGTGGATCTCGGGGTCTGCCGAATGATGCAGCAGGATGCAGCGGGCCTCCTGGCCATCCCGGCCGGCGCGGCCGGCCTCCTGGTAGTACGACTCCGGAGTCGGCGGCATCCCCCAGTGCACCACCAGCCGCACCCGTGGGGCATCGATGCCCATCCCGAAGGCCGAGGTGGCCACGACCACGTCGAGCTGTTCGGCGACGAACCGCTCCAGGACCTCCGCGCGACGCTCCCGGGTGAGCCCGGCGTGGTAGGGCGCGGCCCGATGCCCGGCGAACCAGAGCGCCTGGGCCACGGCGTCGGCGCTGTTGCGCGTGGGCACGTAGACAATGCTCAGTCCGGGGCGATCGGCCAGCAGGGCGCGGGTGCGTGGCAGGCGTTCGGAGGGACTGCGCAGCAGCTCCACCCGAAAGCGGAGGTTGGGCCGGTCGAAGGAGCCGAGGTGGATGTCGGGGCGTGTGAGCGCCAGCGAGGTGACGATGTCGTCGCGCACGGGGGCCGTGGCGCTGCCGGTGAGGGCCACGACGGGAGGCCGTCCCAGCTCCTCCCGGACCTGCGCCAGGCACCTGAAGGCGGGTCGGAAGTCGTGCCCCCACTCCGTGATGCAGTGGGCCTCGTCGATGGCGAGCAGCCGCGCCCGCAGCCCGCGCCGGAGCAGGTCGAGCGCCAGGGTGGGAGCGCGCTCGGGAGAGACATACAGCAACCGCAGGTCACCGCCGGCCAGCCGGGCCAGGATGGCGGCCTGCTCCTCGGCGGGGAGGAGGGAGTTGAGGGTGGCGGCGCCGATGCCTCGGCGCACCAGGGCACCGACCTGGTCCTGCATCAGCGCCACCAGCGGCGAGATCACCACGGTGAGCCCGCCGAGCACCAGCGCCGGCACCTGGAAGCAGATGGACTTGCCGCCGCCCGTGGGCAGCACCGCGAGGGTATCGCGACCGGCGAGCACCGACTGGACCACCCGTCGCTGCAGCGGCCGGAAGTCCTGGAAGCCGTAGTGTCCGTGCAGGAGGCGGCGCGCCTCCGCGATGCGTTCGGCGAGCGGGGTCATGCCGCCACGATAGCGGCGGGTGCCTGCCGGCCAGGGCACCGGCGAACGCGGAGGGGCGCGGGGAAACCCCGCCGCGCTCAGCCTCCGCGGCGGCGGAGGTAGAGCCGGAGGGCCAGTGCCCCGGCCAGGACCGCCATGGCTGCCCAGACCAGGTAGCGGTTGTCGAGCGCCACGCCGGCCCCGGCCAGGAGGAAGCCGAGCACCGCGAAGAACAGCCGCACGGCGGCGGGGGTCAGCCGGAGGTTCACTTCTGGAGGAACCGCTCGATCGCGGCGGCGAAATCGGGGTGCATGCGCGCCAGGGCGTTGATGCGCGCGCCGAGGGCAATGCCATCACGGAAGGAGGGGCCGTCGAGCTGGTAGAGCAGTCGCTTGGTGAGGGCCAGCGCCGAGGCGCTGGCCGAGGCGAGCTGCTGCAACAGGGCGCCCGCCTCCGCGTCGAGCCGGTCCGCCGGGACCACCCGGGAGACCAGCCCCGCCAGCCGGGCCTCCTCGGCGCCGAGCAGGCGGCCGGTGCTCACGAGGTCGAACGCCACCTTTTCTCCCACCTGGCGCCGCAGCATCGTCATGACCATCGCCGGCACGAAGCCGCGCTGGATCTCGGGGTAGCCCAGCTGCGCGGTGTCGGCGGCCAGCACCAGGTCGCAGGCGGTCGCCAGCCCCGCGCCGCCGGCCAGGGCCCGGCCGTGCACCACCGCCACGACCGGCTTCTCGAGCTCCCGGATGGCCAGGAACACCTCGCCCAGGCGGCGGGCGTTGCGCTCGTTCTCGTCCGGTGGCAGGTGCGCGGAAGCCAGCAGCTCCTCGAGGTCGGCGCCGGCGCAGAAGTCCTTCCCCGCCCCGCGCAGCACCACCACCCGCGCCGTGGGGTCGAGGCTGGCGTGGGCCAGCGCGGCGCGCAGCGCGTCGACCGTGGACAGGTCGACCGCGTTGCGCTTCTCCGGACGATTGAGCGTCAGGGTCAGGACGCCTGCCTCGACCGTGGTCAGGAGCGACGACACGGGGGCCCCCGGCTCAGCCGGCACGGGTGCGCTTGAGCTGGCGGGCCACCGCAGGCGGCACGTCGATCTCCAGGCGCAGGAGCGCGGTGGAGTAGACCTTGCCCTGGGCATCGGTCTTGAGCGAGATGGTGCCGCCGCCGTCGAGCGCGCCGTGGAGCAGGAAGTTGAGCGCCGAGAGGTTGGGCAGCTCGAAGCGATCCACGCCCTTGACCATGCCCTTGAAGTGCCGGGCCACGCGCGCGCGGGTGACTTCCTTGACCAGCAGCGGGTACCACGCCGGGTCGAGCGCGATCAGGCCGACGTTGGCGGTGTCGCCCTTGTCGCCCGAGCGGGCGTGGGCGAGCCAGCGGAGCTGGACCTTAGGCATCGAGCACCTCCACCCGCACGTGCGGTTCGATCTCGGTCCGGTCGATGAGCGCGGGCCAGTACGCCACCACCTCCTGCACCTCCGGCCGGCCGCCCGCGAACCCGGTGACGCTCGGCGGGCCGGTGAGCACCAGCGGCGCGATCTCGCGGGTGAACCGCTCCACCGCCGCCTTGTCGGGCCCGCGGACCCCGACGCGCAGCTGCACCTCCGGGGCCTCGGGATCGGGCGGCCCCGAGAGCGGGCCGTGGGTGGCGTCGACGCCGACATACTCGGTGAGCACCTGCTCGAAGCGGAGGCCCAGGTCGTCCAGGCGCCGGCGCAGGATGCGATCGGCGGCCCGGGCCTTGTCGTAGGCCTCGGGCCAGCTGTACACCAGGGTCCCGACCGCCTTGTACCCGTAGAAGTAGGCGATGGACACCTTGAGCATGTCGGTGCGCGGCCGGCCGCGGATCCCGCTCACCCGCACCCGGTCGCGGCCCGCGGCCTTGAGCTGGATGGAGGTGAAGTCGGCGATCCCGTCGGGGGTGATGTAGGTGTGCGGATCGCCCATCTCGTAGACCAGCTGCTCGGTGACGCTCGCCAGGTTGACCACGCCGCCGGTGCCCGGGTGCTTGGTGACCGTGAAGCTGCCGTCGGCGCGGGCCTCGACGATCGGGAAGCCCGGGTTGGCGAGGCCCTTCACCTTGCGCCAGTCGCGCAGCAGGTTGCCGCCGCTCGACTGGGCGCCGCACTCGATGATGTGCCCCGCCACGGTGCCGGCGGCCACCTTGTCCCAGTCCTGGGGGTCCCAGCCGAACTCGTGGAACAGCGGCCCCAGCGTCAGGCCGGTGTCGGTGACCCGGCCGGTGATCACCACCTGCGCGCCCCGCCGGAGCGCCTCGACCATCGGCGCCATGCCGAGGTAGGCGTTGGCGGAGAGGACCTTGTCGCGGATGTCGGTGAGCGGGCGGCCGGTGTCGAGGTCGCGCAGGGCGTGCCCCTTGGCCAGCAGCTCGTCGAGCCGCGGCAGGATGTCATCGCCGCTCACCAGCGCGATCTTCACCCGCTCCGAGAGCCCGAGCGTCCGGGCGGCCTCGCGCACCGCCTCGGCGCAGGCCCGCGGGTTCACGCCCCCCGCGTTGCTGGTGACCTTGATCCCCTTCGCGGCGATGTCGGGGAGGATCCGCTCCATCAGGGGGACGAAGTCACGGGCGTAGCCGTAGCGCGGGTCGCGCGACTTCTGCTTCTGCATGATGGACATGGTCACCTCGGCGAGGTAGTCCATCATCAGGTAGTCGATCGGGCCGCCCTGGACCTGGCGGACGGGGGCCTCCAGCCAGTCCCCCCAGAAGCCCTGTCCCGCGGCGACGCGGACGATGCGGTCGGTCATGGGTGAAGCGGCGCCTCCGGCGCCGGGAGCGGGACCTCGAGGGTCCAGGTGCGTTCGTCCTCGGGGACAACGACGATGCCGAGGGGGACGAATCCGGGGCCGGGGACGAATCCCGGCTCCTTCATGGGAATGGTCAGGGTGGCGCCGCCGTGCGCCGGCACGGTGAGCGGCTCACCGGACAGGCGGCTCACGTGCGCCGAATCGGCGTACAGCCGGATGGAGACCCGCGCCGACCAGGGCCGGCTGCCGGCCGGGTCGGCCAGCCCGGGGAAGAGGGCGACCTCCGCCGCGCCATCCGCCGCCCCGACGCGGGCCGCGGGAAGATCGACGTGCAGCCGCCCGAAGGCGTAGTTGAGCGGCGCCTTGCCCAGCTGCCGCCCGTCCTCCCCGAGCAGGGTCACGCCGAAGTCGGTGAACTGGGGCCACGCCGCGCGATCCATCTCGACGTCCACCGCCGCGTGCACCGCCCAGCCCGGGATCGGGAAGCGCACCCGCTCCACCGCCGCGCCCCGGGATTCCACCCGGGCGTGACGCTCGGCGCCCACCAGCACCACGAAGGGGTCCGTGGTCACGGCATCGGGGGTGAGGTTCCCGAGCGCGATGCCGATGCCCCGGGCGTCGCGCGCGGCGGCGATCGTGACCGGGCTCTGCTGCACGATCAGGTCGGCCGCAGCGCCGTCGAGGGGCGGCGCCACCACGGCGGCCTCGTAGAACCCCGGCACGACATCGCGGGCATCGACCACGTACACCCCCGCCGCCTCGCCGGATCCCGCGCCGATGCCGCTCTCCTCGCGGTAGGGCTGCCCGCCGGGCTCGTGCAGGTAGGCCAGCACCTGCTCCCCGGGATCGCGGGTGGAGACCGCGACGGCGAAGGGCCGCTGCGGCATCGCCTCGAAGAAGGCACGCGCCGTGGCCCCCGCCGCGAGCCGACCGAGGTCGGCCACGATGGTGGCGCCGGTGTCGGCAACGACGACGGTGGTCACCAGCCGGAACAGCGGGCCCGCCGCGGTGTCGGTGGTCCAGCCGGTCACCACGCCGGTGCGGACCCCGGGCTCCGCGAAGGCCGATGGCCCCGCGCGGAGCGTGATGCTGGTGCTCCCGGGCGCGAGGGTGACGCGCGCCGGCGCGGCGAGCCAGTCGGCCCCCGAGCGCAGCGTGACTTCCACCGGGGCGGCGCCCGCAGCCAGGGCCACCACGAACCCGAACGCGGTGTCGGGCGCCGCGCCCAGCCGGGTGATGCGATACGCGGCGCTGCCGCGCCCGTCGGTGGTGCGCACCGCCACCTCCGGCAGGGCGCGCCCCTGGGCCAGCCAGCGCCACGCGCGCCCCACATCGGGTTGACCAGTGCCATCGTCGAGATAGCTCCCCGCGGCCAGCGGCCGGGCGGTGACCATGAGGGCCTGACGCACCTGCCGCGCATCCGGCGGCCGGCCGGCCTGCGCCTGGGCGGAGTAGAGCAGCGCCACGAGCCCCGCGACGTGCGGAGCCGCCATGCTGGTGCCCGCCTTCCGCTCGTCCCCGGTGTCCCACCGGGGCACGCTGGAATAGGCCAGGCCGGGCGCCACGATGTCCGGCTTGGCGAGTTCCCCGCCGCGGGAGCTGAAGTAGGCGATCGGATCGCCCGAGCGTCCGCTGGCGCCGAGGAACACCACCGGGAAGGTGGCGCCGACGGTGATGGCGCGACTGGCGGAGCCGGGGTAGCCGAGGGTGGAGAGCCCCGGCCCATCGTTGCCGGCGCTCAGCGTGAAGGCCACCTCGGGGTGCAGCGCCAGCACGGAGTCCAGCATCTGGTCGATGCGGGCCGCGCCCTCCGCCTCGTTCCCGACCCCGAAGCTCATGTTGATGACCAGCGGGAGCCGGCGGCCCTGCGCAAACCGGATGGCGTACTCCACCGCCCGGATCATGCTGCCGGTGGTCGAGATGCCACCCTGCGCGTTGTTGGCGATCTTGAGTCCGAGCAGGTAGGCGCCCGGGGCCACGCCCTGGAAGCCGGTGACGCCGTAGAGCCGGTGGGCGGCGGCGATGCCGCCCACGTGCGAGCCGTGGGCGCTGGTGTCGAAGTAGAGGTCGAGCTGCGGGCCTCCATCGGCGCCGGTGGCGAAGTTGGCCGCGATGGTCACCTGGGCCGCCCGGGACCCGGTGCGCCAGGCGAAGGTCTCACGGCCGGCGAGGAAGTCCCGGACCGGGCGCTCATCCTCGAGCGTGCCGTCGCCGTCGGTATCGGCCAGGAGCACCCAGCCGTCGCTGGCGCGGCCCACCACCACGGCCAGCGTGTCGGCGTCATCGCGGTCGCCGTTCAGGTCCGCGGCGGGCAGCTTGCCCAGCGCCAGTTCGGCGATGGTGCCGGCGTAGTAGCGATCGGCCATGGCCACCGCGCGGAGCCGCCCGGCGCCGCGGAGGCGGCGGCTCCCCACCACGAACTCGTCGCCCACCGGCGCCACCGGCGCCAGGGCGATCCGTCCCTCGCCCGAGAAGTCGCGGAGGTCGAGGATCTTCCGTTCCCCGGTGGTGGTGCTGTCGAGCCCGGGGATGGCGGGGTCGAGCCCGCTGTCGAGGATGGCGATCAGGACACCGCGGCCATCGTAGGTCGGGTGGGCGTTGAGGAACTCGGGGATGCCGGTCGGGGCCAGGGGCATCCAGCCGCGGAGGTAGGCCTCGAGCGGCGGCAGGATGGGCTGCGGTTCGGGCTCCGCGGGCCGGCTCGGGGCGGGCGGCGCCACGGGAGCGGTCCGCGCCGGATCCACGCTGGGGCGCACCGCCGGCCCGCCGCCGCAGCCCAGCAGCGTCAAGAGCCCGGCGGCTCCCAGGACGGTCCGGGGCCCGCTCATGCGAGCGGCGGCAGGACGAAGGGGCCGATGTGCGGGCCGGGGTTGGTGCGCGTGACCCGCAGCAGGAACGCCAGCATGTCCCGGGTCTCCTCCGCGCCGATGATCGCGTCGACGTAGCCCCGCGCCGCGGCGTACTTGGCGTCGAGCTGGTGCTCGTAGTCGGCGCGCATGGCGTCGGCGGCGGCGGCCACCTCCGGCGCCGGCGCGCGCTTCTCGGCACGCGCCTTGGCCAGCTCCACGCCGTGCACCGCCTCGACGGCGGCCTCGCCCTCCATCACCGCCATCCGCCCGGTGGGCCAGCTCACGATGAAATCGGGGTCGAACCCCTGCCCCGCCATGGCGTAGTAGCCCGCCCCCGAGGCGTGGTTGAGGGTGAGCACGATCTTCGGCACCACGGCGGTGGACATCGCCTCGACGAAGCGGGCCCCGGCGCGGATGATCCCCGACTGTTCGGCGTCGGGGCCCACCATGAACCCGCTCACGTCCTGCACGAACAGGAGCGGGATCCTCTGCCGGCTGGCGGTCTCGATGAAGAACGCTGCCTTCTCCGCGCTCTCGGTGTAGATGATGCCGCCGATCCGTGGCATCTGGCCCGGCTTGCCCTTGATCACGGTGCGCGCGTTGGCCAGCACCGCCACCGGATGGCCCTCGATGGTGCCGTGGCCGCAGAGCAGTTCCTTGCCGAGGTCGGGCTGGAACTCCTCCAGCCGGCCGCCGTCGAGCAGGCAGCCGAGCACCGCGTGCATGTCGTACGACATGCGGTGGTCTGCGGGAAGGATGTCGTAGAGGTCGGTGATGGGGCGGCTGGGTGGCGCGTACCCGGCCGGAGCCGGCAGCGCGGCGCGGGGCAGCCGGGCCACGTACCCCCGCACCATCCGGAGGCACTCGGCATCGGTGGCGGCGCGGTAGTGGGCCACCGCCGACACCGAGGTATGCATCGCGGCGCCGCCCAGGGTCTCGGCGTCCACCACCTGGCCGGTGGCGCCCTTGACCAGGTTGGGGCCGCCGAGGCCCATGAAGCTGGTGCCCTCGACCATGAAGATGACGTCGGAGAGCGCGGGCAGGTACGCCCCGCCGGCGATACAGCTCCCCATCACGGCGCTGATCTGCGGCACATTGAGGTAGCGCCGCATGAGCGAGTTGTAGTAGAAGATCCGCGCGGCGCCGTACTGTCCCGGGAAGACCCCGCCCTGGTACGGCAGGTTCACGCCGGCGGAGTCGACCAGGTAGATGATCGGGATGCGTTGCCGCATGGCCACTTCCTGGGCCCGCAGCATCTTGCGGATGGTTTCGGGCCACCACGAGCCGGCCTTCACGGTGGCGTCGTTGGCCACCACCACCACCTCGCGGCCTTCGACGACGCCCACGCCGGTGATCACCCCGGCGCCGGGCGCCTGGCCATCGTACTGGTCGTAGGCCATCAGCAGGCCGAGCTCGAACCACGGGGCGCCGGGGTCGAGCAGCGCCTCCACCCGCTCCCGGGGCGCGAGCTGCCCCTTCTCGTGCATCTTCGCCACGCGCTTGGACCCGCCGCCCTGGCGCAGCCGGGCGGCGAGTGCCTCGTACTCCTCGGCGAGCACCCGCAGCCGGGGGGGCCGCGTGGTGCCGGGGGTCTTGGCCACGACGCTAGTCCTTGAGGTGATCGACGGCCCAGCCCTGGATGTAGGCGATGAGGTCGCCCGTGGGGGTGCCCGGCCCGAAGAGCCGCCCCACCCCCGCGCGTTCCAGCGCCTGCGCGTCGTCGTCGGGGATGATGCCGCCACCGGTGAGGAGGATGTCGGCGCGGCCGGCCTCGTTGAGCAGGACCCGGACCCGCGGGAAGAGGGTCATGTGGGCCCCGGAGAGAATCGAGAGCCCCACCACGTCCACGTCCTCCTGCACCGCGGCGGTGGCGATCATCTCGGGGGTCTGGTGCAGGCCGGTGTAGACGACCTCCATCCCGGCGTCGCGCAGGGCGGCCGCGACCACCTTGGCGCCGCGATCATGCCCGTCGAGTCCCGGCTTGGCCACCAGGACCCGGATCGGGCGGGAGAGCGGTTTCTTCTCGAGCTGAGCCACCATGTCAGTCCCCGGGTTGAACCTGTCCGTCAGCGTCCAGCAGCAGGTCGGCCACCGCGGCCACGCTGGGCGCGGTGCGCACGTCGCGCCCGGCATGCAGGCCGAGCGGGTCGAGCAGGATCACGTCGAGGCCGGCGCGCCGGGCCCCGACCACGTCCACTTCGTAGATGTCACCCACGTAGAGCGCGGCGGCCGGCGGCAGGCCCAGGCGCTCCAGCGCGATCGCGAAGATGCGCGGGTCCGGCTTCTCCACCCCGACCAGCTGCGAGTCGATCACCAGCTCGAAGGCGTCACGGATGCCGGCCACCGCGAGCGCCTCTTCCGCCCGGCCGTCGCTGTTGGAGACGACGGCCAGCCGGAGCCCCGCCCGACGGAGCCGCGCCAGCGCCGGGGCGGTGGCGGGGTCGATCGCTCCCCAGAGGTGCCGCTCCCGGTGCAGCCCGAGCAGGGTCTCGCGCACCACCTCGTTCCGTTCGAGCGGCACCCCGGCGAGCCGGAACAGCAGCTCGAGGTAGCGCGAGGCGCGCTCGCGGTCGGTGGTCTCCCCCTGCTCGAGCGCCAGCGCCGCCGGTCCCGCCTGCGCGGCCAGCCCGGCGGCGGTGAGGGGGACGCCCGTCGCCTGACCCACCGCGGCGGCGAGCCGCAGGTAGTCGAGCGAAACGAGCGTGTTGCCGGCGTCGAACAGGACCGCGCGCAGGCTCACCGGAACCGGAGCAGCCCGGCGAGGCTCGCCACGGCCTGGCGGGCCTCGTCGTCGTACACCACCTCGACCTCGACCCGCTGGCGGAGCGCCTCCTCGATGGCCTCGTCCACGATGTCGAGGACCGGCACGACGTCGCCGTCGGCGCGCAGCTCCCGCTCCTGGAGCGCGAGGCGCCCGGTG
>Ga0268298_10006082_pt1 | contig 11044 bp, 5 predicted proteins | sample WWTPWeurt_MetaG_FD_194462 | JGI IMG/M metagenome (GOLD analysis project Ga0268298, IMG submission 194462) | Activated sludge microbial communities from WWTP in Nijmegen, Gelderland, Netherland - WWTP Weurt | ecosystem: Engineered > WWTP > Aerobic digester > Activated sludge | place: Netherlands... | reverse complement strand
GCCGCGTGCTGGACGTGGGGTGCGCCACGGGTGTGTTTTTGGATTTCATGCGGGAAAAAGGCTGGGAGGCGGAAGGGCTGGAGATCGCGCCGGGACCCCGCCGCGCGGCGGAAAACCGGGGGTTTCGGGTGCACGATCGGGAATTGACGGCGGCGGGACTGGAGGCCGGTCGGTTCGGCTGGATCACGGCCTGGGACGTGATCGAACATTTGCCGGACCCGGGAGCCGCCCTGCGGGAATGCCATCGGCTGTTGGCGCCGGGGGGCCTGTTGACCCTGTCGACGCCGGACGCCTCGGCCCCCCTGGCCCGGTGCCTCGGGCGTCGCTGGCTGGGTTACCGCTGCGTGGGAGAGCATCTCTATTTCTTCGGGCGGAACACCCTGGCCGAGTGGCTCCGCCGGACCGGATTCGAGGTCCTCGCCTTTTCGTCCGTCGGAAAATACCTGGCCCTGGACCGGCTGGCCACGCGCCTCGCTTTTTATACCCGGATTTTCCGTCCCCTAGCGGGGTGGAAAAAGCGGGCCGGGGGCTTCCCCGTTTTCTACATCAATTCCGGGGACACGATGTCGGTGGTGGCGCGGAAAGTCGGCTGAAGTCCCGCCGGATCAGCGCTGAAGGACCAGGCGGATTTTTTTGGTTCTGCCGTCGGAGCGAAGCAGGACGAAATAAAGGCCGCTCTCCAGAAGCCGTCCACCGCCGTCCCGCCCGTCCCACTGGGCCCCGCCGAAATCGTTGGTCGTCAGGGACACCACCGCCCGGCCGGTCAAATCGTAAATTTTAAAGGGGAGATTCGGGGGCAGTCCCGTCAACACCCAGGGCGAGGCCCCGGGCTTGAAAGGGCTGGGATAGGCCCGGGTGTTCCGGAAGGGGTCGCCGGCGACCGCGCCCGTCAACACCTCCCAAGCCGGTTTGGGCGACCCGTCCTCCGCCCGAACCCCCACGCTCGCCAAATCCACGTTCCCTGAAAAAACGGCGCTCGGGACGTCGTGCAACAACGTCCACACCACAAACACCGGGCGGGCGGGGGCCATCAACTCGGGCAACCGCTCCACAAATCCCCGCTGGCTGGATTCGGTCCCGGACCCCCGGCTGGGCCAACCCACCTCCGAGAAAAACGTCCGTTCCGCGCCCGTCAAATGGGCCGCCGCCGGGGCGTAATAATTTCCCGGGATCTGCCAGGCCTGGGCGAATTTCGAATCGCTGAACCCGTTCTGGCAGGGGTAGGAGGTGTAGCCGACCACGTCCAATTTGGAGACGCCGGGGCCCCGATAGACGTCCAGGAGAGAGTTCCAAACTCCCGGGTTGTCCCGTTCGAACCGAAGTTGCAACTCGTACTGGAAGGAAACGAAAACCTGGCAGGTCGGTCGCACCGCCTTGATGGCCGAGTAGACCTGCTGATAAAGCTGGCCGAAATGGACGTATTCCAGGTCCGCCGGCTGGGCCACCTGGCGGAGAATCAGGGTGTTGATTTCCGTGGCCACGTGGAAATAGTCCGGCTGAAGGGCGGCGGCCACGGTCGTGGCGTCCGCGATGAAGTAATTCTTGACGCAGGGGTTGGAAAAGGAAACGGTGGCGGTGGAAACCCCGCACCCGGCGGCGACCCAGGGGGGCAGGTCGATCTCGGTGCGAAGGCCGTTGATGCTGGTGGGGCTGAACCCGAACAGGACTTTGAGCCCCAGGGCCCGGTCTTGATTGGCCCGGGCCACAAGGGCGGCCATCATCGGCGCGGAGTGAAGTTCGCTCCAGAGCGGGAGGGCCATGTCCCCCGAGGCCACGGACCGCGCGGTCACCACCGGGTCCGCGCCGTCGGTCCCGGCGTTGGCCGTGATGCCGAAGGACGTCCCCAAACGGGACTCCAAGGTCGCCGCCCGAAGGGCCGCGCCCGACGCCAGGAGAACCAGACACCCCGCCGCTGTTCGTCTCACGGCCCCCATTAAACCAAATGGCCCCGGGGCGGGACAGCGGGTTATTGAGGGAGAACCGGTTCCGGCGTGTCGACTTTGTCGCCGTTCAGGGCGCCGAGGAATTCGATCAAATCCTTTTTCTCCGCCGCGGTGAGCTTCAACGGACGTATTTCCTTGTCCAACCAGGGATTTTTCTCGCCGCCCTTGTTGTAAAACTCCACGACCTCCTCCAGGGTTTTCTGGGACCCATCGTGCATGTAGGGCGCCGTGTCCCGGAGGTTCCGCAGGGTCGGGGTTTTAAAGGCCCCGCGATGGGACTCGACCTTGGTTTCCACAAAACGGCCCAGGTCGGGGTCTTTCCGCCCCATGCCGACACCCAGATTGTGGAAGTCCGAATTTGAAAAATTGAAGCCCGAATGGCAAACGCTGCAATTGGCTTTCCCAAAAAACAGGGCCAACCCCCGCAGAGCCGCGGGGCTCAGGGCCTTGTCGTCGCCGGCCTGGCTTCGGTCGTAGGGGGCATTGCCGGTCAACACCGTCCGCTCAAAAGCCGCGATGGCCTTGGCCACCCGGTCCACGTTGATTTCCTCGGTGCCGAAGGCCGCCTTGAACAACGGCTTGTAGCCCGCGACGCCGGTGAGCGTCGTGACCATGGCCGCGTGGGTGAAACCCATTTCGATGGGATTTTGAATGGGTCCCTTGGCCTGCTCCTCCAGGGAAGGCGCCCGGCCGTCCCAGAACTGGAGATCCATGAAGGCGCTGTTCAACACGGTGGGGGCACTGCGCCCGCCCTTTTGGCCTTTGATGCCGGCGGACACGGGCAGCTGGTCGGTCCAGCCCTTTTTCGGATTGTGGCAGGTGGCGCAACTGATCGTTCCATCGGCGGAAAGGCGCTTGTCGAAATAAAGTTTTTTGCCCAGGTCGACCTTGGCGTCGGTCATCGGGTTGTCCGCGGGCACGAAGGGTTTCTGGAGCCCCGCCGGCACCGGGTAGGGATAATCCGCCGAATCCTCCCATTCCGCGGAAGCGCCCACCGCGGCCAAAAGCGCCGTCACCGCCCACACGCCAAAACGGAATTTTCCCATAAGATCCTCCTTCGTCCGATTGGCTCCTTTTTAGAAGTTTTCGGCTTCCCGGGCCATGACCCGCGTCATGATTGAAATTCCCCAAAAACAAAACGGCCCCCGCGGGTCGCGCGGGGGCCGTTTGGACGTCGAAGCGTTCGGATTATTTGGACGAGTAGGATTTCCCCGACTTGTCCTCGATGACGGCCTGGGCCGCCGCGAACCGCGCCACGGGGACGCGGAAGGGGCTGGCCGAGACGTAGTTGAGGCCGGTGCGGTAGCAGAACTTGACCGACGCCGGGTCGCCGCCGTGCTCGCCGCAGATGCCGCACTTGAGGTCCTTGCGGGTCTTGCGGCCGTCCTTCACGGCCATTTCCATGAGTTTGCCCACGCCGGTTTGGTCCAGGGTGGCGAAGGGGTCGTCCGTGAAGATTTTTTTGTCCAGGTAGACCTTGGTGAACTTGCCCGCGTCGTCCCGGGAGAAGCCCAGGGTCATCTGGGTCAAGTCGTTGGTCCCGAAGGAGAAGAACTCCGCCTCCCCGGCGATTTCGCCGGCGGTCAGGGCGGCCCGGGGCACTTCGATCATGGTGCCCAGGAGGTATTTCACCTTGACGTTCTGGGCCTTCTGAACCTCGTCGGCCACGCGGCGGACGATGGCGGTCTGGTCCTTCAATTCCTTGATGTTCCCCACCAGCGGAATCATGATTTCGGGAACGACCGTGACGCCCTCTTTCTTGAGTTCGCAGGCGGCCAGGAGGATGGCTTTCACCTGCATTTCCGTGATTTCCGGGTAGGTGATGCCCAGCCGGCAGCCGCGGTGGCCCAACATGGGGTTGAACTCGTGGAGTTCCTGGGTTTTCGCCAGGATCTTTTCCGTCGGGATCCCGATTTTCCGGGAGAGCTCGGTGGCGTCTTCCTTGGTCTTGGGCAGGAATTCGTGCAGGGGCGGGTCCAAGGTGCGGATGGTCACGCCGTAGCCTTTCATTTCCTTGAGCAAGCCCTTGAAGTCGTCCTTCTGGAAGGGGAGGAGCTTGTCCAGGGCCGCGCGGCGCTGCTCCTCGGTGTCCGCCAGAATCATCTCCTGCATGTAGGGCAGGCGTTCGGGGGCGAAGAACATGTGCTCGGTGCGGCAAAGACCGATGCCTTCGGCGCCCAGGGCCCGGGCCATGACGGCGTCCCGGGGAATGTCGGCGTTGGCGCGGACGTTGATCTTCCGGTAGCTGTCGGCCCATTTCATGACGGTTTCAAAGGTCGCGTAAAGCGGCGCCTCCTTTTTGTCCAATTCGCCGCGCAGCACGCGGACGACTTCGGAGGGAAGGGTGGGCACCTGGCCGGTGATGACCTCGCCGGTGAACCCGTCGATGGAGAGGTAGTCGCCCTCTTTCACCCGGGTGCCGTTGACGGCCAGGACGCCGGCGTCCAAGTCGATTTTCAAGACGCCGCAGCCCACCACGCAGGGTTTGCCCATGCCGCGGGCCACGACGGCCGCGTGGGAGGTGCGTCCGCCGATGGCGGTCAAAATGCCTTCCGCCACGACCATGCCTTCGATGTCGTCGGGGTTGGTTTCGGGACGGACGAGGACCACGGGGCCCTGCTTGGACATGGTCACCGCTTTTTCGGAAGTGAAGGCCACGCGGCCGGCGGCGGCGCCGGGACCGGCGTCGATGCCCTTGGCCAGGAAGCGACCGCCCTTCACGGCGGCGGCCTTCTCTTTGCCGTCGAAGACGGGGGCGAGGAGCTGGGCCAGCTGGTCGGGCTCGATGCGGAGGATGGCCTCTTCCTTGGAGATCAATTTCTCGTTGACCATCTCGACGGCGACGCGGACGGCGGCGATGCCCGTGCGTTTGCCGTTTCGGGTCTGGAGCATGAACAGCTTCCCTTTTTCAATGGTGAACTCAAAGTCCTGCATGTCGCGGTAGTGCTTCTCGAGCTTGGAGGTGATGTCCTTCAGCTGCTTGAAGACCTGCGGCATGTCGTTTTGAAGTTCGGTGATGGGCTTGGGCGTCCGAATGCCGGCCACCACGTCTTCGCCCTGGGCGTTGGTCAAATACTCGCCGAAGAATTCCTTCACGCCCGAGGAGGGGTTCCGGGTGAAGCCCACGCCGGTGCCCGAATCGTTGCCCATGTTGCCGAACACCATGGCCTGGACGTTGACGGCGGTGCCGATGTCGTCGGAGATCTTGTTCAGACGGCGGTAGGTGATGGCGCGGGGGTTGTTCCAGCTGCGGAAAACGGCGTTCCGGGCCTCTTCCAATTGCAGCCAGGGGTCCTGGGGGAAGTCCTTGCCGGTTTCGCGTTTGACGAGCTTCTTGAGCAGGTCCACGACTTGCTTGAGATCCGCCACGCCCAGCTCGGTGTCCAAGTGGACGCCCTTTTTGTGCTTCACGGATTCGAGTTCTTTTTCAAATTCGCCCTTTTCGATTTCCATGACCACGTTGCCGAACATGGAGATGAAGCGGCGGTAGGCGTCCCAGGCGAAACGTTCGTTGCCGGTCTTGTCGGCCAGGCCGAGGACGGCCTCGTCGTTCAAGCCGAGGTTCAAAATCGTGTCCATCATGCCGGGCATGGAGAACTTCGCGCCCGAGCGGACCGAGACCAGGATGGGGTTCTTGTTGTCCCCGAATTTCTTGCCCAGGGCCTTTTCCAGTTTACCCATGGCTTCCTTCTGCTGGGCGGCCAATTCCTTGGGGAGCTTTTTGCCGTTGGCGTAGTAGTAGCGGCAGGTTTCGGTGGTGATCGTGTAGCCCGGGGGCACGGGCACGCCCGCGCTGGACATGCCGGCCAAACCGGCGCCCTTGCCGCCCAAAAGGTCTTTCTGCGTTCCGTTGCCTTCGGCCTTGCCGTTGCCGAAGAAATAGACGTATTTTTTCGCCATGACAGTGAAACTCCTTAGAGAGAGACGAGTGTATTGAACGCGAGGGTGAGGCGGAGAACTGCGGGACTTGGAAAAGCCCGGAAGGCCGATCCCGAGGGAAGGCCCCCAGCGCGTTACGCGGGGGATTTTAGCAAAGCCGGAGAGGCTCCGTCAACGCGCCCCGGGGGGCGGTTCGGCCCCGAAGGCCACGTCGTCCAGGAACAGTTCCGAAGGGCCGCCGGGCGGACTGGCCGTCAGCCCCACCTCGACCCGGTCCAGCACGGTGTCCGGCAAGGGGAGGGTTTGGCCCCGGGCGTCGATGATCTTCTCGTCGTTCAACCACAATTGAACGAGGCCTTGGTCGTCGTCCCGAAGCCGGTAGTGAACCCGGAGCCGAAACCATTCCCCCCGGGGAACGACGACCCCCGGCGGGGCCCGGTAGGTGGGTTTGTCGGCCCACTTCAACTCCACCCGGGGCTCGCCCGCCTCCGACAGGAGCACCCGAGGGCCGGGGCCTTCGTCGATGTAGGTGCTTTCCAAGTCGACGAGCCCCACGGGTCGTCCGCCGACGATGAAATACCAACCCGAAAACCAAAAATCGTCGTTCCGAACGAAATAGGCCAATCCCGTTTCCAAAGACGCTTTGGAACAGGTCATGGACCGCGTCGGGGCGACGGAATAAAGATGGAGGCTCGCCCGGCCGGCATGGGCCCGGGCGGTGGAAGGCTCGACCCGGTTGTCGAGAAAATTCGAGGCGCCCGACAAAATCCGATTTCGAAGAGCGACGTAGGCGGCCACGGTGGGGGCCCGGGGGGATTGAAGGGTGACGGCCGACCACCCCCGGGCGGGGCCGATCAAATCCGCCAAAGAAGCGGCGTTCTCGAAACCGTCCGCAAACGATCGAAGAACGGGGTATTCCTTTCCGTCCCCCGACCGGGCAAACACGCGCCCCTCCCGGGTCCGGTAGCAACGTTCAACGTGGGCGGGGTCGTAGAGGGTTTTAAAGAAGGTCTCACGCCCGTCGACCCGCTCGTAGGCCTTTCCGTCCCGGAAAACGAAGGTTCGCCCCTCGACGACCTTTCGAACTTCCGGCGCTTCGGCCCCAACCAGGGCGCCCGCGAGAACGACCCCCGCGAAAAACCCGCCCACCCAACGGCCGCTCATTTCTGGACCACGAAAGGGAAGGGCCGCCCGCCCTCGGGCAGGACATAATAGACCCCGCTCGGCACGGGCTCGCCGTTTTCCCCGACGCCGTCCCAACGGGCCTCGCCGCTTTCGTCCACGGGAAGCGTCCGGACGGTCCGGCCGGAGACGGTCACAAGGCGGACCGATTTGTGCGGGGGCAGGTGGAGGAGCCGGGCCTCGCCGTCGCCGGGACGAAAGGGGGAGGGGAATGCCAGCGGCGAGGAGGTCCCGTTCTCCGCCGTCGTCCGGAAGGTCCCGGTGGAGAGACTTTCCCGGCCGCCGGCGTCCCGGGAAGCGATCGTAAATTCGTAGACCGTTTCCGGGGACAGATCGTTGAACACCGCCGCGTGGGTCAAGGCCAAATCGGGCAGCGCGACGCGGCCGTTCGGCGACGCCCCGGCGGGACCGACGTCCAACCAGGCGGAGGAAAGCTCGTCGGTGGCCCAGGCGAAGGAGGCCCGGCGGGGTTCGGGGCGGACCCGCACGTCCGAGAGAACCGGCGGCCGGGTGTCCGCCGCCACCTCGAACACCAAATCGTCGTGGTCCGTGTAATCGCCTCCGGCGCACACGTCCGGGGGGATTTGGTACGTCATGACGGCCCGAAGGACCCCCCGGGGCGCGTCGGGAAGCGTCATGGCCGTTCGAAGGGTCTGCCCCCCGGCCGCCGTGGGGACGAAGGACACCAGGGGGGTCCAGGCCGGGGCCGCCGGCGAAGTGGCGTAATACAGGGCCACCCGGTCGGCGTCGAATCCGGCATACGACCAATAGGTGACGTCGACGGTCGCCACCCCCCCCGCCGTCAACGGCCCGCCGGCGGCGCTCCGGATCCGCAGGCGATCGATGGATTCGTCCAGATGATAGGATCCCTCGTTGCCGTCGGCGCAGGGCGCGGAGACGAGGGTGTTGGGAGCGTGGGGTTCGACGCCGCCCAGGAGTCCCCCCCGGCCCGCCAATAAGTTAACCGAATCGCATTCCACTCCCACGCCGCAGGCGGGCGCCCCCCACCCCGGATCGTAAACGGCGGGGATTTCCGGAACCGGGGCGGCGGACGTCGTCGCGGTCACCGTCACGGTCGCCTCGGCGAATTGATCGAACACGTCCCAGGCGCGCACGGTCCATTGGTGGGCCCCGGACCACCCGGTGGCGTCGGCCGCGAAGGACCAGGCCCCGTGGTCGACCTGGGCGATTCCCCGGAACGCCCCGTCCGCCAACACCTCCACCCGGCCCAACCCCACCGGGGAGGACACCGTTCCCCGCAGCCCCTGGGGGCCGGCCACCGTCAACCCGTCGGAAGGATACAGGATGGCGACGGCCGGGGGATCGTGGACGGCGGCCAAATCCCGTAGGGCGACGGCCCGGGCGGCGTTGACCCGTCCGGCGCCCGTGGCCGCGTCGAATCCGGGGGTGTTGACGTCGTCGGTGGCCAAGCGGAGGGCCGCGGTTAATTGGGCGGGGGTGTAAAACGGGTGAAGCGCCGCGATCAAGGCGGCCACCCCCGCCACGTGGGGCGCGGCCATGCTGGTCCCGCTTTTGGTCCCGTACATCCCTCCGGGCAGGGTGGACCGAATGTCCACGCCCGGAGCGGCCAGGTCCACTTGGGGGCCAAAACTCGAGAAATCGGCCTTGGCGTCGGCCTCATCGGTGGCGGCCACGGCGACCACCCCGTCCAAGGCCGCCGGGTAGGCCACCGGGCCGTTGCTGTTGCCGGCCGCCGCCACCAACAGGCCGCCGCTCGCCCGCACGTAGTTCGCGGCGGCTTCGATCAACGCGCTTTTGGCGGGAGCCCCCCAGCTGGCGTTGATGATTCGGGCGCCGTTGTCCACGGCGTACACCAGCGCGGCGGCCAAATCGGAGGCGTATCCGCCGCCCCCGGCGTCCAACCCTTTGACGGGCATCAGCCGGGCGCCGAAGGCCACCCCGACGACGCCGAGACCGTTGTCGCCCGCGGCCGCGACGGTCCCCGCCACGTGGGTGCCGTGGCCGGCGTCGTCGGCCGGGTCGTTGTCCTCGTTGGCAAAATCCCAACCGCCGGCGTCGTCCACAAACCCGTTGCCGTCGTCGTCCAAACCGTTGCCCGGGATTTCGCCGGGGTTGGACCACATTCGACTCGCCAAGTCCGGATGGGCCCCGTCAACCCCCGAATCCACGACGGCCACCACCACCCCGCCCCCTGTGCTCGCGTCCCAGGCCTCGGGCGCATTGATTTTCGGGAGGGCCCACAGGGCGGAATAATCGGGGTCGTTGGGGACCCGGAACGCCTCGTAGCGGGCGTCGGGTTCGGCCCAGTCCACGGCGGGGTCCGCGGCGTAGGCCCGGGCGACGACTTCCGGATCGTCCGGCCCTTCGTAAAGGATTACTTGGACGTTTTCCAGGTCCCGGCGCAGGGATTGTTGGAGAGGCGACCGGGCGGGGGCGCCCCGTTGGGCGAGGCGGGCGGAGGGGGTTCGAAAAAGCGGGGTGAGGGATTGAACGCCGAAGGCCGCGCTCAATACGTTCAAGGCCGGGGCTCCGGCCACGGCGGGCGATTTCCCAGAGGGGCTCGACCGGTAACGGACAATCACGCGCTTGGGCCCCTCCCCCGCGACGCCCGGGGTCCCGGCGAAAAGGGAGGCGGCCGGGAGGAGCCCCAGGAACCAACGGGGAGCGGAGCGAACGAAGGCGGAACGACGGCGCCTCACGCTTTCACCAGCGGGGAAACCCGGTCAATCGAGCGCGCAGGGCTTCGGGGGTGTCCAGGGGCATTTCGCAGGCTCCTTCGCGGCAAAAATAGGCCCGGGCCCGACCGACCGGGGCGTGAAGACCCGCCAAATGGGGCAGCCGTTCCGCCAGGGCCGCCTGGCCTTCGGCCTGGTCCGCCAGGACGACCAACAGATCGGGGCGGAAAACCCGGCGGGCCTCGGCCAACAAGCGCCGGGTCGCCTCGTTGCCGGGACGGCCCGCGATGACCAATTCGCTTTTGGGGCAAAGATCCACGACCACGGCCGACAAAAACCCCGGGAAAGCCCGGGGCGCCTCGGTGGCCCGACCCCGCAGGTCGTCGGAGATCTTTCCGGCCATCGCGGTGAAATCCGCGCGGGCCCGCCATCGGCCCAGTCGCTGGAGAACCGCCACCGCCACCGACGAGGCGCCCGGCTCCACGTTGTCGCCCTCGTCCCGGGCCCGCACGGGCAAACGGGGGTCGTGGTCCGGGGGCGTCGCGTGGACCACGCCCGATTCCCGGTCGACGAAGGCTCGAAGAAAAACTTCCGCCAGGGTCTCCGCCCACCGGAGCCAAGAGATATCGAAGGTCGCCTCGTACAAATCGACCAGGCCCTGGATCAGGAAGGCGTGGTCGTCGGCCTGACCGGCCACGGCCCGTTCCCCATCGCGCCACCGGCGGTACAGGCGTCCTCCGGCGGCGTCCCAAAGACGGCTTTTCAGAAATTCAGCGCATCGCACCGCGGCCTCCCGATAACGGTCTTCCCCCAGGATCGCGTGGCCTTTCGCCAGGGCGGAGAGGGCCAAGCCGTTCCAGCCCGTCAGTATTTTATCGTCCAGAAAGGGCCGGGGCCGGGACCGCCGGCGGTCGAACAACGTCGACCGGGCCCCGGCCAACCGCCGGGACACGTCCTCGATCGTCCACCCCCCTTCGGCCGCGAGATCCGCCTCGGACCGGGCGCGGAAAAGGACGTTTTCCCCGGCGAACTCCCCCGTGCCGTCGGCGACGTTGCCCTCGGGTCGAACCCCGTGGGCCCGGGCAAAGACCTCCGCCTCCTCCCTGAGAACCTTGGACAATTCCGACCATGTCCAAACGTAGAAAGCGCCCTCCTTCTTATCGGCCCCCGGGGGGGAATCCACAGGCCAGCTGTCGGCGTCTTCGGCGGAGAAAAATCCGCCCTGGGCGTTTCCCAAATCCCGCACCAGGTAATCCAGGGTGGATCGCGCCGTCCGGGCCAGATCCGGATCGCCCGTGAGCTGGTGGGCCTCCAAAAAATTGACCGCCAACTGGGCGTTGTCGTACAGCATCTTTTCAAAATGCGGCAGGTGCCAGCGATCGT
>Ga0268298_10006081_pt1 | contig 11045 bp, 15 predicted proteins | sample WWTPWeurt_MetaG_FD_194462 | JGI IMG/M metagenome (GOLD analysis project Ga0268298, IMG submission 194462) | Activated sludge microbial communities from WWTP in Nijmegen, Gelderland, Netherland - WWTP Weurt | ecosystem: Engineered > WWTP > Aerobic digester > Activated sludge | place... | reverse complement strand
GGCATTGTATTTCTCGGTGAATTTTTTCCACGACACATCGCCGTCATTTGAAAATGGAAGTGAGGACAAGAGAATATATCGCGCGCCGTCAACACCGTATTTTGCAACCACATCCGCGGGATCGATGATATTCCCAAGCGACTTCGACATCTTCTGTCCGTCCACCGTGAGATATTCATGCGCGTAGATAGTCGTCGGAAGAGGAAGCCGTGCGGAGAGAAGCATCGCCGGCCAGTAGACCGCGTGGAAACGAAGTATTCCCTTCCCGATCACGTGCGTTCGCTCGCTCTCGCTCGCCCAGAATTTTTTGTAAAGTTCGCCGTCATTCGCGTAATCAATGGCCGTAATATAGTTTGAGAGCGCGTCCACCCACACGTACATAATCTGTGACGAATCGTCGGGTACCGGCACGCCCCAACCCTTCGCGCGCGCGACCGACCGTGAAATGGAAAAATCCTCAAGCCCCATCGAAATAAACGACAGCACTTCATTCTTCCGAAATTCCGGCACAATGCGAAGTTCTCCGCCCTCTATTTTTTGCTTCAAAATATCCGCGTACGCCGAGAGACGAAAAAAGTAATTCCCTTCTTCGACAACCTCCGGTTCTTTCTGATGGTCCGGACATTTCCCGTCCACCAAATCTTTCGGCAATTTGTATTCCTCGCACCCGACACAATAGAGCCCGGAATATTTTTTGGTATACACATCCTCCGCTTTGAACGCGCGCCACAATTTCTCCGCTCCCGCGAAATGCCGCGCCTCCGTCGTTCGAATAAAGCCATCAAAAGAAAGATTGAGAAGCTTCCCCAAATCGCGAAATGTTTCCGCGTTTTCTGCAACAAATTCTCCGACCGGCTTCCCCGCCTTCTCCGCGCCCTGCACATTCTTCAAGCTATTCTCATCCGTCCCCGTGAGAAAATACGTTTCCTCCCCCCGAAGCCGCCGAAACCGCGCCACCGTATCGGTCAGCACTTTCTCCAGCGCATGCCCCACATGCGGCTTGGCATTCACATAATCAATAGCAGTCGTGATGTAGAATCTTGACATAAATATTCCTTAGTGATACCCTCCAAACTCATCTTGCTTGAAGCAAGTTTGAGGAATTGAAAAAATTTTCCAAGCAACCTTAACAACTCAGGAGAGGCGTGAAAATTATGATGAATGTTATTACATCGTGTATTTTGATTTTAGGTGTGTTTTTTCTCAACCAAGAATTCAAGTCGGAGATTCAAAACCAAAAAGACTTGACCGTAAGAATGGTTACCAACCTTGCCAACGCATTCGAGTGCGAAGCCAACCTTCCAAACAAGGACTCGATCAAAACCATTGTGGTAACATGCAAAGATGGAAAGCTGGTAACCCTAAGTGGAGAAACCGGCGGAATTCAAGTACTGAAAAAATAAATAAAACCAGGACACGGAGCAATCATAAAACCTTGCTCCGTTTTTTATTCCCAATCATCCAACCAAACAACAAGAAAACCAAATAACGAGACAACCAAAACACTAGACAACCAAAACCACAAATTCTCCTTTCACTTTTCCGGAATTGTTTGTGTAATAGTCCAACACCTCGAGAACGGTTCCTCTGCGAACTTCTTCAAACACTTTGGTGAGCTCGCGTCCGATGATGATACGCTTTTCCGGTGAAAATGTCGAGAGGAGTTCCAAATTTTTGACGACGCGGTACGGCGACTCATAATAGACGACCGGAATCTTTGATTCGGCGACACTTCGAAAAAACGTCTCTCTCCCCTTCTTGTGCGGCGGGAATCCTTTGAAGAGAAACTCCTGCGTATTCATGCCGGCAACCGAGAGGAGCGCACCCAAAGCCGACGGTCCCGGCACGGGCGAAACGGCAAATCCCGCCTCGATCACTCTCGCCACCACCTCATTCCCCGGATCGGAGACACCTGGCGTCCCCGCATCGGTTGTGAGCGCCACATTTTTCCCCTCGCGCAATACATCGAGCACCCGACGAATTTTCTCGTCCGCCGCCCGTTGCGGAATGGCGAGGAGGGGCTTCGAAATTTCGTGCCGAAAGAACAACTTCTTGGCAACCCGCGTATCCTCACACACAATGAGCTCGCATTCATTCAACACCCGAAGCGCGCGAAGCGTGATATCCTCCATATTCCCAATCGGCGTCGCCACCACGAAAAGCGTCCCCGTTTCGGAATTTTCTTCGGTGTCAATTTGAATTGCTTCTTGATCGTTCATAGATGAATGCGATGTAATCTCCATTCTCCATTCTTCATTCTTCATTCTTCATTCTTCATTCTTTATTCTCCATTCTGTTTCCGGTTCCCCAAAAACTCTTCCGTAAAGACCGAGAGCGCGGCGGCCGACGGCACGGCAACCAAGATGCCGGCGACTCCCGCGAGTTTCGCACCGATGAGGAGCGCGAGAATGACCGCGACCGGATTGAGTCCCACCGCCCGACGCATTACCTGCGGAATGACAATATGGTTTTGTATCTGCTGAATCACAATATAGAGGAGGGTAACGGCGACTCCGAGCCATGGCGAGATGAGAAACCCGAGAATCACTGCCGGCACCGCCGCCATCGTGGGGCCCGCGTAGGGCACCATTTCAAGAAGCCCGCCAAAGAGTGCAAGGAGAAGCGCGTAGGGAATGCCGAGCACCGTAAGACCGATAAAGTAAAAAGAAAAGACGATTATCATAAGAAGCAGTTGCCCGAACATCCACTGTCCGATCTTGTCCTGAATACGACGAGAAAAATAGAGGACGCGCTCTTCGTATTCGGCCGGCGTCACCGTTCGAAGCACTTTGTCGATACCGCGCCGTTCGAAAGACATATAGAGCGATAGGAAAAAGATGGCAACCGTCGAAAAAATCGCGCGAAACACTCCCACCGTCGTCGAGAAAAACCCCGAGAGAGCGCCGGACGATTCTCCATTCCCCGAAAGCGATTCGGTATCGATCGACACATCATGCAACTCGAGATACGACTCGATACCATTCATAAAGATTGAGGTTTGATTGAGATACTTCGGCACATTTTCCGAGAACTCTCGAACCTGCGCCGAAAGCACGGGAACCATCAAGGAAATAATCGTCGCCAAGACACCGACTATAAGCGCGTATACTCCCAAAACCGCAAGGGTCCGAGGAATGCGAAGCGCCTCGAGTCGTTCGATCGCGGGCGCGACCGACGCCGTAATGATAATCGCCACGAAAAAGATCACGATAATATCGCGAATGAGGTACGCAAAAAAGAGCGCGAGTACCGCGATCACGCCATGAAACAAAATCTTCGTCCACGCTTCGATATACTGCTCTTTGGTCATAGTGAAAGCATCTTCTCCAACTTTTTCGCGGACTTTTGCGGACCGATAATGGCGAGATTGAGTCGTTCGGGACGGAAAATCATACGGGCGACCCTCTGAATATCTTGAACCGAAACCGCGTCTATCTTTGCAAATCGTTCTTCCGGCAGTACGACTTCATTCTTGAGCGCTTCTTGGTCCACGAGGTACCCCACGATATCATCCGATGATTCAAGATGCATCGCCATACTTCCTTTGATATGTTCCTTCGCCTTGAGGAGTTCCTTGTCCGGAACAAGCTCGTCGCGAATGCGCCGATACTCATCGAGAATAACCGCGACCGTCTTCTCGAGATTTCCGTGCTCGACCCCGCACTGGGTCGCCAAGTACCCGGCATCGTGATACGCGTCCGTCCCCGTGTGGACGCTATAGGCAAGCCCGCGACGCTCTCGAACCGCCATAAAGAGTCGGCTCGACATACCACCCCCGAGGATAGTGGAAAGTACCGCGAGTGCGTACCGATCCTCGTGATAAAAATCAAACGCGCGCACTCCCAAGATGAAATGGGTCTGATCGGTTTTCTTGTTCTGGAGAAATACCGAGGGTGACGTCTGTTTCTCGACAATTCCTTTCCGCTCCGGATTCTCTCCCGTCCGCATTCCGGCAAAGTCGCGCTCAATCATTTCCTTTGCCCACGCGACATCGAAATTCCCCGCGATACCGACCACGACATTGGACGCGACATAGGCGCGATTGAGATAGCGGAGAAAATCCGCGCGCTTGAATCGCTTGATATTTTCGCGCGTCCCGATAATATCTCGTCCCAGAGGATGCTCTCCATAGAGGAGCATCTCGAATACATCCCCGATATGCCGAACCGGTGTATCCTCATACATATTGAGCTCTTGCAAAATGGGGCCGCGCTCGCGATCGATCTCTTCCGCGGGAAGCGTCGAGTTGAGAAAAATGTCACTCACGATATCGAGCGCCATTTCAGCATGCTTCTTGTCGACTTTGGCATAGTACGCCGTGCGATCCTTGGAGGTAAAGGCATTGTATTCCCCACCCACGCCGTCAAGCTCCTCGCTAATCGAAAGCGCCGTCGGTCGCCTCTTCGTCCCCTTAAAAAACATATGCTCCAAAAAGTGGGAAAGCCCGCTCTCTTTCTTGGTCTCATACCGCGACCCCGTCGCCGTCGTGATGAGCACCGTCACCGTCTGCGCTTCCTTCATCGGCGCCAAAATCACCCGCAACCCATTCGACAAAACAATTTTTTCGTAGTGCATAACAAACCAGAATTAAGAATGAAGAATCAGGAATGAAGCTTTTCTGTTCGGCTTCTATGAAGCTGTTTGAAATTCTTTTCCGACACTACCGAGCGACCGAGGCGCTTTTCGAGTTGTTTCCGCGCGCCGCCAGCGATCGCGCCACCGGCTCTAGCATCGTCTTTCAATTTCGGTAAACCGCGAGAATTTTCCGTTCGATGAATTTCCGTCGTCGATCGCTCTCCCAGCATGGAAAAAATCAATTCGAAATCATCCATGTGATCGCGTAAATTTTCGCGTTTCAGACCTTTCAATTTCTTGTACTGCCCCGGCGTCACGCCAAACGTCGCTTTGGAAATTTCCGCGGTCAAAATTTCATAATCTCTCCGCTCCTGCGCGCCGCGCTTCTTCCATTCATCCGTGAGCTCCTCGCGAATCGCGATGCCACGCATGCGTTTCTCGATCCAATCTTCCGAATAGCCTTTCAACTTGTAGAGCATGCGAGTTCGCTTGGTCGCGAGTTCCGGATTTTCTATTTCTTGCACCCGTTCATAGCCAACTTTGGCAAGCCACCGCTTGAACGGCTCAGCTTTCGGCGACGGAATGGACTGGATAATACGGAAAATCCCTTCCGGGTCAGCGCAGTCAGTTTCACGCATCTTATCGTCCGGTGCCAGTAACTTCAACCTGTGACAAAATGTCACGACTTCACTCCCCTCTTCCTCAAGTCTTTGCTTAAGTTTCCGCCAGTACGAGCCGGCATCAATACTGTCCGTCAAAACCCCGCAAACATCAACCACCGAAAACCACCACTCGCCACCATGGAGAACTTTCCGAACTTTCTTTTCCTTGAAGATCGCGACTTGCGTTGTTTCCATACGGCGCTATATCAGGATAATCAATCCAACAATACAAGTTTACTCTCTCGTATATATTTTGTAAACAACAAGAAATAGCCCTACTGAAAAAACTACTTCAAATGTTCCCACAAGTAGTCTCCCAAATCGGCAAGTGAGACGCGATCTTGTTTCATTGTGTCGCGGTCGCGCACCGTCACCGTGCCATCGTCAAGCGTTTGAAAGTCGATCGTCACGCAGTACGGCGTCCCGATTTCGTCTTGCCGGCGATAGCGTTTCCCCACATTGCCGTTATCATCAAATTCGCACACGACATCTTTCTTTAAGATATCAAACACCTCGCGCGCTTTGGCGACAAGCTCCGGCCTATTCTTCATAAGCGGAAAGACCGCCACCTTGACCGGCGCGATCGCCTTCGCGAGATGAAGCACCGTGCGAGTCTCTTCTTTCCCCGGTTCATTTGAAACAACCTCTTCATCATATGCCGACAACAAAATCGCCAGGAGTCCGCGGTCAACACCAAAGGTCGGCTCAACAACAAACGGCGTGACGTTCTCCTTCGTCTCCGGATCCTGCCATGACATATCGCGTCCCGAAAACTTCGCGTGACGCCCGAGGTCATAATCCGTCCGACACGCGAGTCCGAACAATTCTTTTTGACCAAAGGGGTAGTCAAACTCAAAGTCCACCGTTCGACTCGAATAGTGCGCGCGTTCCGCTTCGGGAATTTCCGTTTTATGCACCCGCTCCATATCCATCCCGACCGACCGCATCCACGACTCCATTTCGCCCTGCCAGTAATCGAAAACTTCGTTCCATTCTTTTTTCTTGGAATCGAAGAAATACTCTATTTCCATTTGTTCGAATTCGCGCGTGCGAAAAATGAAATTGCCCGGCGTAATTTCATTCCGGAACGCCTTCCCGATCTGCGCGATACCAAAGGGGAGGCGTTTCCGCGCGACACCGGCGACAAGCGGAAAATCAACAAACATCGCCTGCGCCGTCTCGGGACGAAGGTAGGCGATATTGGCGCTCTCCTCGGCGGGCCCGATAAACGTCTTGAACATAAGGTTGAAGAGGGTCGGATGCGACCATTCGTTCTTGCCGCAATGAGGGCACGGAATCGTTCGAAGCGCCCCGAAAACCTTAGTCGCCAGCTTCTCGATATCATGCTCGTACTTTTGGACCATTCCTTCATTGGCGGGCGATTCGGGCGTCGCCTCGCGCTTCATTTTGTCAACTTCCATTCTTTTGAAGGTCATCTCCGAAAACGAGAGCATAAACGCGTTTTGATTGATCGCGTCGAGGTGCTGGTCGGGACGAATGCGCTCGTGACATTCTTTGCACTCGACGAGGAAGTCATTGAAGCCCGAAATATGCCCGCTCGCTTCCCACACTTTCGGGTTCATAATGATGGCCGCGTCGAGCCCGACCATATCATCGCGACTCTCCACAAAGGTCTTCCACCAGTGGTCCTTGATGTTCTTCTTGAGTTGTGCCCCATAGGGACCGTAGTCCCACGAATTGGCAAGCCCCCCGTAGATATCGCTCCCGGGAAACACAAACCCCCGCCGCTTCGCGAGAGACACAATCTTGTCCATGGTGATTTTCGCCTTGTCCATAGGATTTTTCACATTTTTTATCTGCTCTCATCCTATCGTTTCGCCCGCGAAGTGTCAAAAGGAAACCGGCATTCAGCCATCCGCAAACGGCCTTCCGGAATATTCCAAAATAAAAACGCCCGACATCTCTGCTAGGCGTTTTGGAAAAATCCGTTTCGAAAATTATTCTTCCTTGTTCTCTTGTTGGCGCTCCCATCTTTCTTGGGCATGGGTAGGAGAAATACAAACTTCCGGAAGCGTGGTGTATTTTTCCGCAAGCTTCCGCTCACCCTTCTTTCTCTTATTCTCTACGCCACGAAAATATCTTCGACGCTGTTGAACATTCACCTTATGAGGCATCGCCATCATCTCCTTCATCACGGCAAGTCGCCGTTACTAGGAATCATAATCAGCTTCTTTTCTCTCAACCAGAATGGAAACACCCATATCATAAGATGCTCCATCCTCGGAAACACGGTGCAACGAATAAAAATCAAGTCCTTTCGGAAACTCAACTGTCTTTTTCACTTCTTCCATCGCCCGTTTGAAGTCCGGCGCGCGAATCTCCCGCCAATGATCTTCACCCTTCCATGAAAAAAGAACCTCGAACAGACGAACTTCATCGACAGGCACCTCTGGAGTGTTCTGAGTATCTACCCAGGATATTTCTCCAAAGTCATTCGCAACGAAAGCATCGCTCATTGGAAATTCCTCCGACCTATGTTAAGAAAACTAAAAAAATAATAACCGAAAAACTTTTTCTTGTCAATACCACTCCCCTACATTCTCAATTCTTCATTCCACATTCTTCATTTTTCCTTGTTCATTGCGTCCCAGTTTCCACGCCTTCGCGACCGTCTCGGCGATGCGCCGCGACGAGTAGCCGTCCGGAAGTTCCGATTCGACACGAATGTCTGAAACATCTCTCGGCGCAATCTTCCACCTCAAAAGAAGCCCGTCGATCGCCGGCAAAATTCTCTCCAGCAATTCCCGATTCGACTCGATGCGCACGCGCTCAACTTCTTCTCCGCCACGCGACAAAACAACGTCCGTCGCTGTTTCTTCGACATGAAAAAGAAGAGTAAATTTTTGTTGTGTATCCATAAAACGGGTACGGGCGAATCATCATTCGCCCTTACAACTCTTTCCCCCCAATTTCCTTCCACTTAAATCCCCACGGATCGGTTTTCCGTCCCGGCGCGATATCGCTGTGACCCACAACATGATTGATATCGTTTCGACTTTTAATATCAGCAATCAACTTTTCGAGCGACACATACTGTTCGTCGCTCGGACTCCCATCATCTTTCCCGATAATTTCAATCCCGATTGAAAAATCGTTCACATTCTTTCGCCCATCCAACATCACGGAGTCCCCAGCATGATACGCGACACTCTTTTCCTCGACCAATCGATACACCATCCCGTCCCGTGCTATCAAATAATGTGGCGACACGCCATAGCTTTTGTAGATACCGATAATTTTCTCCACCGAAAACGGATCGCCCCCAAGCGCATTGTAGGTCGAGTGGATCACAATAGTATCAATCTTTCTCCCACTCATCTCCGCAAACCCCCACGACACCAATCGGTTTACAATGACATCCTGAATTTTCAATGTTCGATTTTCAATTTCCAACCCTCCTTCCTCATTATTCTTCTCCCTGTCCACCGTTCCCTGTTCATTGTTCTCTATTCCCTGTTCATTGCTCTCTACTTCCCGCTCATTCTTCGTTCCCGATTGATCATTGGTAATTGGTAATTGATCATTTTGCCCCCCATCCTCTCCCGGCACCCCGTTTCCCTCTTCCAATTGCCTCACAATCTCCTCCGAAATTTCCTCCGAAAGCTTCTCTTGTTTTTCTTCCTTCCTCTCTTTCTGCCCATCGTTCATTGCTCCCTGTTCATTATTCATTGCTCCCTGTTCATTGAATATTGTCTGCTCCGCCGATTCAAATCTCCCTCCAAACAGCCACAGCCCCATCCCCGCCACAATGACCAAAAACAATACGAGAAGCCACGCCCACGGATTCTTGAAAAGAGTCGCCATATACTCCCACCATAGCAAAAACCTTCCCCGAAGAGAAGGTTTTAGAAAACATCAAGAAAAAGACCCATCGCGCCTCACAAACCCATCCCCCATTCTCCATTCTTCATTCTCTCCTCACTTCCTTCTCCCTGTGAAAAACCCGACAATAGCACCGATAAGCGCGCCCACACCGAGCGCGATGCCGGCGGATTTCTCGGGATTCTTCTGCACATATTCCCGGCCTTCTTCCACCTTTTTCATCGTCGCGTCCTTCACGTCTCCCGCCTTCTCGATGATGGCTTCCTTCGCCTCATTCGCCCGCCGAGTCACCTCATCCACTTCCTTTTTCGCCCGATCCATAAAATCATTCATATGATTTTTTTAAAAAATTAAAAATTAGAACAGTCCGAACTTTCGTATTTGTCTAAGAGAAGGAAATACACGGAGGAGCGAGCAAACTCAAATATACTTGAAGCGAAAGTTTCTTTGGGAGGTTATTTCCATCAGTAACGAAAAAACTCACCTACCAAGCTCCGAAGCTATTTCCTGAACGTGACAAATACGAAAGTTCGGATGCAAAAAAATTATCGTCGAGAAAACAAAAAAACAATGGCACCCATCGCGACAAAAAACACGCCCACCACCACCGGTCCCGCGGACGGTCCCAAGTGAAGCACCTCAACCAGCATCACGCCGACACCAAACACGATAAACCCGAGCCCGATAAAGAGAAGCACGATGCCCAAGACCATATCCCGCACAAACTTGACTACAAACGCGCGCACGTCGTTCTCGATCGTCCCCGCGATCGCGAGCGCGCCCCCTACAATCTCCCGCGCGTGCCGAAACGCGAGATCGAGCACAATCGACAGCCACGACGACCTCGCTTCTTTCTTTGATTCCTTTTGCGTTTCAGTCATACAAAAAATATTTCGCGTTACATCGATGCAACTCGCAGTATAGCACGCTTATTGACAAACCCGAAATGAGTGCTACTATCCCGCACAGTAAAAATGCCGAAGTCCCGAATCATCCGCATTTCACCGAACTCTCCTATGTCTCAGCCTCACCAACCGAAATTCTCCATACAATTGGTACGACACATTCAAATACGAGCGACCGCATTCCTTCTCCTCGGAACGATCGCACTTGCGTCCCCGGCAATATCCCGGGCAGAGAATCAAGATAACCAAGAGCGGTGCGGAAACACCATTCATCGTATCCTCCTCTCCGAAGTACTGGCGAATCCAACGGGAGATGAGTCGCGAGGCGAGTTCATCGAGCTCGAAAATACAAGCGAAAACGACATCGATATCTCCGGATGGACGCTTCGTGACGCCTCCAAAACCGGAAAATTTTCGTTTCCGACGCGGACAACCATCTCCGCCGGCGCGTTCCTGGTCATCTTTCGTACCGAATTTACTTTTGCGATGAACAATACCGCGGAAACCGTCACGCTCGAAGATTCATGCGACGCCGCAAGAGACTCCGTTTCTTGGAAAACCGCGCGCGAAAACATCACTCTCGCCCGAGACGGCACGCGGTGGCGCAACACCAAATTCCTCACACCCGGCGAGATCAATCGTTTCGGCAATGACCCGTCGACGAAAACCAAGATTCCAAAACAAGGCTTCGTCGGCATCCCCCTCTCCTTCTCGACCAAAGTCACCGACCTTGATCGCGACCCAACCAAGGTTACTTGGAATTTCGGCGATGGGCACAGAAGCTACATAAAAGAAACTTCGCACACCTTCACGAAGAAGGGACGCTACACGGTGACCCTAACCGCGACCGACGGCATCGCCGATATTACCAAAACCTTTCGCGTCGAGATTAAAAAATATGAAGCGCCAAAAGTCCGCGTCACTTCCCTCGTCCCCAATCCCGAAGGAAAAGACACGAAAAACGAATACCTCGTTATCGAAAATCGCTCCAAAAAAGAAGTGAATTTGAAAGGCTGGAAAATCGCGACCAAATCCAAACGCACGACCAAGAAATTCGTCA
>Ga0268298_10006080_pt1 | contig 11045 bp, 7 predicted proteins | sample WWTPWeurt_MetaG_FD_194462 | JGI IMG/M metagenome (GOLD analysis project Ga0268298, IMG submission 194462) | Activated sludge microbial communities from WWTP in Nijmegen, Gelderland, Netherland - WWTP Weurt | ecosystem: Engineered > WWTP > Aerobic digester > Activated sludge | place: Netherlands... | reverse complement strand
CCGGAGTCGTCGCCGTGGAAGACGGTCGGCGAGTTCATCCAGTACGCGAAGGCGAACCCCGGCAAGGTGAGCGTGGGCGCGAGCGGCACCGGCAGCTCCGGCCACGTCGCCACGCACTTCCTGGGCCTGAAGTCCGGCGCCGAGATCACGTTCGTGCCGTTCAAGGGCGGCGCCGAGGTGCTGCAGGCGTTCATCGGCGGCCACATCAACGCGGTGATCGACGGCGGCTGGGCGCAGGTCGAAAAGCAGGGCAAGGGCCGCGTGCTCGCGATGTTCACCGAGAAGCGGCTGCCTCGGCTGCCCGAGGTCCCGACCGCTCGCGAGGCCGGCTTCGACGTCGTCGCGCAGAGCCCGATCGGGCTCGTCGGCCCCAAGGGAATGGACCCGAAGGTCGTGAAGGTGCTGCACGACGCGTTCAAGTCGACGCTGTCGGACCCGACCTACCGGAGGTATCTCGAGACCTTCGACCTGACCGACAGCTACATGACGGGCGACGACTACCTGCGGCTCGCGTCGCGGCTGTACGTCGACGAGAAGCGCAACGTCGAGATCCTGGGCCTGAAGCCCTGAGCCCGCGCGGGCAGGCGCGCGCCGCGTCGCCGGGGCCGCGCTTCAGTCGCCCTCGGCGCGCTGCACGCGGTTCTTGCCTGCCGCCTTCGCGCCGTACATCGCGCGGTCGGCGCGCGTGATCAGCGACTCCTGCGGCTCGCCGGCGCGCCGCGCCGCGATCCCCGCCGAGAACGTGATCAGCACGCGCTCGTTGTTGTGCAGGAAGAAGCGCTTGGTGAGCTCGCGCTGCACGCGGATCATCACCTTCTCGCCGTCCTCGGGAACCGTGTCGGGCAGCAGGATCACGAACTCCTCGCCGCCGTAGCGCGCCAGCGTGTCGCTCGGGCGCAGCGTGTCCTGCACGACGCGCGCGAGGTGGCGCAGCGCGTCGTCGCCCGCGACGTGCCCGAGCCGGTCGTTGAGCTGCTTGAAGTTGTCGATGTCGAGCACCGCGAGGCACATCGGCGCGGACTTGCGCTCGGCGCGGCTCTGCTCGATGGCGAGCTGCTGCTCGAGGCCGCGGCGGTTCAGCGCGCCCGTGAGCGCGTCCTCGCGCACCAGTTCCGACATCTGCGCGAGCTCGGCCTGCAGCGCGCGCACCCGCGCCTCGTACTCGACGACGCGATCGCGCGAGGCGCTCAGTTCCTCGTGCGTCGCGTTCATCTCCACGTGAACGCTGCGCGTGTCCGCGAGCAGGCGCTCGAGCACCCCGCGCACCGCGGGCAGGCCGTCGGCGGTGCGGATCTGATCGGAGTAGCCGGCGATCTGGCCGCTGAACCGTCCGGTGGTCGTCGCGACCTTGCCCAGGCGCTCGATCACCGACGCCGTCAGCGTGCGGATCGCGGTGGCGGTTTCGTCGAGCGAGTGCTTGACGGTGCCCTGCCGGTAGACGAAGTCCTTGTAGCTCTTCTGGGTCTCCTGCAGCGCCGCCGGCGACAGCGGCTGGTCGAGCAGCGCCTGGATCCGCTCGACCTGCCCCCTGACCCACTGGTCGTCGACGACGAGGTCGCCCATGTTGCGCACCATCAGGCGCACCAGGTCGTGAAGGCCGCGGATCATCGGCTCCGGGCCTTCGCCGCGCAACTCGAGGTTCAGCCAGAAGTGGCGCAGCCGGCCCGCGGCGTGGTCGACGTCGGCCAGCGTCATCGCGTCGCGGACCGCGTCGACCAGGGCCTGGACCTCGCGCACGACCTGCGCGGTGTAGCCGAGCCGCTCGTCGACGAGGAACGCGACCGTCTTGCCGAGCAGCTCCTTGAGCGCGCCGGTCGCGTCGCGCGGTGCGCCGGGCTTGCTCGCGCGCGGCGGCGGCGCGGGCGCCACGGTGTTCGCGCGCGCGAGCTGCGTCTTCAGGATCTTCTGGATCACCGGCCACTGCTCGGCGTCGAGCGCCTTGCGAAGCTCCGCCGCGTATTCCGCGCCGGGCGCCTCGGCGAGCAGCCCGCGCGCGAGGTTCTCGAAGGCGGCCGCCGCGGGCTGGACCTCGGCGAGCGTGACGCCGGCCTGGCGCGCGTAGGCGCGGGCGTAGTTCTCGGGGGTGGGGGGCTTGCGCTGCTGGGCGAGCTGCCGGAACACCTCGCGGGCGACCTCGACGGGCTGGGGATGCGATTCGGACACGTTCGACGCTGCGTTGAAGGCGGCCGGCCAGGCGCCGCCGACGGGTTGCGGGACGGCCGCGCAGGCTCGGGGCGCCGGGTCGGCCGACGGGTATCGGGCGATGATAGCCGCCGGCGGCCGCTCGCAACGCGCGAGAAGCCCGGGCGCATCCGGCCTGTCGCACGCTTAGGGCCGCACCGCCGGGCGCGCCGGATCCGTTCGCGGCCTTTCAGCTCACCCCGTCGGCCTGCGCCGCGAGCGAGAACTCCTCGCGCAGCCGCGCGCCCCCGCCGCCACGCCGCTGCAGCCACTCCGAGACGTCGGCGCGGCCCGCGCAGGCGCCGGCGCTGGCGCGGCAGTCGCCCTGCATCAGTTTCTGCACCGCGCGCTCGCGCAGTGCGGCGCCGTCCTCCGGATGCAGCGCCGCGAAGACCGCTTCGAGCGGCACCTCCAGCGCGCTTCGCCCCCGGCAGGCGGCCGCGAGGTTGTGCGTGAGCGCCACCGCGTAGCCGAGGCTGAAGTCGTCGCGCTCGCAAAAGCTCGCCATCCGGGCCGGCAGCCCGGCGAGCTGCGCGCGCACCAGTCCGACGACCATGCCGGGCAGCGCGTCGCGGAACCGCTCGCACAGCGCGGCCTCCGCGCCGGCGAGGCAACCGTCGAGTGCCGACAGCGACGCCTCGAGCGCATCCTGCGCGCCGGCCGCGGGCGGCGCCTCGTCGCGCCGCAGGATCTTCGAGAACCAGTTCAAGGACACCCTCCATGACCGGGAATCCGCGCCCGCCGATGCGCGAGCCCGCGCGATCCCACGGCGCCAAGGTAGCGCCGCCCCTCGCGCCGGGAGTCCGGAATGAATCGGGAGATCCCCTATCATTTCAAGGGTTACCCCCAAGTTCGCAGCGGCGGCATCGAACGGAACCCGTGCCGAGCGGCCGGCAAGTCCGCGGCGCGGCGCGCGGCTATGCTCCAGGGTCCAGCCGATCGTTCCGAGGACCGAACCGACGTGTCGATGGTCGAAATCGCACTGAAGCGCCCGTACACGTTCATCGTGATGGCGATGCTGATCGTGCTCGCGTCGCCGTTCGCGCTGCTCAGGATGGCGACCGACATCTTTCCCGAGATCAACATCCCGGTCGTCAGCATCATCTGGAACTACAACGGGCTGGCCGCGCAGGAGATGGGCCAGCGCATCGCGGCACAGAACGAGCGCAGCCTGACGACGACGGTCAGCGACATCGAGCACATCGAGTCGACGTCGCTCGCCGGCATCACGATCATCAAGGTGTTCTTCCAGCCGAACGCGAACATCCAGACCGCGCTCGCGCAGGTCGTCGCGATCGAGCAGACCGTGGTCCGGCAGCTGCCCCCGGGCATCACGCCGCCGCTGGTCATCAAGTACTCGGCCTCCAGCATCCCGGTGGTGCAGCTCGGCCTTTCAAGCCCCACGCGTGCCGAGCAGTCGCTGTTCGACACCGCGATCAACACGCTGCGCCCGCAGCTCATCACGATCCCCGGCGTCGCGATCCCGTTCCCCTACGGCGGCAAGAACCGCGTGATCTCGGTCGACCTCGACCTGCGCGCGCTGCAGTCGCGCGGGCTCGCGCCGGCCGACGTCATCAACGCGATCAACGCGCAGAACCTGATCCTGCCGTCGGGCACCGCGAAGATCGGCCCGACCGAGTACACGGTGCGGATGAACGGGTCGCCCGGCGAGATCGCCGGCCTCGGCGACCTTCCCGTGCGCACCCAGGCGGGCACCACGACCTACGTGCGCGACGTCGCCCAGGTGCGCGACGGCTTCGTGCCGCAGACGAACATCGTGCGCCAGGACGGCACGCGCGGCGTGCTGCTGTCGGTGCTCAAGAACGGCGGCGCCTCCACCCTCGACATCGTGTCGAACCTGCGCGCGCTGCTGCCGCGCGCGATGCAGACGCTGCCCGAGGACGTCAAGGTCACGCCGATGTTCGACCAGTCGATCTTCGTCAAGGCCGCGATCGGCGGCGTGATCGGCGAGGCGCTGATCGCCGCGGCGCTCACCGCCGCGATGGTGCTGCTGTTCCTGGGCAACTGGCGCAGCACGCTGATCATCGCGCTGACGATCCCGCTGTCGATCCTCGCGTCGATCCTCGCGCTGCAGCTGTTCGGCGAGACGCTGAACCTGATGACGCTCGGCGGGCTGGCGCTGTCGGTCGGCATCCTCGTGGACCAGGCGATCGTCACCATCGAGAACATCGAGCGGCACCTGCACCGCGGCACCGCGCTGCACGAGGCGATCCTGGTCGGCGCGGGCGAGATCGGCGTACCGGCGTTCGTCTCGACGCTGTGCATCTGCATCGTGTTCGTGCCGATGTTCTTCCTCACCGGCGTGGCGCGCTTTCTCTTCGTGCCGATGGCCGAGGCGGTGGTGTTCGCGATGGTCGCTTCGTACCTGCTGTCGCGAACGCTGGTGCCCACGCTGGTGATGCTCCTGATGGGGCGCGCGCACGCGAGCTCCTCCGGCAAGGCGGGCCTGCTCACGCGGCTGTACCGGAGCTTCGACGACAAGTTCGAGCACGTGCGGCGCGCGTACGCGCTCGGATTGTCCGTGCTGCTGCCGCGGCGGCGCTCGTTCGCCGCGGCGTTCACCGCGTTCTGCGTGCTCTCGTGCGGCCTGTACCCGGTGCTCGGGCGCGACTTCTTCCCGAGCGTGGACGCGGGCCAGATCCGCCTGCACTTCCGGGCGCCGACCGGCACGCGCATCGAGGAGACCGCGCGCATCGCCGACCAGGTCGAGGCGGCGATCCGCGAGATCGTCCCGCCCGACCAGCTCGAGACGATCCTCGACAATCTCGGCGTGCCCAACAGCGGCATCAACCTCTCGTACAGCAACGCGGGAACGATCGGCACGCTCGACGGCGAGATCCTGATGTCGCTGCGGCACGGCCACCGGCCGACCGACGAGTTCGTGTCCGCGCTGCGCGCCGAGCTGCCGCGGCGCTTTCCCGGCGTGGAGTTCTTCTTCCAGCCGGCCGACATCGTCACGCAGATCCTGAACTTCGGCCTGCCCGCCGCGATCGACGTCCAGTTCACCGGCGGCAACGTCGCGGCCAACGCGCGCCTGGCCGCCGAGCTCACCGGCAGGATCCGCGCGATCCCGGGCGCGGTGGACGCGCACGTGCACCAGCGGCTGGACGCGCCGGTGATCGACATGCAGATGGACCGCACGCGGCTGCAGCAGGTCGGGCTCACCGCGTTCAACGTCGGCCAGAACGTGCTGGTCTCGCTGTCGGGCAGCTCGCAGACGGCGCCGGCGTTCTGGCTCAATCCGCAGAGCGGGATCGTCTACAACGTGGCGGTGCAGACCCCGCAATACCAGGTCGACTCGCTCGACGCGCTGCTGAGCACGCCGGTGGGCGTCCCCGCGAACGCCGCGACCGCCGCGAGCTCGGGCGGCCCGCAGCTGCTCGGCAACCTGGTCGAGGTCTCGCCGGGGCGCCAGCCCGCGGTCGCGTCGCGCTACAACATCTCGCCGGCGATCGACGTCTACGTGAGCGTGCAGGGCACGGACCTGGCGTCGGTCGCGGCGCGCGTCGAGCAGCTCGTCGACGAGATCCGCCCGAAGCTGCCGCGCGGCAGCCAGGTCGTGATGCGCGGGCAGGTCGAGACGATGCGGGCGTCGTTCACGGGGCTGGGCGTGGGCCTGGCGATGGCGATCGTGCTCGTGTACCTGCTGATCGTCGTGAACTTCCAGTCGTGGGTCGACGCGGCGATCATCGTCGCGGCGCTGCCCGCCGCGCTCGCCGGCATCGCGTGGATGCTCTTCCTCACCGGGACGACGCTGTCGGTGCCGGCCCTGACCGGCGCGATCATGACGATGGGCGTGGCCACCGCCAACAGCATCCTGGTCGTCGCGTTCGCGCGCCAGCGCGAGGACGCCGGCGTGCCGCCGCTGTCGGCCGCGCTCGAGGCGGACGCCACGCGCATCCGCCCGGTGCTGATGACCGCGCTCGCGATGATCATCGGCATGGTGCCGATGGCGCTCGGGATCGGCGAGGGCGCCGAGCAGAACGCGCCGCTCGGGCGCGCCGTGATCGGCGGGCTGGTCTTTGCGACCGTCTCCACGCTGCTGTTCGTCCCCGTCGTCTACGCCGGCGTGCACCGCCGGCTCGCGCTGCGACGCGAGGCCCGCGCGGGCGCCTCCGCGATCGGCGCCCCAGGAGGCCAGACCCCATGACCGAAGACCGCCACGCGCCGCTGGCGATCCACCCCGTGCACGCCGACGACCCGCACGAGCTCGCGTCGCGCCGTCAGGTGGCCCGGCGCGCGAAGATCCTCACCGCCGTGGTGCTGGTGCTGCTCGCCGCCGGCGCCGCGCGCACCGTGCTCAGCCGCATCGACGCCGCCAGGGCGCTCGAGCAGGGCACCGCCGAGCGCGCGAAGAACTACGTGAAAGTGGCCCAGCCGCGGGCCGCCGGCGAAGGCCAGGTGCTCTCGCTGCCCGGCACGCTGCAGGGTTTCGTGCAGTCGCCGATCGCGGCGCGCGCGAGCGGCTACCTGCGACGCTGGACGAAGGACATCGGCAGTCGCGTCGACAAGGGCGAGCTGCTCGCCGAGCTCGACACGCCCGAGGTCGACCAGCAGCTCTCGCAGGCGATCGCCGCGCGCCAGCAGGCGGCGGCGAGCCTGGAGCTGGCGCGCAGCACCGTCGAGCGCTGGGAGGCGCTGCGCCGCAAGGACGCGGTCTCGCAGCAGGAGCTCGACGAGCGCCGCAGCGCGAACGCGCAGGCGCAGGCGAACCTCGCCGCGGCGGAAGCGAACGTCGAGCGGCTGCGCCAGCTCGAGTCGTTCAAGCGCATCGTCGCGCCGTTCTCCGGCGTGATCACGCGCCGCAACGTCGACGTCGGCGACCTGATCGACGCCGGTTCCTCCGGCGGGCGCGCGCTCTTCCAGCTCGCGCAGACCGATCCGCTGCGCGTGTACGTGAACGTGCCGCAGGCGTACTCGCAGCTGGTGCGGCCCGGTCGCAAGGTCACGGTGACGCAGGCGGAACTGCGCGGGCGCACCTTCGAGGGCGAGGTCAAGCGCACGTCGGGGTCGATCGACACCGTGACGCGCACGATGCAGGCCGAGGTGCTGCTGCCCAATCGCGACGGCGCGCTGCTGCCGGGCGCGTTCGTGCAGGTCTCGCTGCCGCTGGACGTGTCCTCGGCGATGACGGTCCCGGCGAACACGCTGATGATCCGCGGCGACGGCGTGCGCGTGGCGATCGTCGGCGACGACGGCAAGGTGCGGCTGCGCAAGATCCGCATCGGGCGCAACTACGGCGAGGCGGTCGAGGTGATCGAAGGGGTCGCGGGCAGCGAACGCATGGTGCTGAACCCGTCGGACTCGCTCTCCGACGGCGACGCGGTCACGATCGTCGCCGCGGGCAAGGACGCGAAGTGACGCGACGCGCCGCGCTCGCCGCGCTCGCCGCGCTGCTGGCCGCGTGCAGCGCGGGGCCGGAATACCGGCGCCCGGCGCTCGAGATGCCGGCGGCGTGGAAGACCGAGCCGCCGTGGCGCGAGGCCGCGCCCGACGACGGCGCGGCCAAGGGGCCGTGGTGGCGGCGGTTCGACGACGCGCGGCTCGACGCGCTGATCACGCGGGCGCTGGCCGCGAGCCCGACGCTGGTCGCGGCCCAGGCCCGGCTCGCGCAGGCGCGCGCGGGTCTGGCGTCGGCCGAGAGCGCGTCGTCGCCGCAGGTGAGCCTGTCGTCGCGCCTGGCGCGCCAGCGGATCTCGGCGGTGCGCCCGCTCACCAACTACGCGGTGCCGAACCAGTCGACGGTGCAGTCCGACCTGTTCGGCGCGTTCTCCGTCGCCTACGAAGTCGACCTCGCGGGCCGGGTGCGCAGCACGATCGACGGCGCGAGCGCGTCCGCCGAGCAGTCCGCGATCGACCTCGAGAACGCGCGCCTCGTGCTCGCCGCCGACGTCGCGACCGCCTACTTCGCGCTGCGCGCCACCGACGTCGAGCTCGACGTGATCACGCGCGCGACCGCGCTGCAGCGGCGCTCGCTCGAGTACGCCACCGCGCGCCACGACCTCGGCGCCGCGTCCGGGCTCGACGTGGCGCAGCAGCGCGCGCTGCTCGACGCGACGCTCACGCAGCTCGACGTCACCCGCCGCCAGCGCGACCTGCTCGAGCACGCGCTCGCGACGCTGACCGGGACCCCCGCGCCGCTGTTCGCGCTCGCCGCCGACATCCGCCCGGTGCGCCCGCCTGCGGTGCCGCTCGGCGTGCCGTCGGACATCCTTCAGCGGCGCCCGGACGTCGCTTCGGCCGAGCGCGCGATGGCCGCGGCCAACGCGCAGATCGGCGTGGCGACCGCGGCGTTCTACCCGAGCATCACGCTCTCGCCGACGACCTGGGGCACGCAGGCCGCGTCGCTGTCGACGATCGCGAGCACGCCCGCGGTCGTGTGGTCGCTCGGCACCTCGCTGCTCGCCCCGATCTTCGACGCGGGACGGGCGGCCGCGGGCGTCGACGCCGCGCGCGCCGCGTACGACGCGACGGTCGCGAACTACCGCCGCGTCGTCCTGGTCGCGATGCAGGAGGTGCAGGACGGCATCACCGGCCTGGCCGCGCTCGAGCGTGCCGCCGCGCAGGCCGGCGTCGCGATCGGCAGCGCGCGCCGCGTGCTCGAGCTCGCGACCAGCCGCTACGAGGGCGGCGTCGCGACGGCCCTCGAGGTGATCAGCGCGCAGCAGGGCCTGCTCGCCAACGAGCGCCTGGCCGCGCAGCTGCAGGGCCAGCAGCTGCTCACGACGGTGTTCCTGGTCAAGGCGCTGGGCGGGGACTGGCAGCGCGCGGGGTACGATTCCGGGGTCTCGTCGCGCTGAGCGCGCGGCGGGCGCCCCGATCGACGCGGCCGCGCGCCGCCGCCCGCGCAGGAGAACCCGACCATGCCCGAATTCGAGAACCTCACCGTGAGCGCGAGCGGCGCGACCGGCCGCATCACGCTCGCGCGCGCCGCCCGCCTGAACGCGCTCAGCCCCGGAACGCTGCGCGAGCTCGCGCAGGCCGCGCGCTGGCTCGACGAGCAGCCGGGGCTGAAGGCCGTCGTCGTCGGCGGCGAGGGCCGCGCATTCTGCGCCGGGTTCGACATCGACGACGCGAAGACGCCGGTCGACGCCGAGGTGGTCGACCTCGGCCGGCAAATGGCCGAGGCGATGGACGCGATCCGCGCGGTCACGATCGCGCGCATCCACGGCCACTGCGTCGGCGGCGGGCTGGTGCTCGCCGCCGCGTGCGACCTGCGCGTCGCGGCGGCGAGCACGCGCTTCTCGATCCCCGAGCTCGACCTGGGCATCCCGCTGGCGTGGGGCGGCATCCCGAGGCTCGTTCGCGAACTCGGCCCCGCGATCACGAAGGAGCTCGTGATGACGTGCCGGCCGTTCACGGCCGACGAGGCGCGCGCGCTCGGCTTCCTGAACCGGGTCGTGCCCGACGAGGCGCTCGACGAGGCGGTGCAGTGGTTCGTCGACCGGCTCGTCACCAAGTCCGCGTTCACGCTGCTCGCGACCAAGCGCCAGGTGAACGCGGTCGCCGAGGAGTCGGGCGCGACGCGCGAGGCGTTCCGCGACGCGGACGCGACGCTGCGCGCGATGCGCGACGACGAGTCGGCGCAGGCGCGCGAGCGCTACCTGAAGGCGCGCGGGCGCTGACGCCCGCGGCCGTAGAATAGGCGGGCGCCACGTCGCACCCCAAGGGAGGGCCCGCGCGAGCGGTCCGTCACGTCCACATCCCGACCACCACCTGAAGACCATGAAAACCCGGATCACCGAACTCTTCGGCATCGAACACCCGATCATCCAGGGCGGCATGCACTACGTCGGCTTCGCCGAGCTCGCCGCGGCGGTCTCGAACGCGGGCGGCCTGGGCATCATCACCGCGCTCACGCAGAAGACGCCGGAACTGCTCGCCAAGGAGATCGCCAAGGCGCGCGGGCTCACCGACAAGCCGATCGGCGTGAACCTCACGTTCCTGCCGACGTTCGCCGAGCCGCCCTACCCCGAGTACATCCGCGCGATCATCGAAGGCGGCGTGAAGGCCGTCGAGACCGCCGGGCGCAGCCCCGAGAAGTACATGCCGCAGCTCAAGGCCGCCGGCATCAGGGTGATCCACAAGTGCACGTCGGTGCGCCACTCGCTGAAGGCCGAGGCGATCGGCTGCGACGCGGTCAGCGTCGACGGCTTCGAGTGCGGCGGCCACCCCGGCGAGGACGACATCCCGAACTTCATCCTGCTGCCGCGCGCGGCCGAGGAACTGAAGATCCCGTTCGTCGCGTCCGGCGGCATGGCCGACGGCCGCAGTCTCGTCGCGGCGCTCGCGCTCGGCGCCGAGGGCATGAACATGGGCACGCGCTTCATGGCGACGAAGGAAGCGCCGATCCACGAGAAGGTCAAGCAGGCGATCGTCGCCGCGAGCGAGCTCGACACGCGGCTCATCATGCGCGCGCTGCGCAACACCGAGCGCGTGCTGATGAACGAAGGCGTCAAGCAGGTGCTCGCGATCGAGCGCGAGAAGGGCCCGGCGCTCAAGATCGACGACATCTTCGCGCAGGTCGCCGGCGTCTACCCGAAGGTGATGCTCGAAGGCGACGTCGACGTCGGCGCGTGGAGCTGCGGCATGGTCGCCGGCCTGATCCACGACGTGCCGAGCTGCAAGGAGCTGATCGACCGGATCATGGCGCAAGCCGAGTCGATCATCCACCAGCGGCTGGCGAAGTTCAGCGGGCGCGCGGTCGCGGCCTGAGCCGCGCGAGCGTGAGCGCCTTCTGGCTGATCGGCATCGCCATCGACGTCGTCGCGCTCGCGGCGCTCGTCTGGTGGGCGGTGCGCCAGTGGAAGAAGCCCTGACGGCGGGCCGTCGCGCGCACCGGG
>Ga0268298_10006079_pt1 | contig 11047 bp, 11 predicted proteins | sample WWTPWeurt_MetaG_FD_194462 | JGI IMG/M metagenome (GOLD analysis project Ga0268298, IMG submission 194462) | Activated sludge microbial communities from WWTP in Nijmegen, Gelderland, Netherland - WWTP Weurt | ecosystem: Engineered > WWTP > Aerobic digester > Activated sludge | place... | reverse complement strand
ACGCTGCTGGATGGCGGCTTCGGCGTCGTCCTTGACCAGGCGCATGGCGTCGAGTTCGGCGCGCAGGTCGTGGATGGCGCGCGGCGCCCGCTTGCCGGCCCGGGTCTGGGCGCGCACTTCGTTGAGCGCCTTGGTGATGCGGGCGTCCCACGCGGCATCGTGGCCGATGGCATGCCACAGCGTGTCGCGGTCGACGAGGAATTCGGGCAGTTTCTTGTCAAGCTGGGAGATCGGGTAGGCGGCATCGAAGCCGAAGGCGGCCTTGGCGGCTTTCGGGCCGTAGCGATAGCCGTCCCAGATTTCCCGCTCTTCGTGCTTTTCGCGGCAGAACAGGATGGATTTCGCTTTCGTGCGACCGTTGCCGCCGATCAGCACGACGACCGCTTCCGGCTCCGGGAAGCCGGTCAGGTACCAGAAATAGCTGTCGAAACGATAGAGGTGCTGGGCATCGCGGTTGCGGATGACTTCGGGCGCCGTCGGCACGATGGCGACGCCGTCACCGATGATCTTGAGCAGGCGTTTGCGGCGGGTGAGAAAGTGGGCGTGGGTCATTTGACGGAGTAGGGTGCAGCAGGTTCTTGAACCGAATGGTCTGGCGGAACGATCTGCCCAGGTTGCAGCAGTTCGATGACGCCGTTTTGGCTAACGACCAATGCCGTATCGGTTTTGCAGGCGATCTCGCGGGCGCGCAACGCGGCGCGCTCGAGGGCGCGTCCGGAAAGCCGTAGATCGGGGTCTTGAGCGGTTTCAATTGGGCGGTGATTCATGGGTTTTCGCTCCAGTCCAGCAAAATTGGCGTTAGGCCGCTGTTATCGTAAAGCATCCAGGCATCGACGCGCGGGGCATAGTGGCGATGGAAATTATCCAGTCCAGCCGCGTAGCGACGGCGAATCACCTCTGCGGGAATGTCGTGCCCGCCCTGGCGGACCCGTTGGGCCACGCGCGCAATCGCCTCCTCCGCACTGTCGAGTCGTAAAAAGATCAGTTTGACGCGATAACCGGCGGCTTGCCAAGTGTCGATAAAGCGCAGGTAAGTTCGGCCGGCCAGCGTGGTTTCAAAGGCAAAACTGGTGCAGGCAGCGAAATGGCGATTCAATTCGCGCAACATCAGGCGGGCGGCTGGAATCGCGGCCGACTCCGGTGCAAACGGAGCCAAACCGGCGGCGATCAGGTCGGCATTGACGAACACCGGACAGCCGGCCTCGTTGGGCAAGAACTCGCGGGCAAAGGTGGTCTTGCCTGCGCCGTTGGGGCCGGCGATGATCAGAACACGCGGCTGCTCACTCACAGATGGTCGCCGTCTTGCTGCGTCTTTTTCCAGGCACGGGTGAATTCGCTGCCGGCGGTTTTGCATTCGATGATGAGCAGGGGCTTGCCGGCGTTGTCCTTGACGAGGATGTCGGCGCGTCCGCCGCTCATGCCGTGGCCGAGTTTGAATTGCGGCTCGAGTTCGATGTTGGCGGGTTTGTAGCCTTTTTCGAGCAGGCAATTGACGCATTCCAGCACGACGAAATTTTCCGGGGCGGACAGATTGCAGGTTGTGCGCAGATGGAGTTTTAACCCTTGTGCTTCGGGGTAGGCAATTTCACCCTTTTTCAGGTCGACCGTGAGCGTGGCTTCGCCGATGGTTTTGCTGTGTTTTTGCCCGCTTTGGGTAAAACCGAGTTGATCGAGCAGGGAGGGCAGGTTGTCTTGGGTGAGCATGGGGCGTTCGATCTCAGGCGTAAGCCGCGAAGTCGTTGCCGTCGCGCGTGAGCAACTGCAGCAGCTTGGGGTGCGGGAAGAGTTTTTCGCGCCCGGCGGTGATTTCGCGCAGGACGCCGATGGCGACGAGATCCTTGAGGTAGCGCGAGGCGGCCTGGCGTTGGGCGATGTCGCGGTCGACCAGGTCGCCGATGCGGCAATAGGGTTGCTCGAAGATGACGTCGATCAGGTCGCGGCTGTAGAGCTTGGGCAGGCGCTCGCGGACGAATTCGGCGGTGTGTTCGGCCAGCGTGCGGATGGCGGCGATCTTGGCGGTGGTCCAGGCGGCGGTGTCGGCGACGGCGTCGAGCATGAACAGCGTCCATTCTTCCCAGGCGCCGTCGCTGGTGACGGCGAGCAGCAGGCGGTAGTAGTCGGCCTTGTGGGCGATCAGGTAGCGCGAGAGGTAGAGGATGGGCAGGCTGAGCAGGTTTTCCTGGATCAGCCAGAGGATGTTGATGACTCGTCCGGTGCGCCCGTTGCCGTCGGTGAAGGGATGGATGGCCTCGAACTGGTAGTGGCCGACGGCCATGCGGATCAGCGGGTCGAGGTCGGCGCTGTCGTGCAGGAAGCGCTCCCAGTTGGCGAGCAGGTCGCGTAGCCGCGCTTCGCCGTCGGGCGGGGTGTAGATGATGTCGCCGCTACGGTCGTTGATCAGTTGCGTGCCGGGCGTGCGCCGGATGTCCATGGCGACGCCCTTGAGCGTGGCGCAGATGTCGACGGCGGTGGCGGTGCACAGCGGCTTGTCGCGCAGGGAGAGAAAGCCGCGGCGCAGCGCCGAGCGGTAGCGCAGGGCTTCCTTGGTCGCCGGGTCGGCCTGGCTGTCGCCCTGGGCGTGCCGGAAGAGCTTGTCGGTGGTGGTGACGATGTTCTCGATTTCCGAGCTGTCCTTGGCTTCGAGCAGCGGGATGGTGTTGATCAGCATGCTCTGGTTGGGGATCAGTTCGGCCGCCTGCTTCAGTTCGGCCAGCGCCGCCCGGGCAACGATGCAGCGCTTGAGCGCGGCCTTGCTTTCGAGGTCGTGCGCGGGCGGGAGTTGGGGCAGATCGTTGTAGGGGAAATCGGGCCGCCAAAGGGGGCTGGTCGAGGACATGGCGAGGCGAACTCGGGAAAGGTCGAGCCGCTAGGTTATGTCGCTGCGGACAACAGGTCAAGGTGATGTGTCGATTTATTTGAGAAATCGCGACATGTTTTGTCGATGTGTCGCCGGGGGCGACAGGTGCTGAAAACATGTTACGGTTTGGTGATTTTGGCGACAGGTTTGGGGGTGCCAGGGATTAAGGGGTTGTGCTTGTCCAGAGTTCGGCATCCAGTTCAGCCAGGCGTTGCGGTGTTCCCACGTCGGCCCAGCGGCCGGCGTAGCGTTCCCCGCTCAGGGTGCCGGCGGCAATCGCGGCGTCGAGCAGGGGGCGGAGTTTCATCGGCTGGCCGACCGGTACATTTTTGAAAAAGCCGGGGGTATAGACCCCGATGCCGGCGTAGGTGACGGTTTGGCCGCCATGGGCGTAGACGATCCGGTCGCCGTCAAGGCTGAAGTCGCCGCCGGTATGGTGGGCCGGGTTGTCGACCATGACCAGGTGGGCGGAACCGTTCGCGACGGTCAACCGGAAAAAACGGCCAAAATCGACATCGCAATACACGTCGCCGTTGACGACCAGAAATGGCGCGTCGCCGAGTAGCGGCAGGGCCGTGGCGATGCCGCCGGCGGTTTCCAGTGCGCCCGGCGGTTCGGGCGAATAGCGGATGTGCACCCCCCAGCGCGAACCGTCGCCGAGCGCCGCCTCGATCTGCCCGCCGAGGTGTGCATGGTTGATGACGGCATCCCGAAATCCCGCCGCCGCAAGCCTTTCCAGGTGCCAGACGATGAGCGGCTTGCCGCCGGCGACCAGCAGCGGCTTGGGCGTGTGGTCGGTGAGCGGCCGCATGCGTTCGCCGCGGCCGGCGGCGAGGATCATCGCCTTCATTTACTTGTAGCGGTAGCCGATCTGCTCGGTGTTGCCTTCCAGCCGGTCGAGCAGGTTCTGCAGCGGCTTGAGCTGCAGGTAGCGGCTGGCCGTCTTGCGCGCGTAGTTCATGAAGCGCGGCAGATCCTCGATGTATTTGTCCTTGCCGTCGCGGTACTTCAGGCGGCAGAAGATGCCGAGCACCTTGAGGTGGCGCTGCAGGCCCATCAGCTCGTATTCGCGCCAGAAATCGCCAAAATCCTCGCGCACCGGCAGGCCGGCGGCGCGCGCCTTTTCCCAGTAGCGGACTACCCAGTCGATCTCCTGCTCCTCGTCCCAGGAGATGAAGGCGTCGCGGAAGAGCGAGACGACGTCGTAGGTGATTGGCCCGTACACGGCGTCCTGGAAGTCGATGATGCCCGGTGTCAGGCGCTCGGCGCTTTCGACCACCATCAGGTTGCGCGGCATGAAGTCGCGGTGCACGAAGACCTTGGGCTGGCCGAGCGCCGAGTTGATCAGGAACTTGAAGGTGCGATCGAGCATGACCTTGTCTTCGTCGGCCAGTTCGAAGCCGAGGTGGCGGCCGATAAACCATTCCGGGAAGAGGTCGAGCTCGCGGCGCAGCAGGTTCGCGTCGTAGGGAGGAAGGGTGCTCGCCCGCGAGGACAGTTGCCATTTGACCAGGACGTCGAGAACCGGGCGCATCAGCGTGTCGGCCAGGCTGGGATCGGCGTTGAGGGCGTCGAGGTAGCCGATGCGGCCGAGGTCGGTGAGGACCAGGAAGCCGTTGTCGAGATCCTTGTCGAGAATGCGCGGGCCGGCGAGGTCGGCCTTGGCGAGGAGGCCGGCGACGTGAATGAAGGGCCTGCAGTCTTCCTTGTCCGGCGGCGCGTCCATCAGGATGCGCGTCCCGCCGTCCGGCCAGGTCAGGCGGAAATAGCGGCGGAAACTGGCATCGGCGGAGGCCGGGGTGATCCCGACCGACTGATTCGGGAAGCGACTGGCGACCCAGTCGGTAACAAGTTGATCGCGCGACATCAGGATGCCCGACGGTTCGTTGTAGAATGGCCGATTTTAACACTGGGTCGCCGTCCCTCCCGGCGCACTTCGTTTCGACCCCGTCATTCAACTGTCAGATGCCCGATCCGGTCCGTCGCCCGTTTGCCTGCCTTGCGTGCTGCATCTTCGCCGCGTCTCCGGCCGGGCACGCCGCCGAGGACGCCGGCGCCGTGCACCTGGCCGCCGTCAGCGTCCGGAAAGCAACGTCGGCGAGCCGTGAGGCGGCTGGCGGCGGCGATGCAGTGGGCGGCGATGTTCCGCTCCGCCTGCGCAACGAGCGCCGGTTCAATGTCCTGGGCGGCAAGAAGAAGCCGGTGATGCCGGAGGTCGGGATTCCGTATTCGTTCGATCCGAAGGAGACGGATGAGTATCCGCTGTTCGTCCTCGCCGAGCGCCTCGAAGGGCGCACCGATGACGTCGCCGTGGCGACGGGCGATGTCGAACTGCGCAAGGCCGGCTTCCTGTTCTACGGGGACAAGATCCTGTACTGGCCGCTCGACGACGAGGTCGACGCGACCGGCAACGTGCGCATGCTGCGGGAGGGCGCCGAGTTCACGGCGCCGCATGTCCGCATGAAGATGTCCGAACAGGTCGGCTTCGCCGAGGATGCCGACTATCTGATCGTCAAGCAGGTTCCCAGCCGCTTCCTGTCCAAACAACTGCTGGTGCCGGTGGTCACGGCCGCCGGTTCGAATGCCGTCAGCACCAGCGCGCCGATGATGTTGCGCATTCCCGGCAACTACGGGCTGCCGACCACGGCGCCGGCGACCCGTCCGTCATTGGCCGGCGGGACCGCCGAGCGGGCGGAGTTCGAGGGCGAGAACCAGGTCACACTCTTCGACAGCACCTTCTCGACCTGCAAGCCGGGGGACCGCGACTGGTACGTGCGCGCTTCGGAAATGCACCTCGATTACGATCGCGAGGTCGGTACGGCTAAGGACGCGTCGATGTGGTTCAAGGATGTCCCGATCTTCTATTCGCCGGTCGCCACCTTTCCGCTGAATCGCCAGCGGCAGTCGGGCTTCATGCATCCCTTCCTGGCCACCTCGTCGCGCAGTGGTCTGGACCTGACGCTTCCCTACTACTGGAACATCGCGCCGAATTACGACGCGACGTTCTATCCGCGCTACATGAGCAAACGCGGATTGCAACTCGGCGCCGAAGTGCGCTACTGGGGGTTCAACAGCGGCGCCGCCGGCGATCCCAATACCTACAAGGCGGAGTACATGCCGCATGACCAGATGGCCGATCGCGACCGCTACGCCTATCTGATCAAGCATCAGCAGAACCTTGGCCAAGGGGTTTCCGCGACGGTCAATTACAACCGCGTGTCGGACGATTTCTACTGGCAGGATACGTCCTCGCGCCTGTTCGAGACCTCGCAGGTGCAGCTGCCGCAGCAGTTCCAGCTGGCTTACAATCCACTGCCCTGGCTGCAGACCACCACGCAGGTCCTGCGCTACCAGACGCTGCAGACCGACCCGAAGAATCCGGTGTTGGCCCCGTATTTCCTCGAGCCGCAGGTCAATGTCGTCGGCTTCAAGCCCGACCTGCTGGGCGCCGATCTGACCCTGATCGGCCAGTATTCGCGCTTCACCCATCCCGATGCCGGGCGGCTGCTGAGCGGCGTGCGGCCGCAGGGCGACCGCATGGTGCTTTATCCGCAGTTCTCGCTGCCGATCGTCCATCCGGCGTTCACTTTCATTCCCAAGGTCGGCGTCAGCGCGACCCGGTATTCGCTCAGCGATCAGGTGGCGGGTGCGGATTCGAGCGTCTCGCGGGTCGTGCCGATCTTCACGCTCGACTCCAGCGTGATCTTCGAGCGAGAAACCAGCCTGCTCGACAATGCCTTCATCCAGACGCTGGAACCGCGGCTCTATTACGTGAATATCCCGTACCGGGATCAGACCAGGATCCCGCTGTTCGATACCGCGCAGGCGGACTTCAATTTCGCCCAGATCTTTTCCGAGAATCGCTACAGCGGCTTCGATCGCATCAACGACGCCAATCAGCTTACCGCGGCGCTGGTCACGCGCTATCTTGACGGAAATACCGGGGCGGAGCGCTTCAAGGCGATGGTCGGGCAGCGTTACTACTTCAGCCCGAGCCGGGTGACCCTGAACTACACGCCGCTCGGGTCGACGGTCGCTCCGGTGGGCAACCAGGCGCAGGGCTATTCCAATGTCCTCGCGGCTTTCAGCGGTCTGGTCCTGCCCAAGACCTACGCCGATTTTGCCCTGGACTACAATTTCCGTGACAGCCTGACCGACCGGGTCTCCGTGGGGGTCCGCTTCCAGCCCGATTTGGCCAAGGTGCTCAGCGCCAGCTATCGCTACACGCGTGATTCCGCTACCAACATCACGCAGGTCGACCAGGTCGACATCGCCGGCCAGTGGCCGCTGACCAGCCGGCTGTATGCGGTCGGCCGCTTCAACTGGTCGTTCCTCGGCAAGCAGACGGTCGGCAACACGTCACCCGGCGGTCAGTTGCTGGAGGCCATCGCCGGCCTCGAATACAATGCCGGCTGCTGGACGACCCGGATCGTCGCGCAACGGCTGGCGGCGATATCCGGGTCGCCCAACAACGTTCTCTTCCTGCAACTCGAATTCAACGACTTCGCCAGCGTCGGGTCGAGTCCGATCAGCCTCCTGCGCCGCTCGATTCCAGGCTACGGCAAGACCAACGAACTGACCTCCAGCAGCCTGCTCACGACCCAATGACCGCCATGCGCCACTCGATTCCCGCCCTTCTCGCCCTTTGCCTGTTTCTGACCGGCGTCTTCGCATCCGCGGCGGGCGCGGCGCCCGCCGAACCGGTGGAAGCCGACCGCATCGTCGCCGTCGTCAGCGATGAAGTCATCACCTCGTACGACTTGCGCGTCCGCCTCGACGAGGCGGTGAAGCAGCTCGCGAAACAAGGCACCCCCTTGCCGCCGCAGGACATCCTCGAACGGCAGTTGCTCGAGCGCATGATCATCGACCGCATCCAGCTGCAGTTTGCCCGCGAGACCGGATTGAAGGTGGATGACGCCCAGCTCGACCAGGCGATCGCCCGCATCGCCGCAAGCAACAAGATGACACAGCAGCAGTTCCGGCTGGCGCTGGAGAAGGATGGCGTCCGGTATGCGCGTTTCCGCGAGGAGATCCGGAATGAGATGACGACGGTCCGCCTGCGCGAGCGCGAGGTGGACAGCAAGATCGTCATCTCGGACGGCGAGGTTGACCTGTATCTGGCCAATCAGGCCAGCGTCGGCGGCGGCGAGGAGATCCAGCTTGCCCACATCCTGCTGCGGGCGCCCGAGTCGGCCAGTCCGGAGCAGTTGCAGAAACTGCGCCTGCGCGGTGAGCAGGCGGTCAAGCGAGCGAAAAGCGGCGAGAACTTCGCCCAGTTGACGGCCACTTTCTCGGATGCGCCGGATGCGCTGCAGGGGGGCAATCTGGGCTGGCGTCCGCTGGACCGCCTGCCGCAGGTCTATGCCGAGGCAGCGGCGAACATGAAGGCGGGCGAGGTCAGCGACCTGCTGCGCTCGTCGGCCGGATTCCATGTCATCAAGATGGTCGGCAAGCGCGGCGGCAGCGCCCCGGCGTCGATTCAGCAGACACGCGCCCGTCATATCCTGATCAAGGTCAATGAGGTGGTGTCGGAGCCCGAAGCTCGCCGCAAGATGGAGAACCTGCGCGAGCGCCTGGTGAATGGCGGCGATTTCGCGGAACTCGCGCGACTCTATTCGCAGGACGGTTCGGCAGCCAAGGGTGGTGACCTCGGCTGGATCAGTCCTGGCGATACCGTGCCGGAATTCGAGGCCGCCATGGATGCGCTGAAGGACAAGGAATTCAGCGCGGTGGTCCAGAGTCCCTTCGGCATGCACCTGATCCAGGTCCTCGAGCGCCGCCAGCGCGATGTCTCCGAGGAACGCAAGCGGGCGACCGCGCGCCAGGCCCTGCGCGAGCGCAAGCTCGACGACGCCTATCAGGACTGGCTGCGCCAGATTCGCGACCGCGCCTACGTCGAAATCCGCCTCGAAGAGAAATGATCCTACCGCTCATCGCCGTCACCAGCGGCGAACCGTCGGGAATCGGGCCGGACCTTTGCCTGCGCCTCGCGGAATACGCTGGCACGGCCCGGCCGGTCATCCTCGCCGACCGCGCCCTGTTGCGTGAACGGGCGGCAGCCATCGGCCTGCAGGTTGGGCTGCGTGATTTTCGCCCGGAAATCGCGGCCGACCGCGGCTGTCTTGACGTTCTGCATGTTCCGCTGGCGAAGCCTGCGGTGGCCGGCAGCCTCGACCCGGCGAACGCGCCATACGTGCTGGCAATGCTCGACCGCGCGCTGGCCGGCTGCCGCTCCGGCGAGTTTGCGGCGATGGTCACGGGGCCGGTGCACAAGGGGGTCATCAACGCAGCCGGCGTTCATTTCACCGGCCACACCGAGTATCTTGCCGAAAGGACGGGCACGCCGCTGGTCGTCATGATGCTTGCCGGCAGCACCGGGCATGGCCCGCTGCGGGTCGCCCTGGCGACCACCCACCTGCCGCTGAAGGAGGCGCCGGCGGCGATCACGCCCGACCTGCTGGAGCGGACGCTGCGCATCCTCGATGCCGATCTCAGGGAAAAGTACGGGCTGGCGACGCCGCGCATCCTGGTTGCCGGGCTCAACCCGCATGCCGGCGAGGGTGGTTGCCTGGGTACCGAGGAAATCGAGGTGATCGCCCCGGTTCTCGAGACACTGCGGGCGCAGGGCATGCTGCTATCCGGTCCGCATCCGGCCGACACGCTATTCACGCCGCCGCGGCTGGCACAGGGCGACGCCGTGCTGGCGATGTACCACGACCAGGGTCTGACGGTGCTCAAGTACGCCACCTTCGGTCATGGCATCAACGTGACGCTGGGACTGCCGGTCATTCGCACCTCGGTCGACCACGGCACCGCGCTCGAACTGGCGGGAACGGGCCGCGCCGATCCGGGAAGCCTGTTCGCGGCGCTGGCCGAGGCGGAGCGCATGGCGCTCGGGAAGCGTCCGGTCCGGTGAACGGGCCGGCGGGCCTGCGCTGACACCGCGACGATGATGAAACATGTTCCGCGCCGCCGTTTTGGCCAGAATTTTCTGGTCGACCGCGGCATCATTTCGGCGATCGTCTCGGCGATCGATCCGCGGCCCGGCGACACCGTGGTCGAGATCGGTCCCGGGCTGGGGGCGATCAGTGAGCCGCTGCTGGCGCGCCTCGATCACCTGCACGTCGTCGAAATCGATCGCGACCTCATTGCCCGCCTGCGGAAGCAGCACACCCGGGAGCGCATGACGATCCACGAAGGGGATGCGCTGGCTTTCGACTTCGCCGGCATCGGCGGCGATCTGCGCCTGGTCGGCAACCTGCCCTACAACATCTCGACGCCGCTGCTCTTCCATCTGGCGGAGTACGCCGGCCGCGTTCGCGACATGCACTTCATGCTGCAACGGGAAGTCGTCGAGCGCATGGTCGCGCTGCCCGGCGACAGCGACTTCAGCCGCATTTCGGTCATGCTGCAGTACCGCTTCCACATCGAGCGGCTGATCGACGTGCCACCCGAGAGTTTCGACCCGCCACCCAGGGTCCAGTCGGCAGTGGTCCGCCTGATTCCCAGGGACGTTGCCGAACTCAACGCGAAGAGCCAGAAGAAGCTGGCGCAAGTCGTGCAGACCGCCTTCTCGCAACGACGCAAGATGCTGCGCAATACGCTGAAAGGCACCCTGAGCGACGCTGGGTTTGCCGAACTCGGGATCGTCCCGACCTGCCGGCCCGAAGACGTTTCGGTCGCCGATTACGTGCGCATCGCCAACTACCTGACGTAAAAAAACCCGCCGCGGCGGGTTTTTCGTTCAGCGTGAGCGAATCACTTCTTGGTCGGGCAGGTGTTCATGCCGAAGATCGAATAGGCCGGGCACCAGCCCATCAGTCCCGTTGCCAGCGGCACGATGCCGATGTAGCCCCAGACCGGCAGCATGCCGGCCACGGTGGCGCCGATCAGGCCGGCGCCGGCAACGATACGTACGATTTTGTCGATACCGCCAACATTTGCAGCCATGGTGTGTTCTCCGTCGAGTAGTGGGTACGGCTCCCACTTTATCCTTGGCGGACGGCAGCGTATGTAACCTTGGTCACACAGCGGCGAGTTTTTGCAGGCCGCTGCGGTCGGCGATGGTCAGCTGTTCGCGGCCGAGGGCCACCAGCCCCTGCGCCGCGAAGCCCTTGAGCAGGCGGCTGACGATTTCGCGCACACTACCCAGTTCGTCGGCCAGCTGCTGGTGCGTGACGTTGAGCACGG
>Ga0268298_10006078_pt1 | contig 11048 bp, 11 predicted proteins | sample WWTPWeurt_MetaG_FD_194462 | JGI IMG/M metagenome (GOLD analysis project Ga0268298, IMG submission 194462) | Activated sludge microbial communities from WWTP in Nijmegen, Gelderland, Netherland - WWTP Weurt | ecosystem: Engineered > WWTP > Aerobic digester > Activated sludge | place... | reverse complement strand
CGGCGAATGTACTGAGGTTTGCGCGCGTAAAATCGGGTAGCGGTTTCCCCAGGGACTTTTTCTTCAGACGAAACAGCATATTCTTGGGAAAAGGCAGGTATTCGCTGACGTCGGCCGCGACTGCAGGTATATCGGCGTTCTGCTGCAAGAGTGCAGAAACCTTGTCGTAAAGCAGGTCGAGAAATACGACGAGCTTGGCGCCCGAATTTCTGAACTTGTATTCTGCTTCGGTGGGTGTGTCAAGCGGGCTCGCCGGCACGGCAACCGCGCCGCATTTCAATATCGCATAGTAGACGATCACAAAATGCGGGCTGTTGGGCAGCATCAGAAATACCCGGTCACCTTTTTTGATTCCTTGCGCGGCGAGGTACGCCGCAAATGCACTTGCCGATGCCTCGACCTGTGCGTAGCTCAGCGACTTACCGAGAAATTTGAGCGCGATGCGGTGCGCATTTTCGGCACAGCTCGCTGCAAAAAGTTCTGGCAGAGTCTCTTTCGGGTACGCCAGGCTCGGCGGCACATGCCTGTCGTAGTGCTTCAGCCAGGGTTTGAGAATTTTGTTGGGGTCTGGGTTGATTGTCATATTGTCCCTACATCGATATGGATCCTTTTCTGAATTCGCTGCGGCCAATCAGCACGTTCAGAATAAACGGCTGCTTTTTCGCGAGGCTTTTCTTGAGCGCCGTCAGGCCGGCCTTGATCTGCGTGGGTTTTGAAATCGTTTTGCCCGCTCCGCCAAATGTTTTGCTGATCTCTTCGTAGTGTGAATAGTTCAGCATGCAGGCGACGTCGTCTTTTAAGAACTCGATCTGGTCGCGGTAGATCTGTGTCCAGCAGGCGTCGTTACCGATGATTGCGCCGACGGGCAGCTTGTGGCGCACGAATGTGTCAAACTCCATAATGCTATAGCCCGCCGAGCCGTCGCCATACAGAATCACGACATCGTAGTCGGGCCGCGCGACTTTTGCGCCAAGCGCGAAACCAGCGCCGACGCCGAGGGTGCCGAAGACACCGGGGTCAAGCCACGTGAGCGGCCCGCCGGGGCGCAGTGCGTAAGCGCCGGTTGCGACAAAATCGCCGCCATCAGCAATGAGGATTGTCTTCTTCGCGAGAACCGGCGCAGCTTTGAGAAAAAAATCTACCGGGTTGATATATTTCATTTTCTCAGAGGCAGCCTTGGTAATTTCGCTCTCACGCGCCTGCTCGCGTTCAGCGAGCGTGCGCTTCCAACCGGCAAGGCGCTGCGCGTCGGCTCTGATGCCCTTTTCACGCAGCTTCATCAGCAGCGTGCCTGCGTCGACGCGCGCGGCGATATCAGGCCGTTTGTTTTTTTTCAGGTCGTGCCGATCGAGATTCACGTTGATCTGAAATGCGCGTCGGTTGATGTGCGCACCGTAGTTGAGCCTGAAATCTGCCGGTACGCCCAGAAGCATCACCAAATCACATTCGCGCAGCGCCTCTTTGCGCTTTTGCTTGAACTGCATTGGATTTTTTTCACCGAGCAGCCCGCGCGCCATACCTGACAGGTACACCGGAACCCCGAGGTTCTCGAGCGCGTCGCGCACGCGGTGGGCGTCGCGCGCGTCGCGCAGCACCTGGCTGCCCGCGAGCACGAGCGGGCGTTCAGCTTTGGCGAGCGCGCGCTCGATTTTGCTGAGCAGGTTGTCAGAAATAAAATGCGGCTGGTTTTCAGTCGGTTGCGGAATCGTGACACTCTTCGCGGCGCCAAAAAGGCGTGCGACATGAAACTTCAGGTAGCCGCGCGTGAGTTTCGCCATAAAACTCTTGCCTTTAGGTGCAGCTTCACCGTACCACTCGCGCACAATTTTTTCTTCGTAAAGCAAGTCGACCGGAATCTCGACGAAGACCGGGCCCGGCACGCCACCCGCGGCAACGGCGAAGGCTTTCGTCAGAGTCGGCGCAATCTGTTTCAGGCGATTCACGCGAAACGCGCGCTTCACATTCGATTTAATGAGTTCAATCTGGTCGATGTCTTGCAGCGAGCCCCTGCCCCTGAGCGCTGTCGCCGTCGCGCCCCCAATCAAAACTACAGGGGACTGCGCCATGAGCGCGTTGCGCACTGCGGTGATCGTGTTGGTGACTCCCGGCCCAGCCGTAACGACCGCCACACCGGGAACACCCTTGAGGCGCGCCCACGCGTCGGCAGCAAAAACGGCGTTCACCTCGTGGCGTGTGTCGACGACGCGAATGCCCCGCCTTTTGCTTTCAACCAGAATCGGCGACACATGGCCACCAATCAGGGTGAACAGAGCATCTACCTTGTGCGCGGCAATCACCCTTGCCGCTATTTCTCCGCCATTCATGCGCACGGCTGCCAGCTGCGCCTAACCCCGTCAACTAAATAGATTAAACGGTCTTTATTTCTTAATATAACAAAGCGATTTTTGCCCGGCGGTATGTCACCTGCTTCAGGCTTTGGGCAACCCCTGCTTCACGCCGTCATGTTTCATCATTGTGATGCCCCAATTGCGCAGAGTTTCGATAATTGGTATTGCGGTCTTGCCGAGAGCCGTGAGTTCGTATTCTACTTTGGGCGGTATCACTTCGTAGACAATACGCTTAAGCAGTTGGTCTTTTTCGAGCTCTTTGAGCTGCGTTGACAGCATCTTGTGGGTGATGCCGTCGAGACTCGTTTTCAGCTCACCGTAGCGTTTCTTCTGTTCTCTGAGGCGCCAGAGAATCGGCATTTTCCATTTACCGCCGATTTTGCCCAATGCATACTCTACAGGGTTATTGTACGTTTTTCCATGCTGAACGAATTTGGGCACAGCCTAAGCTGATCGGCAGAGATGCGGCGACAAGGGGATATATAACGAAATCATATTATACTTACTTTTTAGATAGTACTAACTTTATAAATTATATAGCCGCTTTAGTTCTGCTTTGATATATTCGCCTCACTATGAAAATACGAACATTAATCCTCTCAGCGCTCATGGCTATGGCAGCCTGCAAGACCACAGAAAAAGTTGGTTACCAACCCCCGCACGGCGCCCCAAGCAAGGGAAAAATACTCATGGTTGTCGGCAGCCCGACCATCTCGCAGCAGACCAAATGGCCGATTGGTTTCTGGGCTGCTGAACTTACGCACCCGATGCACATCTTCGAACAAGCGGGTTATACAGTTGAGATCACCAGCACCGCCGGGGGCAAAATCGAAATGGATGCTTATTCAAACCCGACTGACAAGAGCGGCTATTCGGCGCATGACGTGATTTCGCTGGGCTATCTGCAGAAAAAAGAATTTCAGGCCAAGCTGGCGAATACGCTCAAGTTTACTGAGGTCAAAACATCTGATTATGCTGCGATCTTTCTTGTCGGCGGCCAGTCACCAATGTACACCTTCAAGGGAAACACTGATCTGCAGAAAACTTTTGCGACCTTTTACGAGTCAGGCAAACCTGCCGCAGCAGTCTGCCACTCGACGACGCTTCTGCTCGAAGCCAAAAAATCGAACGGAGACCTGCTCGTTAAAGGCAAAACCTGGACTGGTTTCGCAGACGCAGAAGAGAAATACGCCGATGACTTCGTGAAGATGAAAATTCAGCCATACTGGATAGAAACCGAAGCGCGCAAACTATCGGGTACGACTTTCAAGGTACAGCCCGCTTTCACGCCTTATGCAATTCTGGACGGCAACCTCGTTACGGGTCAGCAGCAGAACAGCGGTGCCCTCGCCGCCGAATTCGTGCTCGAACTGCTAAACAAGAAATAGCAGCGTATGCTGAAGGACATTACTTTGGCATTCTTCGCCGCACCACTAGGTGCGGCACTTTTTGCTAACCCCGTTGACATCTATTCGCCAGAGTCGATGGCAAAAATTTCGGGCACAGCCTTTGTGAATACCGGCAATGTCGAGCGCGTGCTTCTGCGCGGCGAAGCCGCGTTTTCTCACCACAACCCGCTGTGGGCCGCGGCGACGACGAACTCGTATCTTTGGGGCACCTTCGGTTCATTTCGCACCGAAAACGACTGGTCGAGCCGCAATCATGTTTACTTGTTTCCAGAGGCCCGAATCTATCCTTTTGCCATGCATTGGTTTGAGACGAGTTACCGCCGCAGAATAGACGTGCGTAATCAGGCGGGGGCCGGCGCAACCTGGGCAATCGTCTCGGCACCGCAGACTATCCTCAAACTATCTTTGATGCTTTCGGGCGAGGCCACCGATTACGCTGCAGCGGCAAATTTACCAGACGGCGCTCTGCAATCGACAGAGCGGCCGCTCATGCGCGGCACGCCCCGACTCTACTTTCGCCAGAATCTGGGTAGCGAGTCGACGGCGCTGATTTCAGAACTATGGTATCAGCAGGCGCTGCAGACGCAGAATGACTACCGCTGGCATTGGGAAACCGGTATCGAATGGGCGCTCGGCCAAACGCTGAGCCTTAAAACCCTGCTCGTTTACCACTACGAATCGGCAATACCCCAGCGCGTTGTACGCGAAGACCTCGCCTGGACATTTGGCGTCTCGGCAAAATTCGTCTCAGATAAACCTCAAACCAAAGGAGAACCAAAATGAAAATTGCAATTATAGGCAGCGGCAACGTCGGTAGTGCGCTGGCAGAAAAATGGAGCGCCGCAGGCCACGCCGTGGCATTTGGCACGCGCGAACCTTCTAATTTTAAGGGCAAAGCAGCTGCAGAACGTGGCGGCATTGCGGTCACGACCATCGCCGCTGCAGTAGCTTCAGCCGAGGTGATTCTGCTCGCAACACCTGCGACGGCGGCCATCGATGTGGCCAAATCTCTCGGCGACACAACCGGCAAGGTGATTATTGATGCGATGAATATCGTCGGCGGGCGCGGGCCTGAAGGTTTTCGCTCAACTGCTGCAGCGATTCTGGCGCACACGCAGACGCGCGATGTGGTGAAATGTTTCAACACCACCGGCTTCAACAACATGCAGAACACCGTTTACGGCGCTGAGCGCATCGACATGTTCATGGCAGGCGACAGCAAAGGCGCAAAAGAGCGGGCAAAACAGCTCGCACTCGATGCCGGCTTCGCCGAGTGCTACGACGTCGGCGGCAACGACAAATTCGAGCTCATGGAACAGTTTGCCTTTTTCTGGATTAATCTCGCGATGAGGCAGGGTCAGGGCCGCGATATAGCGTTTAAGCTATTGCGCAGGTAAATTCTTTACCTGCGGCCAGCCCGAAGCCCGATCAGGCGCGGCCTTCGCAACGGTCTTTCAGCGCACGGTTCATCGTGCTGTAAGATTCGGTGATACGCTGCTGCAACAACGGCTCAAGCGCTTTTGCGGCAAAGCCGGTAAAATTTTCTCCGTGTACGAAGCGCACTTTTTTCTCACCTGCTTCTTGAATAATGAAGTAGTGTTCACCGCTTAGCACCAGGTCGAGCACGGGAATCGAAGGGCCTTTCCAGCGCAGTTCGCGGCCCGAAGCCACCAGCACTTCGCATGACGGTATCGGCAGTTCGATCATCGGCGCAGCCTTCAGCGAAAAGCTGACAGAACCGCCGACGCTCGGCGAACCTTCGATCTTGGTGATCACCGGGTTCCACGAGCCATAGCTCGCGAAGTCGGTCAGCACCTTATACACGGCGTCTGCCGATGCGTTGATTTCAATCTCTGTATGAATTTCCATGGGTTACCTCTTATGCTTCTGTAAATGCGGCGGACAGCGTTTTGTACGCATAATCATCCAAATCAAAAAAGTGGCTGTGCCACCAAACTTCTGCATACGTCATCGGTCGCATGAACGGCGCGTCGCCGTGGCGGTCAAAGTAATAGCTATTGGCTGATGAGCAGTTGTTGTTGAAAAATACAGTATCGTCCATGCGCCGCATAATGTCGGCGTGGTAGCGGTCGTGCGCTGCTTGTTTCGGTTCTGCCCAGGTCGTGCCGCGGCGTTTCGCTTCGCTGATCACGCGCACGAGGTGGTGCGACTGGTTCTCGACCATCTGAAACCACGATGCGCCGGTTGCTGCGTATGGCCCGAGCATAATGAACAGATTCGGAAACTTCGGCACCGAAATGCCTTCGTAAGCCTGATAACGCTCTTCGTCGAAGAACGTGCCGAGCTCTTTGCCGTCTAAACCATTCACGGGAAAAGGTGGAGTGTTACCTTTTTCAAAAGTTTTGAACCCGGTGGCAGTAATCAGCACGTCGATTTCACGCGCCTTACCGTCTTTCGTCACTATGCTGTTTTCGTTAACTTTCTCGATGCCCTCTGTTACCAGCTCGACGTTGTCACGATTAAACGTCTGCAGATAGTCGTTATGAAAACTCGGGCGCTTGCAGCCGAAGCCATAGGTCGGCGTGAGTTTCGCGCGCAGAACCGGGTCTTTCACCTGCTTCTCGAGGTGCCTCAGGCAGATGTTCTCAAAAAACTTTGTGATCTGCGGGTATTTCTTGTAGTTGATCACGCCGAGCACCATCACCGCTTCGGTGATCGAGTTCGTCACGCCGCGCAGCAGCCACTGCAACCCGGGAATAAACTTCAGCGCGAGCTTCACCGCAGCCGCAATCTCGGCATCGGGTTTAGGCAGAATCCAGATTGGGGTGCGCTGGTAGACATGCAGCTCTTTCACGATCGGCGCAAGCGCCGGCACGAGCTGCACGCTGGTCGCCCCCGTGCCGATAATGCCGACGCGCTTGCCGGCGAGGTTATACGAATGGTCCCATCTTGCGGTGTGAATTTTTTTACCTTTGAAAGATTCTATACCTTCGATGTCAGGCAGTTTGGGTATCGTGAGCCCGCCCGTCGCCAGCACCAGGTAACGTGACGTTAATACATCCCCACCTTTTAGAGTCGTCACCCACAAATGCGCCGCTGGGTTAAACGTGCTCGACTCCACTTCGGCATTAAATCGCATATGTTCGCGAACGCCATATTTCACCGCGCAATGGTCTGCGTACTTTTTGAGCTCCGCACCCGGAGCAAAAACGCGCGACCAGTCGGGCAGCTGCTCATACGAAAACGAATAGGTGAAAGACGTGATGTCGACCGCAATGCCCGGGTACGTGTTGTCGCGCCAGGTGCCGCCGAGATCGCCGGCCTTTTCAAGCACGATAAACGAAATGCCGGCCTGCTTGAGGCGAACACCGGCGCCGATGCCCGAAAAACCCGAGCCGACGACCAAAACTTCAGTGTCGATAACATTCGCGCCTTCGGCGCGGATAGCCCCTTGTGCTGTTTTTGCTGCTTTGTTCTTCATTTTGCCCTCACCTGTTTGGGTTGTCTTGGGTGGGTGGCTGCTGCGCAGTCACCCACCCAAGACATAAATAGAATGACACGTCATTCCGTAAACAATAACTGCCTCCAGAAACCGTATGGCCCGCCCCGAAGTCAGCAAAGAACAGCGCCAGGCGAAACGCGAGGCAATTCTCGCGGCGGCGCGTGATATTTTTGCAGAGAAAGGCTTTCACGCAGCCGGTATAGCCGACATCGCGGCAAAACTCGATGTCGGCCACGGCACCATCTACCGCTATTTCGAAAACAAACTCGATATCTTTCTCACCTTATACGATGCGCTCAATGAGGAGCTTTTGCGTATTGCGCGCGGTACGCACCCCGAGACGGCGACGTGCGTCGAAGACTATATCACCGAGATGCAGAAATTCTATGCCGAATTCGGTGGCGTTTTTTTGCGCGAGATCAGCCACATGCGCATATTTTTCGACGAGGTGCACGCCGACCCTGAAATTCGCAGGCGCTTCGATGTCTCACAGGTTGAATTTCAAAAAGCAACGGAACGTTTTCTCTTGATCGGGCGAGACAAAGGTTTCGTGAGGCCCGAACTGCATATTCCGAGTGCAGCGCGTATCTTGAACGCCATGATTCTCGATGCGATGCGGGCTTCGGTACAGAAAGAATCGGCTTCGAACAACCTGTTATTGCTCGCGATGACGGTGATAGAGATTTTTACGAAGGGTGCACTGGCTAAAAAGGCTTAGTGCCCACCGCGATCAGCGCGCGCGAATGCAGCACGGCAGGTAGCCGCGGCAGATTTTCTTGCAGGTAAGCGACGATCAGCTTTCGTTTTTCGGCCCAGACATCGCCGCCCAGATTGTGCCGCATCATTTCAAGCGGCGCGCTGCCCTTCACCATCGATTCAAGAAACGTGTCTGCATTTTCGACGCGCCACTCGCCGTCAAACGCCGTCACGGTCACGTCTTGAAACCCCGCAGTTGTCATTTCATTCTGAAAAAATTCGGGATTCTCTAAACTCAGCATATTTGTCTTGGGTTCTGGCCGTTCGGGAAAAGCCGCGCGCAGCGAACCAAACATCAGCTGCATCATGGGCGATTCTGTTACGGGTGCCCAGCTTGAAACCGCCGCGCGACCGCCGGGCTTTAAGACCCGAAGCAACTCTTTGAAGCCAGCCATACGATCGGGAAAGAACATCAGGCCAAACATCGAAAAACCGAAATCAAAGGTGTTATCGGGTAGTTCAAGCTTTTGCCCGTCCATGTGGTGAATCGTGACATTTTTCGCGCTCTGTTCTTCGGCGAGCCGACGAAAGATATCGAGCATACCGGCTGAAAAATCGATCGCGGTAATGTCTGCAGCCGATTCAGCGAGCATGAGCGTGAGTGTGCCAGGGCCGCAGGCGATATCGATTACATTTTTACCCGGGATATAGCCGATAAGATCAAGCGCCTTTTGACAGTATTGTCTGAACGAAGGCACAGTCTCACTCTGGTAGCCACCTGCGACGAGGTTCCACGGTTCGGGTTTTGCTAAGGGGTTCGTTGACATGACGCTTATTAATCCACCTGAGCTGCGTTACTCAAGCGTCATGCCGCGTAAATCGTATCAAGCCGCGGCCGTTGCTCTGGCAGGTTCGTGTTTTGGGCGTGGCACGAGCTGCCAGAGAAAATCTTCAACCGGTTTCGGCAGCGGTATACCTAACGGGTTAGACTCCGCGGTGCTATGAGGCGTCAGCACGCGCGTGCCCATGATGTAGTCGAACCAGGGTTTGGTCACACACCAGTTTGTATCTTGGTTGCGGCCCAGATGGTGGTCGACGTGCCAGGGCAGATGCTCGCGCGCCCACTCGGGGTTCTCGTGCGACTTGCGGTGGCAGTGGTAATAGTTGAAGGCAGAATACCAGAGCGTGGCCGTAAAAAAAGGAGCAATCGGAAAAAGTGGCGATACGATCAGCGACACACGCACGAGCGCTTCGATCTCGTAGCGGTGGCGTGCATACTCTTCGCCAAAAATATGATCATATTGTGGCTCAGAAAACGCATTGCGGCGCACCTCGCGGTGGTGGTCCCAGTGGTAGTGCGCGCTGCCGCTGCGATTACGACCGTATTCGTGCAAGAGTTTGTTATGCGCGAACCATTCGAATGCGTTCGCCGCCAGAAGGCCGAGGGGTATACCGAGCATAACTATGCATTTTCACAGCGATGCAGCCGGTCAAGAAAATAATGACAAGAATGTCATAAAGTTAGGATTGGCACCACAATTAGCGCAGGCGCAACTACTGGCACCCCATTCGGCTTGACGCGTTGTGCGGTGCCGAAAAAATGCCGAAAACATGTCGAGATACGTCTAAGTTATACATCCACCTCTATAATGAGTGAATACCTTAAGGAGCAACATGAACACAGCTGAAGAATTGCAATCTGGATACGATCAAAATCACCTGCACAAAACCCTCGCCGACTTTGTATTGCAGCGCCGCGAGCAGCCAGACCTTTTCGCGTGGTGCAAACCTTTCGCCGAATCGGTAGATTACCAGATCTCGATTGGCCACCACATGTACCGCCGCGTCATGCTGTCGGCAAACGCAAACCGTGTCCTCGTCGAAGACCAGCAGACCGGCAAAGCAAAAGAAATGATCATGATGGGGTCGAACTCTTACCTCGGCATCAATAACCACCCAAAAGTCAGGGCCGCAGCCATAGCCGCAGCCGAAAAATACGGCGCGGGCGCGGGTTCACCCCCGCACTTTTCTGGTTATTATGACGTGCACCGCGAACTCGAAAAAAACCTGTCGGAGCTCAAAGGTACTGAAGACACAATTCTGTATCCGTCGGGATACTCAACCAACGTCGGCGTGTTGTCTTGCTTTCTGGGCCCCAAAGACACGATCATCATCGATAAACTGGCGCACGCCTCGATCATCGACGGCGCACTTCTTTCAGGCGCAAAAATCACGACCTTTCGCCACAACGATATGGATTCACTCGAGCGCGTGCTCATTCAGACCAAAAAAGGTCTCGGTGACCGCCTCGTCGTTGTTGAAGGCGTTTACTCAATGGACGGCGACATCGCCCCTCTCAAAGATATCTACGACCTCGTGAAAAAACACGGCGCGAAGCTGATGGTCGACGAAGCGCACTCAACCGGTGTTCTCGGCAAAACCGGTAAAGGTTCTCCCGAGCATTTTGACCTCGAAGGCAAAATCGACATCGTCATGGGTACATTCTCAAAATCTCTGGGCGGTGTCGGTGGCTTCATCTCTGCCAAAAAAGAAGTCGTGCGCTACCTGCGTTTCTTCTCACGCGCCTACTTCTTCGCAGCTTCACCAACCCCGATGCAGGTAGCCGCGCAGATCGCAGCACTCGAAGTACTCAAAACTGAACCGCAGTGGCACACTCAACTGTGGAACAACATCAAGTACTTTCATGCAGAGCTGAAGAAGCGCGGTTTCGATATCGAGCGCACGCAGACAGCGATCACGCCAGTCGTGATCGGTGATTCATTCGTGATGCGTGAAATCACCAAGTTTCTCGATGAGCGTGGCGTGTTTGTGAACCCGGTTCCATACCCTGCTGTGCCGCGCAAGAAAGACCGTTTGCGCCTGTCGCTTTCTGCACTGCACACGCGCGAAGATCTCGATACGGTGTTGTCGCTGCTCGACGAAGCAGAAGCGAAATACAAGTTCGTTAAACACGAAGAGAACGCTTGATCATTTGGCCTCTGGCCCGAGAATCAAGCTCAATCAAGAGGCCCCGAAAGGGGCTTTTTTTATAGGCTCAGGCGTGACTCAAGCCCCGCCCGGGTTGACTTAAACTCATTGAGATCAGACATCAGGCCGCTGAGATCGCTGCGC
>Ga0268298_10006077_pt1 | contig 11048 bp, 10 predicted proteins | sample WWTPWeurt_MetaG_FD_194462 | JGI IMG/M metagenome (GOLD analysis project Ga0268298, IMG submission 194462) | Activated sludge microbial communities from WWTP in Nijmegen, Gelderland, Netherland - WWTP Weurt | ecosystem: Engineered > WWTP > Aerobic digester > Activated sludge | place... | reverse complement strand
AAGGCGAAGTCCGATAGGTGGATGGTGTGCGGCCTCTGGTTCTTGGTGTCGGGCAAGTGCCAGGTCTTTTCCTTCAGGTCGATCACGCCGAACTTGACGTCGATCTTCTTGTCGGCGGCGACCTCCTGCAGGTCCTTCTGCAGCTGCACCGACCCCGCCCAGGTAGAGCCCATCAGTTCGCCAACTCGGCAGCCCGTGGCCAGGATGGCAAGGACGCCTGCCGCCGTTCTGGCGTTCAGGCCGGACGCCGGCAGCGCGGCGGCCAAGGCCTTCACCTCATCAGCGACCAGGACCCGATTGCGCTCCACTGATGCGCCGCCGGCATCTGCCTTGGTGATGGTGTCGGTTGGGTTGCGCTCGACGATTTCCCGCTTCAGCGCGAACGAGAACATCTGGCGCAGCTCCTGCAGCAGGAGGTTTGCCGTCCGCATCTTCCCGGCGGCCCTGAGCGCGTCCAAGCAGTCGGCAACATCGCGCCGCGTCACCAACTCGGCCGGCGCGTCGCCGATCTTCGGGAAGACGTGCAGGTCAAACCGCCATCGCACCTCGTCGCCGCCGTCCTTTCGCCCGATTCGCTTCCCGTTGGCCAGCAGCTGGGGCTTCAAAGCCGTGGCGGCCCAGCGTTCGAACAGCTGGCGCACGGTGAGCTGCCGAGCGGCAGCCAGCTTCTGCGCTTCGATCGCCGCAGCACGCTCGACCTTCAGGCGCTGGGCCTCGGCGCGTGGGTCGATGCCACGCTCGCGCTGCGCCCACATCTCGGCCGCGCGGGTGCGCGCGTCGGCCAGGCTCTTGTGAGGGTATGCACCATCAGGCGAGTCGCCAAACAGGCGATGCCACTGCTGTGCGCCGCTCATCGGGTCCGTGAGCCGCAAGTACCAGTAGGCGCCGGCCTCGCGCTTACGCAGGTAGAGCCCGCCACCGTCATGCAGCGGCGCGGTGGCAGCCGTGTCCTTCATGTACTGCTTGACCGCAAGCGCGCTCAGGCGGCTCAGTGATGCAGTTCGTGCCAAGGTGGCATCTCCATTCTGTTCCGGCAACAGAACCGGCAACAGAATTCTGACGTATCTGTGTTGATGCGTCCAGACCTATGCGGAGACTAAATCAGCTTAAGCTGTTGATTTATAAGGGATTGCCGGCCTGGTCGAGGACCTCATTGGACCCATGCTTGGAACAATGAAACTGCTTTGGGACCAGAGGGTCGAAGGTTCGAATCCTTTCACCCCGACCATACATAGTGGCAATGCAGCCGGGAGGCTGCGTTGCACGACGCACTCATCACATGGCCCGACGGCGCCAGGCCATGGCGCCCAGCGCTGCGGCTGCCAACAACAGTGTGGCTGGCTCGGGCACCTTGCCGCTGGTTGGCGTGGGACTCAAAGGCGTGGCGATCAGGAAGTCTTGCGCGCTGGGGCTGTACAGGCGCGTGACCACATAGTTGTTCTGGCTGCCGGCCGTGGTGGCGTAGGTCAGCCACGACTGCGCCAAGGACAACTGCGATGCCTTGCCGCCACCGTCGATCGAGAACGAGCCGGCCCATAGGCTGCCTGGCTGCGTGTCCTGCGTCAGCTCCCACACCGCCAACTGGAAGGCGACGCTCTTGTTGTGGTTGTTGATGGGCCCGGCTGTGGTGTAGAGCTTGCCCAGCATGTCCGCCTGCGAGATGGACAGTCCATGCGGTGCGCCGTTGGCCACCACGGTGTAGTCGGTGTAGGTGACGTTCCAGCTGAATGCCTGGTACAGGTCATTGCAGAAGGTCATGAAGCTGTTGGTGGCTCCCCCGTTGTACTCGCCGAGCAGAGCGCCGGTGTACAGCGTGCCGAACTGGGCTGAGTGCATGGCCTCGTAGCCATACTTGAAGTCGTGCATCGTCACCGGCGCTGCGAGCGCAGGCGTGCAGGCGAGCAGGGTGCAAGCCAGGGCAATGGGATGGCGTGTCATGAGGTCCGATCCGATGGTTTGGCAATGGAAACCGATCCATTGCTTCGGATGTTCGACACGCAGGTGCCGGACCTTGATCCAAGAGCCAATCCAAAGGCTTGGTTATCGTGTCGTCATGCACGACCTTTGGCTGGCAGTTGCCTGGCCTGCCCGGAGGGACTCGAACCCCCGACCTGTTGCTTAGAAGGCAACTGCTCTATCCAGTTGAGCTACGGGCAGCGGGGGCGATTCTAGGAGCCCTTCACCGCCAGCCGCTCAGCGTTGTTCAAGCTGGCGCTTGCCAAAGAGAATATCGCGCTCGCGATCGCCCGAGATGGGCTTGCGCAGATCGGCCAGCACGGCCACCCCGCGCTGCACGGCGGGCCGCGCGCTGATCTCGTCGAACCAGCCCTTCAGGTGGGGATGGTCGTTCCAGTCGATGCCCTGGTTCTTCCAGGAGCGCAGCCACGGGAAAACGGCGATGTCGGCGATGCTGTACTCGGGGCCGCCCAGGTAGCGCGAGTTCGCCAGCCGCTTGTTCATCACGCCGTACAGGCGCTTGGCCTCATTGGTGTAGCGCTCGACGGCGTAGGGCACCTTCTCGGGTGCATAAATGCGAAAGTGATGCGCTTGTCCCAGCATCGGTCCCACACCACCCATCTGAAACATCAGCCACTGCAGCACCTCGTACTTGGCGCTGGTGCTTTCGGGCAGGAAGCGCCCTGTCTTGCCCGCCAGGTACAGCAGGATGGCGCCCGACTCGAACAGGCTGATGGGCTTGCCGTCCGGCCCGTCGGGGTCGGTGATGGCGGGGATCTTGTTGTTGGGGCTGATGGCCAGGAAGTCCGTTGAGAACTGCTCACCTGCACCGATGTTGATGGGGTGGACGCGGTACTTCAGCCCACATTCCTCGAGCATGACGTGGACCTTGTGACCGTTGGGTGTAGGCCAGGAATACACTTCCAGCATTGCTGTTGCCTCTATGGTGGTCTTGATCGACCCCACTCTAAACCATGCTGGAATCGCTGCGGCGCCTGTGGAAGAAGGGCTCCAGCCAGGCTGAACTGGCACCCATCAAGGCCTGGGCCGATTCACGTGGCTACGAGTGCCGCATGGTGCACCACGGCGAGGGCTGCATGGTGGAGCCTGCCGGCGCGCACCCCAATTGGCGCATCGAGTGGGGTGCCTCGCAGCGCAGCTACATCGAAGGGCGCGAACTGCGCATCATCGGCGAGCTGGGCACGCCCAAGGACTTGATGGCGCTGGTGCTCACACGGCCCTTGATGGAGGCGATGGAAAAGCAGGTCTTCGATCAGTATGTGGAGGACGTGCAGACCCGCATCGACACCGCCACGCCGGCCGAGATGCGCTGGCTGGTGATGTACACCAAGCTGTCGGGCAGCGAGCTTGGCCGCCTGCGCGATCGCTATGCGGCGGTGGGCAGCGTCAAGGGTTGGGTGCAGCAGTGGCTGGCCGGCCCGCTCAACGATGCCCTGGCAGCCACGGTGGAAGTGGCCAATGGCAACGATCCGATGGTGATGGCCCTGCAGCGCGGACGGCTGACGCTGCGCACGCCCATGGCGTCGCCCGACACGAACGCGATGGTGATGTGGCTGTCGGTGTTCGAGCATGCATTGCGGGAAGGGCGACGGCTCAACCGCGAGTGGCAGGAATCTGCCGACAGCGACCACAGCACCCAGCCAGCAGCCTGGGACAAATCCATGCTGCCGGGCGACGACGGGCAGTGATGCCCCGCGCGCCGGCCCCTGTGGGCCGGGCGACAGAGATCAGCTGGCCCGCTCGGCAAAGGTCCAGGCCATCTTGGCCAGCAAAGGCGTGGCCGCACCCGTGGCCCGCGCCTGCGGGCTGGCCGCTGTGCCGTCCACCACGCGCCGTGCAATGCCCTGGGTGATGGCCGCCAGCCGGAAGAGGTTGTAGGCGAGGTAGAAGTTCCAGTCATCGAGCAACACCTGCGGATCGCCACGCTCCGTGCGCTGACAGTAACGTTCGACGTAAGCGCGCTCGTTCGGAATACCCAGCTCCGCCAGGTCCAGGCCTCCCACGCCGCGAAACGTGCCGGGCGGGATGTGCCATGACATCGCGTGGTAGCTGAAGTCGGCCAGCGGATGCCCGATCGTGGACAGCTCCCAGTCCAGCACGGCCACGATGCGCGGCTCGTCCGGATGGAAGATCAGGTTGTCGAGGCGGTAGTCGCCATGCACGATGGACACTTGGCTCTCGTCCATCGCACTGGCGGGCAGGTGGGCCGGCAACCATTCGATCAGCCGGTCCATCTCGGCAATGGGTTCGGTGATCGACGCCAGGTATTGCTTGGACCAGCGCCCGATCTGGCGCGAGAAGTAGTTGCCGGGCTTGCCGAAATCGGTGAGGCCGACGGCGCGCAGATCGACGCTGTGCAGCGCGGCAATCACACGGTTCATCTCGTCGTAGATCTCGCCGCGACGCTCAGGCTCCATGCCTGGCAGCGACTGCTCCCAGAACACGCGCCCGGCCACGAACTCCATGATGTAGAAGGCCCGGCCGATCACTGCCTCGTCCTCGCACAGCACATGCATGCAGGCCACCGGCACCGGCGTGAGCGCCAGCGCGTTCATCACGCGAAACTCGCGCTCGATGGCGTGCGCGGAGGGCAACAGTTTGGCCACCGGACCGGGCTTGGTGCGCATCACGTAGGAGCGTGAAGGCGTGATCAGCTTGTAGGTGGGGTTGGATTGGCCGCCCTTGAACTGCTCCACCGTCAGCGGGCCTTCGAAGTCGGGCAGGTTCTCGCTCAGCCACTGCGCCAGCCTGGCGGTGTCGAAGGCATGCTGGCCCGCCATCTCGCGGGTGCCGGTGTAGTGGTCCATGGGATCCATCTCCGTTGGTGCTGCTGCTGTTGGGCGATCAGTGATCTGGCGCCGCGCCCTCGGCCGGGCGGGCCGTGTGGGCGGGGTTCAGCCGCCGGCAATGGCCAGGAGCTTGGCTTTGGACAGCACCACCAGCCGCGTGGGCTCGACCCGCACCGCGCCTTCGCGCTCGAAGCCCTTGAGCTCCTGGTTGACGCGTTGCCGCGACGCACCCAGCAACTGCGCCAGGTCTTCTTGCGCCAGTTGCAGCCCGATGCGGATCTCCTCGCCTTGCTCGATGCCGTAGCTCTTGGCCAGCAGCATGATCTGTTTGGCCAGGCGGGCGGCCAGCGGCTTGGTGTTGAGATCCTCGAACTGGTTGAACATCAGTCGCAGGCGACGGCAATTCAACCTCAGCAAGGCCTCGTACAACTCGGTGTGCTGGGCCAGCAGCTCTTTGAAATCGGCCTTGCGCACCGACAGCAAGGTGGTCTCGCCATGCGCGTCCGCATCGTGGGTGCGGGGCAGACCGTCGAACAAGGCGATGTCGCCGAACCAGGTGCCGGGCTCGCAGTATGTGAGGGTGACTTGCTTGCCGGAGAGCGACACCAGCGAGACCCGCACCGCGCCACGTGCCACGCCGCACCAATCCTCGGCCGGGGTGCCGCGCGATGCCAGGGGGGTGCCATCGCCGAGCCTGCGCACATAAGCGCGCGAAAGAATCGCATGGCGCAGCGGCAAGGAGAGCTTCGAGAACCACGCGCCCGACTCGATGTTGTGTCTCTCGTCGATTGTAAGAACGGGGGTATGCATGCCTTGTCTCAGGTGCGACAGAACTGTCGGGCTCGGCGGGCATTTTCCATCACGTCAATCCCTGTCACAGCTTGGACAACCGCTGCAATGCCGAGCGCAGGGTCTCGTCGCGTTTGGCGAAGCAGAAGCGGGCCAGGCCCTGGTTGCGCCGGTCGTCGTAGAAGGCCGACAAGGGGATCGCAGCCACGCCCACCTCGGCCGTGAGCCAGCGGCAGAAGTCCTCTTCCGACAGGCTGCTGATCGCGCTGTAGTCCACGCACTGGAAGTAGCTGCCCTCGCTGGGCAGCAGGCGAAAGCGCGTGGCGGCCAGGCCCTCGCGGAACAGGTCGCGCTTGTGCTGATAGAACGCGGGCAAGCCCAGGTAAGGCGCCGGGTCGGCCATGTAGGCGGCCAGGCCAAGTTGCATGGGTGTGTTCACCGTGAACACGTTGAACTGGTGCACCTTGCGGAACTCGGCCATCAGCGGCGCGGGAGCGGCCACGAAGCCCACCTTCCAGCCGGTGACGTGGTAGGTCTTGCCGAAGCTGGAGACCACAAAGCTGCGCGCTGCGAGCTCGGGCAGGGCCGCAGCGCTGGCGTGCTGCTCGCCGTCGTAGACCATGTGCTCGTAGACCTCGTCCGAGATCAACAGCACATCGGTGGGGCGAAGGATTTCGGCGAGGGTCTGCATGTCCGCCGCGCGCCAGATCGTGGCGCTGGGGTTGTGCGGCGTGTTGACGATGATGGCGCGCGTGCGCGGGCTGATGGCCGCGCGGATGGCATCGAAATCTGGGCGAAAGCTGCCCGCCTTCAGCGCCACGCGCACCACCTTGCCGCCCGCCAGTTCGATGTTGGGCACGTAGCTGTCGTAGCAGGGCTCGAGCACGATCACTTCGTCGCCAGGACCGACGATGGCCAGCACGGCGGTGAGGATGCCCTGCGTGGCCCCGGCGGTGACGGTGATCTCGCTGAGCGGATCGTAGCGGTGGTGATACAGCGCCTGCACCTTGTCGGCGATGGCCTGGCGCAGCGGCAGCACGCCGGCCATCGGCGGGTATTGGTTGTGGCCGTCGCGCATGGCCTGGGTGACGGCGTCGATCAGCTTGGGGTCACCGTCGAAATCAGGGAAGCCCTGCCCAAGGTTCACTGCACCGTGCTCGGTGGCCAGCGCCGACATCACGGTGAAGATGGTGGTGCCCACATTGGGCAGGCGGCTGGGCGGAACAGGCGTGTGCAGATTGGGCTGGCTCATGGTGTCAAAGGTCGTAGGCGTCGGGCTCGCCGGTCATGGCGCGCTCGATCAAGGGGCGGCTGAGGCGGTCGGAAAGTAACTCTGCAAATGTGTATACAAACTGGCGCAGGTAGGCGCCGCGCTTGAACGCCACGCGCGAGGTGTTGTAGCCGAAGAGGTGGCCCACCGGGCGCCAGGCCAGATCGCCGCCGGGCGGGTCGTCCTTCACCGCCATCTCGGCCACGATGCCCACGCCCATGCCCAGGCGCACATAGGTCTTGATCACGTCGGCATCGATGGCCTCGAGCGCGATGTTGGGCGTGAGCCTGGCCTTGGCGAAGGCGGTGTCCACGCGCGAGCGGCCGCTGAAGGTGCGGTGGTAGGTGACCAGGGGCTCGGCGGCAATCTGCTCGAGCGTGGGCCGCTCCACCGAGGCGAGCGGGTGCGCTGGTGGCACCACGATCACGTGCTGCCACTCGTAGCAGGGCAAGGTGACCAGGCCGGGTACGTCGCTGAGCACCTCGGTGGCCAGCCCGATCTCGGCCACGTCGTCGATCAGCATCTTGGCCACGTCGGCCGGGGTGCCCTGGTGCAGCACCACCTGCACCTTGGGGAAGCGCTTGCGCAGCGCCGTCACCGCATGGGGCATGAAGTAGCGTGCCTGCGCGTGCGTGGTGGCAATGGACAGCGTGCCCGAGTCCTGCTTCGAATACTCGTCACCGATGCGGCGCAGGTTGGCCACTTCGCGCATGATCACCTCCACCGCCTTGAGCACCTGTTGGCCGGGCTCGGTGATGCGGCGGATGCGCTTGCCGTGGCGCACGAAGATGTCCACGCCCAGTTCTTCTTCCAGTTCGAGAATGGCCTTGCTGATGCCGGGCTGCGAGGTGTGCAGGGCCTTGGCGGTCTCGGTGAGGTTGAGGTCGCGCCGCACGGCCTCCTGGACGAAGCGGAACTGGTGCAGGTTCATGCCGCGCCTTGGGCTTGCCCGGCGCTCAACGCGATGCGGGCCATGGCCTCCACCAGATCGGGCGATTCACCCACGGTGGATTGCAGTCGCCACTGCACGCCGGGGTGCAGGGCGGTGAGTTGCGCCATCAGCACCGGGATGTCCTTGCGCACATGGCCGCCTGCGCCGAGAAACAGCGGCACCACGTCCACCACGGCGCAGCCTTGCGCAGCCAGCTGCGCACCGGCCTCAACCAGCGTGGGCGGCATGAATTCGAGAAATGCCAATGCCACCGGTTGCCCCGGCCGCTGTTCGCGACAGCGCCTGGCAACGGCCTCGAAAGGCTGCGCCCAGGCGGGGTCGCGCGCGCCATGGGCGAACAGGAGAAGGCCGTGCATCGGGTCGCTCATCGGTACCTCACCAGCCAGCCAAAGGCGGCCATGGACAACAACAAATAAAGCGCGCTGGGCGCTGCCGCCACCATCCAGGGCGTCCACTGCCGCAGCAGGCCGAGGTGGCCAGCCACGTTGTTGAGCAGCACGAAGCTGATGCCCAGCATGATGCCGCCAAACACCTTGAAGCTCACGCCACCGGCGCGCGCATGCATGTAGGCGAAGGGCAGGGCCAGCGCCATCATCACCACGCAGGCCAGCGGATACAGGGCCTTCTTCCAGAACTGGATTTCATGGCGCTGGGCGGCCTGGTCCTGATCGCTCAGGTGCGAGCTGTAGCGCCACAGATCGAGCGTGGTCATGGTCTGCACGGGCAGCAGCGCGGCGGCCACCACGCGGGTGTTCAAGGTGCTGGGCCAGGCCAATTCGGCCACGCGCTCGGACTTCAGGCTGGCGCCTTGCTGTGCGGCGTCGGGGGTGGGCCACTCGGTGCGCTGGGCGGTCTGCAGGTGCCAGACGCCGTCATTGCCGACCCGGGCCTGCGCCGCCCCGATGCGCGTGCGCAGGTGCCCGTCGCGATCGAACTCGAAGATGCGGATGCCTTGCATCTCGCCATTGGATCGGGCGGTGGCCACGTTGACGGAGATGCTGCGCTCCTGCTCGGTGCCGGCCTGTCGGCGGTCCTTGAGCCAGGCGCCGCTCTGCCCGAGCGAGATGCCGCCGCGCACCGTGGCCTTCACCAGCACCGCTTCTCGCTCGGCGGCCGGCGCCACGTAGTCGCCGATCACGAAGGTGAGCAGCGCGAAGGCCAGGCCAGGAATGGCCAACAGCCAAAGTGCGCGTCCAGGGCCCAGGCCACCGGTGCGCAGGATGGTGAACTCCGACGACTGGGCCAGACGCGCCATGGCATAGATGCTGCCGATCAGCACCACGATCGGAAACAGGTCGTAGAAGCGGCCGGGCAGTGCCAACACCGAGCGCGCCACGGCGTGCCACAGCGTGAAGCCCGCGCGGCCCACCTCTTCGAGTTCGGTGACGAAGTCGATGAAGAAGAACAGGGCCAGGAAGGCCACGGCCACGAAGGCCACGGACCACAGGATGTCGCGGTACAACAGTCGGCGTACGGTCTTCATGCGGCCTGGCTCCGAGGCAGCCAGTGCTTCACCGTGCCGTGATCGCGCCACCACAACAAGGCCACTCCCAGGGCCAGCGCGCCACCATGCAGGCCCACCAGGACAGCGACCAGGCCATATCGGCCACTGGCCACCCAGACCTGCGAGAGGTTCACCAGATTGAAGTAGACGATGAAGCCCAGCAGCGCAAACAGCAGGTTCCAATTGCCCGCCTTGCGCGGATTGGTGGCGGCCAGGCCCACGCCCAGCACCATGAGGTTGGCCGCAACCAGCACCATGCCCAGGCGCCAGGCCAGCTCGCCTTGATTGGCGGCGCTGGGGTCGCGCAGCAGATCGGGCGTGTACAGCGCCTTGGGCATTCGCGTCTGCACGCCGCGCGCATCGCGGTCGCTGACCAGCACGCGGTAGTCCTTGAAGCTGGCGAGGCTGCGGCGGCCATTGGCCGAATCCGTCTCGGCGCGCTGGCCGTTCTCGAGAACGAGCGTCTGGTCGCTGCCCTTGAATTCGACCTTGCCGCTGCGCGCCGAGGTGACCGATTCAACGCCCTGGTGTTGCGCCAGGATGAACACATTGTGCGCATCCACGCCCTCGTGGCTGGCGCGGTCGACGAAGAACACGCGACTGCCATCGCGCGAGGTCTGGAACACACCGGGCGACACGCGCGACATGTCCGAGCGCTGCTCGAAGCGCTGGCGCAGCTCGGCAATGCTGCGATTGCTCCAGGGCATCACGATCAGCAGCAGCGCCATGATCACCAACAGCACCGGCCAGGCCATGCGGAACACCGGCCGCACGAAGCGGGCCAGGCCGATGCCGCTCGAGAACCAGATGGCCATTTCGCTGTCGCGGTACATGCGGCCGAGCGTGACCACCACCGCAACGAAGAGCGACAGGGACATCATGTTGGCCACGTGCTGCAGCGCAAAGTAGCCCAGCAGCAGCACCACGTCCTCGGGCGCGATCTGGCCGCTGGCCGCCTGGCCCAGCGTGCGAATCAGCATGATGGTGATGACGATGGTGAGGATGACCACCAGCGTCGCACCGAAGCTTCGAGCCAGCTCTCGGCGAACGGTTGAATCGAATAACATCGTTTGATCTTTTTTGAACGAGTGAATTATGGACTTCCGTATTCAAGTGGCCGCCGATGGCGCCACAGCCAAACTCGCCGCCGATGCCTTGCTGGTCTTGCTGGTCGGTGATGCCGTGCCGGCCGGACTGGACGAGCCGCTGGCGGCCGCCGTGAAGGATGCCGTGGGCGACGGCGATCTGGTGCTGAAGGCCGGCAAGTCCCTGTACCTGCATCGGGTGCCCGGTGTGAAGGCCGCGCGGGTGGCCCTGGTGGCCGTGGGGCAGGGCGACGCCAAGGCCGTTAGAACTGGCGTGGCGGCCGGCATGGGCTTGCTCAAGGCGCCGGGCGTCAAGCACCTGGCCGTGCAGTTGGTCGGTCAGGATGCCGTGGGCGCTGCGCATGCCGAGGCGGTGGTGGCGGCCGTGGCTGAGGCCAGCTATTTGTACCGTGCCACCAAGCCCAGTGCGCCGGCCGCGCCGGCCCTGCAAAAGCTCAGTCTGCTGGCCCGCAGCAAGGACGAGGCCGATGTGCTCACGCAAGGCCTGGCGCGAGGCGCAGCCATCGCCGAAGGCGTGGGCCTGGCCCGCGAGCTGGCCAACCGGCCCGGCAACCACTGCACGCCCACCGTGCTGGCCACCGAGGCCAAGCGCCTGGGTCGCGAGCAGGGCCTGAAGGTGGAGGTGCTGGATCGCAAGGCGATCGAAAAGCTCGGCATGGGC
>Ga0268298_10006075_pt1 | contig 11050 bp, 8 predicted proteins | sample WWTPWeurt_MetaG_FD_194462 | JGI IMG/M metagenome (GOLD analysis project Ga0268298, IMG submission 194462) | Activated sludge microbial communities from WWTP in Nijmegen, Gelderland, Netherland - WWTP Weurt | ecosystem: Engineered > WWTP > Aerobic digester > Activated sludge | place: Netherlands... | reverse complement strand
GCAACATAGTCCTTTACCTTGGATGAGGTCGTCAGGAGCCACAGCGCTCGGGCGAATGAGGCATTTGCCAGCCGCACCGCGGTGTTGGCATACGTACCGGATTGGATAAGGTCTTGGCCAGTTGTACATCCGCCGTACACCGACGTCGCATAGGACATCGCGCAAACGTCCCATGCCAGCTCCTGATAGATGTGCGGCACCATAGCCGAGCAAGTATAGGCTTGGTCGCCATCGACGTTCTCGTTGGGCTGAAAACATGCAACATTGTCCACAAGGTCGGTCCAGCCGGGGATATACTCTCCATTAACAAAACTATCCATTTCGGCATACTGAAAGGAGAAATAGGTCGCACTTTGAAGTTCGCCGCGAAACTCCTGGGCATACTTCACCCAACGGCGTCCCATCGTCGACGCAAAACCCTCCTTTAGCGCTCGCGTCCCGAGATCTCCGTAGCGATGGTGGATGTAGTGGCCGAACTCATGCGCCATATCGTCGATGTTCAGCACGCTCGTAAGCCCGTTCCGTTCCTCAGCTGCGAGCGTTAGCATGTGGGTGCCTGGGTTGTAGTTTGCACCAGGTCCGGGGCACTTTGTCACAAGCAGCGAAAGCGGAAGGGCCGTCTGGGTGCCTCCGAAGCCGGCCGACCAATGCAACCTATAGTCGTTGAGGATCCCCAGCCAGTAGAAGCCTTGCGCGACGTAACGGAGATAGCTCGTGTCGTCGACGGTGGACCAAGGATCAGCGGAAATAGGCGCGGAAATTGTGGCGTAGTATCGGGGCGAGCAGATGTCCTTTCCGGGGTCATCTGGGTCGACGATCGTCTGGATCGTGGGCTCGTAGTACGCGGAGCCGATATTCCCATCGCCTGAGCGATCGGCGTCGTGGAGATACGTTCCTCCCGACGGCGAGACATCCATGGTTGTCGACTTAGACGTCCGTGGGAGACTCGAGGAGATGAAGACATTGGAAAGAAAGTCCCAGGTCTTGATAAGTTTCGTTGTGTTCGAATAGAGGATGCGACTCTGACGTGTGAGTTCCGCGCCCCCCGACGCATCGAGAACGACAGTATCAGAGGAAGTTTCAACCAGCCTCACATAGGATTGCCGCTCCGAATCAAAATGAGTCGCACCGGCCGGAGGAGGAATAGTTGGGAGCGAGCGCGTCGGAACAAGTCTGCCTACCACAGCCTTGAGTCTACCAGACACGAAATCGAACTTAATGTGGCCCGGATACACCCAAGTCCCGAAGGAGAATTGGCGAGCTTCGAGCACTTCTTCTCCGGGCTCACCGCCTGCCACCGGTGTTGATAGCTCAACGCGAACCAGGTCAGCATCATCGAGGCCAAACCCCGAACCACCAACCCGCAGAAAGCAACGAGCGCGGCTTGCCAAATCGGACTCGGGAAGTCCAGAGCAAGCCTGGGGCAGCAGGTCTGTCCCAACTATCAGGCTTACGTATCCGCCCTCGGCTCTGTACACAAACGGCTCAAGACTTCCAGCGTCGAGGAGCAGCGCCACAAACGAGTCACCAACATCCGATCCAAGCTGAAGCGGGGGATCAGAGACTGATGAAGTAAGGGCCTGAACCTGCGTTGCCTGCTGCCTGGAATCCTGACCATCTTCTAGTGGGGTACACGCTGCTAGGGAGATTGTTGCGCACACAATGGCAGTGAGAATACGATTCGGCGCACTATGCAGAAAACTATCTTCGTTGTTATCGCGATCCTTAGTGTCGGATGCGGTGATCCGAATCGAGCTATTGCGGACGGAGGGCTCTGCAATCGTGACGGCGGCTCGATTGGCAACGCGTGCGGCCCCGACCTGTCGGAAGGCGGTTGCAGCGCGGTGGGCGGGAAGTTCACCCATCCGAGTGAGTTTCGGACGGTGTGCCTGTGCCCCACCCAAGACGCCAACTGCCCGTGCACATCCAGCACCGAATGCGAGGGTTACTGCGAACTGCGAGGAGCAACGACCGTCAGCCAATGCACCTACGCCACAGGCGTTTGCACGCCATTCAAGCGCTTCCTCTCGTGCGCATGCGTAGTTGGCGAGTCGGCCGTGCTCCATATCCCCCCCCACGAGGCACAAATGATCTGCGTCGAATAAGCGCATCCTAGTCGCCACTGCTCGTCGACTCTGGGCGGAGACCCCGCTTTTGAGATCGCTTGGTTTCTTCCTCGGCGACGCGCTCCTCATCGAGGAGCTCGACATCGAGGCCGAGCGCTTGGAGCTCTTTGAGGAGCACGTTGAACGACTCTGGCAATCCAGCCTCCAGGACGTTTTCGCCCTTCACGATCGCTTCGTACATCCGGGTGCGTCCGAGCACGTCGTCCGACTTCACCGTGAGGAACTCCTGGAGGGAGTACGCGGCGCCGTAGGCTTCCATGGCCCAAACTTCCATCTCTCCGAGCCGCTGACCGCCGAACTGCGCCTTGCCGCCCAGCGGCTGCTGGGTGACGAGCGAGTACGGTCCGATCGAACGCGCGTGGATCTTGTCGTCGACCAAGTGGTGGAGCTTCATCACGTACATCACGCCGACCGTGACGTCTTGATCGAAGACCTCGCCGGTACGACCGTCGAACAAGATCGACTGCGTCGTACGGTTGGCCACGCCGAGCGTATCGCGGATGTCTGACTCCCGCGCGCCGTCGAACACCGGCGTAGAAGTGCACACGCCCTTGCGCGCCTTCTTGGCCATCTCGAAGACCTCCTCGTCGGGCAGGCTGTCGATGAGCGCCGCGAACTTGGGCCCGTGATAGGCCTTCTTCAGCAGCGACCTGGCCTCTTTGACGTGGTTCTTCTGATGGTGCGCCCACTGCTCATAGAGCTCACCCAGCTTCTGGCCGATGCCGAGACAGGCCCAGCCGAGGTGGGTCTCGAGGATCTGTCCCACGTTCATACGTGAAGGCACGCCGAGCGGGTTCAAGACGACGTCCACCGGCGTCCCGTCCTCGAGGTACGGCATGTCCTCGTCGGGCAGGATGCGAGAGATAACGCCCTTGTTTCCGTGGCGACCGGCCATCTTGTCGCCGACCTGAAGCTTGCGCTTGATCGCGACGTAGACCTTCACCATCTTGATGACGCCGGGGGGAAGCTCGTCGCCCTTCTTCAGGCGGGCGATCTTCTCTCCGAACACCATCGTGACCAGCTCGACCTGATCGCGGACGGACTCGGTGACCTTCTTGACCTTCGCCTCGAGGTCCGCGTCGCCCATCTTGAGCTCGACGTAGTACTTCTCGGCGATGGACTTCAGGGTCTCGCCGTCGATGGCCTGACCCTTCTTGACGATCTCCTTGCCCTCGTCGTCGACCAGCTTGGCCGAGGTGACCTTGCCGGCCAGGACGCGCTCGATCTTGCGGCGGCCCGAATCTTTGATGATCCGGATCTCGTCGTTCTGATCCTTGAGCAGCCGCGCCTCTTCCTCGTCCTCGATCTGCTGGCTGCGCTCGTCCTTGTCGACGCCCTTGCGGGAGAAGACCTTGGCGTTGATGACCGTGCCGATCACGCCGGTCGGAACCCGGAGCGAGGTGTCACGGACATCGCCGGCCTTCTCGCCGAAGATCGCTCGCAGGAGCTTCTCTTCGGGGGAGAGCTGGGTGTCACCCTTGGGGGTGATCTTGCCGACCAGCACGTCGCCGGCGTGTACCTCCGCGCCGATGCGGATGATGCCGGACTCGTCGAGATCCTTCAGCGCTTCATCGCCCACGTTGGGGATGTCGCGGGTGATCTCTTCGCGGCCGAGCTTGGTGTCACGGGCGATGCACTCGAACTCTTCGATGTGGATCGACGTGTAGACGTCTTCCTTCACCACGCGCTCGGACATCAGGATCGAGTCTTCGAAGTTGTAGCCGTGCCAAGGCATGAACGCCACGACGACGTTCCGGCCCAGCGCCAGCTCACCCATTTCCGTCGACGGACCGTCGGCGATGACGTCACCCTTCTTCACCCGGTCGCCGACCTTCACGATCGGCTTCTGGTTGATGCAGGTGTTCTGGTTCGAGCGCTGATACTTGAGCAGCGAGTAGATATCGACTTCCGCCGCGACGTCGGTCGAATCCTCGGGGGTATCGGCCTTCACCACGATGCGCTGCGCGTCGACGAACTCCACCGATCCTTCGCGCTTGGCGACGATCGTGACGCCCGAGTCTCGAGCGACGATCTTCTCCATGCCCGTGCCGACCAGCGGGGCCTCGGTACGAACCAGCGGCACCGCCTGCCGCTGCATGTTCGATCCCATGAGCGCGCGGTTGGCGTCGTCGTTCTCGAGGAAGGGGATCAGCGCCGCGGCCACCGACACCAGCTGGTTCGGGGACACGTCGGCGAGGGTGATCTCCTCCGGCCGAGCCATGACGAACTCACCGCCCTTACGAGCGGGGACGTGGTCGTCGAGCATCTTGCCCTTGGCGTCGATGCGGACGTCGGCCTGCGCGATGACGTGATTCTCTTCCTGGAGGGCCGAGAAGAACTTCACGTCGGGCTGCACGACGCCTTCCACGATCTCGCGGTACGGCGTCTCGACGAACCCGTAGGGGTTCACGCGAGCGAACGTCGACAGCGAGCTGATCAGACCGATGTTCGGACCTTCAGGCGTCTCGATCGGGCAGATGCGGCCGTAGTGCGTGGGATGCACGTCGCGGACTTCGAAGCCCGCGCGCTCCCGCGTAAGACCACCCGGTCCGAGCGCCGAGAGACGACGCTTGTGCGTGACCTCGGAGAGCGGATTGGTCTGGTCCATGAACTGCGACAGCTGCGAGGAGCCGAAGAACTCCTTCACCACCGCGGAGACGGGCTTCGCGTTGATGAGGTCGTGCGGCATGAGCGTCTCCGTCTCCTGGACGGTCATACGCTCCTTGATCGCGCGCTCCATGCGGACGAGGCCGATGCGGTACTGGTTCTCGAGGAGCTCGCCCACCGCGCGGACGCGGCGGTTGCCGAGGTGATCGATGTCGTCGATCGTGCCGCGGCCGTTCTTGAGCTCGATGAGGTAGTTCACCACTTCGAGGATGTCGCGCTTGGTCAGGACCTGGTTCTCGATGGGCTCGTCCAGGCTGAACTTGTAGTTCAGCTTGAGGCGGCCGACGCGGGAGAGGTCGTAGCGCTCCGGGTTGAAGAAGAGGTTGTTGAAGAGCGTACGCGCGGTGTCCTCGGTCGGGGGCTCGCCCGGCCGGAGACGGCGGTAGATCTCCATGATCGCCTCTTCAGGCGTGTCCGTCGCACCTTCCTCGGCGCCCGTGCGACCGCGGCGGCGGTCGGCGAGCTCGAGGTTCAGCGTGGCCCGCAGGTACGGTCCGACGTTGAGGTTGTCGATGAACAGGATCTTGAACGACTCGACGCCGGCGCCCTTCACCTTCTCGAGGAGCTCGGGATCGACGTCCGCGTTGGACTCGGCCAACACTTCGCCGGTGTTCTCGTCGATGATGTCTTCGGCGACGACCGATCCGAGGAGTTCTTCCTCGTCGACCGGGATCGTCTTCAGCTTCAGCTTCTGGATCTTCTTGATCACCAGCTGCGTGAACTTCTGGTTCTTCTTGACGATGACTTCGCCGGTCTTGGGATCCTTCACGTCGCGCGGGGCGCGCTGGTTCGTGAGCAGATCGGTGTCGACCTCTTTGGAGAACTGTCCGCCCTTTTCGACGTAGACGGTTTCCTTGTCGTAGAAGTAGTCGAGCAGCTCCTGCGTCGAGTAGCCGAGCGCGCGGAGCAGCACCGTGGCCGGCAGCTTCCGGCGGCGATCGATGCGGACGTAGAGCAGGTCCTTGGGATCAAACTCGAAGTCGAGCCAGGAGCCGCGGTACGGGATGATGCGAGCGCTATAGAGGAACTTGCCGCTCGAGTGGGTCTTGCCGCGATCGTGGTCGAAGAACGCACCGGGGGAGCGGTGCAGCTGGCTCACGATCACGCGCTCGGTCCCGTTGATGATGAACGTTCCGTTCTCCGTCATCAGCGGGATCTCGCCGAAGTAGACCTCTTGCTCTTTGAGCGCCTTGACCGACTGCACGCCGGTCGTCTCGTCCTTCTCCCAGGACACGAGACGCACCACGACCTTGATCGGGGCGGCGTAGGTCATGCCACGCTGGTGGCACTCATCGACGTCGTACTTCGGCTTCTCGAGGTGATAGCTCACGAAGTCGAGGGCAGCCGTGCCCTGGAAGTCTTTGATCGGGAAGACCGACTTGAAGACTCCCTGGAGGCCAAAATCCTCTCGTTTTTCCGGATCGACGTGAGCTTGGAGAAACTTCTCGTAGCTCTGCTTCTGAATGTCGATCAGGTTGGGGATATCGACGAGTTGATCGATCTTTCCAAAGTTCTTGCGGACACGAAAATTCGTCTGGACGACCGACGGCATGGACTACGCCTTCTCCTTCGCGCGGTTGACCTGCCCACAATGTGGGCAGGCTACAAAGCCGTAATGCCAGCGTTGAACGAAGCACCCCACCGCAATTTCAAACGGGGGTGGTGCTTCGATCTGCTGGCATTTGCGGAAAGTTGTCCGGACAAACTCCGGCCGCGCCCTGGTTGTCAAAGCAATTCTTTATCCAGGGTGGTAACCCTACGCAAACCTTAGCCTCCTGAGCCAACCGAAACCGGCGGCTCAGGGGGCCAATTCCTGGGGTGAGGCCCGCTCGATCGGTCGACCGGGCCTACCCCAGAGCGAGGACTACTTCAGCTCGACCTTGGCTCCCGCCTTCTCGAGCTGCTCCTTCATCTTGTTGGCCTCGTCCTTGGCGACGTCTTCCTTCACGTTCTTCGGAGCGCCGTCGACCAGGTCCTTGGCCTCCTTGAGGCCGAGGCCGGTGATCGCCCGGACTTCCTTGATGACCGCGATCTTGTTCGCGCCAGCGTCCGTGAGGACGACGGTGAACTCGGTCTTCTCGGCCGCCGGGGCCGCCGCAGCCGCCGCCGGAGCCATCATCATCATCCCGCCGCCGCCCGAAGCGGCCTTGACGCCCCACTTCTCCTCGAGCTGCTTCACGAGGTCCGCGGCCTCGACCACGGTGAGGGCGCTGAGGGATTCGATGATCTGATTGAGGTCTGCCATGACTGTAATTCCTTCCTTCTCTCTAAAAAAACGCTGAAATAGTGGAGCGATCCGCGACTACGCGGCGCCCTTGTCTTTGTCGGCCTTCGCTGAAATGACGCCGGCGAGCTGCTGCCCGGGGGCATTGAGCTGAGCCAAGAGCTTCGAAGCCGGAGCGTTGATCACGCCGAGCAACTGAGCCCTCGCCTCATCGAGCGTCGGGAGCGCCGCCATCGTCTCCACCGCTGCCGGTGTAGAGAGGATGTCGTCTTGAACGAAGCCGCCGCGGAACTTGAGCTGCTCGAACTTCCCAGCGAGCTCCTTGGCCGCCTTGCCGAGCTTCCCGAACTCCTCGTCGTACTTGAACATCACCGCCGTGGTGCGCGTGAACGCTTTGCTGAGCGCCTCGCGCGGCGAGCCCTTGAGGACCCGCTTGGCCAGCGTGTTCTTGACGACGCGGTATTCGACACCCGCCGCACGGAACGTGCGACGAATCTCGCTGACCGCGGCCACATTGAGCCCCGAGTAGTCGGCGATCAGAGCCGCTTTGGCTTTGTTCATCCGGCCTTCGAGCTGAGCGAGCAGCTCCGCCTTATTTTCTCGAGTACGTGCCATCTGCCGTCACCTCCTTCCTTCCGTCGTGCACGGCAGAGGGCGATCCCCCTGCCGGTTGGCGACCGTCCGGTCGTTGGCGCCAGGCAGCGACGGAAGTCGCGAACCCGAGAGGAAGTGAATCCTCATGGCCGTCTCGGCGGGCCCCACCGGGAATTAAGGCAACCTCTCGTTGCCGCCCACTGTCTTGGACTGGTCGAAGAGACCTATTTTTCTCGACTACTTCGCGAAGGACCCATCCGAGGGATCGATCTTGATCCCGGGGCCCATCGTCGAGCTGATCACGATCGACTGCATGTAGTTGCCCTTGGCAGTCGAAGGCTTGGCGCGGTTGAGCGCGTCGATCAGCGTGATCAGGTTGCCCGCCAGCTTGTCGGCGGCGAAGGACGCCTTGCCGATCGGAGCCTGGACGATGCCTTCCTTCTGGGTGCGGTACTCGACCTTGCCGCCCTTGGCCTCGCCGACGGCCTTGGCGACGTCGGGGGTCACGGTGCCGGTCTTCGGGTTGGGCATCAGGCCGCGGGGGCCGAGCACGCGGCCGAGGCGACCGACGGCGGCCATCATGTCCGGAGCGGCGATGACGACGTCGAAGTCCATGAAGCCGCCGTTGACCTTCTCGATGAGGTCCTCGGCGCCCACGATGTCAGCGCCGGCGTCCCGGGCCTGCTGCTGCTTGTCACCGCGGCAGAACACCGCCACGCGGTTGGTCTTGCCGGTGCCGTGCGGGAGCACGACGGCGCCGCGGATCATCTGATCCGCGTGGCGGGGATCGACGCCCAGCCGAACGGCGACGTCGACGGTCTCATCGAACTTCGCCTTGGGCATCTTGTTGAGCAGCGCGGCCGCGTCCGCCGGTGAGTAGAGCTTCGACCGATCGTAGAGCGCTGAGGCCGCCTTGAACTTCTTCCCGTGCTTCGCCATCTGAATCTCCTGTGGTCCTAGCGGCAGCGGCCAAAGCCGCGGTGCCTCCCACCCGCTGGGGGCGCCCCGAGGAGCGCCCGCGTTTCAAACAAAGGAACTAGCCGACGACGTCGACGCCCATCGAGCGAGCGGTGCCCGCGATGATCTTGGCGCCAGCATCCGCGTCGTAGCAGTTGAGGTCGGGGAGCTTGGACTCCGCGATCTTCTTGCACTGCTCCATCGTGATCTTGCCGACCTTGATCTTGCCCGGCTCTTTGCTGCCCGAAGCGGGCTTCTTGCCGAGGGGCAGACCGATCGCCTTCTTGATCAGCACCGACGCCGGCGGCGTCTTGGTGATGAAGGTGAAGCTGCGATCCGAGTACACGGTGATGATCACCGGGATCGTGAGGCCTTCGGCCGCCTGAGCCTGCGTGCGAGCGTTGAACTCCTTGCAGAAGCCCATGATGTTCACGCCGTGCTGGCCGAGCGAGGGGCCGACGGGGGGAGCCGGGTTGGCCTTGCCCGCAGGGACCTGAAGCTTGATATACGCGGTAATCTTCTTCGCCATGACTTAATGCCTTCTACGAACTCAAATTCCGGAATCACTTCTCCGGGAGGTCGTCGTCTTCCTCGTCTTCGTCTTCGTCAACGACCTCGAGCTGATCGAGGATCTTCTGAATCTTCTTGAGCTGCTTCTTCTTCGCGACGACGTCGTCCAGCTCGTCGAGCTTCTTCTTCACCCGACCGAGATCCTTGGACAGTGTCTCCACCGCCTCGGAGAGGGAGTCCTCAAGCTCAGCGACGCGCTCCGTCAAGCGAATTACGACATCGCCAAAGGCCTCGAGGGCCGCCGGAAGCGACAGCTCCTGGCCCGAACCCTCGTCCTGGGGGAGACCCCCGTGGACGGGGCCGGCTGGGAGCTCCGTGCTCATCCCGCGGTCTTCTCCACCTGCATGTAGTCGAGCTCGACCGGAGTCGCGCGGCCGAAGATGGAGACTAGGACGCGCAGCTTCTGCTTGTCGGCCTTCACCTCTTCGATGACGGCGTTGAAGCTGGAGAACGGACCGTCGATGACGCGGACCTTCTCCCCGGCCTCATACTCGATCGTGGTGCGCGTGGTGAGGGCGCCCGTCTCGAGCTGCTGGGTCAGGCGCACGACCTCGTGCTCCTTGATGGGCGTAGGGTGCTGCTGGTTGCCGACGAAGCCGGTCACCTTGGGCGTGTTCTTGACCAAGTGCCAGGTGCGATCGTTGAGCTCCATCTGCACGAGCATGTAGCCGGGGAAGAACTTCCGCTTGGACTTGCGCTTGGAGCCGCCGACCATCTCCACGACGTCCTCGGTCGGGACCAGGGTCTGGCCGAAGTGCGCCTCGAGGCCCTCGAGCTTGGCCCGCTCTTCCAGGCTCTTCTTGGCCTTCTGCTCGAAGCCCGAATACGTGTGCACCACGTACCACTTGAGCTTCTTGTTGACCGCCTCGGTCACCGCCGCCTCGGGGGCTGGCTTTTGGTCGTCTGCTTCCATCGCGGTCCTCGTCCCTCGTCCCTAGTAGATGATGCTGGTGAGGTGTCCCCAGAGCTGATCGTAGATCAGCATGATCAACGACATCAGCAGCGTCGTGATGATGACGACGCCGGTCGCCGTCTGGGTTTCCTTCTTCGATGGCCAGGTCACCTTGTTCAGCTCGGCGACGACCTCGTTGGTGAAGCTCTGAGCTTGGGCGTTCTTCCAAAGGACGATCGTGGCAGCCACGCCAGCGAGCATTCCGACGGCTTGCATTGCCGTAAAATTGTTGCCGAGCAGCGCGGGGTCAGGGATCCCACCGGCGCTGGCGAGAGCGGTGAAGAGACGCCCCAGCGTCGCGGCGCCCAACGCCCCGAACGCGAGGTACGCAAAGATCACGAAACGCTGATTCGACTGCACGTCTCTTACTCTCTCTCTTCCCGGTCCCGGACAGGGCAGGAGGGACTCGAACCCCCAACATGCGGTTTTGGAAACCGCCGCTCTACCATTGGAGCTACTGCCCTATGCCCAATATCCTCTGAAGCCTACAACCAGAATCGAACTGGTGACCTCTTCCTTACCAAGGAAGTGCTCTGCCGACTGAGCTATGTAGGCGGCCTGATCGAGAGAGCGGGAGACGAGATTCGAACTCGCGACATTCAGCTTGGAAGGCTGACGCTCTACCAACTGAGCTACTCCCGCTTACGATCCAATCACCTCATCTGACAACTTACTTGGAGGGAGAAGGATTCGAACCTTCGAAGCGCAATGCGCGGCAGGTTTACAGCCTGCTTCCTTTGGCCGCTCGGACATCCCTCCCGATTCTCAAAGCAAAAACAAACCTCTTCGTCTTCTGTACCGGCGTTTCTCGGGTAGAGCTGGCGATCGGACTTGAACCAACAACCGGCTGCTTACAAAGCAGCTGCTCTACCGATTGAGCTACGCCAGCACCCCTGTCCGAAGGGGACTCGGTGGATAGAAGACGTGGGTAGGGATGTCAAGCGCTTGTTCAAGCGCTTG
>Ga0268298_10006074_pt1 | contig 11051 bp, 11 predicted proteins | sample WWTPWeurt_MetaG_FD_194462 | JGI IMG/M metagenome (GOLD analysis project Ga0268298, IMG submission 194462) | Activated sludge microbial communities from WWTP in Nijmegen, Gelderland, Netherland - WWTP Weurt | ecosystem: Engineered > WWTP > Aerobic digester > Activated sludge | place... | reverse complement strand
CGAGCACGCAGGCACCACCAAGACGACACCCGTAACCAGGGCGAGAACGATTCGCCCAACCCCGAAGCGAGACACCACGAACATGCCCGTCAGGGTAGCGCGAGTCGAGGCTACCCGGCCATGAGCTCGGTCAGCGTCGCACCCTCGAACGTGAGCACCACGGGTTCGCTCCCGCGAAAATCGCTGTAGCGAAGCCAGCTCGGCCGCACGCGGAAGTAGGCGATCTCCGGCCACGCGCGCCGCTCGACGCCGTCCGGGAACCGCTCGAGGTACTTTTCGACGAGCTGCTCGAGCTCGACCCCGGTGGGTTCGTCGGCGATCCCTTCGAGCTGCACGGTCCGTCCGTCGTCCCAGCCGATGACCAGAGCGATGCGCGGGTCCCGGCGCAGGTTCTCGGCCTTGCGCGTCGAGCCGAGGGTGTCGAACACGAGCTCGAACCCATCGGTGACGGCGATGCCGATCACCGCGGCCTGAGGCGCGCCCGTCGCACCGACGCTGGCTTCGACGGCCCACTTTTGCGCGCGCAGAAACTCGAGGAGCTCGGATGCGTTCATGGCATCACCCCGGCGGTCAACGGCCGCGATCCCGCAGCTTTCGCTTGCGGCTCGTGGGGACCCAGCGCAGCGCGGCCGGAGCCGCCTGGCTCTGCCTTCGAGCGGCGTGGAGCTCGGGGGCCAACGCTTGGATGCGTTGGTATCTCTCGCGCTGCATGAGCAGCGTCGGGTGGCGGCGGACGTAGCGGTTCCAGAGCGCGCGCAACGCAGGTTCCTGGTTCGGATCGTCGCTCTCGAAACGGACGCCCCCGTGGAAATCCACTTCCACACGGCCGAACGACTCGCCTTCCAGTCGGCCATCGTCCACCCCTTCTTCGAACGCGACCGAAAACCGCTTGCAGTCGCAATTCGGGGCGGCGCAGTACATGTCGAGCGCAACGATCAGTTGGGCGCCGACCCGAAAGGCCTCCGGTCGGTCGACCTCGAACACCTGGTCCCAGTAGAGAAGCTCGCCGGGCGCCCAATCCGTCGGCAGGGGCATGCGTAGCCCTTCACGGCGCTCGAAACCCTTGGCGCGTCGCCAGATCTGCTCGAGCTCGTCCAACGTGGCCCCGTCGAGCGCGTCCAAGATCGCCGCGACCCGGCGGTCCGATGCGCCATCGAGCACCGATCGGGCAGCGTCGCGGAGCTCAGCCGTGAAGACGTCCAACGTGAGCTCCAGCGGCGCATCTAGCTCGGCAGGACCGCTGCCCCACGGCAAGTGGCTCAAGACCAAACTTCCGCGCTTCCGCCCGAACGACTGCACGGTCTGGTCGAGCGAATAGACGCTCAGCATGAGCTCGCTGCAGTCGCAGCCGCGATCACCGCACACGCGGAGCAGGCACCCGAGCTGGAGCGTCTTGCTGACCGGGACCAGCCAGACGCCGTCTTTGCTGATGGGGGTTCGAACGCTTGGGAGCTTCGTCAACGCCATGTGCGTCGCTCCGAATACGGGGGCTTGCCAGGGCCCGCAAGGGGAACCCGTCTTGTGGCCCGGTCCGCACGAATCGCCTAGCGGATGGCACGTTCCGCGTGGAGCGAAGCCGCGCTCCGCCGTATTCCGAAGGGCATGACAATCCTCGCTAGACTTGGTTTTGCCGTCGGTTCGTGCGTTCTGGTCGCCGCGTGCGGCAGCAGCCCGAGCTCGGGGGGCAGCGGCGGAGGCGCCGCGACCGGCGGCGGCGCCGGCCAGGCGGGTGCGGGCGGATCTTCGGGCGCTCCAGGCGGCGCAGGCGGTGCGGGCGGCGCGGGCGGCGAGGCCGCAGGTTTCGGAACCCAGGCCGCCATCGATGCGGTGATCTCGACGCCGGCCTCGAGCAAGAGCGAAGACGAGCCCTCCATCGTGGTCACCTCCAAGGGCCGGGTCGTCGTGGCCTGGGACGATCGCAACGTCACCTCGTTCCAGGTGGCGTACCGCGTGAGCGACGACGGCGGTAAGAGCTGGGGCGACATCGTTCCGGTGCCGCTCGGCCCCGAGCAGAACGTCGCTGCGAACACCGGCCTCGCGACCACGCCCGACGGCACCGTGTATCTCGTGTGGGGCGCCGAGAAGGTGGGCGCCGGCGGCGTGCGTTCGAAGCAGGGTGTCTACCTGGCGACGCTCCCGCCCGACGCTGCCAAGTTCGGCGCGTCCGTCGAGCTCACCGACCCGACTCACGAGGTCGGCGTCTACGATCAACCCACGGTGGCGGTCACGAGCCAGGGGCTCTTCGTGGGCTACTCGGAGTTTGCCACCTCGCTCATGAGCGCCGACCTGGTCACGCGCTTCAGCGACGACGGCGGCAAGACTTGGTCGAGCGCGAAGCTCCCGCCCGCGGGCGGCTTTCAGCCGTTCATGAACGGAGTCCAGCTCTGCCGCCCCGAAACCGGCGATCGGGCCTACCTCTACGTGGTGGACGGTGAGCTCGGGCTGGCGCTCTGGCGGAGCGACGACGGCGGCAAGAGCTGGGCGAACAAGACGCAGATCATCGATCCCGGCGAGATCAACGAGCTCGCCTACATGCGCGAGGGCGGCTGTGTCGCCGAGGGCGACGACGTCTGGGTCCTCTACGGCACGAGCGACGCCCCCACGTCGGCGACCCACGAGAAGGTGGCGCCCCTGTCGAAGCTCCGGCTCGCGCACTCGGCCGACGGCGGCAAGACCTTCGAAGGGCGTTCCGACGTCCACGACTCGACCGCGGGCGCGAACTTCCTGTTCTCGCGCCTCGCGCGGGATCCGAGCGGCACCCTCTACATCAGCTACTACGCCGGGGCCGGAGACGGCGACGAGAACGCGAGCTACCGGCTCGCGCGCAGCACAGACGGTGGCAAGTCCTTCGCGCCGAGCGTCGCCACGAAACAGCCCGTCACGTTCGAGCTCAGCCGGACCACCGGGAAGTTCCTCGGTGACTACATGGGCCTCACTTGGCAAGCGGGCAGGCTCTACTCCGTGTTCGTGGACAACAGCTCGGTGTCGCACATCGTGTTCCAGGCGTTCGAAGCGCCGTGAACCCGCGCTGCGCGGGCCGGCGCGCGCTCTTGGTGCTACGTCTCCCACGTCAGCATGCGCGCGCGTCGGTACGCTTCAGCTCCGGCTCCGGCTCACGACGTACGCTCCACCGCCCGCCAAGAACACGAGCCCGAGCGGCAGGAGAAGGCCCCAGCGAACCGGCGCCGGGTCGGGCCCGCTCCCTGGGCCGAGTCGCGCGAGATCCACTCCGGCAGAGGTGATCGCCGTCGTCCGCGTGCAGAGGTTCGTGTAGGCCGTGCCCCCTTCCACGCCGGCATACACGAGGAGCTCGTCGCCGGTGCGGGCGCCGATGCCGCAATCGCCGCCTCCGAAGCCGGTCAAGACCCGGCGTCTCGCGACGCGCGGGCCCTTCCAGATCTCGGTCACTTCGAAGTCCAGGTACACGCCGCTGTCCGGCGCGACCGAGCGCGGTGCTACGCGCCACCACGCTCGCGGCACGATTGAAGCCCACGTGGCTCGGCGGTCCACGACGCGGCCGCGAAATACCTGACCGGCCTCTGCGAGGGACTCCTCCGGGCTCCCAGGCGGCGCGCACGAGCACGCGGACGCCTCGGAAGGCCGGAGCCAAGCGAGTGCCAAGACCGCCCACGCGAACCCACTTCGCATGGGGCTTCGACCCGCGAGGGCATCGGAGCTTGGACGCGAGCGCGCGGTCGGCAGGTCCGTTCAGAGCGGACCTTCGAGGGGACAGCCACGGGGGCGGAGCACCGGCGGCGCCCCGTATTCCTCGCGGCTCGCCTGGTTCACGAGTGCCCGGAGCAGCAGCTCGACTCGCTCGGCCTCGAGTCGTTCGCGAAAGAGGGGCACCAGCGCGCCGATGGTCGCGTCGATGTCGCTCCGGGTCGCGAGCACGCTGCCGCTGAACTCGAGGAGCTCGACCCGCCCCGGCACCGTCGGCGAAGCCCCGAGGAGCTTGGTCGCGCGCGCCAGCGCGTCGTCTTGGGCCCCTCGACCGAACGCGCTCGACACGAAGCGTCCGGCGCGAGCGTGACGGAGCCCGGTGGGTGTGTCGGCGACGAAGGGCCAAGTGCCGATGCTCGCGATCACCGGCGCCGCCGCGTCGAGGCACGCGTCGTGGGCTCCCGGGCGGCGCACGTTCGCGGCCCAGCGCACGAACTGATCGGTCGCGGCCGACACGCGTGGATCGAGCACCCACGGCGCCTTCACCAGCATGGCCTGGACCACGCCGAGCCGTGCCCAACACTCGTCGGCGCCGCCGCCGGACGCGCGGACCGCCTGGGCGAAGTTGCGCAGCGCACCGTCGCCGTCCAGGCGTTCGAGCGCGGCCCGGGCGAGCGCCAGAGGATTCGTCTCACGGACCTCCGGCAGCGGATCGGGGTTCAGCTCGAAGGTGTAGCTGAGCTCGTGCTCTCCGACGGGGCTCGGCTGCATCGAGAGCTCAGCGAACGCCGCCGCCATGCAGTCGGCGAGCGCCGGGTCGCCGACGCCGTCGACCCGCGCGCGCTCCATGAGCCCGCTGTCGCCGAGCGTCGCGCGCACCACGAGCTTCCCGCGGAGGCCCGGCGTGCGAGACAGCGCCTGGGAATAGCAGCGCCGATACGCGCCCGTGTTCGAGTCGATGGTGCGCAGCACGTCCGCGGGTCGCACCACCACGCCCACGGCGGCGCACGAGTAGCGCACGATGGGCCGGCGCTTGCCCGGGTTCTGTCGTTGCCACTCGAAGTCTTCCTGCTCCTGGCTGTGGTCGTCGAAGGTCGCCAACGGTGGCGCCCCCGCGGCCACGAGATCGAGAACGTCGACGGGCAAGGGCGTCGGCTGTTGCATGCAGAGCGAGCGCGGCGCGTCCGGTGGGTGTGCCTTGGGCCGAGCGGGCGCGACGAGCGGACGACCCAACCCCGAGGGCTCGAACGCGAGGACGAGCTTCGCCTTCGTCTCGCGCGGCGTGCGGTAGCTCACGCGCATCACGCCGAGCCCCTCTTTCACGCAGTCGTCGAGCTCCGCCCCGCCTCCGCTCACGTGGATGTCGCCCGGCACGCCCCAGGGATCGACGCTCAAGCTCGTCGTGAGCTCCACGCGTTTGACCTGGCTCCGCTGGCGCGACCAGCGATAGCAGGCGTTCATGTGCGCAGTCTCTCGCCGCACGGCCTCGAACAGGTCGCTGGCCGTTCGCCGCGGCCCGGCGCGCGGCATCTCCGCGATGCGCGGACCGAAGGGCAGAGCGCGCAGCACCACCGGCCCGAACTCCCAACCCAGCGACTGGTCCCTGCGGTCCGCAGGGGCAGCGTCGAGCGGCGCGCGACACACCTTGGCGGCGCTCACCGACACGTTCCCGTTCGGGAGCTCGTACGCGATGGGCGCCGGTGGCGGTGGCGCGAGGGGAGTCGGTGCGATCCTCGGCGGCGGTCCGTCGCGACCTGAGCTCGCCCGCGCGGCGCATCCGAGAGCGAGGAGCGCCCACGTCACGAATGCCCCCGAGCGACCGCGCATGGCACGAATCAACCCGACTCGGCGACGCAGCGCAAGCCGGGGCTCTGGTGCCCCCGACCGAGCGCGCCCTAGCCGGTCGGATCCGGCACGGTTCCGAGCGCGAAGCGCACGAAGCGAGAGCGGAGCTGTTCGTTCGCCAGCGCGCGATCCACCGGCGAGAGGGCACAGAGGCCGCGCACCAAGTGGTTCATGAAGCGGCTACCGCGGCTCGCGCCCTCGTCGAAGAGCAGGTCCGGCAGCTTCCCGCGTTCGAGGGCGGTGCGCACCGTCTTCTCGATGACGTTCACGGGCACGTGGGGCGCGACCGGGCGGCGCTCCATGTGCATCGCGGCGTTCTTGCCGCAAGCCAGCACGCACACACCGCAGCCGATGCAGCGATCGGTGTTCACCACGGGCTCGAGGTCGTTCTTGCGCTCGGCCTTCACGCGCAGCGGCTTCATGCCGATGGCGCCGATGGGGCAAGCCCGGGCGCAGCGCGAGCAGCCCTTGCACTTCTCGGGGTCCGACTTCGCCCAGAATCCGCTGGGATTGACCGCCGGCAAATCGAAGTCGTTGATCGCTCGCAGCTGGCCGCAACAGCAACCGCAGCAACTGCAGATGTAGGTCGGACGCTCTTGCACGTTGTCGGCGATCTGCACCAGCTTGTTCTCGCGAGCCTTGGCGAGGAGCTCCAGCGCCTCGGAGCGCTCGATCGCGCGTCCGAAGTTCCTGCGCGTGACGAACTCGGCGCCGGCGTTCAGCGAGAGGCAGGTGTCCATGGGCGCGTCGCAGCGTTCGCCCAGGTGCTCGGCCTTGTGTCGGCAGTAGCAGTACGACACCGCAAGGTGCTTCGCGTCCTCGACCAGCGCCGTCGCGCGCTCCCACTCGAGCACGTCGGGGAGAGCCTCGGCGGCCAGGGTGCTCTCGTGCACCACGGTGCGCCCGAGCACGGTGTCCCCGCCGAACACCTCGCGCGCGAACGTCGCGTCCCCGTGCGTGTACGCATCGAGGGCCTTCGCCATTCGTTGCTTCGGGATCATGTCGCTGGCGCGCATCAGCGAGAACTCGAAGAACCCCACGACCGGCGGCGAGAGCAGGTAGCGGACCTCACCCGTGCGTGGGTGGACGATGTCCATGACGATGCCCTTGTCGGCCATCGCGTCGAGCTTCGGCCGCAGCTCCTCCTCCGTCATGCCCACCCGTCGCGCGACCACCTCGAGCCGCGCCGGCATCAGCGGCAGCCGCGCTGCGATGGCCGCTTCCTCCGGCGTGTAGAGGATCTCGAAGATCTCGCGCCACCCCGCGCGCGCCCGTTCGTCCTCCGGCTCCGGCATGCCGATGGGATTCTGATCGAGCCGCGCCCCGAGCGCGGCGTACTCCGCCTTCAGGTGTCCGTGATGTCCCATGCGAGGGCTCCTCGAACGCGGAGTATGCGATCGGCTCGCACGCGGCGAATTGACGGATGTCGTGTGCTCGGCGGACGCCGCCGCCCGGTCAAGCCACCGGGACCAAATCCTCCGGCAGAAGATCGAGCAGCATCCCGTCGTGGTACTTGCCATCCGGGCCCCGCTCGTAGCGGCGCAAGACGCCCACCCGGCGGAACCCGACCTTCTCGTAGGCCCGAATCGCGCGCAGGTTGTCCGCCGCCGGATCGATGGTGACGCGGTGGTGCCCGCGCTTCTCGAACAGGAACCGCGCCACGAGCACGATGGCCTCGGGCCCGAGCCCCTGACCCTGGGCAGCCGTGCTCAGGAAGAGGTCGATGCCAGCGTGGCGGTAGTCACGGTGGAGGTTCTCCCACCCCGCGATCCACCCGAGCGTCTCGCCGCCTTGCTCGATGACGAACGTCGTCGAGCGTTCGGCGCCATCCGCGTCCTCGCCTGCCAAGAGCATGGTCGCGTGAGCTCGAATGACGGGGCGCCCCGCACAAAACTAAACTATGGGTTTAGGAGTTTGCTTGCGCAAAACTAAACTATCGGTTACGTTTTGTGTCGTGTCTGCTCATGTTGAGCCTGCTCCGAGCTGGGACCGCCTGTTCGAGTTCGCGGTCGGTCAGGAGGGTCACTTCACCACGAAGCAAGCGGCTGAGGCGGGGTACTCCCCGCAGCTCCTGCTCAAGTACCTGAAGAACGGGCGGGTTACTCGCGTGCGGCGTGGCGTCTATCGAATCGTTCACTTTCCGGCGGGCGAGCACGAGGACCTTGCCGCAATCTGGCTCTGGTCGGAGAGGGAGGGGGTCTTCTCGCATGAGACCGCGCTCATGCTCCTCAACCTCTCGGATGCGCTTCCGCGAAAGGTGAACCTGACGCTGCCCGCGCTCTGGGGCAAGCGTCGCTTCCGCGTGCCGAAGGGCGTCCTCGTTCACCACGAGGACATTCCGAAGAACGAGCGCATGGAGATTGGCGCGGTCCCCGTGACGAACGCGCTTCGGACTCTGCTCGACTGCGTGGACGCGCATGTGTCTCCCGAGCTCATCGATGCCGCAGTTCGACAGGCGCGGGTACGCGGGCTCATAGACAGGGATGGCGCGAAGGCGGTGCAGGCACGCCGGAGGGCCACGTGAACCGCTACGCCACCGCTGCCGCGTTCAAGCAAGCCGTCGAGACCCGCCTGCGCTCCACGTCGTCCAGCGGGAACGACTTCGCACGCAAGCGTCAGCTTCTAGTCTTCGACCGGTTCCTCGCGCGCATCACAAGTGAGCTAGGTGACAGTGCCATGCTCAAAGGGGGTCTCGTCGTGGAGCTTCGCGCCGAGCGGGCCCGCGCAACCAGGGACATCGACCTCCGGCTCGTCGGACCACCGACCGAGCTTCTCGAACGTCTCCAGCGCGCAGCACGCCTCGATCTGGGCGACTTCATGGTGTTCACCGTCGCGCCAGATGCAGAGCACCCCGAGATCACGAACGAGGGGATGGTCTACGAAGGGCAGCGCCACCACGTTGCATGTGCGCTCGCGGGCAAGCCCTACGGTCAACCGTTCGGCCTCGACATTGCCTTCGCAGACCCCATCTTTGGCGAACCGGACATCGTGGTGGCCGACGACGTGCTCGGGTTCGCTGGCATCGAGCCCCCCACTCTGCGGCTCTACCCGCTCGAGACGCACATCGCGGAGAAGCTCCACGCTTACACGCTTCCGCGAAAGCGTCCGAATTCGCGAGTGAAGGATCTTCCAGACATCGCGCTCCTCGCGGGTGTTCGCGAGATCGAACCTGAGGGGCTTCGCCGGGCGTTCGAGCAGACCTTCACCGCGCGCAAGACTCATGCACTTCCGGACGCTCTTCCCGCGCCGCCGCCTGGGTGGGTAGCTCCGTACGCGCGGATGGCCGCGGAGGACGAGCTGCCTTGGGCAGACGTCCATGCCCTCACGCGCGCTCTCGAAGCATTCCTGAATCCCGTGCTCAACGGTACGGCGTCGCGGCTCTGGACGCCGTCGGTGTGGAAGTGGGGCCCGTAGCCGAAAGTCGGTCGCTGACCTGGGATGGTCGCGTTGGGTTAGGATGGGGACGGAGCGTCCTTGCGCGCTCTCGCAACGGCCGCCGAACATCCGAGCGCTCGATGAAATCCGCAAGCTTGTCAGTTTCGTTCTGGCACGTCGGCCTGGAGAACATCCCGGAAGGCAGCTTCGTGCATCGCCGCGTGACGCCAGAGCAAGCCAAACGGCTGATCGAGGAAGCTCGGCACGCGGACACCCTCCTCTGCGCGAGCCACGACGATCTTCTGGCGCCCTACAACGAGCACCAGAGGCGCAAACACGAGGCGCTTTGCCGCGTCCTCGGCGAGCACCCTGGAATCGGGTTGTCGTTCGAGGACTTCGTGGTCAAGGACACGATTGATGGTGAGGGCAGTTTCACCATTCAACCGCTCGCGCTTGTCGAGGTCGACGGGCCGAATCGACTCATGATCGTCAATTGCCACTACGTGATGAGCAACGAACGAAAGCGGGGCACCCTCGCATTCGACATCGACCCAGAATCAGTAACATTCCATCTGTTCGAGGCCGTGGCTGACGCGGTGCCGCCCGAACCAGAGACCACGTGAACGAGGGCTCCGCGCCAGTCTTCCGGCGGCTCACCGACCCGGTGGACTTGACGCCGGAGAAGCCGGAGGTCGGCCGGCCCTACTTCCGGGTCCGGTGCAGCTCACCGCTCCAGCTCGCGGAGGTCGGTTCGAATTCATTGCATTGGTGGAGGCGACTGCAACCAATTCGAACCGTGGCGGAGATCGAGCTCGAGTTCATCGTGTTCACGCAGGAACCCTTCGGTTTCCAGCGGATAGCTGACGAGGCCGAGACCATGCGGCGGCTGGGGATGAGCCTACGGGCGATCGGGGCGGCGCTCGGCGTGGACGAGAAGACGGTGCGGAAAGCGTTGGCGCGCCAGGCGACCTGATAGGTAGTTCCTCGGCAGCCGTCATGTCTCTTGCATCGCGGGGGAGTTTGGAGGCCCCCGCCCGCCAAGAGACATGCCGGCCACCGGCCATGCGGTCAGCAGCCGGATTCCGGTCGCCGTGCATGCTTTCGATCCCGTCGTTGCCTCAAGCGCCTTGCGAACGTGAGTGCAAGGACGACACCGACCAAAGCATCGGTTGGGAAGGGCGTCCTGCGCGTGGTTGCGCAACCGCTTGAGCCATCTTCAGCGCTGCTCTTCTGCCCTCCTACGTTGCCAGCGTCGCCTGTAGGTGAACCGCCGGTAGCGATGGACGCGTCGGCTGCGCTACCACTCGCGCCACCGCTGTCGACGGCGCCGCTGCCTGAAGTTCCACCCGAGCTGCTCCCCGCAACGCCGGCTGCGCCTCCAGTCGTAGAGGTTCCGCCCGAGCCACCGCTAGTATCCCCTCCCGTCGCCGATGCTCCACCCGAACCACCCCCTGCAACGCCGCCGGCGCCTCCCGTGGGCAACGTTCCACCTGAACCGCCAGACCCTGCGTCCACCGAGCCGTCCACTGAACTGTCCGGCGCGCCCGCATCAACCAAAGAGCAGCCTCCCCCGTCCGCACCAACGCCAACGACTTTGAAGACCGTGTTGCCCATGATCACGTACCAGCCGCCGCATTTCCAAACGGCACGGCCGAGGGCGGAAGACACATCCGTTGGAGGGGAGCCCGCGATTCCGAACCAGCGACGACTGCCAACGCCCGACGTCCAGTTTGTGAACATCAACTCGCCGTTGCCTCCTAGCGAATCCAACGAACTATCCGTGTTGAAAGGACTGACTTGGGTTTCTGTGCCAGAGGGCGATCTGGTCCAAACCTGAACTATGTTGCCTGAGCTCTTTTTGGGATAGGCAACCCAACCTCCCGCGGCTGCATATGCGCCGTAGGTCGCATACGAGCTGCCTTCCGCCAACACCGTCACCGTACCGCCTAGGTCCACCATTAGAGTCTTGGGACCAACTGTCGTCGTGACGGTGAAAACCACATTGACACCGTCGCTCACCGCCGATCCCGTAGGACTCGGGCACGCGTCGATGGAGCCGATCGTTGAGATTGTTCCGTTGTGGTACCGAAGGACCGGACATGAGAAGTCCCACGGTGACGTTGGCTGTTGGCCCAGTCCAAACACATCGCCCGTTGGCGCTAGGCCAG
>Ga0268298_10006073_pt1 | contig 11051 bp, 11 predicted proteins | sample WWTPWeurt_MetaG_FD_194462 | JGI IMG/M metagenome (GOLD analysis project Ga0268298, IMG submission 194462) | Activated sludge microbial communities from WWTP in Nijmegen, Gelderland, Netherland - WWTP Weurt | ecosystem: Engineered > WWTP > Aerobic digester > Activated sludge | place... | reverse complement strand
TACCCGATCGATCTCGACGGGGCTCTGACGACGGTGTAGCGTAGCACTCCGCTTCACACGGACCCGCACGGCCTTCGCGTATCCCAATCCAGGGCCGTCTGCTTGCACTCCCTCCCTTTTCGTGCTACCCTTTCCGCAAGGAGAGTAGTACGTGACACCTGAAAACCTAGAAACACTTGACAGATTGAAAAGCGCGTATCCTGGCTGCGTCGGAGTGCAAACCGAGTGCGGATTGATCGTTGTCCGTCGTCCCACTGCCGACGAAGTGATCGCGGTAGAGGACGCAATCGGAACGCTCACAGACATCGGGGGAAAGCTCAACCCCTACGCGGGGCTCGACATCCTCCTGAGCTTGATCGTTCACCCGGCGGCAGCGCAAGCTGAGGAGTTGCTTCAGTCGTACCCGGATTTCTTCACACAAGCGGCTGCGATGGCTCGCAATGCGGCGACTGAGGGAACGATGCCACGGCTTGAAGTCGTGGATCTGAAGAATTCCGAGCTGTATCAACGGGAACTTCCGCCGGGGGAGAACGGACAGCACCCGAAGCGACTTGGAGGAAGGATCTTTGCCGTCGAGCATTCCTATTTGGAACCTGACCCAGACAATGCAGCGAAGCAACGAAAGATCATTGTGGGACGTTACCTTCTACGGCGCTTTGGTCTGATTGAGCATCGGGAATACGTCAAAGAAGTCGCAGCGTCGGGCTTTCTCAATGCGGAAGGTGGGCGCATTCCCCGAGCGGCTACGCTGGCAAAGGTTGCACGGGCGCATGTCGTGACGGCTCCAGGTTGCGATCTTCCCAATTGGGAAAAGTACCCCTATCTTCTCATTCACCTTGGAATCTTTGTGAAAGAGGAATCGCGGGTGAAGCTGGATAACAGCACGGGAAAACGCTAACCCGTTGGGAGACGGGACGAACTGACCCGGAAGCTCTCTCGGAGCAATTACTTGCGGCGCTTCACGGGAAACATTGGCGGAAAAAAGTCGATTCCGAAGGAAAAGCGGGTGCTCTCATGCTCGCTTTCTTCGTGCGCGTTGGTCTTGCCTACTGGACCGGCGGGAAGTTCTGACCTGTGCTAAACTTAGAGTATGAGCACCTTCATTTGTCCTCGGTATGTAACTGCGAACGCACAAAACAAAACATTCAGGTTTGAAGCTCGCACCCCGAACGGTAAGTGGTTTGTCTGCGGACGCATGGATCGGGCGTGGTGTGATGACTCCACTCTTCTTGAAAACGATGTTTGATCGATGCATTGCTGCGATTGGCGAATGTGATCCGCACATACATCAAGCGTAACACTCCGCTTCCGTCCTGTAACAGTCGGGGCACCATGGAAGACAACAGGACATTCTGGGAACTCTCCTTTACTGAAACCGGACTTACTGAAGCACAGCGACGGGCGACGGCGCTAGAGGAAGGTTTCAACAAAATCAAAGCTGCGGCTGACGCTGCGGCGCGAAATACAGGCTCTAATTTCAGCTCACTTTTGCAGCCGATGAGCGCGGCAGAAGCGAAACAACGAGCTTTGAAAGAGGAGCTGGCGAAGTCAAACGAGCTTCTGAAGGGTTTCACAACTACCGGGAAATCAGCACTCACGACCTTCGCGAGCGTTGCGGCTGTCGCTCTCGGGGCGGTCGTAGTGGGTGCCACGGCTGCCGGGGCCGCGCTGTCAAAACTTGACGATCTGGCTGTCAAGGCGTTCGGAGAGCGAACTGCTACGCTTCGGGCGTACACAACCATTTTGGGCGACTCGAAACAAGCACAAATCGAGTACGCAAAAGCCAACGAACTTGCAAGCAAAACGGAGCTTACGAGCGCGGCGACGATCAAAGCTCAGCAAGCATTGATCGTCGCCGGTTTTCGTGGAGCGGACCTCACGAACGCTCTCACGGCAGTCATGGACATCGCAGCGACGAAGCAGCCAGCCGAACGCGAATTGACGATGGAGCGCATGGGGCGAGCATTCAGTCAGATTCTAGCGGCTAGTAAGTTGAGAGGTCAAGAACTCAATCAGCTTGCCGAAGCTGGCGTCAACCGTGGGCAAGTGCTTGAAATTCTCGGCAAGGGTAACTCGGCTGTTGGCGAGAAAATGGTAAGTAGCGGTCAGGTTTCGGCACAAGCTGGCATCGCAGCCGTTCAACAGTCGATTTTGCAGACACTTGGCACCAAACAGCTTGGACAATTTGCAACGGGTGCCGCTGGTTCACTTGCTGGCTTGCTCTCCAACCGAGAGGAAGCCCTGGATCTATTGCTCAAGAGTTTCGAGGGGGAGTCGCTCCCGGCGGTCATTCGATACAAAGAGGCGCTTGCTGAGCAGACGAACGCTCTGACGACTTCGACGGAGACAGGGCGCGGTCTGGTCATGATGCTCTCTGACTTTGAGAGTATTTCGATGAACGCCAAAACGATGTGGACGGACTTCACGAATGCGTTCATGGAGTCGTTCGTCGGGAGCTACAACGAAGCGCGCAAGGGTAGCGGAGCATTCATCGCAATGACCGACGGTGTGCAGATACTTGGTCAAACACTCGGCAAAGTTGGCACAGTCGTCGGAGTACTCGCAGATGGATTTGAAGGTTTTATGGAAATTATGCAGCCAATTAGTGCATATATCAGTCAATTTATTGAGTCAATGATTGAGGCTACCAAAAACCTGTTCATTGCTTTGGATGAATTGAAGGCAGGCAATTACAAAGGTTTCAAACAGTACCTTGCCGATGCTGGTTCCTCGTTCACTTCTGGCTTTGCAACAATAGAGTTCGACGAGAAAGCTGCTAGAGAACGACGTGCGGCTATCCTTGAAAAATCACAAGAAGCCGCACGCAAGGCTGAGGAAAAGGGAGCTATTCCCGAGAGTGCAGTGAAAACGAAGTGGGGGAAGATGGGGGAGGGAGGTGCTGCGGGTGGCGGTAAGGGTTTGCAGGGCTACGACATCACCGATCTACTTGGTGGAGGAAGCGGTGGTGGTAGCTCCAGATCGCTTCAGAATGACTTCAGCGCCATGGTGAGCGCGGCGGGTGCTGTGTCCAGTGCCCCTAGCGCCAAAGCGGCTTCTAGCGCGGCTGGTAGCGATTCTCTGAGTGGTACGGCTGGCGCTGCAAGCACGCACATCACAATTGAACCAGGGGCGTTCGTAATTAACGGCGTTTCAGATCCACATGCTGCGGCTGAGGAAGCCTATCGAATGTTTGCGCAGCGCATCGGGCGAGTCGCTCGCGCACCGGGCGTCAGGGTGCTGTAGCGGTGCGGTGATCCGTTCGCACTGTGCAAGCGGAACACTCCGCTTCCATCGTGTATGGCGACTATGCTCGACGAAGAGGACGAACTTCTTGGCAGGCCCACCAAGACGAGCATCCCGTATTGGCGCGACAACTATAGGGCATGGCAGAAAAAAACCATCGCCGGGATCAACGTCCCTGGCAACTGCAAACTTGGCCCCATTGGTCCTGAGTTGAACGTCCAAGAAGGTCCGGCATCTGGTAAGGATGGCGGAAAAATCCTTCTGCGTGGCCTCAAGTTCAAAACCTGCACGCTCACAACGGAGATTGACACGAGAGCCGACTGGTCCATCTTCGTGAATCAGCTCGCGCCAAAGATCATCCCAGTCACACAGCCACAGGCACGGGATATCGTGGACATCTATCACCCGCTACTCGCTCTGTGGAAGTACACAAAAGGACTTGTGAAACAGGTCGATTGCGAAGAACCTCGCAACGGTGGCCCGCTCATCGTCAAGATTCTGCTCCTTCTTGTCGTCGAGCGTGAGAACGCAACGCATGCGCCGGTTGCGGGCAACGTGAAAAGAGTCGAGAGCATTCCCATCGCTGGCGATGCAAACCGCATCAAAGACGTTCGGGACCGTTCACGCCCCGCACAGCCTTAGACGCGGGCCAGTGAGGTTCTCGCCTGCTAGACTTATGTGATGCCAGTCAAAAACTTTCGATTTGGCCCCGCTCATCCAAGTGCTTTTTGGGAACAGAATACACCAAAAGGCGATTGCCAACACTGCGGTGGACAGTGCGATCCCAAGCAGGATTGTGGAATACATCCGCTCGGTTGCACCTTCGGCGGATTCGGCAACGGTTTTTGGTTGATTGTCGAAGGCTGCAACCTGTTTCACGGATAGCCCATGCTCCACGTCTTCACAGCGAGAATCACGTACCAGGGACCAGATCGGCTAGATGTGACGCGCAAGACCGGCGATGCGCTGGGGTTATGCTTTGCTCCATCGTGGACCATCCTTCGCCCCGCACTCGTTCTTCGGCATGCAGGGCGCGAGCTTGAATCGACTTGGTTGATTTACCGTGAAGCCTACCTCGCTGAGCTTCGGAAATCGTACCGAGACAATCGGTCAAGCTGGGATGAGGTTCTCCGTCGTGAAAGCGTCACTTTCTGCTGCTATTGCAACCTAGATCGCGTCGGGAATCGCTGTCATCGACTGATTCTCGCTGAGGTGTTCTGTAAGTTAGGCGCTGAATACGTCGGCGAACGATAGCGAAGTACTCCGCTTGCAGAGCGGTGACACGAAGGATCAATATGTCGGACATCTTTGTCACACCCGTTGGAAAGCCAAACGATATCACAATCGTGCAGCGGCACGATCTGCTACTTCCCGCCGTCGGCAACTGGTCGGCGCTCCTGTTCATGTCAGGAAATGACATTCTTCCCGACGGTGCTGTCGAGCTGCAATATGGAGGCTCAACACTGCGAGGGTGGACCGTCAGAGCGGGGGAAGATCGCGGACAGTACACCGGAATCGTGGTTGGAGGGCTTGCGGGGGGTTTGGAGAAAGCCGTCACAGCTCAGCACTTTTACCAGACGCCAGCGCGCACCGTGCTCGTGAGCACGCTCTCAGCCGTCGGTGAATCGCTCGCGAGTGATAGCGAGGGCATCACCGGGACGAACGCGACGATTGACTATCCGCGTAGAGCTGTTGCGTGTTCCAAAGTGCTTGACGACGTAGCGGACATGCTCGGTCTGATTTGGCGTGTGAAACTCGACGGATCAGTGTGGTTCGGTCAGCCTACATGGCCTGCGTCGGAAGTCAAATTCACGTATATGTCGAAACAGCCCGATATGTTGGCCCCGCTTCTCATGCCTGAGCCAAATCAGGTGCTCATCGAACCAGGGCAAACGATCACCCTGAGTACGTCCGCATCTGCGACGGACTTCGACAAGACTGCGCAGCGAGTGACGTGCTCGTTTTATTGGGGCGATCAAAAAGGGTCACAGTGTCGTGTGTGGCTAGGCGATCCGAATAGCGATCTGCTCACGGATGACAAGTTGACCACTGACCGGGTGCATGCGGGCATCGCTGCGATTGCGCGAGCCGCAAACCGCCGTGTCGATTGGTTTCGGCAGTTTCAAGGGGAGGTCGTGACGCAACGGTCGAACGGCACTTGCGACATCACGCTCGACAGGATTTTTGGTGAGCCTGAAATGCCGCCAATTCGCGGCGCTGTGCCGTCGGTTCCGGTCGGAGGTTCTGCAATCCGTGTTCGTGCTGGCGACCGTGTGACGGTCTACTTTGAGAACGGTGATCCACGTCGTCCGCGTTGTGGTCTGTATGAGACAGGAAGCGGTAGTCTAGGAGTCGCTCGACAGACAGACACAGTTGACCGAAACACAGCAATGAAGACATGGATGAGCAACGTGGAAACAGCTCTCACGGCGCTGAAAAACCCGATTGCTGTTTTCGTAGGCTCAACAATCGGCACAATCAGCAGCTCATCCGGTGATTTGAAATTGAGAAGTTAGGTGTGCTCTATTACTTCGTACTTTGCTTTGTTAAACGCAGCTTTTGCCTCAGCGACTTCCGACGGTGTTAGATCGTCGCCTTCTGCGCGAGCATTCAGCGCGAGTCCTTGTTGTGTTCTGACAACGTGAAACCACCGAAAAGGTCCAGGGCCAAGTAGGCCGACAAACTTACCTTTTTTGTCGAAAAGTGGCGTTTCCGACGTAGCACGAGCACGTAATTGCATTTTCTCCCCCACGTAAAGCGTAGCACTTCGCTTTGATGCCGCAAGGCCGCACTTCCGTCCAACATGGATCGCGGTGTTGACATATCCATCTTCGCCAACGGGCTGCCGGACGTAGCAAGCCGACAAATTTCAAGCCGTCCGGCGCTTGACTTGACGCTCTCTCCGATAACAGATCGGGACGTGCTCATCATGGACGCCTACAAGCTCCAATTCACGCCCCCCGAGCTTCTGTTTTGGAGTCGAGACGCGAACAACCAGCCCGTTCCCCTGACGATCAATCTTCCCGATTTGCTTCAGGACTCGATTGACAATGCGACGCTTGCCTCTCTTACGTCCACCATCGAAGCCGTGATTCTTGCTGACGCTCGCTTTGCTGACATACGTGTTGAAATTGAGCAGTCTGGGTCGTCGGTGACGATTTCAGAGACGATTCTACCAACGGACGAGAGCGAACCGATTGAGCTTGTGATCAATGCGACTGGATCGGCGGTGACGTTGGTGAAGGCTGCGTAGGCTGCCGTAGCGGAGCACTCCGCTTCCGTCCAACATGGGCTATATCGACACGATTCTGCCAGAACAAGATCAGCCGACGACTTATCAATCGATTCGCGTCGTGCATCAGGCGAACGGCGTTCCGGTGACGAGCTGGCGTTCGCTTGTAAATGTCGGGTTATCTCTCACACAGTACGTAAGCGAAGCGATCACCACAGGGCGCAATCTTGTAAGAGGTGTTCTTCGTGGGCTGTTCGTTGATTCGCTAAAGGAGGACCTAGCTTCACAAGGTGAAACGACGGCACTTGTGAACGCGGCGACGGCGTTCGCTCTGTCGCAGTATCAGGAAGCTCGACAACCCTCAACGATCACCGTTCTTCGCGTGTCCCTCACTGCGGTAAGCACAGCGCCGGTTTACAACCTGACAAGCGGGGCAGTCATCTCCGGCACACCATCCACCACGAACGCGCTGCTTTACACGCTGAATGAGAACGTGCGTCTAAACCCGAGCGGACGTGTGATTGGGCTCTCACAAGCTCAATCTCCCGGCTCGGCGTACAACCTCGCTTCAGACAGTTCTTTCGAGCTGAAAACCACGTTCGTCGGTGCAAGCGCAGCCGTACCAGCTTCAGGTGCTCGGCTCACGATTGGGACAGGAAACGCTCAACTCAGTCTGCACGCTGGACCAAATACCGCGAACAGCGGTTTGCAGGTTGCCTTTCGCATTGTCGTGGATGCCCCAAACGTGTTGACTACGACGGTCACGAGTGCGCCATCGGGAGGTAAAACTCTCGTTACGTTGCACAGCCGATCGGACGGCGCGAGTATTCCGCTTACGACTGCGGAGGAAGCGAGAGGCGTGATCTGTTCGTCAACAACGATTGACCTTCTCGCAGGCGTTCAACTTCCTGACGGCACAGACGGATCGGGAGCTGTCGCGATACTTGCAGCAACCGATCTGCCGCTCGCTGATGGTCCGATTGAGACGGCTGGCGCTGACGCAGAGACGGGTACTTCGCTTCTTGCTCGCTCCGTCGCGAAGTGGGACGCCACCGCTGTTGCGACAGGCACAGACGATGCACTCTACTATTGGGCAACTAAAGCCCCAACAGGTTACGACACTTCGCCCGTCGCGCAAGTGCAGGTTTTGAACGCCTGGAAATCGGACGGCACGGTCAAAGGTGGATTCATCACCGTGCTCATGAGCGGTTCACTTGGCCCGCTTTCCGGTGCTGACCTTACAGCCGTGACGGCAAACTTTTACACTCCGCGTAAGTTCGCGAACTTCGCACAGCTCACGGTGCTGAATGCGACGGCGCTCACGATCAACGTGACGGCAGACATTGAGTACTTGCAAACGTCCAAGCTGACCAACACGGATATTGCAGATTCCATCGCGGCTGCTTTGTTGGCCCTGCAAGCTCGGTTGACGATGGGCGTTCAAACGATTGACCCGTCGCTGATTGAGGCTGTTGTCGGCACGGCGAACACGGCGATTTGGAAGATCACGCTCACGGCTCCGGCTGCGCCTACAACGCTCGCCTGGAATGAACGAGCGGCTTTCTCGATGGTCGGCTTTACCTATACCGCTGTCTTGCCGTAGGCTGAGGACGCGGGCCAGTGGGGTTGGGTCGGCTGGCGTCGCGTCTGCCCATTGCGTAGCCCAAGAAGATTCCAGCGCTGCAAGGGCATTCAACAAAATTAGTTATCTGTAGCTCGCGTTTTAGCCGAGTCTCAAGACAATGGAGGCACAGGATCAAGTGCGTCCAAAGTCGCCAGTTTGGGCAGGTTTCTTGTGTTGCACGTAAGGCGCTCACGATTCTGTGTCTCAGCTCAGCATAGTCAGGCCAAGCCTCTTTCCAGACTGAATCGTGAACTATGTACTCAGGCGCAGCCATCCCGCGAGGCCCGACGGCAGCGCCACCTGAATCAAACGTATCGCTGTCGCTGCGGGGTCTTCCTCATCGGTGTCCACATCGCCGCCCACGTCGGCACTGTCGCAGTAGTATTCGATGTCGAGGCCGACGATGGGCGCGGTGCTAAGTTCGTCAAGGCAGCTTTGCCAGCGCGGGTCAGTGTCGAGGACGACATGCGGAGCCAACGGCACGTTATCGTCGAGGAGCTCTTTGGTGGATGTCCACCGTGCCAACCACGGACGAAGTGCCTATCCTCTCGACGGTAGCGATCCCTTTTCTCTCGTGCTTGTTCGCTCATCGTCAACACCTACCATTTGATCTCAAAGGGCACGCCTTCCACTTGGATTTGAACCGATCGCTCGACGTGGACCGGTATGCTCTCGACCAGCGTGAAATAGAGCACGTATCCGACGAGCTGCGCGAACTTTGGCGCAAGATCTCTCGTGGTGCCGTAGTGATAGCCGAGACACTTGCGGATCTTCTCGTCGCTGTCGGTTTCGATTTTCCAGTTTGCGGCGGTGTCCGGGTGCGGTATCGGCATTTTGATTTGTCCCGCCAAAACAGGGCGCTAAAAAAGTTCATCTCTTTCCTCCCTCTCAAAAGCTAGCACGCCACTGGCCCGCGTCAACGCTTCCATCCAAAGAGCATGAGCAACCGAATCGTCCAATACATTCGCAATATCGTCGTGAGCTGGATTGACGAGCGCGTTCTTCGGGCTTTCAACCAATGGGTTGACCTTTGGGTTGACGATGCCGTGACGTGCAGGACTGAGGCGTTTCTGGAAACGCAAGCCGGGGAAATGCTCGACATGACCGCCCGGAACAGCGGTGATCGTCGTCTGCTCTATCGCTTTCCAACTCCTGAGTCAGACGCTCAGTTTCGTGCATACCTTCGCACGCGATGGGATCGGCATTTTGAAGACGGAACGATTGACGCTCTCAACTACCAGACGCAGCGATTCGGCTTCTCTCGGTACACCTGGGTCGATGAGCTTTCGCTTCGTGAAGCGGGGTACTCCGCTTTTGGTCAGCCTGCGAACGGACTCGTTGGTGGCGCTCCATATTCGACCATCGTGCAGAGCGATTCGGGCTACAGAGCACCCGACGGTAGCGCGATCCTGACAAACAAGATGTGGCCTGTCACTGGCGATCCGTTGCCAGGTGGAGGCACTGCCGCAAGCGACTATTCACCCGGACCTGGCACGGGCTTCTTTGCTGTCATTTTGCATCCACCGCACTATTTTCTTCCACCTCCTGTGTGGGACGGCGGCGAGCTGTGGGACGGCGGTGCATGCTGGGATTTCGGTGCTGTTGTTGGCTACTCTGTGAGTGCAAAAACTGTACTAAATGATTATGTTGCACTGCTCAGAGATTTTCGCGCATCAGGATCGTCACTGCGGCACATTGTCGTTGATTTTGTTGGCGATTGCGTGGTTGACAACACGGCGCTCTCGGGCTATAGTGGAACTAACTTCTCGATTTTCCCGGTGTGGGAACAGTCGGAACAATTACCAGGGGGGACCTACGCGAGTTTCTACAACTTCGGGTGGAAGTCTCCCTAAAAAGGAGGTCCATCGTGCGCTCGCTTGCTCTCGGTTGTTTGCTCGCTTTTGTTGGCTGTCTACCCCAGATCACACCCATTGACCGGCCAATGCCGGAGGATGAAAATATGGCTGATACAACTCTCACTGACACGCCTGGCTGGGAATCTCTCAATGTTCCAACTCCCGGTGATCCAATCAGGGCTGCTGTTGCTCCGGGTGCTGTTCGCCCTGGCTACCAGAAGCTCGCAAACCGAACGGCGGCTTTAGCCTACGGCTATCATTCTAAGCCGATTCGCCACAGAACAGCGGACACGAGTCCGGCAACCACAATCACTGTTGATTCAATGGGCTGGATCGGCCTCACAAAAGGCGGCGGTGTGACTTGGGAGCTGTTGAACCATTCTGCTCCTTCTAATCTCAACATTGTGGCGCTAGCTGGGGCACTCGGCCTCGCGACTCGATACTACATCTATGCTTACGACAACGCTGGGGCTGTCGCTTTTGCGATCAACACTACCGCGCCAACTTCTGAGGGTCTTTACAAGACGGGAAGCACTGATTACTTCTATGTAGGCACATTCAGCACTGATCATCTCCTAGGCGCACCGAATGAATACTTCGCTGACAACGGCGAATATATCTACACGCTCAGTCCAGATCAAACGGTACTGACTGGAGGTGTTGCCCTTGTTCAGACGGCTGTCGATATGGAGTCAGCTACAGCGCGTTTGGTGCCGAGCTATGCGACTCGGGTACTTCTTCAAGCGCGCACGCTAACCACGGTCCCTCCGGGGGAAGCAACTCTTTATCCAAACGCCATTATGTATAACGTTGCTCAACTCATAGTGGATAATGTTTACGCCACGACGCACCTTCTTTTGCCGTCTGTTGCAGGCAAGATTGATTATATGGTTAATGCTGCAACAACTTCGCTCACGCTCGACGTTAAGGGTTTTCACGAGCCACGCAAGTAGCTCAGCCATTCCCTAAGGAGGTCCATCGTGCGCTCGCTTGCTGTTGAGGCTTCGCAGCCGATTCCCGATCAGGCTCCACCGACACCTGCTCGGGAAGAACCACTGATCAGCTACGAAGATCTCCTTAAAGAACTGGGTGATGA
>Ga0268298_10006072_pt1 | contig 11057 bp, 18 predicted proteins | sample WWTPWeurt_MetaG_FD_194462 | JGI IMG/M metagenome (GOLD analysis project Ga0268298, IMG submission 194462) | Activated sludge microbial communities from WWTP in Nijmegen, Gelderland, Netherland - WWTP Weurt | ecosystem: Engineered > WWTP > Aerobic digester > Activated sludge | place... | reverse complement strand
AATAGATACTTCTTGTTTAAGATCGTCTCTTAATTTATTAACCCTATAGGCAACTGTTGAATACTCTTTGCCATGTATGTTTACTTTTCCTGTATCTTTAACCATAAATCTGCTCCTTTGTTACTATTCCTTGCTTAATAAGTGAATAAATATTAGCTGGTCTACCATCGTATGAATATTCAGCTTCAATCTCTCGTATGCGTTTATCTATTTCTAGCTGTTCTTTTGTAGGTCCAGTTTCCATAACGTTTTTAACCCACGCTTCAAACTCTTTATTTCTACGTTCTACCATTTGTAGATAGTCGTATGTTTCTTTAGCTTTCATGCTGCCCCCTTATATTGTCATTTACAAGTTCGCTATAAAAGAACTCTAGGCTGCGTGGTAGTACCATTTGAAAGCACTTGCGGCACAACCATTTATTAAGTGGGTGCGTTAAGTTAGAACACTCTACTGGCTGCATAGCGTGTATATTACACTCACAGTAGCGCAGCTTTGTATCAAGACTCTTAACATATAAGTAAGATGTCTGGCTGTTATCTTTTACTGTTATTTTCATTGTGCAATCCTTATATATAGAGTGCCGTTACCAAATTGTTTTCTATACGGTTTTGTCATTGTGTAGCTCCTTTTATTAGTTACTATAACCATAATACACTACGCTTATAGTTATGTAAACCCTAATTGACTAAAACACTTAAATTAAGTAGTATGAAATCTAAAGAGCAGGTATTTTCTCATGTCATTGTGTAGTTCTCGCCTGCTCTTTTTAATGTTTCAAAATAAAGATACTTGTGTTATATTAGTAAGTACCTAAGAGGTTCTTCGTTGAGACTTCTTGGGGGTATAAGGTAAAAGAAAACCCCGACTTTCGTCAGGGGAGGTTCTTCGTTGATATTTTAATTATATCATAGTTTCACTTTATGCAAATACTTTCTAGTGGGAGAGTTATACGATCTCTTCCGAATAACAAAGACGTACGTTAAGTGTAGACGAAAACCCAGGCTCTGTCTTGCCGCCTGACAACCTGGTACCTGGTCTGCACTTAACACAAGAACTACTAGAAACGTTGAGAGGGCTATAGGTTACCAGGTAACAATGGCGGCTCTATGGTCTTTTTTATTTACAGATAATTTTAATTAAATACTTTACATAACTATAAGCGTGTAGTATTATTAAGTCAGTACAAAAGTACTGCACAATGACAGATAAAGAATAGAAGCGCAATAACATTGCTTGGTAGTTAAGTCTCCAGCGACTATTACATACTGTTAAACACATTAACAATTCACTGGTTACATGGCATTACAAACAGTTTGTCAGTTATTAAATGAAAGGCATTCTATGACAGATGAACAGCGACAAGCAATGCGCCGAGTTAAAATTAAGCAAGCTATTAGAAAGCTATCAGAGATTGATAAAAAACAAAATGGCTTAATAAATGGCAACTTCACAGCAGTAGCAAAAAATCATGGCTTAAAAGTCAAAGAGTTGAGGCACTACTGGGATAAAGCTAAAAAACTTGGCGTAGTCTAGCGGTTTAATCGCTGGCAATCTGTTTGCAATGACCACATGTCTAGTAGGATATACCTGCGTCATTTATGACAAGAAAAGACTACTAGCAACCATGCGACCAGTGAATGATAAAATAAAAAAGGAGTCATAATGGCTACAAAACAAAAGACCAAAGCAACACCTAAACAAGTGTTCAAGGTTACAAAGAAGTTACACAAGCAAGAGATTAAAAAACTTAGGGCTGATATTAAAAAGCATAAGTTACTAATCAAACAAGCTAAAGTAACGTACAAATTGACTAAGTAAAGGAGTCTATGAGTAAATCAAAGTTAGAAAATTTCAAGCTCTATTTCGAGTTTGATAAAACTAAACGAGATATAAAAAAAGACTTAAAACGAAGAACAGTAAAAGAATAGAAATAAGAAGGAGTGGGCAAATGAACGCCATAAAATCATTAACCAGTAAGTTGATAAGCAATAAAGCCTTCGCATGGCTGTTTATGATAGCTTGTGTGGCGTTTTTATACTATTACCTAATGGATACGCTAGTTGTGTTGTTTATACGAACTGTAGCACCTCTAAATGGTATTTAATATAAAAGTAGTATAATTAAAATAGAGCTTGCAGTTACTACCCGCCGAAAGTAACTCGTTAGACCGAGCAATGCACCTTCAAAGAACATTAAAAATTTAAGACTGGTAGGTGCTACGGAGAGTAAAACATCTTAGCGGATTAAACCTACAGAATAGAGATATTCGGATTATTCGGTTGGACCGTCTATAGTTCTAGACCTAGACACCATGGCGAATAAACTCTCCGTAGCATTTATCAGTCGTGTTGTAGGTAGAGATGAGTGGACAGGGATGCGATTTCGGCGAGACTTTCGCTCAATGAAACGTATCGCGGAATCCTGCCCACTCTTTCCTGCCTATGACAGTTGTAGATGTGTTGCTGGTGGTGATTAAAGAGCGTGTACAGCTTACTACCTAACGAGAAAAAGTAAGAGTCATATGTGCTAGGGTAGTTTGACTGTCATCACTAGCACCATGTCTACAACAAAGTATTAAGATAACGGAGCGAGCCGACTATTGGTTTGTCGGATAGGTACACCGCCTATTACTTGCAGATTCGATTTCTGCCGCTCCGATGAAGCACCTACACAACTAGGGAGGAGAATGTACCTAGACTATGAACAGGCAGACGCAGTCCTCGATGTCGTGCAACATACGCAAGAGTTTGTTGCAGTTTGGAACGCACAACAGCGAGAGCGGAGTGCTAAAGAGAAGACGAAAGTATCTTCACGCAAAGCGATTTCGGAGGCTGCCTACCAAGTCATAATGGACAAACTTCTGGTCGCTTACGCTCAGGCAACTGAGCTTGGTGTACCAGACGACCTGTTGCTCGAAGCCATCGACAAAATTTTGCCAGATGACCTAGAGTTCACTATTTCAATCGAATACGACTGAGGAGGTGATCATGGGGTTTCTCAAGAGGTTCGCTATCTGCCTGTTCGAGAACGGGTGGAGGGGTCTTTTTAGGCGAAAGCCATCAACTTACTGTGAGCAGTGCCACAGTGAAGATCCGAACCAAACGACCCTGTTCTAGGAGGTGTTCTATCTCGCCCCGACGGAGGCTGCTAATATCCGTCAATTAACTAAAGGAGTTATATGAAAGTAGAGGAATTGAAATCAAAAAAAGAAGAACCATGCAAAGAACATGATTATTATAAGGTTGAAAAACGTATAAATAATGATAATGAAAAATACAATAAGCCATACGACTTTTATTTTGTAACTCGTAAATGTAAGAACTGCAAAGAATCAAAAATTATAGAAGCAAGTATGATTAAAAAATAACTTTATAGTATTACTGGATACTTGCGTTAATTAAACTTTATATTACGTTAATAATGTTTAGTGAGTATCCAGTTGTGAGATAAATTATGTATAAAAGCTCATTATGGCACTTAGTGTGGTAATATAAGTATATGAAAAGTTTTTATAATTCAATAGGTGACAGAATCTTAAAACACACTAACTGCATAGAACAATATCTTAATGGCGCCTCTATGTTAAAACTATCTAAAGAGTTTGGTGTGTCTGGACATACAATAAGAAGGTATCTTGACAAAAATAATATTAGCGTTAGAACACAAAGTGAACAAGTCATTGGTGAAGGTAATCCATTTTGGAAAGGTGATAATGTAGGCTATGGGGCTTTACATGATTATGTAAGAAGTAAAAAAGCTAAACCAATACTCTGTGAAGATTGTAAAACTACAAAATACCAACTTGATTTAGCTAATATTAGTGGTGAATATAAAAGAGATTTATCAGACTGGGAATATATATGTAGAAAATGTCATATGAATAAAGACGGTAGAATGACTAAGTTAATAGAAAGAAATAGAAATGGTATACAGGCAACAAAATAATGCCCCTACAATGAAGTCAGGAAGCTGTGATAAGTGCGGCTGTAAGCGCCTTTTATTTTCAAAAGGTAAAGTTACCTGTTCAGACTGCAATCACGTCATAGGCAAGACCTACAACAAGTATGGGGCTAAGAAAAGCGACTATAACGGCATTAAGTATGACTCAAAACTAGAAGCTAACTTTGCACAGCACTTTGATACTATGTTAGCAGCAGGTGAACTAACTAAAATAGAACGTCAAGTAAAGATAGAGCTATATGCTTATGACTCTAAGATATGTAATTACTTTATAGATTTTATTTTGTATCACAAAGACGGCACAAAAGAATATGCCGAAGTAAAGGGTTTGGCTATGCCCCTTTGGAAGATGAAATGGAAGATGTTAGAAGCTAAGGTTGCTAGAGATGAGCCGAACTCTATAATGACTGTTTATAAATAATGATTATTATTGGCTATATGCCTTATCAACAGCTTCTCTAACTTCTTCTAACTCGGCTTCTTTGCTTATCTCAAGCCTAGCGTCGAGTAGCATATCTACTCGTTTATAATTCTCTGCTCTCTGGTCTTTATAAATAGGGTCTTTATAAGCTTCCCAGTTAGCAAGTATATTTCTATCAACGCATTCTAGCTGCTCGTCTAAGGGTAGCTCTTTTGAATACTTACCCATATCATTTGCCGAGTGAGTTCTGTATATAGGTTAATGCAAATACAACACCAGCGTATATGACTGCACCGATAGCCACCTCGCCTGTGGTGATGGCTTGCTGAACTTCGTCTAAGCTCAGTAGCCCTAATAAGAATGGTATAGCAGGTATCAACGCCTGATAAGTAGTTCGTATGCCTTTGCCTAGTGGGGTTTTCTTATTGATTTGCTTCTTCATGTTCACACTCCTCTAAATGTTCACTATTTAATAATGCTTGCTCACCAAAATAATGAGTTCGCTCCATATATCTAATCTGGTTATCAAAGTTCTCTGCCAGTAACCACGCTTCATAACCCATACTATCACCTGTACCGCCCTTTTTAGCCATATCCCATAGCCCAGTCCTTAATGCGTCAAACTTGCTTACAGGGTGTTCCTCTTGGCTAGTAATGTATAAGTCAAAAGCCACCCTCGCAAGCCGTCTACTCGGTACGATTGGTGGCTCTACATTAGCGTGTAATTCTTTATGGTCTACGATTAGCATTGGTATTACCACTTTACGTCTTAATAGTTTTGCGTCTTCGTGCTTACATTGTTCACGCCTGATGTACATTGCGTGATGCTTGTCGGTTACATCATTCTCAAACAGTTCTAGCTGTAATTCTTCTGTTGCAGGGTCGGTGTACTGTTCTAAAGTCCTCACCGCATTTACACCTAGATTACTCTGCCGTAAATAACTTTATTATCAAGAGTCCTGCGAGCAACGTAATTGCGCTTACCACTGTTACCTATATAACTGACCCAGCGTATGCCTTCTCGGTCTATATAGCTATCGTATCTAACTGTCTGATTTTTCAACAGAACAGCAACAGGTGCATTATTTCTGGTGCTTGGCGTTCTTCTGATATTGACTGGGTTGTTAGCAATGAACGTGCCTTTTTGAGCAACCCTACCGCTCGCTGCTGGTGGTTTTGGTGCTGGCTTAGGTGGCGGTGGTATAGTCGCAATTCGTCTGCTACCGATAAATTCACTCCACGCTAGTTGTGGGGTTTTTAACCATGCCTTATAAGCTGCAAGCGTTGTTGGTCGGCTCTGTGCCCGCCACTGTAATGCACTGCCTGACCAGACTTGACCGTTACGATACAAACAAATATCACCATATCTGTGTCCGTAGAACCAGCCGTCAAAGTAAATCACATAGTAATTACCGTCATTAGGTGGCGTTCCACCACGCTTAGTACTAGCTGCTAGATATGCTGCATAGGCACTTGGGTAGAGTCCGTTAAGACCAAAGCCCTGTTCAGCCCAGCGTTGACACCAGCCGTTCTCGTTAGGTGTGTTTGCATTAGCTCTTGAAAAGTTGAATGAATTTGCCATTATACGTTATCCTTTGGCTCATACGGTAGTTTAGGTTTATCGCTCTTGATTATCCCTTTTATCTTGTCAGTTATTTTACCCATTACTTCCCTCCTTTTATGCTTTACTTTTCACTGTCTGGTTTTCTACTGTCTGAGTTCCTACATATTGTGGTGTAGGGTGCGCCTTTTCTTCTTTAGCGATATGCGCACTTTCATTGAGGATGTCTAATATCTTGTTATTGCTGGTTAAAATAGCTGGTAATGCTTGGAGTGAGTCAGCAATGCTTTTTAGCGGTATCTCTTTATAGGTGCTTAACTGCCCTTCTAAGTTAGAAATCGCCTTTTGATTGACAATATGCTGTTCGCTGGCAAAGTCTTTAGTCTTTTGGTTTTCTGCCTTAGAGTATTTTAGTTCATTCTCAAGTATTTCTACTCTTGACTGTAAGTCTTTCAGATTTTCGTTCTTAGTTCGTGAAGCGAGTATAAACCCAGCCCCTACGACGTATCCTACATAACCGATTATCTCTAAAATAGTCATACCATACTCCTAGAAATATTCGTGAATGATTACTATACCTGCTGCGCCTGCGCCACCAGCTTTTGAAGTTTGACTCACGCCACTGTAAGTGCCACTCGCGCCACCACCGTATGAAAGACCGTCTTTACCAACAGCGTTGGTAGCATAGCCAACAGAACCGCTCAAAAAGCTAGCTCCGCCAGTTGGTCCAGAGGCAATCCTACCATTAACAAGAATACCGATTGCGCCTGCGCTTCCACTTAGGTTAAGATCACCGCCCGAACCAACTCCAGGGCTGGGTTGTGGGTCTGCTGGAGAGGTTTGACCAGTAGTGGCATCAACAGCACCGCTCCCAACTCCAAAACCACCACCAGTTGCCTGTAAATGAGAGCCAAATGATGTTGTACTACCTGCTGAACCTTGGTTATTGCCAGCAGCGCCGCCCGCACCACCCGCACCAATCGTTACGGTTTCACTTGCAGAAAGTGAGGAAGCTAATATTTTCTTGCGCGAATATCCACCTCCACAGCCGGGATAACTCATAGCCCTTTGTGAGCCAGAAGTAGCAGTTACGCCACCGCCGCCGCCACCGCCGCCAACTACTTCAACTACTACAAACTTTAGGTCTGCTGGCTTGTCATATGTGCCAGAGCTAGTTTTGTAGATAGCACCAGCATATACACCGCCACCACCAGGGAATACAGTTCCGTCTGGGATAGGTGTGCCTTTTAATATATTTTCTCTTGTTATATTTTTTGTACTGTTACTCACTACGTCTTTAATGACGAGTAAATCACCATTATTGGGTGCTGTTGAGCTTGGGTAATCTGCAAATCGTGGCATTATTCTTTCTCCTTATTCTTTATTACTATTATAACACTTCACTATGAGGGTGCGTCTGGTACATTAGTGTTTTCTTGAACAGTTAAGTTTCGCTTCAAGTCTTCCAGTCGCTTATTAGTGCTATCTGGCAGGGTATCAAGCTGTAGGGTTACACTGTCTGGTTTATACTGCAAAGCGACCACTTGCATTTCAAGTGTATCAACATAATTACCAAAGTTTCTAAATGATACAACATCACCTAGTTCAATCAATTCTATATCATAAAGGTTGTCTAATATAGTAACGGTTGATCGGTATTGTATGTTCTTATTGCCGTCTATTTCACCTTCTGAGAGTATTTGTGCAGAAGTATCTAGGGTTACTCGGCTATCAGATATTCTTTTAAGCCCTCGCCTTGTGTTATTCTCTGGAGTCTCTGTGTACCGTTTAAATAGTGCAGGATCGCCACCACCTGTAAACAGAACGTCATTTATTACGTCACCTATATATGAGCGTAGATTAAGCGTTTCAATATGTTTACCTAGATAGAAGTAATGCTGTGGCGTGGCAGACTTTTCTTTAAAGTAGACTAAGTTGCTACCAAGATCAACATAGAAGAACCAGTCGCTAGGGGCAAGCTCAATAGCTTTTTTAAGTAGCTCAAGATATGTATTGGCTTTGAAGGTATAGCTTACGACTGTGCCTGTTGTTTCAATACTCGCTGTACTGTATGTGGTATAGCTTTCTGGTGAGGATTGAGCAGTAAATAAATCAAGACCATCTTTTACAATATCGCTAGGGTCATAACTATTAAATGCTACTGTAGTATCGCCTGTGTCAGTTACAATGTATTGGTCTAAATCAAAGCCATATGACATAAGGGTAACAATACTTGTTTCAGTACTGCCGTATCTAATTTCAATCTCTGCTACAAAGCCAGTAAATATTCTGCGACCTGTTGGTGAGCCAGTTAAGCCAATTATTTCTTCAAAATCTTCATCTAAGATAGGTAAGCCGTCTTCGTCAAGTATAGGTCCTTCTTCCCCATAATACACATAAGCATCTATACGGTAATTATGAGCGATATTAGAACCAACACCAATCTTGTTACGGCTCTCTAGCGTAGTCAGAATAGTAAGATCGTTTTCATCTTCTACAAAAGCATCATTTTCATCTAGTAGTGGAGATACATCTACAATTTTGCTATCTGAGTTTCGAGCTAGTGTTAGTGTCGTACTAGACCCTGCATTGTTCAATTCTCGGCTAAACTCTAAGTCATCTATAACGTCATCTAATACACCGACAAACTCATCATCTGTATCATAGACTTTATAGTAATAAACCTTTGACTCTAGTGCTGATGGGTCATCTCTTTTAATAGCTAGTGCGCTACCGCTAAAAACTAACGTGCCTGTTGCGCTTCTTTTAGCATAGAGAACCCTCGTAGCCCCATCACTAAATAGTAGTGTCCCTTTAGCTTCTCTAATAAAAGGGTATTCAGTGTAATAAATCTGTATTTCTACAACATCTATAGCAAAGCTAGGATTTATACCCTCTAGTCTTACTCTTAAATTAGATGTGCTAAAGTCAGAAATTGACCACGTTCTTCCCCATTTATTAGTGCTACCCCCAACAGTAGAAAAATATGGTAAACCTTTATTTGATCCTGAATGAGCTGTCTTATATCCAGTAGAAGTATAATTACTTCCAGCATTCCATGATATCTCAATACCACAGTATGGCGTTGGTGAAACAGAGCCAAGACCCCTAGTTCTTACTTGGATGCCGTCAATAACTGTATTAGATTTAAACGAAGTAACGCTAAATGTTCCATAATCTTGATAACCAAAGTTTGCGCTTACAGATATATCGTCTTCAATATATGCTTTAGTAGGATCGTCAATAGCAGCCCAATCATTATTTGGGCTACCTGTACTCGTTGGTGCTAACCAGCCAGTACTTGCCATGATTAACTACCTGCTAGACTAATCTGCAAGTTCCCTACTGGGAAGCTAACCTCATCACCTGATATTGTAGCGACATTTGAGTTTAATGCCCCAAAGACTCGTAAATCACCTGCGCTAGAGGCGTTTCTAACGCCCCAGTGAGTGATTGTAGCTGTTGGTAGACCAGTAAAGCTAATAACACCAGTATTGCTCATAGAGCCGCCCGTAATCGTTCCAAAGGTAACAGCTTGACGTGCATAGCTACCGCCAGTTACTTCTGTACCTGTATCGCCTGCACCTGGATTAGTTGTGTATAAAGCCAGATATGGTGTATCTGTTTTTATTAAGTCTAGTATTTCTTCTATATAGAGATTCGTTGGGAACGCTGACATTGTTATTTACTCCTTATTATTATTATACCAGTCTAGGGTTATAGGTGGCGGTTATGTCTACTGATCGTGTCGTAAAGGTATCTACATAGTTTAATTGGCTAGAGCCTGGCAAGAATTGAGGGAATAAGCCTGTGAAGTCTACAATCGTACCATTTATTCGAGCTTCAAGAGCCACGCTATCTATCTGTAATATGTCACCATCTACCCAGTCATGAGTGACGGTAATACCCTGATTGTTGCGACCATTGACTATACTTATTTGCTTCCCTGTTCCGCCTGTGACGGTAGCGACGGTTACAGATATGAACGGAAGTGCAGGAGCAGAACCCTCCACGTTAAAGGTGCTTGAGTCTGTGACGGTAGTAATAGCCGTCATTGTAGTGAGGGTTTTGGTTTCTTGTATCCTGCCTATAGGGTCGCTGGCTAAGAACATAATCTCTACATAGGCTGTATTACCAACCCACTCATAGTTAAACTCGTTCATAGTAGCGGTATATTCTGTTTCTTCACCGCCCTGTAAGACAACCAGTGGTGCGCTCTGGGCTTGTAAGAGCGATTTTAAGAAGGTCATCATTGTTTCTGTCTCACTACGAGGACAACCAGCAATATATAAAGACACAGTAATCTCTTTACTTGAATACTCACTAGAAGTAATAATAGATAAATCCCTACGAGCTATCTTATTGATATTTATTATTCTCTCAGGTAGAGCATTAAAGTCATGGTTGTATAAATTAACACCAGGAAGTACGGTGATGTCGTTGCCGTTAAAAGTTATAGTGAGCTGGTTCATTATAAGTAACTCCTAGTTGGTGTTAAGCCTTTGCTAATGACCTCGCTATTATTAGTTAGTTTCTGTAGTAATCGTTCAGCATCAACATCACTCGCAACATTTATAGTTCCGATATTATTAACAATTCCGCTTCCTGCTGGTGTATGATTAGCTGAGTCTATAGTAGACATTGTTGAAGGTGTAAGAGGTGAGATTGATGGACTTAATGAACCAAGCAATGAACTATTGACAGCACCCATAGCATTTTGCACTGCGCCACTACCTTTGTTAATACCACCAGCAAGCCCTTGCATTAAGTAGTTACCTATATCGGCGAACATTCTTGATGGTGATTTGATACCGAAGAAGTTTTTAATAGCTTTCTCTGCACCTTTTGCTATATCAAGTACGGCATTCTTCACCATGTCAGCTCCGCCAGTAATACCTCTTTTAATACCCTCAATAACATCTTTACCAACATTTACAAACTTAGTAACAAACTTACTTATATTGTTAAATGCATCACTAACAAAGTTCTTTATATTATTAAATGTAGTGCTAAACGCATTACCTATTCTATCGAGTATTGGTTTTATAAAGCCCCATACTCTGTTAAGAATAGGTGATATTACATTCCATATACCATTTAATACACTGCTGACT
>Ga0268298_10006071_pt1 | contig 11057 bp, 9 predicted proteins | sample WWTPWeurt_MetaG_FD_194462 | JGI IMG/M metagenome (GOLD analysis project Ga0268298, IMG submission 194462) | Activated sludge microbial communities from WWTP in Nijmegen, Gelderland, Netherland - WWTP Weurt | ecosystem: Engineered > WWTP > Aerobic digester > Activated sludge | place: Netherlands... | reverse complement strand
GCGCTGTTGATGGTGGCGCGGGTCGCCGGCCGCGACGCCGAGGGCAGAGACGCCCACGCCCGGGCCGTCGCGATCGCGGCGGCGCTGGCCGACGACACGCTCGCGCACCGCTGCCGGGCGGCCGCGCGCGACGTCGCGTGACGCGGATCGCACCACCCGCAGCGCGGCCCGCGCCGCCGGGCTACCATCGGCGGTGATGCCCCGCACGCCCTCGGTCGTCCTCGCCACCGCCCTCGTCGCCACCGCCGCGCTCGCCGCCGCGGCGCCCGCCCGCGCCGATGTCGAGGACGACGCGATCGCCGTCGAGCGGATCGCGATCGGCACCGTCAACTCGATCCGCCGCGCGATCGCGGTCGGGCCCCACGTCGGCGGCTTCGGCGGCATGAACCTCGACGCCGACGCCGGCGTCTCGGGCGTCACCTTCGGCCTGGGCCTCAACAGCTTCGCCGTGCCGTCGGCGTTCGACCTCCGCGAGCAGATCAAGGCCGCGGTGAAGGCCAAGCTCAAGGAGCGGCTCGCCGAGATCGTCGCCAACGGCGGCACGCCGCCCGAGGATCTCTCGGACCTGATCCGCGAGATCGCGACCGAGATCCGCGAGCGCATCCTCAGGCAGCTCGCGCCGCGCCACACGATCGAGCACCCGCAGTTCGGCCTGATGCTCGAGGCCGCGATCCTGACGTCGACCGGCGGCGGCTTCCAGACCCGGCTGATCGTGTCCAAGGGCATCAAGTCCATCAGCGCCGGGCTCGCGGTCGGCGTGCAGCGCGCCGGCGGCACCACCCGCTTCCTGCCCGGCCTCGAGCTCGACCTGCGGCTGACGCCGTTCGGCGAGCAGCGCACGCCGGTGTTCGGCCTGTACGCCCGCGGCGACCTGGCGCTCGGCAACGGCGACCCGGCGCTGACGATCCTCGGCGGCGCCCGCGTGCTGGTCGACGTGTTCTGAACGGCAGCTACTGGTTGCTCGACAGCACCTGGAAGTGCCGCGCCTGTGCGGCGCGATCGCCGCTGCGCAGCGCCGCCGCGAAGCCGGTCATCGCGTCGAGCCGCGCGCCGGACCGCTGCCGCAGCTTCGACCACTCGCTGTCCAACGCCCCCTCCTCCATCGTCTTGTACGCCGCGCGCCACGCTGGCAAGACCTCTCGGTCGATCGCGTCGGCCAGCTCCACGTCGGTGATCTCGTGGGCGTCACGGCGTCTCGCCCAGGGGCGATAGCGTTCGATGGCCCGGTCCTCCGCCTCGGCGTACCGCTGCACCACCAGCGGCACGTCCGGCTGGCCCGCCGGCACCACGTACGACACGCCGACCAGCGTCGCCGCGCCGATGCCGCCGACCACCAGGGCCCGGCGCAGCATCGACCACGCCTTGGGCTGCTGCTCGAGCGCCCAGCCGGTGGCCGCGCCGCCGACCAGCCCGCCGAGGTGCGCGGCCATGTCGACCTGCGGCAGCGACACGCCGATCAGCAGGTTGATCGCGAGCACCATGCCGACGCTGCGCAGCGCCGCACGCGCGGCGTTCGGCTCGAGCCGCGATCGGTGGCGCAGGAGGAAGCCGCCGAACGCGCCGAACAGCCCGAAGATCGCGCCCGACGCGCCGACCGACACGCCGGCGCCGCGCATCGCGCTGGTCAGCGCGCCGAGCAAGCCGGCGATCAGGTAGATCGCGCCCATCCCCGGCCGCCCGTACAGCGTCTCGACCTGCCGCCCGGTCGGCGCCAGCGCCAGCATGTTCATCGTCAGGTGCAGGACGCCGCCGTGCAGGAACATCGACGTCAGCAGCCGCCACGGGTCGTGGCCCAGGGTCGCCGGGCCGAAGTTGCCGCCGACGTCGAAGAGCTGCGTCGGGGTCGGGTGGGCGATGTCGTGGCCGAGCGCCAGCGTCACCAGCCACACGCCGACGTTGGCCGCGATCAGCGCGTAGGTCAGGTACGGCGTCGGCAGCCGTTGCACCCGCACCGGCGTCGCGCTCATTCCGGGCAGTCCTGGAACGGGTCCTTGATGCCCGGCACGCACGGCAGCCGCTTCATCATGCAGATCGTCACCTCGGTCTCGCCGTCGAACACCAGATCGACGTAGCCGGGCTGGTAGCCGGGCAGCGTGCACTTGAGCCGCATCTTGGTGCCCTTCTTCTCCTCGATGTGCACGCCGGCGGGCCCGCGGTAGTGGGTCTTCTCGTAAAGGATGCCGCCGTCGGGGCGGGTCAGCACCTCGATCACCACGGTGCCGCGCTCGCCCGGCGTCCGCCCCAGCACCTTGGGCCCGGCGTCGCGCGCGCCGGCGTCGACGTCGGGCGCGGTCGAGGCCACCGACGCGTCGCGCAGCGGGCGCGGCCCCGGCCCTGGCCCCGGCGGCCGCGCGTCGGTCGGCGGCTCGACGCCGCCGTCGAGGTCGTACTCGATCACCGTGCGCGCGTCGACCGTCAGCTCGCCGGCGTCGGGCCCGGGCTGCTCGCGCGCGGTCGACTTCGCGCGCGCCTTCAACAGCAGCGCCGCGCCGACGCCGAGGCCGCCCATGACCAGGATCGCGATCACCGCGACCGCCCAGCGGCGCGGCGGCGGTGGTGCCGGCGGCTCCTCGGGCACGTCGAGCGTCAGCCGCGGCTCGGCGGTCGCCGACGCGACGAACACCGGATCGGCCAGCGAGCGGTTGGTGTGGCGCGGCAGGTCGCCGGTCGCGGTGACCGGCGCCAGCGGCGGCGGCGGCTTCGACGGCGGCGCTTGCGAGTCGCGCGCCGGCCGCACCGTCGTCGCGTCGGGCCCCGCCGCCATGCCCGGCGGCATCGCCTGCAGCACGCCGCCGGCCAGCGACCGCGCGGTGACGCTGGTCGACACCGGCTGCGCCAGCTCGACGCCCTTGGCCGCCGCGGTCATCGCCGCCAGGAACTCGCCCATGGTCGCGAAGCGCTGCTCGCGCTTCTTGGCCAGGGCCTTCATCACCACCGCCTCGAGCTCGGGATCGATCGCGAGATCGGGCCGCACCTTCGACGGCGGCTCGATCGGATCGAGCATCTGCATGGCCAGCGTGCGCACCATGCTCTCGCTCTTGTGCGGCACCCGCCCGGTCAGCATCTCGTAGAGGATCGTGCCCAGCGCGTAGACGTCGACGCGCCCGTCGGTGTCGCCGCGGCCCGCGGCCTGCTCGGGCGCCATGTACTCGGGCGTGCCGAACACCGCGCCGGCCCGGGTCAGCCGCGGCCCCTCTTGCCCGGGCGCCACCGCGCCGGTGGCGTCGAGCGGCGTGACCTTCGCGATGCCGAAGTCGACGATCTTGACGAAGTCGCGTCGGCCGTCGCGGTTGATCAGGAAGATGTTCTCGGGCTTGAGGTCGCGGTGGACGATGCCCTTGTCGTGGGCCGCGCCCAGCGCCTGCGCGATCTGCGCGGCGATCGGCAGCGCGCGATCGGCCGGCAGCGGCGCCGACAGCTTGATCGCCTGCGACAGCGTCTTGCCGTCGACGTACTCCATCACCGAGTAGGTCAGGCCGTCGGGCGTGGTGCCGAAGTCGGTGACGTCGACGATGTTGGGGTGGCCGATGCGCGACGCCGCCTTGGCCTCCTGCACGAAGCGCTTGATCGTGCTGGCGTCGCGCGCGACCTCGCGCTTGAGCACCTTCACCGCCAGCGGCCGCTCGATGATCAGGTGGCGCGCGGCGAACACCACGCCCATGCCGCCCTCGCCGATCTTGCGCTCGATCAGGTAGCGCCCGTCGAGCGTCATCCCGATCAGCTTGTCGTAGGCGGCGTTCTTGTCGGCCGCCGCCAGCGCCAGCGCGGCGACGTCGAGCTCCTCGTGCGCCGACACCGCCTTGACCGGAAACGAGATCGCCTCCGGCGGGATCGACAGGCGCGCGCCATCGAACGGGCAGTAGCCCGTCTCGCTATAGAACTGATGGCAGCTCGGGCACCAGAACTGCGGCAAACGCTACCTGCCGGTCCGCACGTCGTCGTCGTAGAGGCCGGGCAACCGGAAGTACGTGAACACCTTGCCCTCGGCGCCGACCACCAGCACGTTCTGCCCGGTCTTGCCCCACGGCGCGATCGCCACGCTCTTGCCGAACAGGTCGCTGGCGCTCGGCGACGACACCCGCAGCGGATCGGGCGTGACCTGGGTGAACGCGCCGCCCGCGTAGCGGTAGATGTAGACCGCGCCAGCGTCGGTGGTGCCGTCGATGTCCGACTTGGGCGCGCCGATCACCAGCTCCGGCACGGCGTCGCCGTCGAGATCGCCGGCCGCCAGCGCGTAGCCGAAGTTCGAGCCGGTGGTCGGCACGGTGATCGCGATCGGATCGGTGGCGCCGGGCAGCCGCACGTAGACGGTGTTGATGCTCGGCGCCGAGTACACCAGCGCCGCCTGCGTCACCGCCGGGTCGAAGTGCGCCGTCACCATCGTGAACCCGGCGTCGATCGCCTGCACGGCGATCGTCGTCGACGGCGGATCGCAGTTCATCGGCAGGCTGACCGTCGACTGGTCCTTCACCACCTCGCCCACCTGGTAGATGCGGATCTCCGAGGTGGTGCCGTCGGCGGCCGACCGCGGGCCCATGCCGACCGCGATCTCGGGCGCGCCGTCGCCCTCGAGATCGGCGACCGCCACCTCGAACGACTGCTCGGTCGCGCGGGTCGTGGCCTGCTTGCACTCGGCGAAGCCGCTGGCGTCGGCGATCGCCGCGTTGGCGTAGTCGTACATGACGTCGAGCTGCGAGCCGCGCGCCACCACCAGCTCGCCCAGCTCGGGCGTGTTGGTGAAGTTGCCGGCGTCGGGCAGCGTCGCGAACGCGATGCCGGTGGGCGCCAGCATCGACAGCGCCATGTCGCTGCCGATGAACACCCGGGCCGGCGCCACCGCCACGCCGAGGTTGTCGCCGTCCATCACGCCGATGAAGCCCTGGCCGGCCAGCGTGTTGCCGGTGAGGCTGCCGAACGCGAAGCGGTGATCGGTCGGATCGACGGCGAACGCCGGCTTGGCCGGCAGGTCGTCGAACATGAAGGCCGGGAAGATCGCCTGGCCGCCGACCGACGACACCGCGTGCTTGCCGTCGCCGCCGTAGCGCAGCGTCGACACCATCAGCTTGGCGCGGCCGAGCACGACCAGGTTGGCGCCCTGGCCGTCGAGGGTCTTGGCGGTGTCGGGCATCGCGCCCAGCGCGACGCCGTACTGCCGCGAGTCGTCGGGGTTGCCGACGCGCTCGACCCACACCTCGCTCGACAGATCGTCGAAGGTGGTCCAGTTGCAGGCGCCGGCGCCGCCGGCGAGCAGCCCGGCGAGGCCGAGCGAGACGCGGGTGCGGGTCACCATGGCAGCTCCATCGACAGGCCGGCGTAGTTGGGGCCGACCGTGGGGGTGAGGGCGAGCGCGCGGACGTCGACCACGCCGATCGACGGCCGGCCCTTGTCGCGGAACGTGTAGTAGATCGCCGCCAGGCCCAGCAGGCCGGCGACGCCGTACGCCGCGTCGGCGCCGATCGCGAAGTACTTGCCGCGATCGAAGCGCGGGTCGGCCTGATCGACCGGCGGGTTGCCGGCCGCGATGTCGTCCTTCAGCTCCTTCTCGAGCTTCTGCGCCTGCAGGCCGAGGTAGATGCCGCCGCCCGCGAACAGGCCGGTGAAGATGTACGCGACCACCGCGTCGCCGCGGCCGGGCTGCTTGGCCAGCTCGGTCTTGAGGTTGATCTCGGTCTTGGCCTGCACCTCGATCGTCGTCGAGTACGACTTGTAGCCCGAGCGGCGCACCGACACCCGGTGGCGCCCCTCCTTGACCGGCTTGCGGCACGGCCCGCGCTCGCACAGCAGCTCGCCGTCGAGGTAGATCCGGCTGGCCTCGATGCCGGGCCCGCGCACGTACAGGTAGCCGACCGGCGCGCCCTTGAGCTGCGCCGAGATCTCGGCGGCCTCGCCGGCGATCACCTCGATGTCGTGCTCGCTGGGCTCGTAGCCGTCGGCCTCGATCCACACCTTGTGCTTGCCCGGCTTGAAGTTGCCCGAGAACGGGGTCTTGCCGATCGCGCCGACGTTCTTGTCGTCGAGGAAGATGCTGGCGCCCGGGACGTTCGACTTGATCTCGACCCAGCCCAGGTAGTCCTCCTCGGACAGCACGATCTGCAGCACCAGGAGCTTGCTGGGATCGGCCGAGGTGCGGCCCTCCTTGCTCTTGTAGCCGCGCTTCTCGACCAGGTACTGGAACTCGCCGTCCATCGAGCCCGACCACGGGGTCTGGGCGAACGGGCCCTTCTCCTTGCCGCCGATGTAGATGTTGGCGCCCTGGGGCTCGCTCTCGATGACCACCAGGCCGCGGTAGCCGGCGTCGCCGAGCGCCTCGACCTCGGCCGACGGCGCCGGCGGCGGGGTCGGCGTCGGCTGGGTGCCGGTGGGGTTGGTCGGCTGGGTCGCGGCGGCGGCGGCGGCCGCGGCGGCGGCGCGCAGGCGCTCGGCCTCGGCCTTGAGCACCGCGATCACCTTCTCGACCTGCTCCTTGTCCTTGGCGTCTTTGTTCTCGCCGAGGTAGCGGGTGTAGTAGTCGACCGCCTTGTCGTAGGACTCGGGCTCCGACGCCTTCTTGCCCTTCATGTGGTAGGCGGCGCCGACGTTGTAGAGGAACTGCGGCATCGGCCGCGCCTCGTAGGCCTTCTTGAACGAGGCCGCCGCGTCGTCGAACTTGCCCGACAGGTAATAGGTCTCGCCCTGGTTGAACGCGCTCTGCGCGTTCTTCCACGGGTCGCCCTGGGCGGCGGCGCGCCGGGTGGTCCCCAGCGCCAGCACCAACGTGACCAACAGAAGGATACGTAGTCTCATGCCAGGTCCTCAGGTCCGCCGACAGGTCGGCAGTCCGGTGAGGATATCCCGGCCGGTGCGGGGGCGCTACTTGCGCGGCGGCCCTGTGACCGCCGTCGGATCCGCAGAGGGCGAGCACCAGTCGACGCGCCGGGAGTCTCGCGTCGTGGGGGGAGGCTCGATCCCGGCTTGGCCGGGATCGAGGGGGGCTCGGCGACGAGCCCCCTGGAGTTCAGAATCCGCCGCCGACCGTGAGGCCGGCGTACCCCGAGCCCACGGTCGGGGTGAACGCCAGGGCCTTCACGTCGACCGTGCCGGTCGAGGGCGGGCCCTTGTCGCGGAACGTGTAGTAGATCGCCGACAGGCCCACGACGCCGGCCAGGCCCCAGCCGGCGTAGGCGCCGTACTTGATGTTGGTGCGCTGGTCGTACATCGAGTCGTCGACCTTCAGGCCCTTGGCGTAGAAGTACGCGCCGGTCGCGCCGCCGGCGAGCAGGCCGGTGAAGATGTACGCGACCACCGCGTCGGTGCGGCCCGGGCGCTTGGCCAGGTCGGGGGTCACCGTCAGCTCGGTCTTGGCCTGCAGCTCCAGGCGGGCGCGGTACGGCTTCCAGCCCGAGCGCGCCACGACGATCGTGTGCTTGCCCTCGCGCACCGGCGTGCGGCACGGGCCCTTCTCGCAGACCACCGCGCCGTCGACCAGCACCCGCGCGCGCTCGAGGTTGGCGCCGCGGATGTTCAGGTAACCGACCGGCGCGCCGCGCAGGTTGGCGGCGATCCCGTGGGTCTTGCCGGCGACGATCTCGATGTCCTCGCTGTACTCGTCGTAGCCGTCGGCGGCGATCCAGATCTTGTGCTTGCCCGGCTTGAAGTTGCCCGAGTACGGCGTCTTGCCGATCGGGCCCGAGGCCTTGTCGTCCGAGTACACCAGCGCGCCGGGGATGTTGGCCTTGATCTCGATCCAGCCCAGGTAATCCTCCTCGGACAGCACCACCTGCAGCACCACCAGGCGGTTCGGGTCGGGCGCGATCACCGCGTCCTTGGCCTTGTGGCCGCGCTTCTCGATCAGCACCTTGTGCTGGCCGTCGAGCGAGCCCGACCACGGGGTCTGGGCGAACACGCCGTTCTTCTTGTCGTCGAGGTAGATGTTGGCGCCCTGGGGCTCGGTCTCGATGACCACCAGGCTGCGGGTGACCACGTCGCCGAGCGCCGCGACCTCGGCGGACGGCGTGACCGGCGCGCTGGGCTGGGACGCCGTCGCCGCCGCGGCCGCCGCCGCCTTGATCCGCTCGATCTCGGCGGTCAGCACCGCGACGGTCTTCTCGACGGCGGCCTTGTCGGTCGCCGCGGCGTCGGCGCTCAGGTACTTCAGGTAGTACTGCACCGCCAGCTCGTAGGCCGCGGCCTCGCCGGTGGTCTTGCCCTTCATGTGGTACGCGGCGGCGGCGTTGTACAGGAACTGCGCCTGCGGCCGCGCGTCGTACGCCTTCTTGAAGCCCTCGGCGGCGCCGTCGAAGTTCTTGGCCAGGTAGAAGCCCTGGGCCTCGGCGAAGAAGTTCTGGGCCTTCACCAGCGCGTCGGGCTGCTGCGCCGAGGCGCGGCCGACCAACGACGCGACGAACACGATCACGAGTGCAAGTCGCACGAGCATAGGCGCGGAGGATAGCCCAGAACCCGCGCGGGGCTCAGGCGACAAACGTGACGTTGGCGTCGATCGGCGCCCGGTCGGTGCGGCACGAATTGGCAGGCGCGTCGGCCGGGGTGCCCAGCGCGATGCCGAACAGGAGCTGGTGCTCGGCGGGGATCGGCAGGTGCGCGCGCAGCGCCTGGGGGTACGCCACCGCGGAGGCCATCGGACACGTCGCGACGCCGTCGGCGGCGGCCGCGGCCAGGAACGTGCCCAGCCACACGCCGACGTCGATCAGCGCGTAGGGCCCGAGCCGCTTGTCGACCGACACGATCGCCACGTGCGGCGCGTCGAACAGCGCGAAGTTGCGCAGCCACGCGTCGTAGCGCCCGGCCTTGTCGTCGCGCGGGATGCCCATCGCGGCGTACAGCGCGCCGCCGCAGGCCCGGCGGTGTTGATCGTACGGCGCCGGGTAGTTCAGCGGGAACGGCACGTCGGGCGACGGCAGGCCGGCGCGCGCCGCGGCGAGCAACGCCTGGCGCACCACGTCGGTGTGCGGCGGCTCGGTCACCGCCACCCGCCACGGCTGGATGTTGCACCACGACGCCGCGCGCTGCGCCGTCGCGAACAGCGCGGCCAGCCGCGCCCGCGGCAGCGGCGTCGGCGCGAACGCCCGGGTGCTGGCCCGCGCCGCCAGGAGCGCGTGCAGGTCGTCCAGCGTCACGCCGTGGCCTTGGCCGGGCGGTTCGCGAGCAGCTGCTTCCAGCGGTAGATGCCGGTCGAGTGCCCGTCGGAGAACGCGATCGACACGCCGTAGTTGCCGACCAGGCTCATCGACGCGACGGTGATGTCGGCGGCGACGGTCGCCGGGTCGAGCAGCTTGGCGCCGGTGATCTCCGACACGCAGTACGCGCAGGTACACATGATGCGGAGCGCGCGGGCGCTCCACACGTCCTCGTCGCCTTCGTCCCAGACGAAGCGGACCTCGGGCTGACCGAGGCCGACGATCTCGAGCGGCATGGGCATGGCGCACTCATAGCAGGATCCGCGGCGGTCGCGCTGGTAGCGTCAGCGGCAGGGGGATCATGCCAGGCATCACCGCACCCAGGTACGCCATCACGCTCGACGGCCGCGGCCGCGACGACCTCACCACCGCCCTGACCGGCCTCGAGCTGCGCGAGTCGCTCGAGGCGCCCGCCGAGCTCGAGCTCACGCTCGCCGCGCCGCTCGCCGGCGGCCCGCCGCTCCTCGACGACGCGACGCTCGAGGTGGGCCGCGCGCTCGAGCTCGCGCTGGTTCGCGACGACGGCCGCGCCGCGCTGTTCCTCGGCGACGTCACCGAGGTCGCGCCGCGCTTCCCGGTCGCCAGCGCCGCCACGCTCACGCTGCGCGCGGTGGCCCGCACGCGGCGCCCGCCCCAGCAGGCGATCGGCGCGGCCGCCCCGCTCACGCCGCAGCTCGCGTACGGCGACGCGCTGATCGAGGCCTCGCTGGCGCGCAGCGGCCGGACGCTGGTCACCGGCACCGCGCTCACCGGCGGCCCGCCGACGATCCGCCCGGGCAGCGCCGTCGAGCTGGTCGGCCTCGGCGCGCGCTGGAGCGGCACCTACGCCGTGACCGCGGCGACCCACCGCTTCGGACCGGACGGCCACGAGACCGCCTTCGACGTGCGCCGCGAGGTCGCGCCGTGACGCCGCGCGCGCGCTGAACCCCAGCCGCCATCACCGCGTCGCTCGTCGGTGATCTGCGGCACGCCCGCCGCCACCGGGGCTGGCATCGCGCGTCGCGGCGATGGACGCGCGCGCGCCGGCGGCGCGATGATGCGCGCATGAGGAAGGTCGCGATCGCGAGCGCGCTGGTGGCGATGGTGGCGTGCGGCAACGGCACTGGCGGCAACGTCGCCGACTGCAGCGTCGATGGCGTCACGTGCGGCACGCCGTCGCCGTGCACGCTCGACAACACCTGCGACGCCGAGCCGGTCGACAGCCCGGCGCCGATCGACGCGCCGTCGACGGCGTGCAACGGCGTCACCTGCTCGGGCCACGGCACCTGCAACGACGTCGGCGGCGCGCCGCTGTGCCAGTGCGACGGCGGCTTCGTGCGCGACACCGCCACCACCTGCGTCGCCGCGACCGGCCCGACGATCGGCGGCTGTCCGCTGTTGCCGGTCGATCACGTCTTCAACACGCCGATCGACGCGCTGCCGGTGCACGCCAACAGCGACGCGTTCATCGCGACGATCGGCGGCACGCGGCGGCTGCACCTCGATCTGGGCACCCAGACCGATCAGCAGGCCGCCGACTACTACGGCATCCCGTTCAACCTGGTGCGCGGCTCGCAGCTCACCTGGCCGACGGTGGCGTTCCGCTCGACCGACCCCGGGCTGACCTGGGACCCGCGCCCCGAGAGCGACTGCGCGGTGGGCGCCGCGCACACGCTGGCGCGCCCGTGCACCGCGGCGACGGCGCCGACGCCGACGTTGCCGATCCCGGCCAACGTGCTGGTCGAGGGCGGCGTCAACAGCGCGGCCAACCAGCAGCCCTACGGCGATCACCACATCCTCGTCGTCGACACCGACACCTGCTGGCTGTGGGAGGCCTATCACGCGTACGCGCCGCAGCCGAACGTCTGGAACATCTACGGCGCGGCCGGCTTCGACCTGCGCGCC
>Ga0268298_10006070_pt1 | contig 11058 bp, 10 predicted proteins | sample WWTPWeurt_MetaG_FD_194462 | JGI IMG/M metagenome (GOLD analysis project Ga0268298, IMG submission 194462) | Activated sludge microbial communities from WWTP in Nijmegen, Gelderland, Netherland - WWTP Weurt | ecosystem: Engineered > WWTP > Aerobic digester > Activated sludge | place... | reverse complement strand
ACCGATGCCGCCGAAGATGCTGAACAGCGCAATCACCTTCAGCGGCGGCAGGCTCACGCGCGCCAGGAAAAACAGGGCGATCAGGCCGCCGACGCCGAAGCGCAGGCCCGCCACGTCCCAGCCCGTCAGCATGCCCTTGCCACCGGCGCGCGAGACCAGGATGAAGCCGGTCCAGATGCAGATCGTGGCGGCGACCGCGATCCATCCGGAGCGGGAGGAGGATGGGGGTGCGGTCAAGCGAGCGTGCGGTACTGGCCGCCGTGGAATATCAGCGGCGGCTTTTCCTGGCGGCTGAAGTTCTCGACCTGGCCGACCAGGATGATGTGGTCGCCGCCGGGATAGCGCAACTCGTTGCGGCATTCGAACCACGCGCAGCAGCCCGGCAGCAGCGGCGTGCCGCTGGCGCCGACTTTCATCGCGATGCCGGCGAACCTGTCGTCCTGCGACTGCGAAAAGCGTTGCGACAATTCGACCTGGTCGGCGGCGAGGATGTTCACCGCGTAATGGCTGCAGGACTCGAACACCGCCAGCGATGGCGAAGCGAGGCCGAGGCTCCACAGCACCAGCGGCGGCTCGAGCGAGACCGAGGCGAAGGAATTGATGGTGACGCCGACCGGCTGGCCGTCTGCAGCGCGCGCGGTGACGACCGCGACGCCGGTGGCGAATTCGCCCAGCGCATCGCGCAGGCTGCGGGTGTCGAGAAAAGGCGGGTACTGCTGGTTCATCGGCTTGCTCACGAACAGGCTCTAAAATCGGGGGACACCATATTGTCGGGAGCACCTGATGGGCATAGTGAAACGTATCGGCACTCCGCTTTCTGATTCCGCCACGCGCGTCATGCTGCTGGGATGCGGCGAGCTTGGCAAGGAGGTCATTATCGCATTGCAGCGCCTGGGTTGCGAAGTGATCGGCGTCGATCGCTATGCGGATGCGCCCGGCATGCAGGTGACGCATCGCAGCCACGTGGTGACGATGACCGACGGCGCCGCCCTGCGCGCGCTGATCGAAAAGGAAAAGCCCGACCTGGTGGTACCCGAGATCGAAGCCATTGCCACGGCAATGCTGGTCGAGGTGGAGCGGGAAGGCCTGGCGGAAGTGATACCCACCGCACGCGCCGCGCAGTTGACCATGAACCGCGAAGGGATACGCCGCCTCGCCGCCGAAGAACTCGGCCTCGCCACCTCACCCTACAAATTCGCCGACACCCTTGCTGAGTTGCAGGCCGCCATAGACGACGGCATCGGCTTTCCTTGCGTCGTCAAGCCGGTGATGTCGTCCTCCGGCAAGGGCCAGTCGCTGCTCAAGAGCCAGGCCGACGTGCAGGCCGCCTGGGACTACTCGCAGGCTGCGGGTCGGGTCGGCGCCGGGCGCATCATTGTCGAAGGCTTCATCGATTTCGACTACGAGATCACCCAGCTCACGGTACGCGCGGTCGGCGGTAGCGGCGAAGTTGAAACCTTCTTCTGCGAGCCGATCGGCCACGTCCAGGTAAATGGCGATTACGTCGAAAGCTGGCAGCCGATGGCCATGACGCCGGCGGCCTTGCAGAAGTCGCGCGACATCGCCCGCGCCGTGACCACGAACCTCGGCGGGCGCGGCATTTTCGGTGTCGAGCTGTTCGTCAAGGGCGACATGGTGTGGTTCTCCGAAGTCAGCCCGCGCCCGCACGACACGGGACTGGTGACGCTGGCCACACAACGCCTGTCGGAATTCGAATTGCATGCGCGGGCAATACTGGGCCTGCCGGTCGACACCGGCCTGCGCCGTCCCGGCGCCTCGGCCGTGATCTATGGCGGCCTGGAAGAAAAAGGCATCGCCTTCGAAGGCGTCGCCGACGCGCTGCAGGTACCCGAATCCGACCTGCGCCTGTTCGGCAAGCCGGAAAGTTTCGCCAGGCGGCGCATGGGCGTCGCGGTGGCGAATGCCGACACCACCGACGAGGCGCGTCGGCGCGCCAAACTGGCCGCGAGCCTCGTGAAACCCGTCAAGGGGTGAGCACGTCAACCACCGGCTTCGCCGCGCGCCTTATCCGCTGGCACAAGCGCCACGGCCGCCACGACCTGCCCTGGCAGAACACCACCGACCCCTACCGGGTCTGGCTGTCGGAAATCATGCTGCAGCAGACGCAGGTGGCGACGGTGATCCCCTATTACGCGCGCTTCCTGGCACGCTTCGGCACGCTTGCCGACCTCGCCGCCGCGCCGGTGACGGAAGTCATGGCACTGTGGAGCGGGCTCGGCTACTACGCGCGCGCGCGCAACCTGCATGCCTGCGCGCAGGCCGTGATGCGCGAGCACGGCGGCAGCTTCCCGCGCAGCCCCGAAGCGATCGCGCAACTGCCCGGCATCGGCCGCTCGACGGCCAACTCCATCGCCACCCTCTGCTTCGGCGCCCAGGCGCCGATCATGGACGGCAACGTCAAGCGCGTGCTGTGCCGCGCCTTCGGCATCGAAGGCTTCCCCGGCGCCGGCGCGGTCGAAAGACACCTGTGGGCGCTGGCCGCGGAACTGATGCCGGCGCGCCACGGCGCGACCTACAACCAGGCGCAGATGGATCTGGGCGCCACGGTCTGCACGCGCAGCAAGCCGCGCTGCGAAAACTGCCCCCTGGCCGACATCTGCGTGGCCCGTGCCACGCAACGCGTTGCCGACCTGCCCGAACCGAAGCCGCGCCGCGCGCTTCCGCAACGTGAAGCGACGCTGCTGGTTCTGCTTCACGAAAACCGCGTCCTGCTCGAAACCCGGCCGCCGGCCGGGATCTGGGGCGGCCTGCTGTCGCTGCCGGAACTGCCGGAGGGCGTCGACCCGCGCGAATGGGTCGAACGCCGCTTCGCCTGCCGGGTGATCGCCGTATCGCCAGCGCCGACTTTTGACCACGCGTTCAGCCATTTCCGCCTGCGCATCACGCCGCTGCTGCTGCGCGTAAGGCCCGGCCCGGCGGCGATGGAGCCCGGCCTGCAGTGGCTGGCCCTGGCCGGCATCGCCGACGCCGCCCTGCCGGCGCCGGTGCGGCGCATCCTCGATGCGCTTCAAGAATCGGGAAGCAAACCTTTGCTTTCGAGAAAGCGATAAATGATTTCGAGCCGGTCGATGCTGTCGTCGAGCTCCAGCAGCTTCTGCCTTGCCAGCGCGGGGATAGGCAGCACTTCGGCATAGCGCATGCCGAGCCAGCCCGCGTCGAAAAAGCGGTGCGGCGCGGCGGGCGCATTCGGCGCGCCGGCCTCCATGTCCTCGACGATGGCGCGCAAGAGCGGCACCAGCCGGGCATAGGCGCCGGGCACCGGCAGCACCGCCGGCGCGGCGATGAGTTCGATTTCACCCTTCTGCAGGCCGGAATCCTCGACCCAGTGGCGCAGCAGGCGAAAGCGCTCGCCGCCCTGGGCGATGATCTCGAGCACGCCCAGCTGCTGCATGTCCCAGTCGGCGATGTGTGCCAGCGTGCCGACACGGTGCGGTGCGGCGGGCTTCTTGCCGGCGCTGGCCACCTCTTCCCCTTCGGCGATCAGGCAGATGCCGAAGGATGTCGATTGCTTGAGGCACAGCTTGGCCATGTCCATGTAGCGCTGCTCGAAAATCCTTAGCGGCAGCCGCCCGCCGGGGAACAGCACCGACTGCAGCGGAAACAGGGGAATGATCATGGGCCGGGCTCCGCTGCCGGGCTTGATGCAGCGGCACCGGGCGTCGCCACGGGTATGGCCACGGGTATGGCTAACAAGCGCGCCGCGACCAGGCCGTTGAGGGTGCCGAACAGCAGCGCGGCCGTGGCGAACAGCGGCAGCAGGTAGTACACGCCGTCGTGCGGCACCAGCCAGGCGCGGGCCAGGGCGATCTGGCCGCCGATGTGGGCGAAAGCCGCCAGCACGCTGACCGACACCGGGCCGAACAGGCGCGACGGCAGATGCCGCGCCAGCGCCAGCACGCCCAGGCTGCACAGCGCACCGGCCAGCGCGAGAAAAAAGCCGGGCGCGAGGAACTGGCCGATCACCAGGCTGCCGACCACCACGCGCAGCAGGCTGACCCAGGCCGCATCGCGCCAGCCATGGCGCACCAGCACCACCAGCACGATGATGTTGGCCAGCCCCGGCTTGATGCCGGGCAGCGGGCTCGGCAGCGCCGCTTCGGCCACGCTCAGCGCGATCGCCGCCGCCGCATAACGCGCGATGCGGTAATCATCGGCCGTGACCGGCAGTTCAATAGTTGAGGGTGTCATACGCAGTGTTGCGGCCGCCGCGTCCCGCGAGTTGCAGCGTGACATGGTTCGGCGCGCAGATCGCCACGGCATTGGCGCGCGTCAGCCAGCCCTGCTGCACGCAATACTGGCGCGGACCCGGATCGGACAGCACGCGGGCGCGGCCGGGCTGCACCTCGATCACCGTGGTGCCGATGGCGCCGGTGACTTCGTACTTGCGCGGGATATTGAGCGCCAGCTCGGTGACCAGCTGGCCATCGCGCCTGACGATGGCGCGGTCCGCCACGCCGCCGCGCCACAGCAGCGGATAGGACGCCGCGACCAAGGCCGCGACGCAGACCAGCAGCAGCCAGTCGCCGGATTTCATCAGCGCGCGCCAGGGCAGGTGACCGGCGTCCGTCGCCTGCGCCAGCATCTCGCGCAGGCCGTCCGGGATGCGCTGGTTCATTCGATCAGTGTGCGGTGCCGCACCAGCACCCGCGCCGACCCGCGAAAATGCGCGGCGAGGCGCTCCGCCAGGTACACCGAGCGGTGCTGGCCGCCGGTGCAGCCGATGCCCACCGTCAGGTAGGAGCGGTTGTCGCGGACATAGGCCGGCAGCCAGTCGCCGATGAAGCGGCGCAGGTCGGTCTCCATGCGTACCACTTCGGGCTGCGCTTCGAGGAAGCGGATCACCTCGGCATCGCGCCCGGTGAACGGACGCAGCACCGGGTCGTAATGCGGGTTGGGCAGGCAGCGCACGTCGAACACCAGGTCGGCATCGAGCGGGATGCCGTGCTTGAAGCCGAAGGATTCGAACAGCAGGACCAGGCCGCTGCGTTCATCGAGCGCGGCGAACTCCTTGATGCTGGCGCGCAGGGCATTCGGCCGCAGGTTGCTGGTGTCGATGTGGTGGCCGAGCGAAGCCAGCATTTCCAGCGCCTCGCGCTCGCGGGCGATGGCCTCCTCCAGCGTCACGTCGTCGCCGGCCAGCGGATGGCGCCGGCGCGTTTCGGAAAAGCGCTGGATCAGCACCTCGTCGCGCGCATCGAGGAAGACGAAGCGCAGCGTTACACCCTGCGACTCCAGTTTGCGCAGCTGCGGCGGCAGCGCGGCGATGCTCGAACCGCCGCGCATGTCGACCGCCACGCCAACCAGCGCGTGGCCTTCAAGCCGCAGGTGGCTGACCAGGTCCGACAGCAGCGGCGCCGGCAGGTTGTCCACGCAGTAATAGCCGGAATCCTCCAGCACGTTGAGGGCGATGGATTTGCCGGAACCGGAAAGACCGCTGATGAGCACGACTTGCATGGGCGAAAGCATAGCGGATTACCGCGCGCGGAGTAGCGTCACGCAATGCGGAGCATGAATCTTTCCTGTAGTTTCGCTCCCGCCGTCGCGGCGGGAGCAATGCTGCTAGCGGCCGAAGATCCCCTTCAGCAACTCCACCGGCTGCGGAAGTTTCAGCGGGTCCGCGCCCTCGTCCCGGGTCTTGTTGCGTCCGCGTCCCGTGTCGCCTCGCTCCTGGGCCATGTCCGCCATCCCCAGCATGCCGCTGGCGACGGACTTGACGCGCAGCTTGACCGCCCAGACGGGGTCCCACTTCGCCTTCGGATCCTTCGGCCGCGGCGGATGCACCAGGTTCAGCTCGTCGCCGTAGGCAATCAGCCGCAGCATGCCGCCGTTTTCGCCGAAGATCCCCTTGGGCACGCTGCAGCTGGTGGTGGCCGGCGCCAGCAGCACCTTGTCCTTGAGCCAGCGATCGACGGCGGCATTGGTCTGGTAGTCCATCAGGCCGAAGCCGGTATCCGCCAGTTCGCTGGAGGACCACATCACCATGTCCTCCTTGGCGTTGCTGCCCATGGCCGAGACGAAGTAGGCGCGCGCCGTGGCAATCGCGTTCCAGCTCAGCGCCGTAACGCCGTCCTTCTCTGCCTGGTTCAGCGTCAGTACCGGCATCAGGTCCTGTGCCGGCGGCACCTTGAAGCGGAAGCCGTCGGGAATGCCCTTGCCGGAAAACGCGTGTTCGCCGACCAGCGAAGCATTCGCCGGGATCATGCGCGCGTCGGCCGGGCTCGGCCACACCGGGCGTCCGGCGGCGCTGTGGGCGCCGCGCTGGGTCGCGCTACGCGCGACGAAGAACTTGGCATAGTCACCCGCCGATGCCGTCGCCATGTCGAGAACCCGCGGCTGGCCCGGACGAATTTCGGCGCCGCAGCCCCAGTAGAGCAGCATGCGTCCCTTGGGCCTTTCCGGGGGCTCGTGCTTCACCTCCTCGTCATCGCGCGAGGCGGCCGGCGCATTCTTCGGCGTCCTCAACTCCAGCGCCGGACTGAGGAATGCCTCGGGCACCGCCTGCCGGGCTTCGTCGAGACCGGGATTGGCGCGCGCCCGAACCGTCACATCCACCCAGCGCCCGGCACCCATGGTCCGGGTGTTGCCGAAGACGTTGCCGTCACCGCCACCCTTGCCGCCGAACATGGCGCCGATTCCACCCATGCCGCCCATGGGCATGCCCATGCCGGAAAAGGTCGCGACGTCGATCCAGGCCTGCGCCGCCGGGCTAGCGGCTTCCTGCGCGAACGACGTTGCAGGAAGGTTGAAAAGCAGCGAACAGGCCGCTGCGGTCACGATGACAGATATGTTCGGCAATGGCTTCATGGTTTGTCCCCCTCTATGCGCCGGGAATGATACTCCCGCCACAATCACCCGCCGAAAAGTCGGCGCCGGCGAACCGCAGGGTTCGACATCGGCCGCCTTGACCTGGATGTCGCTCAGGTCGGCGGAAGACAGGCGGATGTTCACTCTCCGATCCTTGATGGCGGTAGCGCGCGCCGGCGCCTTGAACTTGGCAAGCTCGGCCTTGGTGGCCACGGATTTCAGCCGGCCCTTTTCAAAAGCGCTTAAAACCTCAAGTTCGTAGGAGTCAATTTTCGGCATCTGTGTCCCCTTGATTCAAATAGCTCCGCGTTGCCTTGCGGCTCGGGATCCCGGTATTGAGAAAGAAATGCTCTTCCTCTTCGACGAACGGCACCAGGTAGGCGTAGTTATCGCACGCCACAACCAGAACGCGTTGCCCGGGGCATTTCGCCTGGTTCGGGTGAGCCAGGATGTCCAGCGTTCAAGGTGACCGGCGCTGCGCGGCTCTATCGCGCAGCGTCCAGTGACCGAAGGGAACGGGGGCGACCGCAAGGTTGGGCCGCACCACTTTACGCAGCGAGCTCTTGCAAAACCTCGGGATGGCGTTCGGCGACCCGGAAAAGGGTTTTTGCCGCGCCTGATGGTTCGCGGCGACCTTGTTCCCAGTCTTGGAGTGTGCGCACAGAAACGCCAAGCAGCGCCGCGAAGGCAGTTTGGGAAAGCCCTGACACCAGGCGGGCGTGAGCAATTGCCGAAATCTCGGGACGATGAACACGCGCACGGATACCGGCCTTCATTTCGCGCACCGACGTTAGTAGTTCGGCGCCAAGGTCAATTGTCGGCCGGCGGCCGACAGGCTTCTGTTTGGCTTTAGGCATTCTCGATCTCCTCTTTGATTTGGCGAAGTACATGCGCCGGGATGTTTTCGCGCACGGACTTTCCATAGATTAGTAGCAACCAGATTTCTCCATTGGCGAGACGGTTGAAGTAAATGACTCGCACCCCGCCACGCTTGCCACGACCAGTACTACCCCAGCGGGCCTTCCTTACACCTCCCGATCCGGGGACAACATCCCCGGCATCCGGGTTTCCAGCGATGAAGGTGATAAAGGTGTTTCGATCTTCATCGTTCCAGCAATCGCTGGCGAGGCGCACGAAGGTAGGGGTTTCGATAACCGTGAACACGGATCGGAATATACGGCAATGCCGTAGTTACGTCAAACGTTGCAAAGCGTGCTCATGGTGAGGCCCTATGCGCAGTAGCAAGAACGGGGCAGGAAGACCCCGTACCGGCATGATCCGAAGCGAGTGACCTGAAAGTCGGCGCTGGCGGTACGGCGACGCAATGAATCCGAAGCCGGAATGACAAATGGCGCGAGGAAGTTCGCGTCATTCAGAGAGGATTTTGCGGCTTGAGAAGGGGTTTTTCTACAGCTTCAACGTGTTAGGTAACAGGCGCGCCGCTTGTCGGCGCGTCCTTGTTGACCGCCGGGTTGGGCGTCTCTACGTGCGCAAGCATGTACTTTCGTAGCAAACCCGCCAACTCGTGAACGGGAAGATCTTTTTCGACGAATTCATCCCCGTGGTAGATCGAATCCCGAAGATCTTTAAGCCGTGAAAAGGTCTTGTAGTCATCTTGAACTGCTGAGTCAGGACTATCCGGGAACAGAACAGCGGCAACAGCAAGGAACTTGTCAGATAGCCTGTATTTGTCTTTCATGACGCCCTTGACGCGCTGAAGGAAGCGCTCGCGAAGACTGGGTTGCCCTGCGTTTGTTAATGGTGAAAGAAATGTTTCTTCATATGTCTTAAAAGACTTCGCGATAAGGATTTCGAGAGCCGCCCAACCGGAAAGAAATCCTTTCAGGCGATCTGTCTTGAAATCTGCCATTTGAGAAAACAACCGTTGCACCCGATCCATATCGCTGATCTCGTGGAGCGTAGCGAACCGATTGCAGATTCGAGTTGTACTTTCCGGTGTAAGAGGACTCGATACGCTCATATCGGCCGACATCGAAAATGTGATGCTGTAAACAAGTCTTCCGGTAGCGTCTGTAAGGTACACGCCCTCCGTGAGAGTGGAGAACCTAGAAGGTGGATCGCTCTCAAAGGCCAAAGCAAGCTTCATTGATTCGACTTCATGGCTGTGCGTGCGGATGAGTGTTGGCTTGTCGATAACGTCAAAGGCAACAACAAACCCATCGTGTTCGCGGGAAGGTCCCGTAACTGAGGCTTCAACGACGCCATTAGCTTCTACGACAAGTACTGCGTGCCCACCAATCTTCTTCGTTCGCTCAGCTTTAATGTCCTCAACTGCGGCAGCCAAGGCAGTCGGAAAATCGGCATCACCAGACTGCCCGAACATGCCTTTAAGCATCAGGTGCCCTACGGCATTACCACGGTCAAGATTCGCCAATTCGATATCCGGGTTAGGCGTTAGCACAAACCTGCAGCGATCAGATCGGAAGAGTTCAACTTGCGCGCCGTCGCTTGGAATCGAAATTCCGCCAACTACTGCCCAAGCTGCAATGTAGGTGTAATGCATCACGAATAAGACGCCCAACTTAAAGTCGGCTGCCTACAAGATGGCAAACAACCCATCAAGTGCGCCGCTTTCCACTTCTTGTTTTTGAAAAAGCCACGTTTCATCAGCATGTTGGCCAAATTTAGTGGCACCTGAAAATGGAACCCGGTACCGGCGCGAAGTTTGACAACCTGGGTCAGGCGCGGACATTCCATCTGTCGCCGACGGTTGGCCAAGATTACGCCATTGACAATTCCCCGTCCAGCCGTAGGGGATTAATGCGCGGTCGGGGGGAGGAACCGCTGATCGGGGCCGGAGCCAAAAAGTCGGCGCTGGCGGGACGGCGGCCTTAGCCGCGCTTCTCGGGAATCAGCATCTCCGCCACCTCGGCGCGACCGGGGTTATAGGCATTGACCACGTGGTCGCTCGGCCAACCGAGCGCGAGGCCGCACAGCAGCTTGTAGTCCGGCGGCACCTCGAAGGCTTCGCGCACGGGGCCGGCCCAGGTGCCGAGCGCGCCTTCGGCGCAGGTGCCGAGGCCGCGCGCCTTGGCCGAGAGCATCAGCGATTGCAGGAAGATGCCGGCGTCGAGCACGGAATAGGCGCCGAGCTCCCGTCGCACGAAGACGAAGAGGACCGCCGGCGCGCCGAAGAATTCCCAGTTGCGGCGCATCTGGCGGTTGCGCGCCGCGGTGTCGCCGCGCGCAATGCCGAGAGCGGCATACAGGCCGAATCCGGTCGCGCGGCGGCGCGGCACGAGTTCCTCCGGATACTCGAAACGCGTATCGAAGTCGCCGTCGGGCAGGGCCTTGCTGCGCGTCAGGAAGGCCGCAAGCTTGCCGGGCAAGCCGCCGGCCTGCAGCTTCACCGCGGCATCGTAGCGGGCCAGCAGCTGCTGCTTGAGCCTGTCCTTCAAGGCGCCGCCGGCGACGGCGATCTTGTAGGGCTGCGTATTCGACCAGCTCGGCGCCCAGCGCGCGTCGTCGAGGATGGCGGCGATCAATTCGGCCGACACTTCGCGGTCGGCAAAGTCGCGGACGCTGCGCCGGGTGCGCAGCAGGCGCGCCAGGGTTTCGGCATCTGCGTTGTCGGCCATCGTCAAACCTAGGGCGCCATGGTCGGCAGGATCCAGCCGTCGCGCACTTCGACGGAGCGCGAGCGCACCAGCCCGCCGAGCAGCCAGGAGGCGAAATCATCGTCGGACAATTTGAGGATGTTCTGGTTGACGCTGTCGAAGAAAGGCACGCTCTTCAGGTAGGCCGCCAGCTCGTCCTCGCGCAGGCGCTGCAGGTCGAGCAGGTTGAAGGTGAAGCAGGCGCGCACGGCATTGCGCGCGACACGCGCGGAATCGGCCTCGAAGAATTCGAGGCGGCGCAGGGCGCGCGCCATGGCGCCATCGAAATCGTCGAAGGCGGCGCCGTGGCCGGGAATGACGACATCGACCGCCAGCCGGCCGATCATCTCCAGCGTGCCGCGCGTGGCCGGCAGGGCGTCCTTGCGGCCCATGACTTCGCCGAAGATGATGCCGAAGCCGTCCTGCCACAGCGCGTCGCCCGAAACCAGGAGGTGCTTTTCGGCGCAGTAGTACACCAGCGCTTCCATGTCGTGGCCGGGGGCGGGCAGCGCCCGCCAGCTCATGCCGCCCATTTCGAATTCGCTGTCGGCTTCGATCACCGCGTCGTGGGCGAAGCGTTCGCCGCGCTGCTTCGCGGCGTCGAGCAGCATGGCAT
>Ga0268298_10006069_pt1 | contig 11059 bp, 10 predicted proteins | sample WWTPWeurt_MetaG_FD_194462 | JGI IMG/M metagenome (GOLD analysis project Ga0268298, IMG submission 194462) | Activated sludge microbial communities from WWTP in Nijmegen, Gelderland, Netherland - WWTP Weurt | ecosystem: Engineered > WWTP > Aerobic digester > Activated sludge | place... | reverse complement strand
CCTGGCAGGAGCTCGACCATGAGTATGGTGGAGCCGCTCCTGTGGAGCGTAGTTCTGGGCGGCCTCGCTGGGTTGAACCTCCAGGAGGGTCGCCGGCATCATGACCTCGAGGCCCAGGTCGCGCTGGCGCCCAAGGTGCTCTATCAACGCCTCGCCAAGTCTCAGGTGCAGTGGCAGATCGTCGACGTACGAACCGATCTGCGGGACGGCTACGAGGACGCTCACATCCCCGGCGCGCTGCCGTTCCCGAGCTGCGATCCAGCGTTGAGCCCGGAGGCCGCCAAAGGTCGGGCGCTGGCCTCGGTGCCCACGGTCATCGTGTCTGAAGACGGGAGCCCGGAGATCTTTGCCAAGTGCGCGAGCTACTTCACCAGCGCGCGCAACTTAGGCGGGGGCATGGCCGCCTGGAGCGAGGCCAACCTCCCCGAGGACACCGGTGAATATGTCCCGCCAAAGAGCTCGGCTGGCGGCGGCTGTTTGTGACCGACGGAGCGCAGGACCACCACCATGACCATTGATCGACGAAGCGTGCTTCGGAACCTTCTCGCCTTGGGCGCGGCCGGCGCAGCAGCCCCGGCCCTCGCCAAACGGGAGAAGGACCCCGAGCCCGAGCGCATCGAGGACGCCCGCGCCAACTATCCTGGGGGGAAGACCACCGAGGACATGTACCGCGCCGAGTTCTCCGAGACCTACGGGGACGGTGAGTCCCACGGCTACGCCTACCACTGCGTCAATTGCCAGGGCAATTGTGCCTGGGAGGTCTGGGTCAAGGACGGTAAGGTCACCCGCGAGAACCAGAGCGCTCAGTATCCGCAGCTCGCCGAAGATATCCCCGACGCCAACCCGCGCGGCTGCAATAAGGGTGTGCAGCACTCCCAGGTCCTCTATGAGGCCGATCGGCTCCTCTACCCGATGCGCCGCACGGGTGCCCGCGGCGAGGGCAAGTGGAAGCGCATCAGCTGGGACGAGGCCATCACCGAGGTCGCCACCCACCTCTACGAGACGATGCTGGAGAAGGGGCCCGCCGGGAACTATGTCCACATCGGCGCGGGCGTGCTCACCGAGGCCCGCGCCGCTTCGGTCAAGCGCCTCGGCAGCCTGCTGGGGGCCGTGCGACCCTATATCGCCAGCTATGTCGGCGACATGTTCCCCGGCGTGTCTCTGGTCTACGGGGAAGGGAACATCGGCTGCACCTTCGACTTCATCTACAAGGCCAACGTCAACATCTTCTGGGGCTGTAACCCCAATACCTCCCGCATCCCAGACGCGCACTATCTGTGGGAAGGGAAGTACAACGGCTCGAAGATCATCGTCATCACCCCCGAGTTCAGCTCTACCGCGATCCACGCCGACCTCTGGGTCCCCGTGAAGCCGGGCTATGACGGTCATCTGGCCCTCTCGATCATCGAGCGCATGGTCTCGGCCAAGCTCTATGACGCCAAGTTCCTCTCGACGTTCACCGATCTCCCGCTCCTGATCCGGCGGGACAACCACCAGCTCCTCCGGGCCAGCGACGTCGATCTGTCCGACGCCCGCGTGGATCGCGCCAGCGTGGAGCGCTTCGGTCCCGATCAGGCCAAGCACCAAGAGATCTTCTTCTGCTTTGACCGCCGCCACGGAAAGATCGCGGCGCTGCCCGGCTCCCGCGGCTCGAGCGTCGAGACCCTGCGCCTCGAGGATCTGGGCTGGAGCCTCGAACCCTCGCTGGAGGGGAAGTGGAAGGTCCGGCTGAGAGACGGAAAAGAGGTCGAGGTCACCACCGTGTTTTCGGATTGGCGACCCAGCCTGGCGCCCTTTCGGGCCGACAAGATCCAGGCCCAAACCGGGGTGCACCCCGCCGTCGTGGATGAGCTGGCCAAAGACCTGGCCAAGGCCAAGGTCGCGCTCATCACCATGGGCTTCGCCGTGGGCAAGCACTTCAACGGGCTCCTATCTCAGCGCGCCATCGCCTCCTTGACCGCCTTCTCAGGGCGCCTCGGGCCCACGGGGGGCCTGAACACTGAGAACGAGTGGAACATCACCGGGCTGGCCGGGCTCTCCGGCTTCGATGGTCGTTATACGCACCGCTTCGCTTCGGGCTTCGTGTCAGAGTTCATGCTGGGCGACGGCTTCGACGACGTCAGCACCCACTATCGTTCGGAGGATATCGAGGCCTCGACCGGCAAGACCATGGAGGCCTACGAGAAGGAGGCCCGGGCCATGGTACAGACGGGCGCGGGCGACGCAGGGGAGAAGGTCGGGAAGCCTTGGTGGCCCGAGACCGAGACCTTCCTCCTGTTCGCCGACTCCCGCTTCCGGCGAAACAAGGGCAACTACCAGGAGGCCTTCCTCAAGAAGGCCAAGTTCCTGGCCTACGGGGACTTCCGGCTGAGCGACTTCGCCAACTATGCCGACGTTCTGCTCCCTTGCACGACGCCCTATGAGTCTTGGGATATTCGCACCAACCCCGGCTACCATCGCTTCGCGAACCTGGCGATCCCTCCCGCGGGATTGAAGAAGATCGGAGAGTCCAAGTCGGAGTGGGAGATCTCCACGCTGATCGTGGAGAAGATCCAAGCGATCGCCCAGGCTCGCTACGCTGCCACCAAGGACGAGCGCTTCCTCAAGATCCCGGACCCGAGCCACACCCAAAACGGCTTCCATCTCATGAACGACCTGGTCACTGAGTACACCCAGGGTGGGAAGCTCCGCACGGACCGGGACGCGGTGGAGTACGCCCTCGAGCACGTCGATCAATTCAAGCCCAACAACCCGAAGACCATGGTGGAGCGGGGGGGCTTCTTGACCCTGAATGAGAAGGCCGGCAAGTCCTCGCCGCTCTACCAGAACAAGCCGTACAACACCTTCGAGTCGAACCTCTTCCTCCACGAGCACTTCGAGACGCTCACCGGACGCCTGACCTTCTACGTCGATCATCCGCTGTGGATCGAGGCCGGGGCGCACGTGCCTACGGCGCAGACACCGCTGCGCCCCAAGCGCTTCCCTTATTTGCTGATGACCCCCCATGCGCGCTGGTCGATCCACTCCACCTACAAGACCTCGCCGATCTTGCTGCGGCTGCAGCGCGGCAAGCCTTACGTGATGATCAACCCGGCGGTGGCCGCCCAGAAGGGCATCGCCGACGGTGATGACGTGAAGATCAAGAACGATCTAGGTGAGGTCGTGCTCATGGCCAAGCTGGCGAGCATGGTGCCGCCGGATGCGTTGGTGATGGAGCACGGCTGGGAGCCCTACATGTATAAGGGAAAGAAGGGCCACAACCTGCTCAACGCCGACCTGCTCAGCCTCCTCGAGCTCACCGAGGGCTGGGGTCACCTGAAGTTCGGCACCAACTGGGACGGGAATCAGCACGCCTATCAAGCCACCGTCGATCTGGTGAAGGCTTAGGTCTGGGGGAGCTCATGTCGAAGCGTCAGCTCGCGATGGTGATGGATCTGAACAAATGCATTGGCTGCCAGACCTGTACGGTGGCCTGCAAGACTCAGTGGACCAACCGCAATGGCCGCGAATACATGTACTGGAATAACGTGGAGACCAAACCCGGGGCAGGCTATCCCCGGAAGTGGGAGGATATGGGGGGTGGCTTCGACGCCCAGGGCAACCTCCGCGAGGGAGAGGTAGCGACCCGCGCCGACTACGGCACGCCTTGGGACTACAACCTCGACGAGGCCGGGCGGGGCCAGGAGATCGTGGCCCAGAGCGCGCTCAAGAACGGACCCAACTGGGACGAGGACGTGGGCGCGGGCGATTTTCCGAACTCATACTACTTCTATCTTCCGCGGATCTGTAACCACTGTTCCAACCCCGGGTGCCTGGCGGCCTGCCCCCGGCAAGCGATCTTCAAGCGGGACCAGGACGGCGTGGTGCTGGTCGATCATGAGCGCTGCGAAGGTCTGCGCTACTGCATCGCCGGCTGCCCTTACAAGAAGATCTACTTCAACCCCAAGCTCTTCAAGTCTGAGAAGTGCATCTTCTGCTTCCCCCGGATTGAGAAGGGGCTCCCGCCGGCCTGCGCGCAGCAGTGCGTGGGCCGGATTCGTTTCGTCGGGTACTTGGACGATACGGAGGGCCAGGTCTATCAACTGGTGCACAAGTATAAGGTGGCACTCCCGCTCCACGCGGAATACGGCACCGTCCCCAACGTGTACTATGTCCCCCCGTTGCCGGGACCGCCGAAGTTCGACGCCCACGGCAAGCCCATCCCCGGGAGCGAGCGCATCCCCATCCCCTATCTGGAGAGCCTCTTCGGGCCCGGCACCCGCGCGGCGCTCGCCACGGTCGAGGCCGAGATGGCGAAGAAGAAGGCCGGCCAGCCCTCGGCGCTGTGTGACCTCCTCATCGCTTACAATCACTCCGAGATGTTCCGGATCGGGCCGGCGACCGCCACGGGGCTGGTGCAGATCGGGCGACGGGGCATCAAGTCGGTGGCGGAGCAGCGATGAGAGCGCTGAGCACCGGCCTGCTCTTGCTCCTGGCCCCCGCGGGCGCGAGCTGGGGCGACGCGGGCGACGCGCGCTTTCTCAGCCAGGAGGCCTTGGTCGCCGTAGCGTCGGCGGGCGCGGTGGTCGCGGAGGCCACGGCCCCGGTCTGGGACACTATCCCGGGCAACGAGGTGAAGCTGAACCCACAGCACACCGTGGCGCTGCTCGACCGCCAGGCCAACGCCGCGCTGAGCAGCAGTGGGCCGCTGATCTTGACGGTGCGCGCCGCCTACGACGCGCGAGACCTGGCCGTCGCGCTCGAGTGGGCCGATGGTTCGGAGAGCCGCGCCTCACCCACCGATCCAGGGATGTTCGGGGACACCGCGGCGCTGGAGATCCCCGAGCGCTTTGGCGCGGGGCTGCGGCTGCCTTACATCGGGATGGGAGACGCCGCAGCGCACGTCCGGCTCAGCATGGCGCGCGCGCTCGATGCGGGGACGGACACCCGAGCGTTGGTGGCGGCTGGCTTTGGGAGCTCGACGCGCACTGGAGCCCCGGTGTTTCGGGCGTCGATGCGCTACGACTCCAAGCGGGCCCGCTGGCGGGCCGTGTTCGTGCTCCCTTTGGTCGGTGAAGCGCAGGACCTGAGGCGCGGCCTGGTCCCGATCGCCTTCGCCGCCTGGGACGGGGCGAAGAACGAGCGCGGGGGCAACAAGGCCCTCTCGCGGTGGAAGTTCCTCCGGCTGGCCCGCTGGGAGCTAGAGAAGGACTATCTCGATGAGTTGAGCTTCGGTTATGGCTCAGGTGATCTCGGGGACCCGGCGCGGGGCAAGCAGCTGGTGGAGGGCATCTGCGTGGCCTGCCACCGGATCGGGGAGAAGCAGCTCGCGCCGGTGGGAATGGCGCCGGAGCTCACGGGGGTGGGCCGGATCGCGGCGCCCTCGTACCTCCGCAGCTCGCTGCTCGATCCTAGCGAAGTCCTCGTACCCTCTCCCAATCCGAACCGTCACTATCAGGTGGGGACCTTGGACGGCACGGGAGCGCACCCGAACAACGGGGCCTACTCTTGGTGGCAGCTCGACCCGACGGGCAAGCAGATCTCCAAGATGCCGTCGTTTTCTACGATGTCGAAGGAAGACATTGCGGCGATCGTCGCATATCTTAGTTCCCTATGAAGCACCCCGCGAAGATCGTCCTCTGCGCCGTGCTCCTGGCCGGTCCGGCTGGTGCTCTCGACCTCGGCGAGGAGGTGGAGGTTACCTCGGGCTCCGTCACTGGGCTCAGCTGCGCGCTGGAGGCGCAGAAGGGCGCGGACCTAGCGGTGCTGGGCTCCTGCCCGCTCTCCGAAGCGCGATCTGAGATCGTCGTCTTCGACGTGGCGGAGAAGCAGATCTACCGGCTCTCGACCAAGAAGGTCTTTCGCTACGAGCTGGAGAAGGCCTACGGGGGTGGCAGCATCGACTTTTCGGGCAAGGTCGTGGCGATCGACAAAAAGACCGGCATCGCCACCGTCGACGTCGGGGAGTACTCGGTGAATCGCAAGCCCAAGCCGGGCGCCTTCAAGGGTTGCCTGTGAGCCTGGACCGCCGAGAGTTTCTGCGGGCCTCCGCGGCGCTGGGAGGGCTCTCGCTCGTGCCGCGGCTGGCAGGAGCGGGTGAGGAAGGGCAGTTGATCGAGCTCGCCCAGCGGCCCCCCAACTATGAAGCGGTCCGCTCGACCTTCCTGAGTCGGATCACCCCCGTGGAGCGCTTCTATATCCGGGGACACTTCGATACTCCCTCGGTCGATGCGGAGCACTGGCGCCTGCGCTTGTCGGGGCTCGTCGAGCGGCCGCTCGAACTATCGTTGCCTGAGCTCAAGAAGCTGCGGCAAACCACGGTGGAGGCGGTGCTCCAGTGCTCGGGTAACGGTCGTGCGCTGCACCGGCCCCGCGTTCCTGGCGTCCAGTGGACCCGAGGAGCGATGGGGAACGCCGAGTGGACCGGCGTGCGGCTGCGCGACGTCTTGGGGAAGGCCAAGCTGAAGAAGGGTGCGACGCACCTCTCGCTGCGCGGGCTGGATCTGCCGGCGATGGACAGCGCTCCGGTGTTCTTGCGCGGGATACCGCTGGAGAAGGCCCTCGATGAGGACACGCTGATCGCGCACAGCATGAATGGTCGACCGCTGGCCCCGCACCACGGCGCGCCGGCCCGGCTGGTGGTCCCGGGCTGGGTGGGGGACGACTGGGTGAAATGGCTCAGCGAGCTCGCGGTGCTGGCGGAGGAGCCCAAGGGCTTCTTTTACGAGACCGCCTATCGATTCCCGAAGACTCCGGGGCCGCCCGGGCAGGCCGTCCCGCCGGAGCAGATGGTCCCGATGACGTCCCACAACATCAAGTCGATCATCGCCAGCCACGAGCCCGGTCAGCGCCTGACCGCCGGGCCGCAAACGATCCGAGGCATGGCCTTCGGCGGGGAGTCCCGCGTCCGAAAGGTGGAGGTCACGATCGACGGCGGGCAGCACTGGCAGGACGCGCGCCTCGTCGGGCCCGCGACCAAGTATGGGTTTCGGGAGTTTCACTTCGAATGGAAGGCCACCGCCGGGAAATGGAGGCTGGCCAGCCGCGCGACCGACGAGGCCGGCGAGGTGCAGCCCGAGACCCCGGTCTGGAACCCCAGCGGCTACCTATACAACGCCGTCGATCCCTTCGACGTCGAGGTGCTGCCATGAGGCGGGTCCTCAGCCTGTGGTTGCTGCTCGGCGCGTGCAGCGACGGCCGGCACGTCGAGCCGCCGAAGCCCTCCGCCCAGGTCCACACCGCCAGCGCTGCCCAAGCCAAGGTCCCGGCGTTTCCGCCGTTGCCCCAGGAGCGGCTCCTCGCGGGGCAATTTCCGGATGGTGCTGAAGAGATGAACCTTCTGCGCTCGCGCTGCGTGATCTGCCACGGGCTCGAGTACATCACCCAGCAGCGGCTGACGCCCGCGCAGTGGGACAAGACGATCGCCAAGATGAGGAAGTGGGGCGCGCCGGTGGGCGATGAGGAGGCCAAGGCCCTAGGAGCCTTCTTGGCCCATTACTGGGTGCCCGAGCTCCGGGATCGGAGCTCGCCGCTGGTCCCGACACCCGCACTCGCGCTCTCTCCCGAGCCCCCAAGGTAAGTATGAGTCTGATTCAGATCGGGAAACCATCGCTCGACTATGGTCACAGCGCGCGTCCCCATGACCGCGCCCCCTTCGCCCGGAACATCCTGCTCTTCACCAGCGGCAAGGGTGGCGTAGGCAAGAGCACGGTGGCGGTAAATATGGCGGTCGCGCTCGCGCAGAAGGGCCTCGCCGTCGGGCTCCTCGACGCGGACGTCTATGGGCCGAGCGTGCCTCGGCTGCTTCAGCTCCACGATGAGCAGCTCCACTGGCACGGAGACCGCATCATCCCGGCCGAGAATTTTGGGCTCAAGGTGATGAGCGTCGGCTTCACGACGCCGGAGAAGGACACCCCGCTGGCGTGGAGATCGTCGGTCGCTACCAGCGCGATCGTTCAACTGATCGAGGACGTAGAGTGGGGCAGCTTGGATGTGCTGGTGGTCGATCTGCCGCCCGGCACTGGGGACGTGCAGCTCACGATGGCGCAGGAGCTGCGGGTGAGCGGGGCGGTCGTGGTGACGACGCCGCAGCAGGTGGCCACCGATGACGTGCGCCGCTCGCTGCGCATGCTGCTCGACATGCAGATCCCGGTCCTGGGGATCGTCGAGAACATGAGCTACTTCGTGGCGCCCGACAGCGGCACTGTTCATCGGCCGTTCGGGGAGGGCGGGGGCGCAGCCTTGGCCGCCGATTATTCGGTGCCGCTGCTCGGCGAGATCCCACTATCCTCGGTCATCCGTGAGGCGTCGGATGCGGGCACACCCGTGGTCGCCACCGGGGACGGGCGGGAACGGGCGGCATTTTTGGCCATCGCCGAGCGCTTGTGGGGCAGTCTCCGGCCCGCCGCTGGTACGCACCCAAGGTAGCACGCTAGGCTTCGCGGATGCTCCGCTGGCTCCCCTGGCTCCTGGTCGGCCTGACCTCGGTCGGCTGCGGGAGTAAGCGTTTCGTCGCGGTGGAGCACTGGGCGGAGGCGCCGGAGCTGAGGGTGGCGGTGCTCCGCCACGGCGAGCAGCTGCGGATCAGCGCGGTCACGGGCACGACGCCGCTGGAGCTCGATCTCGAGGCCGACGCGCAGGACCGCGGGGGCACCGAGATCTGGCTGTTCGCCTACCGCCGCGCCAACCTCGAGGAGCGATTCCCTGGCCTCGTCGGCGCCGACGCCGAGGCGATGCTCGAGGCGCTCTCGCCGACCACGGACCCCGCAGGGACCGAAGCCCCACCTGCGGATGAGGTGCTGTTGGCGACGCTGGGGGCCGGGGCAGCCAACCCGCTCAGCTACACGCCCCAGACCTGGGAGAACGCCGGGCCGCTCAAGCCCCGGCTGCAGGTGCGGCCCTCGGCCTACTGCGGCGGCTTCGTGGTGGAGCGCTTCACCTCCGAGGCGGGGACTCACCTCGACGGCTTGGCCGTGCCCGAAGAGGAGCGCCCGGTGTTCTTCGTCTCGAAGCTCCCCTACGCCGCGACGGCCACGGTGATGCTGAGCCGCTTCGAGGGCGGGCGCTTCCTGGAGATCGCCCCGGTTACGACGGGCTCCGTCGCGGACAAGATCGCCTATGACCCAAGGTCGCGCACGTTGTGGGCGGCCAACCGGTACGATCGGCCGATCCACGTCAGTCTGGAGGGCGCACCCCTGCCGATCCCAGAGCTCGACGGCGCCCCGGCGCGAGCGTCGCGCTTCAGCGCGGCCCGAGATGGCACCGTGATGGCGCTGCTCCGCTCTCAGACGGTCACTGGGCGCTTCGTATGGTCGCCCTTTGTGCTGCGCAGCTCGGCTTGGCAGACCGCCATGAAGAACGGCGAGATCTTCGAGTATGACTTCGAGATCCTCGACGTGGCCGCCGAGGGCAGGGCCGCCGCCTGGTTCCTGTGCTGGATCGCCACTTATCGCGATCCCCTCGAGGCCAGCGGCTGGCACAATGAGTTGGTGGACCCTTTGTGCAACCACGAGGGCGTATCTTCCCGCTCCGGGATTCGCGACTTGGCCGGCGACGCGGATCAATACTTGGCGGTGGGTAACGCGGGCTTCGCGGCCTTTCGCAACGACGCCGCCCGCTCTTGGCCGCCGGTCGACGATCCCACCAGCGGCGCCCTCGGCATCGGCTATCCGAACCTCTTTGTCGCGCTCGCCCTCGGCGATCACCGCGCCTTGGTGGCTGGTGACCATGGGTTCGTGGCCCTGCGGACCCACGGTGCTTGGTGTCCTATCGAGGTCGGGCTGAAGTCTCAGATCTTCCGGGGCGCCGCCAGTCCGTCGAACCGCGTGGTGTACCTGCTCGCGGATGAGAGTCGCAGCTCGACCACGCTCATTAGGGTGCGGCTGCCGGCGCCTTGAACTCATTCCTGCAACTCCGATTCGAGGCTATCAGCACGGGGTGCTTTCGCCGATCGGCAGTGGGCCCGGTCAATCCACCTGGATGTCACCGGAGAAGGTGCTGGTGTCGAGCTCCATGCCCCCGCCCCGGATCTCCTTGTCGAAGTGGGTCTCCTCGAGCTCATGGCCGCCCAGGGTCACGGCTCCCGAGCGCGTGTGGGCCCGCAAATGCAGGCCTCCGATGATGCCGAGCCGCACATCTCCGCTGACGGTGCGCAGCTGCCACGCTCCGCTCTTCTTGGCGCGGCCGCGGACCACGATATCTCCCGAGATAGTTTGAAATTGCAGCCGGGTGGGTAGCTCCCCCTCGATTTGCAAGCCCCCCGAGGTGGTGCGGGCCCGGATCTCCGTGACGTTGCCCCGCAGTGATAGTCCGCCGCTGACGCTGGTCATCTTCAGGGTCTCGGCGTTGCCGTCCAAGGTGAAGTCACCGCCCAGGCTCTCGATCTCCACCGCCCGGGCACGACCGCTGAGCACAAGATTCCCCGCGGTCACCGCGCAGCTCAGATCGGCGAAGCCACCCCGAAGGGTGACGTCCCCGGCCTGCGTCTGCACCTCCAGGCTGCGCCCAAAAGGCAGCCGCAGATGCAGAAGATCGCCGCTGGCCACGTGGAGGCGGAGCTCGCTGCCCTTGTTTTCGACGGAGAAGTCGACGTCCTCTCCGCCCGACCATTCCACGAAGGCGATCGACGCGGTCTCCACCAGGAGATCGGCGGCGGCGGCGGAGATCACCAGGCGTTTGATCTCGGCGGCCGGCACTCGGCCGCTCTCGCTGACCAGCGCCAGCGCCAACATCGCGGCGATCCCCGCGCTCACTTCTTGCCTCCGTGTTTGGTGGCGATCGTGGCGTCGAGCACCCGGATCTTCTCTTCGTACAGCGCGACCAGCATCTTCTGGCTCTCGGGATCGGCCCGGTTTTCGGCCAGCACTTGCTCACACTCGGCGATGGCGCTGTCGACGGCGGCCAGACTATCGGAGACCTTGCGGCGTACGCCGGGGGGCAGCTCGGAGCGCGCGGTCACGGCCTCGGCCTCGAGGCGAGAGATGGCCGCCAGGTAGGCGGTCCGCGTCTTCTCCAGCTCATCTTTGGCGGAGGTGGCCGGGCGGCCCAGGAGCGCCAAGCCGAGCGCGATCGAGACGGCACC
>Ga0268298_10006068_pt1 | contig 11062 bp, 5 predicted proteins | sample WWTPWeurt_MetaG_FD_194462 | JGI IMG/M metagenome (GOLD analysis project Ga0268298, IMG submission 194462) | Activated sludge microbial communities from WWTP in Nijmegen, Gelderland, Netherland - WWTP Weurt | ecosystem: Engineered > WWTP > Aerobic digester > Activated sludge | place: Netherlands... | reverse complement strand
GAAGGGTGACACTGCCGCCCTCCAGGCTATGACGCCGACCATACGCGAGACCATCGATAAAGATAGAAAAGCCGTCCAGCATCAAGAAGAGGTCAATTTCTACGCTGGTAGCTTCGCCAAGGCCGTGCCGCTTTTCGCCGGTTCGAAAAGCAAACTGCTTCTGGCTGCCTCGGTGGGCGTTAATGCGGCCGAGCAAGTGAAGGTAGGCGATGATCTGGCCTCGGGCAGTGTGCACGCGCTCATGGGCGGGACCAAGGGCTTCGCCATGAAGAAGACCTTCGATTATCTTGGCCCTCGTCAATTCTTCTCCGAAACTGGTGTGGGTACCGGTACCGCCGCTTTGCGACCGGGTCTGGAGTATGCCAATGTAGCAACTAAAGGTATCGCTCTGGGCGGTCTGTCGCGCCTCTACGAAACCGGACTGACTGCATCCAATTATGTGGATGCCCAGGGCAAAGTGACTACAAGCTCAATCACCGACGGCTTGTTGAAGACCACTTCCACCACCCTCAATCCCGGTGCTATGGCTATGGACGCCGCTCTCTTCATGGGCGCCCACGGAGCCTTCAAGCAAGTGGCAGGTGCGGCGGCGCGTGCGACGGAAAGCTCACCGCTGCTAGGTTCCGTGGCCAATTCTCGCCTGGGAGTCTTCAGCCGCGAAGGGCAGGTTCTGACCAATGCCGGTATGGGTGCCACCTTTGGTCTGGCTACCGGCTCTTCGCAGGAATTCATCAGACAACAGTCCAGCGGTGAGAATTTTGATTTGAGTAAAATTGCTCGCCGCGGCGTCTTGCAAGCCCTCACCGATGGTGCCGCCGGTGCAACCGGCTCTTCCCTGGTGCATGGCGGCAAGATGTTGCAGACAAGGTCCTTTGACCTGAAGGTCGGACAACCGCAATTGAACAGAGGCTTTGCCGGTGATGAGGCGCCCCTGGTAGACCAGGCCGCGGCGGGTAAGACCGTAGATGCCAATGCTGCAGTGCCGCCGAAAGACGGCACCGTAGTTGTCGATGCCGCTACTCCGGTCAAAGACGGCACCGCAGTTGTCGATGCCGCTACTCAGCCCAAAGAGCAGGCTGTGGTTGCGGATAAGCCGGTTGTGGATGAAGGCGCTACGCGGGTGCAACCCGTGGAGACCGCTCCCAAGCCGGAGAGCCTCAGACCGGGTGACGGACCCTCTGCCACAGTGGAAGTCTCTCTCCAGGCCGATAGTGCACCTTCCGTGCGCAATCCGGCACTGGAGGCTATCGCCGAAGCTAAGACCGCGTCTTTCATCGGGCCCAAAGAGCCGGCAAAGTATGTGCGCAAGGCCAGCTACGAGATGACAGAGGCTCAGAGACCCGTTTTTGAAGAGGGCATTAAGCTCATTCAGGGTGTATTTCGCGGTCATTCCCAGTCCGGAGATGTGGTCAAGTTTCTGGAATTTGGTGCCGGACGCGGACAGGAAGTGCGGACCCAGTTCGAGCAAATGGCCAAAGACTATTCCGAACTCGGAAATGTGCAGGTTCAGAAGTTAATCGAAGTGGCCATGAAAGCCACTCCTGAAACGGTGGCACTTGCTCCGGAAGGGGTGCGCTTAGCCGATCAAGCTTCCCGGGTTGGGGTCGATCCGCTTGGTCCGGAGTACCGGGCCCTGGTGGAATTCGCCTGGGGTGCCGGAAAAGGCGCCGAGGGTCCGGTGCGCATCGTCAGCGAGTTGGTGGGGCACCCGGGCATGAACAAGCTCCTGGGAGAAGTCTATGCTGCCTCAGGCAAACTTGAGCGAACCGTTGAGGGACAGAAGCCTCTGGTCTGGGGCGATACGCCGCCTCTGGCGCAGGAGCAATTGCGAGCTATTCTCGGTCATCGCCCGCAGAATGCTGAACAGCACATGGTCATGCGTGAGGGCATTCAAGCCTGGGCCGATGCTTATCCAGCCCACCATAGCGTTTTACACCAGTACGCCAGCAGAACTCGCTACGGCGATATTGCAGCCATGATTGATGCGCGCCTGGGAACCGATTATTTCAGTCGCTTCCGCAACAGCCATCTGACCGAACTGCCTGATGCTCCCGATTCGGCTCGCATGAACGGACCGGATGTCGATAAGGTCACCGCCAAGCCCGTGGAAGGCCGAGTGGATGTGCCCAAAGACGACCCGGGCAGTGGCAATAAGCAACCTGTAGCCGAAGGTGACGGCGCTGCTAGCGAGACCGGCAAAGTGACGCCACCGGTCAAGAGCGGCGCTGATGATGTGGCTGAGGTGAAGCCGCAGCCTCAGGAGCCCGATGTCGTGCGAACCGAACCGGCAAAAGAGGGTGGACCGGTTCTGGATAAGCCGGCCATTGTTCACGAGCCGGGCAAGATCACGGTATATCCGGAGCGTCTCATTCACGATTTTGAAAACACCAGCGGTGCAGCTAAACAAGCTCGGGCGCACCTGCTCAGCGAGCATATCGGTTCCATGTCCGATGCCCAGTTTCTCAATTGGCTCAAGTTCCTGCACTCCACTGTAGATAGGCCCAATGCGCCGCCCGAGTTGACCAATCTCTCCGTCATGGGTATGAGTCGTAGCAGTGTGCTCAGTCGTCCGGAAGTGAAGGCCCTGGTCACCAGTCCCGAGACCGCACCGGTTCCTCTTTCCACTATCCGCAACTTCCTGGCGGCCCCGGTCAAAGGGCAGGCTGGTGGGGAATTACCGGCTGGAGTGGGTGAGCACATTGCCTATCGATTGGAGACGGCCCTGGAGATGCAGCGGGCTAAGAATGAGGCAAAAGCTGCCTCCGAGACTGATCAAAGCACACCCCCCAAACCTGTTCCCATCGACTATCCTGCCGCTCTCCGGGATGCGCTGCCCGGCTGGTACACAAAGCAGTTGCGTGATGCTTACTCGACCAGGAATCCCCAGACCGGTCAGTATGAGTACCCTCCCGGCTTTGATCCCATTTTGAGAGACTGGCTGGAACTTGGCCGACAGGTTGAGATGTCCAACTCCCGTTACCGCGAATCGACGCCGCCACGCAATTCCGTAACCGACCGCTTCTCTGCCCTGGAGCAGGCCTTGAGTGTGCGCACTCCTGAAAATGCAGCCCTGGTAGACAGGCTCTTGCAACTTGGGGCCGGGGATCAGCCTGTGGTCAAGTCGCTGCTTTCTAAATTGGACCTTACGACCAATGCGCCCGAACATGCCGAAATGCTTGCCATTGTGGCTCCCAAGGCCGAAAACATCAGCGATTTGAAGACTCTCATGGATGCTGTCTATTTCGGCAAGAAAGCCGATCAGGATTCTTATAAGTCGCGCAAAGACGGCCGTGACACCAGTCAGTCGGACAAGGTGCGCGATGCAAACGAAGCTCTAGCTCAGTCAGTGGTCTCCCGCCTGCTTCTGCCAGGCTCCCCCGAGCACACCCGCGTCAGTCAAATAGTCAGCGATGTTATTTCCGGTCGCATCCGTGACCCCCGTCCTGATGACGGCGGCTTTAACCGTGGTGGTAAGCCCCAGCGCAGCCCCGGCGGTAATGGCGGTGAGTTCAGAGGACGCCGCACTGAACAAGGGGGCGAGCAGAAAGGAGATAGCAACAGGGACGGCAATCGCGGTGATAAACGCCGCGACGGGGTAAAACCGGTTAAGTTTAGCGATGCTATTGAGGGCGATGGTTCCAAATCTTCCAAGCCTTCCCAATTGCAGGGTGGCGATGAAGCAGGCAGCGCCGACGCTCAGCGTCAGGCTGAGACCGTGGTGCAGGAGCCGCCGCAATTGATCGGCGATCCCTTGCAGACGCAGGCTGAGAGCGGTGCTGGTCAGGGGCAAAGTAAGCATGCACAGCCCGACGGCAAGCCGGCTTCGGATCAGGATAGCGGCACGGTGCTGCCTCGCAATCAGGTCGATGATGGTCTTGCTTCCGGCGGCACGGCTGAGAACCTCTCTCAGACCGAGAAGTTCAATCGTCGCTACGAAGGTAAGCGCCGCAAAGGGGGCGACGACGACGATGACGGAGACTCGGGCAAGAAACCGGACAATCCCAGGCGTGCGGCCAAGAGAGAGCGCGGTCAGACCTTCAACAGCTTCGAAGACCTGGCTCGTTGGCGCAACGGCGGCGACTAAGCAAGATCCCAGGGGCTATAACTATGGACCTCAGGTCTTTTGCGGGGAGCAATTTGACAGGCTCTCACTGTAGGCTGCCATAGTGGAAGGGTCGAAGGCCACCAGGTGTATTTCGGTCAAAGGGCAGTCGCCTCTCTTGACCAGGAAGTCGCAAATTGTCTTGATGGCAACTGCTGCCGCCTCTTCGAGTGGGTAGCCATAAGCGCCGGTGGAAATCGAGGGAAAGGCGATACTTCTGATTTCGTTGTCGCAGGCTAGAGCCAGGCTGTTTTGGTAAGCCTCTGCCAGTACGCCGGCTTCGTTATTCCTGCCGCCGCGCCAGATCGGCCCCACCGTGTGTATGACATAGCGGGCCTTGAGCTTGCCACCGCCGGTGATGACAGCCTGGCCGGGCGGGCAACCCCCTTGCATGGCTCTTATCTGTTTGCATTCCTCAAGAATAGCCGGCCCGCCTGCGCGGTGAATGGCGCCGTCTACACCGCCGCCGCCCAATAGCGAGGAATTGGCGGCATTGACTATGGCCTCTGTTTGCGAGCGGGTTATGTCACCCTGCACGAGCTTAATCAAGACGCCATGCAGTTCCAATTCTTTCAGCATGAGAAGAGCCCTTCCTCATATGAGTGCGTCTGCCGGCTTCAGACCTGATTTTTCGGCACCAGTTTCTGATCGATAATTTGACCGGCTGAGTCTAAGGTGTAGTCGATTACCTGGTCGCCGATGACCATGCGTTTGCCGGTAGGAATGCAGGGCTCGGCGGCATTATGGTACTGATAGCGAGTTTCGCTAATCAGATAGCCATTGGCATTCGATTCGCGCACGATCATGGGACGGGCTTGAATAGTAGTGGTGCTGCGCAGGTTCTCGGTAAAGGTGACGGTTTTGCTGCCGTCGGAGCGGCAGGATTCAATACGAGTGCTGCTGCTATCAGGCAACATGGTGGTGATGGTTTTGACACCACTCATGGTGTCGATGCGCATGGTCTGCACGCAATTGGGTGCTTCAAAGGCTTCATTGTCAATTTGAAAGGCTGCCGGCGGCGGCTCGGCAGGCTTGATCAATTCTTGTTTTTCAACCACCGGCTGCATTTGAAAGGCGCGGCTTTCAGTGGCCGGTTGATTGAGATTGAGGTCATAGCGTCCGCTCTGGGGAATCTGTAGTTGTGGTGCGCCCAGTAGTTGCGGCGGCAGCGGCGCCGGGATGCTGTATGGATCTTTGACGGGCTCTTGCTTATTGACTAGACCGAGGGCCTCAAAGGGATTTTGAGGCGCAGCCTGAGGCGTATTTGCCTGCTGATGCGGAACCTCTTGTTTGAGCGCGACCGGCTTTACTTCCGTCGGATGATATTGAATCTGTTGAACTTGCACCGGTTGCGGCGGAGGTTGCAGTTCTTGTGGTTTTAGTTCTAATGGTCTGGGCGGTTGCATGGGCTCTACGGCCGCCTTCAGCATGGGCTCCGCCATCGGTGCTGGCGTCGGCGTCGGGGCGGAAATCTGGGTTGCCTCTGCCAGGGGGGCGATGACGTTGGGCACGTTCATTTCTTTATTGCGGGTTTCGCGAGCAGCAGGCTGCATGCCCTTGACCAGAGCGTTGAGTGAGCGTTTCTGCGGTTTTTCGTCTTTAGCCACGGCTTGCTCTTGCTTCACTACATTCTCTGGGACGGCCTTGGTCGGCAGGGATTCAGGGCCCGGCTTGGTGCCCTGCTGATAATTTAGATTGACGGCGGCTTCTTCCGGATTGTTTTGCCTGGCCCGGTGACCCTGTCCCCAGCCCTCTTGCTTCAATCCGCCGCCGGGCAGATCGGTTTGCTGATTGGCTGGGCTCATGGCCCAGACTTTGGCGGCCAGTCCATCAGGTTGACTGGCTTTATTAATTTGCGTCTGCAGAAAACGCCGGGCCCCATTTTCATCTGGTTGGTCCTGGTTTTGCGCTTGCGATTGTACAAAGTCAGGGGGCTGCCCCATGGTTTGAACCTGATGATTTACCGCCTGGGTTACTCGAAAAGCAGCAGAAACTGCCTTATTCTCTATTCAAAACTGCCGGATCTGCTCTATAAGCTTTTAGCCTCCTTCTGCTGTACGGTGAAAACGCTATCGCTACTTTTATCAGCTGCCCAGGATTTCCCTGGCCAGTACCACCCGCTGGGTCTGCTTGGAACTGTCTCGCGCCGCTCGCGCCGAGTTGAGCAGTTTGTCCAGTTCCTGACCGTCTTCCGGCACTCCCGCCACGCCGAAGGCGAAAACCAGCCCGCGGGGGTCCATATCCGCTGCCAGCGGCGCTTCTTTCAATACGTCGACGATACGATTGGCCAGGGCCGCTGCTGCTTTCGCGTTTGAGTTGGGCAGGATGAGGGCGAAGTCGAAGGTCTCGTAGTGCCCGAGCAGGTCGATGGGACGTTTAACCAGGCTGATGCGCTGCATGGCTCGCTTCACTGCCAGAATTTGCAGGGCTTCCACCGGTCCGCTCTGACCCTGGCGCCGGTGACCGAGGCTGAAAACCACCAGAGAGAAGGGGAAGTTGAAGTATTCGTAGCGCAGATATTCCTGTTCAAGGAAATAGAGAAAAGCCGGATAGGTGAGAATGCCGGTTTCCTGTCGGATCAGGTGTTTGGTAACGCTCTGCAGCGTGCCTTCGTCAATGCCGAGGCTGCGGAGATTGCCCGAGCGTGCTGCTTGATCTGTGACTTGCACCAGACCGCAACTGATCAAGTTGAACAAGATCGGCACCCAGTCGGCTTTTTTCATGGGCTTCTTGCGCAAGATATCGTAGAAAGTGCTACGCCCGTCTACCTGCTCGAATAATTCCATCTGCGGCTTGATCGGCAGCGGCGCGCCTTTCTGCAATTTGCTGGCAAATTCCTGCTCGGAGATGATGTTCATTCTCTTCACGAGAATGGACTCCATCTTCAGGTTGGCCGATTCCAGATACTTGCTCTGGTCGAGCAAGGTGACCCCTTCCATGAGCATGGCGTCCAGACGGCGTTTGACCGTCTGGTGCGGGCTGGTTTCATCGGGCCAGAAGCGAAACTCGCCGGTGGTCCAGGTAATCAGCTCGATCACGGCATCGTCGCCGCCCACTTCCTTCAGTTCGGCGTGCATGGGGGTGCCGTCTACGAAATAGACCTTGGCTGTTTCTCCCTTGTCTTTCACATCGAGACGCCCGGTCATCTTGGACATGGTGATGGATTGCAGCAGGTTGGGCGCCTGCATCTTGGTCAAATCGCCTTCCAGCGTAGCTTTCATACCCGGTCTTGGCGCGTCGAAGAGAATGGCGCTTTCTGTGCCGGTGATGGTCGGCACTTCCACCGAGGTGTTGCCAATGGGCTTGAGATTGGACATGGAGTCGGTGCCCATGAAGGTATCGGCAGCCAGACTGTCGCCAAGCGGATCGCAACCGCAGCCGCTCATGACGATGTTGGCTACGAGGCTGACATCGCTTTCGGCGTGTTGAAAAATGACTTGATGCCCCTGACTGGATACCTGGGTCAGGGTCCAGACAGGCAGCCCGATTTCCTGCTCGAATTTGACTGCAAGCAGATACTCCTGTGAACCTTCCGTTACGGAGAAGGGTTGTTCCACCAGCCTGCCGGGTACCTTGACTGCTTCCTGGTGCAGAAATTGGATGTCGGTGTAGGATGGTAAAACGGAAACTTTGGGAAGGCGGAAACCGCGCGGAATTGGCGCGTTGCTTTTGCCCTGTTGTGATTGCCTAGATGAAAACATGCCGATACCAGAAAAGCCATCAGTACATCAGTACAGAAACTGTTTAACGCCTGACCTGAAAGTCTGACCAAAAAGCCTGACACTAATTATTATCAGTTTGCCACATATATGAGTCTATGAAACAAAAATAGAGGTAGAAAAGAGACACCCCCCGCAAGAAACGAGGGGTGTCTTTCTCTTGGCATTGCCGGGAGCTTGTGCCGGCGATTGCTACTTACTTCGGGCTTATGGGTAGAGACCACGCAGGCGCTTGGCTTCGGCGATTCTGGAAACGCCGATGCGGAGAGCGGCCATACGGGGGCGCAGCTTGCTCTTGGTGGAGAGCTCAAGCACCTGGTCGCAGGCGCGTCCCATAATTTGTTCGAGGCGCTGATTGACTTCATCTTCGGTCCAGAAGAGATGCATCATGCCCTGTACCCACTCGAAGTAGCTGACGGTGACGCCGCCGGCATTGGCCAGAATGTCGGGTACGACAATCACGCCTTTGTCGTGCAGAACTACGTCGGCTTCCGGGGTAGTGGGGCCGTTGGCGCCTTCCACAATGATTTTGCATTGCAGTTTGTCGGCGTTCAAGTTGGTGATTTGACCACCGAGAGCGGCAGGCACCAGCACGTCACAGGGCAACTCTAAGAGCGCCTTGTTGTCGAGATCCTGGGAGCCGTTGAAGCCCTGCACTTTGCCCATTTCGGATACGTAGGCGATCAAGCGCGGGATGTCGAGCCCTTTGGGATTGTAGATGGCGCCGTAAACATCGGAAACGCCGACTACTTTGAAACCGGCTTGATGCAGGAGTTTAGCGGTGACGGAGCCGACGTTGCCGAAGCCCTGTACTACCACGGAAGGAGCATCACCTTTGATACCGTAGTGGTTGACGGCGCGGCGCACGCAGTAGGCTACACCGCGACCGGTCGCCTCGGTACGCCCGAAGGAACCGCCGATGGAAACCGGCTTGCCGGTGACCACGGAAGGCACGGTATGACCAACGTTGATACTGTAGGTATCCATGATCCAGGCCATGGTCTGCTCATTGGTGTACATGTCCGGGGCCGGAATGTCTTTGTCCGGTCCGAGCAGGTTGATGATTTCGGAAGTGTAGCGACGCGTCAGGCGCTCGTTTTCACCGGGTGTCAGGTTCCAAGGTTCTACGCGGATGCCGCCTTTGGCGCCGCCGTAAGGCAGACCCATGAGGGCGCATTTCCAGGTCATGAGCATGGCCAGGCAGGAGACTTCACCCAGGTTCACCTCAGGGTGGAAGCGGATGCCGCCTTTGGCGGGTCCGAGGGTGACGTCGTGGTGCACTCTGTAACCGGTGAAGGACTTGACGGAGCCGTCATCCATGCGCACCGGCACGGTGACGATGAGAGCCCGTTTGGGATAACGCAAGCGTTCGTGCAGCTCTCTGTCTAGACCCATCTCCTCGGCGATTTCGTCGAGCTGGCGTTGAGCACCCAAAAAGTGCTCGGTTTCACATTCCATAGTCGGTTTATCAGCCGACGTGACCGCTACCATGCAGAGTTCCTCCAGTTAGAGCCAAAATTCTAAAGGTTAAACGCCTGAAATATTGAAAGGTCCATCTATACATTCAGATTGTCCGAAGTTGCTTCCGGACCTACGACCTTTCAAAGACGTTTCAATATGTTAACGCTTATATGCAGGCGATATGGCCATACTTACCGAAAGGCAAGCACTTAATTTTTTCTCAGTCCTTGTCCTTACCGGCTTTAGACCGCTTGGCCTGCCTGTCCCGGTCGAAAATTGGCCGCCGGGAGGACTAATTAAATGTTTATCGGGTAAGAGTAGAGTTATCCTCTCTTATAGATGTGGATGGCCGATAATTAAGTCGGCTGATTTTTCCTTGATGGTATCGTCTGCGGTGCGATATCGGCCGGCTCCTGATTTATTTCAACCTGATTCATTTCAATTAGCTTCGCTCAGATCCTTACCATTCCTTTGAATTATCGATGAAACTGTCTTTCGAGCACATTCTCAACGTCTTTTTGGTCTTCATTCCAGTGCCTATTCTTGGCAGTTATCTGCACTGGCCTCCGGTGGTGATTTTCCTGACCGCCTGCCTGGGTATTGTGCCCCTGGCCGGTCTCATGGGTAAGGCGACGGAGTATCTGGCCGACCGGATCGGCTCTAGCTGGGGAGCTTTGCTCAATGCCACCTTCGGAAATGCTTGCGAATTGATCATTGCTCTTGCCGCGCTGAGAGCCGGTCTCATCGATGTGGTGGAAGCCTCCATCACCGGTTCGATTATCGGCAATATTTTGCTTGTGCTGGGCGGTTCAATGCTTGTGGGCGGATTGCGCTATCAGACTCAGTATTTTAATCGTACCGCAGCTACGACTTCCGCTACGCTACTGGCTCTTGCCGCCATCAGTTTGACGGTGCCCGCTGTTTTCCATATTTCCAATTCTCACCATTCAGCAGCGGGTGACCATCACAGCGACTATAACCTGGCCCTGGCCATTGCCGTCATTCAGCTGGTTACCTATGTTTTGAGCCTGATTTTCAGCCTTAAAACCCATAAGCAGCTTTATTTCAGCAACGAAGGCGAAGAAAAAGACGAGGCTCTCGGCACGGCCGGTTGGGGCGTGGCTAAGTCCAGTCTGGTCTTGCTGGCTGCCACCATCGGTGTGGCGGTGCTTTCCGAGTATCTGGTCAATGCCGTGGAGAAATCGGCCGAAACCCTTGGATTGAGCCATATCTTTATCGGCGTCATCCTGGTAGCCATAGTCGGTAACGCTGCCGAGCACAGCACGGCTATCTTGATGGCCTTCAAAAACAAGATGGACCTTTCCATCAATATAGCTCTTGGTTCAGGCAGCCAGATTGCTCTCTTTGTGGCGCCGGTAATTGTCTTCGTCGGCTACTTCACCGGCCATCCCATGGACCTTTGCTTCTCGGAAGTGGAGCTGCTTTCCATCGTGGTTTCCGTGATTATTCTCTCCTTTGTGGCTACGGACGGTGAATGTAACTGGTTGGAAGGGGTGCAACTTCTGGCTGTTTACGGTATTTTGGGTGCCGCCTTCTTCTTCGCCAGTCACTGATTATGCCTGAACTACCTGAAGTCGAAACCGTGGTGCGAGGCTTGCAGCAAGCCCTGCCGGGCGATAGCTTGAAGGGTGTACAGGTGCTGAGACCAGACTCCATCGCCTTCCCCGACCCTGATCAGTTCCGTCGCCTGCTGCCCGGGCATGGCTTTCTGTCTGTGAGAAGGCGAGGCAAGTACATTCTCATTGATCTTGACGAAGAC
>Ga0268298_10006067_pt1 | contig 11063 bp, 6 predicted proteins | sample WWTPWeurt_MetaG_FD_194462 | JGI IMG/M metagenome (GOLD analysis project Ga0268298, IMG submission 194462) | Activated sludge microbial communities from WWTP in Nijmegen, Gelderland, Netherland - WWTP Weurt | ecosystem: Engineered > WWTP > Aerobic digester > Activated sludge | place: Netherlands... | reverse complement strand
GGACTCGTCGGAGGTCGCCGTCGAGCAGCTCCGCTACGAAGCCGCCACCGACGCCGGCGCCGTCTTCGAACCCTCGCTTCGTCCCGACACCGCTGCCGGCCTGCTCGCGCCGAACACGCTGGTGCGGGTGCTGCTCAAGGACGAGCTTGGCGGACAGCAGCTCGAGGTGAAGGTGACCGGCCTCGTCGGCGGCAAGCCCGTCGGCGCCGCGACCGGGCACGTGCAGATCGATCGCGGCTTCGAGCGCCTCCTCGCCCTCAAGCTGTCCCCTCCGATGATGTCGTGCGCGGGCTGCACCGACCCGCAAGGTGGCTGCGTGGCGACGACGAGCGCGGCGGCGTGTGGCCTCAACGGGAGCACCTGCCAGCAGTGCGACCCGCGCCTGGCGAACGCCTGCTCGGCGATGGGCACCTGCGCCTGCGGCTCCGAGCCTGCCTGCAGCCCGGCCCTTGGCGCCGACCGCTGCTCGGGAGGGACCTGCAAGTGCGGCACGGGCGACCCCTGCTCCGCCGGGCAGGAGTGTCTCGCCCAGCGCTGTCAGTGCACCCCGGCCTCGTGCGCTGGTTGCTGCATCGGAGACACCTGCGTCACCACTCCGTCGTCTTCGGCGTGCGGAACCGGAGGCCGTGCCTGTCTCGACTGCGGCGCGACGGCGTGCACGGGCGGCCAGTGCGGAATGTCGGTGTGCAACGCCACCACCTGCCCCAACGGCTGCTGCATCGGCTCGTCGTGCGTCACCTCGTTGACCGCGTCCGAGTGCGGGAGAGGCGGCATGGCGTGCGTTTCGTGCGGCACGGGGAGCTGCGACCTCGACGGCGGCGTCTGCACCGGCGGCTGCTCGCCAGCGACCTGCCCCTCGGGGTGCTGCGCGGGCGGCGTCTGCCAGCCGGGAACGATGCCGCAGGCCTGTGGAACGGGAGGAACGGCCTGCTCGAGTTGCGTGACGGGCTGCACCAACCAGGCGTGCGATGCGCCGTGTGGACCAGCGACGTGCCCGAACGGCTGCTGCCAGGCTGGGCGCTGCCTTCCTGGACGGAGCACCACCGCCTGCGGGACCGGCGGCGCGACGTGCACCTCGTGCAACGCGCAAGACACCTGCCCGACGGGGACCTGCGTGGTGAACGCGAGCTGCAATGCCTCGACGTGCGGGAGCGGGTGCTGCGAGGGGTCGTCGTGCGTCACCCCTCCAACCATCAACCGCTGTGGCGTCGCGGGGCGGAGTTGCCGAACCTGTCAGCAGCCGTTGGCCGACACCTGCAACGCGACCACGGGCGAGTGCGTGTGCGGCACCGGCCGACGATGCGTCGAGGGTGAAGGCTGCGACGCCGGGCGGTGCCAATGTGATCCGTCCACCTGTCAGGGCTGCTGCGACGGCTCTGGCTGTCAGAACGGAGATCGAAAGCAGGCCTGCGGCAAGAACGGGGTGACCTGCCAGCCGTGCCCCGGTTCGAAGCAGTGCGGCAGCAACGGCACGTGTGTACCGTGAGACGAAGCCGGGAGTGAGGCGGAGACGCAGCGATCAGCCTGGAACGCTCAACGACGTGGGCTGAAGTCTCGGGCGCGCTCGAGCATCGCGGCTGCCGAGAGGAAGGAGAGCCGAACGTCTCCGAGCCGGAGCGACATGCCCGAGCGGAGCGCCACCTCGCCATCGGGCCGTTCGCACTCGTCGATCACCACCTGCCCACGCGACACCGGCACACTCCAGGCAGCGTCTCGGTAGCTGAGCACCAGCTGCTCACGCGAGGCCGTGAGGTCGTTGATGACGATGTCGTTGCTGGTCGCCCGCCCGAGCTTGAGCTGACCCGAGGGCGGCGGCACGAGCTGGAAGCAGATCGCGTCGAGCGCGCTCGGCTTGGCGGGCGTCGTCGAAGATGGAACCAGCGTCGAGGCGAGGTTGCTCTCGAGCTCCGTCCGGGCCGGCTTCCAGGGCCCCGGTTCCCACACCAGCCAGTCCCACGGGTAGCGGCGCACGAAGCCGCTCTCGAGCAACAGGTACTGTCGGTTGAGGACCGACAGCATGTACGCGGGAACACCCATCTTGAAAAACTCTAGCGTCTCTGTGCGCCGGTTTCCGTGTGTGCGTTCCTCCGACGTGCTTGACCTCGCCTGGCGGACGAGGGACGGAGTCGTTCCCCGCGAGGTTCTCCATGAAGCTCTTCAACTATTGGCGCTCGAGCTCGAGCTACCGCGTTCGCCTGGCGCTCCACTTCAAGGCGTTGCCGTTCGAGTACGTCGCGGTCTCCCTCATCAAGGGCGAGCAGCACGAGGTGAGTCACCGCGAGCGCAGCCCCGCCGGGTACGTGCCGGTGCTCGAGGTGGAGGAGCACGGGAAGCCGGCCTTCATTCACCAGTCGGTCGCCATCTTCGAGTACCTCGAGGAGCGCTACCCGGAGCGGCCGCTGTTGCCGAAGAGCCTCGTCGCCAAGGGCCAGGTCCGCGCGATGGCCGAGCTGATCAACTCGGGCATTCAGCCGTTCCACAACCTGTCCACCCTCAACCACCTCAAGACGCTCGGCGTCGACGAGAAGAAGTGGGCGGCGCACTTCATCGATCAGGGCCTCGCGGCGCTCGAGCAACTCGCGAAGCAGCACGCAGGAACGTTCCTCTTCGGCGACAGCTTCTCCTGGGCCGATTGCTGCCTGCTCCCGCAGCTCTTCGGAGCGCGCCGGTTCGGCGGCAACGTCGACGGCTTCCCGCTGCTCACCCGCCTCGAGAAGCACTGCGCCGAGCTGCCCTTCGTGAAGGCCGCGCGCCCCGACGCCCAGCCTGACGCGCAGCCGAGCTGACCTTCCCCCGCACCGGAGCACCCCCGCATGGAGTCATTGGACATCATCAAGGTCGAGAGCGTTCACTGGTACGTGCACGATCTCGAGCGCACCCGTCGGTTCTACACCCAGCTGATGGACTTCGCCGAGCTGGGCGAGTCGTCTGCCGAGCTCACCGCGCGCGGCCGGCAGAAGTCGGTCGTCTTCGCGGCGAACGACGTCACCCTCGTCTGCTCGGCGCCAGTCGGCGAGGGCGGGCGCGCGCACCGCTGGCTGAAGAAGCACCCCGAGGGCGTGGGGACGGTGAACTTCCTGGTCCGCGACGTCGAGAAGGTGTGGAAGCTGATGGAGCAGCGCGGAGGGACGATCATCGACGATCAGCTCCAGCGCTTCACCGACGAGAAGGGCGGCACCCTCGCCTTCTTCAGCATCACCACCCCGTTCGGGAACACCACCTTCCGCTTCGTTCAGCGTGACGGGTACGAGGCGCTCTACCCGGGCTTCGTGAAGCACCCCGCGCCGCGCGGAGGAAAGAACCGCTTCGGCTTCGGGAAGGTCGATCACATCACCTCGAACTTCCGCACGCTCCAGCCGATGGTGCTGTGGATGAAGCACGTCATGGGCTTCGAGGAGTTCTGGAACATTCAGTTCCACACCGAAGAGGAGATCGCCCAGGGCAACCAGCACGGCACCGGCCTCAAGTCGATCGTGATGTGGGACCCGAAGAGCACGGTGAAGTTCGCCAACAACGAGCCGTCGCGGCCGCGCTTCAAGAACTCGCAGATCAACGTCTTCGTCGAGGATCAACGCGGCGAGGGCATTCAGCACCTCGCGCTGCTGGTGCGGGAGATCGTGCCGGCGGTGAAGGCGATGCGGGCGACGAACGGCCTCGAGTTCCTCGCCACGCCGGGCGCCTATTACGACTACCTGCCCGAGCGGATCGAGAAGAGCGGCATCAAGCGCATCGACGAGAGCGTCGCCGAGCTGCGCGACCTGCAGATCCTCATCGATGGGCACAAGGAGCATCAGTACATGCTCCAGATCTTCATGAAGGAGAACGGTCACCTCTACGGCGATCGCGAGGGCGGCCCGTTCTTCTACGAGATCATCGAGCGCAAGGGCGACAAGGGCTTCGGCGGCGGGAACTTCAAGGCGCTGTTCGAGAGCATCGAGCGCGCGCAGTCGGCCGAGCGGGCGAAGCAGGCGCGCTGAGAGACCTCCGAGCGCCGTCGGTTCAGAGCAAGAGCCGGCCGGACCGGTAGTCGTCGAAGGCCTGGCGCAGCTCGTCCTCGGTGTTCATCACGAAGGGCCCCGCGCGCGCGACGGGCTCGTCGAAGGGCCGACCAGCGAGGAGCAGCACCCGGCCCGCCGAACCGGTCGACGTCAGCTCCACCGCGCTGCCCTTCTCGAGCACCGCCAGCTCTCCCCTGCGGACCTCACGCCGCGCGCTGCCGAGCCGCGCCGAGCCCTCGGTGACGAACGCGAAGCAGGTATGCCCGAGGGGAACGGGCTGAAGGACACGGGACCCCTTCTCGAGCGCGACGTCGAGGAAGAGCGGCTCGATGTCGATGCCGTCGACTGGCCCGGTGCGCCCGAACGTCGTGCCCGCGACGACTCGTACCCGCGCACCTTCGACCTCCACCTCGGGAATGCGCGAAGCGGCGATGTCTTGGTACCGCGGCGGAATCAGCTTTCGGGCGCGCGGGAGATTCACCCACAGCTGGAAGCCCCACATGAGGCCGCGCTCCTGCTTCGGCATCTCGGAGTGGATGATGCCGTGCCCAGCCGTCATCCACTGCGCGCTGCCTGGGCCGAGCCGGCCTTGGTTGCCGAGGACGTCGCGGTGCTCCATCGCGCCGTTGATCATGTACGTCACCGTCTCGAAGCCGCGGTGCGGGTGCTCGGGAAAACCGGCGAGGTAATCGTTCGGGTCGTCGGTGTGGAACTCGTCGAGCAGCAGGAACGGGTCGAGCACCGAGAGCTGCGGGTGCCCGAGCGCGCGGTTGAGGCGAACGCCCGCCCCGTCACGGGTCGGCAAGGCAGAAACGACCGAGGCCACCTCCCGGCTCGCGCTCTGCGCGCTCTTCACCGTGCAACCGAGCAGGGTGAGCGAGGCCGAGCCGAGGACGTCTCGCCGAGAGAGCATTCGAGGAAGAGACCAGATCCTCGACGCCAGCACCACTCGCCGTCGAGTCGCCCAGCAGTCCGCCTCGCTCCAGGCGCGCTCGCGTCGTCTTCTTCGCGCGGCTGATCGCACGACGAGCAGTCTCGACCGACCCAGCCCGGCAGCGAAGACCCGGCAGCCCGGCCGACTTCGCCGAAGGAGATCAGCGCTCCGCGGCTGGCACCACCTTTGGACTGCACGGCCTGGGGACCTTTCGACCCGAGGGGACGAAGCCATGCGTCTGTCACACGCCATCACACTCACGACCGCCGTGCTCCTGCTGGGGTGCCCGCGGCCACGAAGCACGCAGCTCAGCTCCATCGAGCTCGCGCCGGAGAACGGCCGCATCACCAAGGGCAGCTCGCTCGACTTCGTCGCCACCGGCTTCTTCGACGACGGCTCGGTGCGTGACGTCACCCAAGAGGTCGTGTGGCAGGTCGAGGACGGCTTCGTCGCGGCCGCCGACGACGCGGTCGCAGGGCGAGTGAAGGGCCTCGAGGTCGGGTCCACCGTGGTGCGCGCCGTCTCCGGCGACGTTCGCCGTGAGCTCGCCTTCTCGGTCGTCGGTGGGTCGATCGTTCGTTTGGAGATCGGCCCGGCCCAGCCCTTCGTCCCCGTCGGGCTCTCGCTGCAGCTCGCGGTCTCGGCGGTGCGCGCCGACGGCCGGGTCGACGACGTCACCCGACGCGCGCTCTACAGCGTGATGGGCAGCTCGACCGTCTCGATGCAGGACTCGTCGCCGGGCGTGGTGACCGGGGTCTCGCCCGGGCGCAGCGAGCTGCTCGTCTCGTTCGACGGCGTCTCGGCCACCGTCACCGTCGAAGTGACCGACGCCACCATCGACGCCCTCGCCATCTCTCCCGTCAGCCCCACGCTCGCCGCCGGCACCTCGGTTCGGCTGCACGCCACCGCCTCGCTCTCCGATGGCCGCCAGCTCGACGTCTCGGAGCAGGCCACCTGGGCGAGCAGCGCCGAGCGCGTCGCCTTCGTCTCCACCCTCGCCGGAGAGCGCGGCACCATCACCGGTCGCGCCCCGGGCATCGCCGAGGTGAGCGTCTCCTTGAAGGCGCACGAGGCAGCCACCGCCGTCACCGTCACCGACGCCACGATCGCCAGGCTCGAGCTCGCTCCGACGGCGCTCACGCTCGCGAAGGGCACCTCCGCGTCACTCGCCGCCCAGGCGATCTTCAGCGACGGCACCCGGCAGGCGGTCGGCACCGTCGGCAGCTGGCGGAGCGACCAACCGTCGGTGGCGACCGTCGACCCGAGCGGCAACGTGCGAGCCGTCGAGGTGGGCCTGGCGTCGGTTCGCTTCGACTTCCAGGGGCACTTCGTGGTCGCGCCAGTCACGGTCACCGCGGCCGAGCTGACGTCCATCGAGCTGAGCCCTCCGTCGTTGCTCGTCGCCGCGGGCACGTCGGCGAGGCTCACCGCGACCGGGCGCTTCACCGACGGCACCGTGCAGGACTTGAGCGGCGCCGTGGTGTGGACGTCGAGTGACGGCAGCGTGGTGAACGTGTCGAACGTGCTCGGAAGGGCCGGAGAGATCACCGGCCTGCGCGTCGGCTCGGCCACCGTCTCGGCGGCGGTGGGCCAACGTTCGGCGACGGTGACGGTGACGGTCTCGGCGGCGCTGCTCCGCCAGCTGGTGCTCTCTCCCGCCCCGCTCTCCTTGCCGCTCGGAGCGAGCGAACAGCTGGTCGCGACGGGCCTGTTCAGCGACGGTTCTTCGCAGGACGTCACCAGTCAGGCCTCGTGGTCCTCGAGCGCCCCGAGCGTCGCCGGCGTCGATCCCCTCACCGCGCGAGTCACCGCGCTCAGCGTCGGCACCGCCGTCGTCATCGCCGAACTCCAGGGCGTTCAGGGCCGCGGAGACGTCACCGTGAACGCCGCCGTGCTGCGCCGGTTCGAGGTGACGCCCCCCAACCCGACGCTCGCGCTGGGCACGACGTACCAGCTCGCGGCGACGGGCGTGTACTCCGACGGCTCGACGCGCGATCTCACCGCGCTCGCGACCTGGAGCAGCGTCGCGCCGACCGTCGTCACCACCTCGAACGCCGCTGGAAGCGAGGGCCTCGTGCGCGCCGTCTCGGTCGGAACCACCCGCGTCGAGGCCGCCTACCTGGGCCAGCGCACGAGCGTTCCCGTCGAGGTGACGCCCGCGGTCCTCCTCGGGCTCGCCAGCTCACAGACCTCGATCACCGTGCCCGTCGGCGTGGAGGTCGATCTCCTGGTGAGCGCCGCGTACTCCGACGGCACGAGCCAGGACGTCACCAGCCAGGCCACCTGGACCGAGGTCGATGCGTCCGTCGCGACCGTCTCGAACGCGGCGGCGAGCAAGGGGCGCGTTCGCGGCGTCGCGGTGGGCTCGACCTTCGTCGACGCAGCGTTCGGCGGCCGCACCACCAGCGTGCACGTCACCGTCACCGCCGCGGCGCTTCGCGGGTTGAGCCTCTCACCCTCGAGCACCTCGCTGCCGGCGGGGAGGACGCAGCGCTTCGTCGCCACCGGCACCTTCTCCGACGGCACCACGAGAGACGTGAGCGCCACCGTCGCCTGGAGCACCTCGGGACCAGCGCTGACCGTCTCGCCGTCGGGCCTCGTGCAAGCCGTCACGCCCGGCCTCGCCGAGGTCGTCGTCACCGAAGGCGCCTTGCAGGCCCGCGCGCAGGTGACGATCACCCAGGCCGAGCTCGTCAGCCTCGGCATCACCCCCGCCCAGCCGGTCGTCCCGTTGGGCCTGCCGCTCCAGCTCACCGTCACCGGCGTCTACTCGGACGGCACGACGCAGGTCCTCACCTCGCAGGCCGTGTGGAGCTCGAGCGCACCGGCGGTCGCCTCGGTCTCGAACGCGATGGGTTCCGCTGGCCGCGTGGTCTCGCTCTCGGTCGGTGACACCGTCATCACCGCGTCCCTCTCGGGTACTTCGGCGACGACGACCCTCACCGTCTCGGCTGCCGCGCTCGACGTCATCGAGCTCACGCCCGCGTCTGCGCGCATCGCCGTCGGCACCTTCGCGCGCTTCAACGCCACCGGCCGTTTCACCGACGGCACGACCCAAGACGTGACGAACGTCGCGAGCTGGAGCGTGTCGGATTCACTCGTCGCCTCGGCCTCGAACGCCCCGGGCAACATCGGCCGTGTCGATGGGCTCGCCGGCGGCTCCGTGTCGGTTCGCGCGAGCTACCGCGGCGTGGTGGGAACGGCGGCGCTCGACGTGGTGAACACCCCGCTCGTTCGGCTCGACGTCTCGCCAGCGAGCCCGAGCGCGCCAGCCGGCCTCAACCAGCCGCTGGCCGTCCAGGGCACCTTCGCCGACGGCTCCACCCAGGATCTGACCAGCCTCGTGAGCTGGAGCACGAGCAACGCCTCCATCGTCACCGTCTCGCCGGCAGGGCTCGCGCACGCCCTCGTCGCCGGCTCTGCGACGGTCTCCGCCACCGCGCTCGGCGTCACCGGCAGCGCGACCTTCGTGGTGACCAACGCGCTCCTGGTGGGCCTCGACGTCGCGCCCGCGTCGCTGAGCCTCCCCAGGGGCCTCACCGGCGATCTCGTCGCCACCGGCCGCTTCACCGACGGGTCGACCGCGGACGTCACCTCGCAGGTGGCGTGGAGCGTCGCGAATCCCGCCATCGTCTCCGTCTCGAACGCCATGCCGTTCGGCCGCGCGACCGCGCTCGCCTTGGGCCGCACGCAGGTCACCGCCTCCTTGGGGGCCCAGTCGGCGTCCATCGAGCTCACCGTCACCGCGGCGGTGCTCCAGCAGCTCACCGTGTCGCCAGCGTCGGCGTCGGTGCCGCGCGGGCTCACCGTGGCCTTCTACGTCACCGGTCTCTTCTCCGACGGCTCCTCGAGCGATCTCACCGAGCAGGTCAGCTGGTCCTCGAGCGCGCCGGCCATCGCGTCGGTCTCGAACGTCGCCGGCACTCGGGGTGCGGTGCAGGCGCTCCAGCTCGGCTCGACGACCATCACCGCGGCGCAGGGCCCCGTCTCGGTCGACGCGTCCGTCACCGTCACTGCGGCGGTGCTGGCGAGCCTTCAGCTCTCGCCGCCGTCTCCGGTGGTGCCACGTGGGCTCGAGCGCGCGATGGTGGCCACCGGTCTCTACACCGACGGCACCACCCAGGACCTGACGAGCTCGGCCACCTGGGCGTCGTCGAACCCCGGCATCGCGAGCGTCTCGAACGCGTCGGGTTCGGAGGGCGTCGTCACCGCGAACGCGCAAGGCCTCGTCACCATCACCGCCACCTTCGGGCCGCGCAGCGGGTCGGTGCAGCTCACGGTCAGTCCAGCGGTGCTTCGCTCGATTCAGCTGACGCCTTCGAACCCGAGCGTGCCGGCTGGGCTCCAGCTCGGCCTGACCGCGACGGGCGTGTACTCCGATTCGTCGACCCAGGACGTCACCAGCCAGGTCGCCTGGAGCTCGAGCGATCAAGCCATCGCCGTCGTGAGCAACGCGAGCGGCTCCGAGGGCCTCGTGACCGGGCGAGTGGCAGGCAGCTGCACCCTCTCGGCGCTCCTCGACGGGGTGACCGCGACCACGACGTTCACCGTCTCTCCGGCGGTGCTCCAGCAGCTCCAGCTCACCCCGCCCAACCCGTCCCGCCCGCGTGGGCTCCAGACCCAGCTCACCGCGACCGGCGTCTTCTCCGACGGCTCGACGCGAGACCTGACGGCGCAGACGAGCTGGAGCTCGAGCGCGCCAGTCCTCGTGGCGGTGAGCAACGGCTCGGGCAGCGAGGGCCTCGCGAGCGCGCTCAACGTCGGCCAGGCCACCCTCACCGCGACCCTCGGCGCCGTCGTCGGCACGACGCTCTTCACCGTCACCCCGGCGCAGCTGGTGCGGGTCGACGTCAGCCCCGCGTCGGTCACGCTCCCCCTCGGCACCGTGCGCCAGTTCCAGGCGCTCGGCCGCTACACCGATGGCACCACCCAGAACCTCACCTCGCAGGCGAGCTGGAGTTCGAGCGACGGAGCGGTGCTCGACGTCTCCAATGCTCCGGGCAGCGTGGGCCTCGCGACGACCCTCGCGGTCGGGAGCGCCCAGGTGACGATGACCTTCGGTGCCTTCTCGGCAGTGGCGTCGGTCACGATCACCCAGGCGGCGCTCGCCAGCATCGAGCTCACCCCGACTGGAGGCTCCACCGCGCTCGGCTTCACCCGGCAGTTCATCGCGGTCGGCGTCTACACCGATTCCACGACGCAGGTGCTCACCAGCCAGGTCACCTGGAGCACGAGCGACGCGTCGAAGGCGCTCATCTCGAACGCGGCGAACTCGCGCGGCCTGTTGTCGACGGTCGCGGTGGGCGTCGTCACCGTCGAGGCGACGTTCAATGGTGTCACCGGCTCGACGACGCACACCATCACGGCCGCGTCGCTGGTGAGCATCGACCTCAGCGCGTCGTCGCCCTCGGTCGGGGTGGGGCTCACCGTGCAGCTCACCGCGATGGGCAACTACTCGGACGGCTCCTCGCAGGATCTGACGACCTCGGTGACGTGGAGCAGCGTGGACACCAACGTCGCCCAGGTGTCGAACGCCGTCGGAACGAAGGGCCTCGTGACGGGAATCGGAGCCGGGTCGACCACGGTGCGCGCGCAGTCGGGAAGCGTGAGTCGGACGATCGCGGTGACGGTGACGCCCTGAGCGCGCTTCAGGGAGAGCTCACCGGGAACGTCGCCCGGCAGGGGCCGACCTCGCCGAACTGGTCGGTTTGACCCGTGCCGACGACGCCGGCGTCGACCGAGAGCTGGAGCTCGATGGTGGAGATCACGCCGAAGCACTGGCCAGCCACGAGGTTCCAGTTCTCGTGACGGTCCCTCACGGTGACCGCGCACCCGGCGTCCGACGCCCAGCGCACGTCGGAGGTCCCGGGCGAGCAGCTCGGTTGAGTGGACAGCCTCAGCTGGAGCGGATTTCGCCAGGGGATGGCGCACGTCGAGTTCGCGGCTCCGCGGGTGAGGGTCGTCGTCACCTCGAGCTCGCAGCCCGATCTCGTCGGCAGACACCCTCCGAGCACGAGGGGCTCGGCGATGGACCGGCACGCAGGGCCGCCAGCCGCTCCGCCACCGATCGCTGATCCGCCACCGACTGATCCGCCGGCGACTGATCCGCCACCGACCGATCCGCCACCGAT
>Ga0268298_10006066_pt1 | contig 11064 bp, 10 predicted proteins | sample WWTPWeurt_MetaG_FD_194462 | JGI IMG/M metagenome (GOLD analysis project Ga0268298, IMG submission 194462) | Activated sludge microbial communities from WWTP in Nijmegen, Gelderland, Netherland - WWTP Weurt | ecosystem: Engineered > WWTP > Aerobic digester > Activated sludge | place... | reverse complement strand
CCCGCGCGCATGCACCAGCGTTCCCGGGCGCGCCAGCATCTCGGCACTCATGCCTGTGGCACTCCGAAAATGTCCGGGTGCTTCCCGAACACGGCTTTCCAGTCGTCGCGCGCGTGGTGGAAGCGGATCACGACATAGCCCAGCTCCTGCAGTCGCGCCGTGATCTCCTCGTCTTTCCTGATCTGCTCCGGCGTGTCGTGCGGCGGTCCGTCGATGTAGATCGACGCGTTGTACTCGCGGTAATAGAAGTCGGGGCGCGTCGAGGCCGCCTCGATCAGGAACTGCGCGTCGCTCGGCGGTCGCAGCAACAGCGCATCGAGATTATCCAGCCATCGCTTCTCGAGCCCGCTGTCGCAGCGCTTGCGCAGCGCCAGCATCCGCTCACCCCGCGTGCCCATGCCGCCCGCGGGCTTGCAGGTCGCCTGGGCGAGCTGCGCCAGCAGGTCCCGGATCAGGAACCGGTCGAGCAGCAGGTGATCCGGCTGGTTGCCGTAATCGAGCAGGCACTCGTAGCAGGCCTTGCCGCAGCGCTCGGCCGCCGTGTCCTCGAGCGTGTCCGGATTGAAGTGACAGATGTCGAGCGCCGCGCGCGCGAGCCTTGGAATCACCGCCGGATCCTCGACGAGCTGCCGCAGCACGCCCGCGCCGCCCTCGGACGCCTCGTAGAATAGGATCTCCTTGCGATCCCGCGACGAGGGCAGCGCCTCGCTCGCAAGTTCCCGTGACTCGAGCTGGAACAGCTTCTGGATCGCCTCGCGGAACGCCGACTGCAGGCTGGCCATCTCCTCGAGCGGCCGCGCCGGCACCAGGCGCATCACGAGCGCGTTCTTTGTGTCCTCGACGAACGGCACAACCCGCATCTGCCGGCCCGTGGCGGCATCCTCGGCATCGTCCGCGTCTTTCGGATTGCTGGCCCAGTAGCCGCGCTCGAGGTCGAGCAGGAACCCGGCCGGTGCATCGGCTTTCTGGTTGGCCCAGCCGAGGTTCACGCGATACAGAGTCGTGGCATCGCCATAGCTCGCCTTCAGGACGGGCGTCTCGCCGACGAGTACATCCGCATCCCGGCGATCGAGATGCCCGCCCACCTCCGGAAACCGGTAGGCGCTCACCAGCCGATAGCCGAAGCGCTGCCGTTCCTCCTCGTCACAGGTGATCCGCTCGGCGAGCCGCAGGCTCACGTTCTGCAGGCGCACCAGCTCCTGGATGACGGACTTTGGTCCCAGGCCCGTGCCGCAGCGATCGCATACCTCGTTGTGGTTCACACCCTGCTCGACGTGCGCATAGCCGCACTCCAGGCAGCGCTTCATGGTCGCGGTCGGCAGCGTGTGCGTCGCCTCGACGTCGTCCGTGCCGAAGTCGAGGTTCACCTTGTACACCCGGTAGCGTGCACCCTCGTGGTAGATGAGATTGCGCGGTCCAAACTCTGCAATCGCCAGGAACCGCGGCCGCGACAGGAATTCATCGCGCCCCTTGCGGCGCCGGCGGCCCGGCACGAACGCGGACAGTGGCAGGCGCGGGAAATTGTAGCCCGGCAGAAACCCTTCCGAGGCGAAATACCGGTAGGAGTAGAAATCGCCCTCGTACACGCCCTCCGCTTCGGTGAGCAGCTTGATCTGCGTCTCCGCCTGGCCGCGCAAGCGCCTCGAGTGCGAGCGCTCGGCCTCCGGCCGGGAGTGATCGAGGATGATCTTGTGGTGCAGTTCGCGCTGCCGAACCGCGGCCCGGTACAGCGATCGCCAGCGCTCACACGCCCGATCGAAGCTCAATTCCAGCTGGTCGAGCACTTCCTTGGTCCAGTTCTCGTGGAACCAGGGTGCACCCTCAAGCTCCTCTTGGATGCTCTCGATCAGCTGCCCCACCCGCAGATGCGCCGCGGAACGGTGGATCGGGCTGCGAAGTTCCGCCACCAGCGCCGGCTTCACCGGCAGCTTAAGCTTGCCCGCGTCTTCCTCGATGTCGACGACTGACATCAGCGTCTTGCCGAGGTTCGGGGTGGCCGCCGCCATCCACACCGCGTGCACGTGCGAGCGCACCAGATCACGGTTGCGCAGATCGATGCGCGGCGCGGTCACGGCGCCTGCGACCATCTGTCCTGGCCGACGGAAATAGTACTGGTCGTGCGGACTGCGGCCGGCGCAGTACGTATAGACGAGCGCCGGCTGCCCACCGCGGCCCGCGCGGCCGCTGCGCTGTGCGTAGTTGGCCGAAGTCGGCGGCACGTTCCGCATGTTGACGACGTTCAACTGCGCGATATCGACGCCGAGTTCCATGGTCGGCGAGCAGAACAGCAGCGGCAGCTCCGCACTTCGGAATCGCTCCTCGCGCTCCTCCCGCTCTTCGCTGGTAACCTGTGCCGTATGCTCGCGCGCTTCGAGCAGCGCCTTCAAGTCCACGAAGTTCCGGTAGCACTCGACGAAATACGCGTTCGTCTCGGGCGGAATCTCACCGATCTCCAAGAGGCGCGTGCGATCGACCGGCCGCATCTCCCCATCGCCCGCCAGCCAGCACAGCGCCTGCGGATTGATCTGGTAGCCCGGCACTTCGCCGTCACGAACCTGCTCCACGATCCCGTAACGCTTCAGCGCCTCGAACAGGAACTGGATCGCATGGTCAACTTCCGGCCGCTTGAACTCCTCGCCCGTCTTCCCCACGTGTGGCTTGAGCGCGCGCCGCAGGTATTGCCCGTAGCTGCCGAACGACGACACGAAGAGATCCGGCCGGTTGTCTCCGGGGCTGCGCGGTCGCGGGTAGGCCACGACTGCAGACACCAACTCCCGCACGTCCTCGATGTACCAGACCGTGCCCTCCAGCAAGCGTGGATTAGTCTGATCGATCAGGTCCCGCTGCTTGTTGCGATCGAGTACGTCACCCTTGACTGCGAGGTTTCGACGCAGCACATCCAGTAGCGTGCGCAGCAGTTCCTCCCGCAGTTCCGGCCCGCAACGCGTCAGCACCGGCGGCGTGGCAAGGAACAGCTCCTCGTCCCGCCCGCGTCGGACCTTGATGCCCTGCTCCCACACCTCCTTCTCGCCGAGCAATCCGTCCTCGCCCGCGAGACCGAGGTATTCGAAGCGCAACAGCCCGCAGTCCTCGAGATTCGGCGCCGTGACGCGCCAGCCCCGCTGCAGGTCGCGGTACAGGTAGTACTCGATGACCCGCCGCAGTGCGTCCTGCGTCTGAATGCGCGCCGGACCGCGCACGTCGGGATCGGCCGCGTAGTCATCAAACTCGAGGTCAAGCGCATCGAACACGCATCGCGACAGGTCGCCGTGGGTGATCCCGGCTGTCCCGCGCAATTTGGCCGCGTTGTGCAGCGCCGAGCGCAGCAGCGCCACCTGCGCAAAGTCGTTGAAGTGCCCAGCCTGCAGCGAGGCATCCTGCCGGTTGTCGGTGAACGACAGCAGTTTCCGCGCCTCCGGCCTGAGCGACCCGTCGCCCTGCAGCTCGATCAGCGAGCGCACTGCGAGAATCGTGGTCGCGGTACTGCGATTGTCGACGCCCAGCGTATTGAGCTTGCCGCGCTCCGACCGCTGCCGGCCGGTGTAGGCCACGCCGCAGCCCGGCGCCAGACAGAATGACAAAGTCTTGCGGATCAGCGCCGCTGCAACGCCCTCGCCCTCGGCAACCATCCGGCCACGTGCATTGATGAACACCGCTTCCGGCACCTTGGCGCGCTGATCGCGTGCGACGCGCTCGACGCCGTCGTCGCTGGCCTCCTTCATGAACTCCGGCAGGCGCGCGAGCGTGTCCGACCCGAGGCCCCGCGGCCACGGCGCGGCTTCCGAGAAATACAGGTACGCCTCCGCATGTGGATCGGCGCCCTCTTCGCGCCGGTCTTCGCGTGGCGCGAGAAACTGGCCCTGCTCGTCTGAATCCACACTCACCCGGTAGTACGCCGTGCCGCAGTTGCGGCAGAACACCAGCGGGTACATCGGTTTGTCGGGCTCGCCCGGCTTCGAGCCGAGCTTCGACATTTCGAGGTGACGCTCCGCCTCCGGCTCGATCGTCGCCCAGACCGTATCGGCACGGGTGAAGAACTGATGCAGGCGGAACGCAAACACCGGAAAGCGGCTCGAAGTCGGCGGATAGAGGCCCGACCCCTTCATGAGGAACCGCCTGAGCAGCACCTCACAGGCTTCGGCACTTGAGGATGTCAGCCGCGCCAGCTCCTCCGCAGCTCCGTTCTCACTTCGCATCGACCGCGGCGTCTGGCGCACGAGGCGGCCCGTACCAGCCTCGGCACGCACGCCGAAGGTCGACTCGATCCAGGAGGCCACCGGATGGGCGCGGAACGCCTCATAGTCCGCCGGCGGCTCGGCGTTCGCCGCCACCGCAGCGCTGAGTTCCGCTCGATTCACCGTCTCCGTCCAGTTACGCTCGGGCGTCGCTCGCTCAAGCGTCTCGCCAATTACCTGCTCAGGTTCGATCGGCGCACCGAACAGGGTCCGCGCCACACCGGCCACTTCGCTCTTCTGCTCGTCAGAAGTGCCACCGCTTGCCATTGTTGCGGAAGTGCCGACGCAGATGATGTCCTGCTGGCCAGCGAACGCCATGCGGCAGCGGCGGATCAGGAGTGCGACATCCGCACCCTGCCGGCCGCGGTAGGTGTGCAGCTCGTCGAACACCAGGAACTTGAGGTCCTGCGCCGCACGCACCAGCGCCCGGTCCTCGCTGCGCGTTAGCAGCAGCTCCAGCATCATGTAGTTGGTGAGCAGGATGTCCGGTGGGTTGTTGCGGATCGCCTCGCGTTCTTCGCCCTTCTCCTGCCCGGTGTAGCGCGCGAAGCGTACCGGCGGCTGGCCTTCCGGATAGCCCACCTCGAGGAACTTACCGAGCTCCTCGTTCTGGCTGTTCGCCAAGGCGTTCATCGGGTAGACGACGATCGCCTGGATGCCGCGCCCCGGCCCACGTCGCAGCACGTGGTCCACCGCCGGCACGAGGTAGGTCAGGCTCTTGCCCGACCCGGTGCCGCTGGTGAGCACGTACGACTTGCCTTCCTTCGCCTTGCGGATCGCCTGCACTTGGTGGGTGTGCAGAATGAGGGATTTGCCGACGGGGTCGGCCGCGGTCTTCTCTACACGAAAAATCCGCGAGCACTCCGGATGCAGCGTCCCATCCTTGACGAGCTCATCGATCGTCCCGCCCGGCAGGAACGTCGGGTTCAACTGCAGCAGCGGCTCCGGCCACAAGGCGCCCGCGGTCAGCGCGTTCTCGACGCGCGCCCCGATTCGTTCGTCCGCGATCTTGATGAAGCTGCGCGTGTATCGCGCATAGTCTTCGACCAGCCGCCCCCGCAGCTCGAACACGTCCATTCAATCCATCCTCGGCGCGATCCGCCGCATTCGACTTATTCTTCCGTGCGCTTCAACCAACCGCACGATGCTACCAGCCTGGCCCGCCAACGGAACGCGGCCTGTCCGCAGCCTAGCCTGACGTGCCAGAGGCTCGCTGAATGAGCCCGTCATCAACCGACATCAACCTCCGAAGTCCTTGACTGCCAGGTATGCCTCTCCCGTCTGCGACGCATGCCGCCGAACCCTTACAACCACATCCATGAAGGTCATCGCACCGGTCAGAAACAGATACAGGTGGGAAGCGTCCAGCAGAAGCAGTGTCGTCTTGCGTCCCGACGCCTGGCTGATGGCGACACCTGAGTATCCAGAGATCGACACCATGATGCCCATCGTATTGTCGGCCTTGTCGTCGACCTTGGACCGCAGCGAATCGATGTCGGGCGCCGAGGCCTGATCAGCAGTGAACTTCAGCTCCACGAGATATGTCGTCCCATCCACAGTCAGGGATCCGTCGATTTGGCGTCCAGCATTTACGTAGGGTCGTCGATTTTCGATGTCGCAGAAGTCAAGAAGATCGTAGAACCATGTCTGGAAGTCGTACCCTGCCTGCTGCGTTCCGATCGTGGGGTGAAGTGCGTCAAGTCTCTCCTGCAGCTTGGCTTTGTCAGTCAGAGATCGCTGAATTTGGGCTCTCTGGTCACGAGCCCTACTTTTCGCTTCCTCTCGCTCGCGCTCACTCCGAATGTCGCGCTCCTGTTCTGCGAGATACTCCTTGAGCTCGCGCACAGCCTGCGTCGCAAACCGAACCTTCTCCTGCGAATCTTCCCAGTTTCGGAGATCAGGAAATGAAGTCTGCTCGGCAAGATGCCTCGCCATCTCGAATATCGCTGCCTTTCCGCGATCTGACGTCTGGAGCCGTTCAAAAATCCTGTCAAGGAGGTCTCGCTTGCTCTGATCCGGTCCCCAGGTCGCCAGGAACTTCTCGGACACGTGCGACGCCCGCAGGAACTTCCGCAACGCGTCTTTCCTCCAAAAGGACTTGAGCGCCGCTTCGTAGGTCAGTTCAATCAATCGCGGTGTAATCCTCGCTGCCATCAATGCGGTCCTATTAGATCGGCAACCGTTCCTGCCGGTCCTCCGGCAGCACTTCCACCACTTCGTCGGTGAACGGATCCGTGGTCACCTTCTTCGCGCGCGTCGCCGCGCGTGCCTGCACGAGCCACTCACCCGCCACGTAATGCCGCCCGCGTCGCTCGCCCTGCGGGACCAGCAGCCCTGCATCCACCAGTGCGCGCAGGTCGCGGCTTGCGAGCGGATCGGAGATCTCCGCCGCCGTGCGATACGTTGCGTTTCGCACGCGGAACCCGAGCGCGGCATCGCCGAGCGCAAACAGGCTGCGCTCCGGCAGGCCGCGTCGTTTCGCCTCGGCCTCGAGCAGACCCCACAGTCGATTCATCTCTTCCGAGCGACGCAGCAGCGTCTCCGCCTGCCGGTAGTGCGCCGTGAGGCAGAACGTCACGAACGGCAGCGGGTCATTTTCCGGATGCCACGCACCCTGACCCACCTGTGCCAGCACGTCGTAATACGCCGGCGTGTTGCGCCCGAGATATTCCTCGATGCTCGAGAACGTCGGATCGAGGATTCCTTCGCGCGCCAGCACGAAGCTCTGCAGCGCACGTGCCATGCGCCCGTTGCCGTCCGAGAACGGATGAATCATCACCAGGTTCAGGTGCGCGAGCGCCGCGCGCACCATGACCGGCAGCGGACTCGTCGCATTGAGCGACTTGATGAGCTCCGCCATCAACGGCGGCACCCGTTCTGCAGCAGGCCCCTCGTACACCGTCGTGCCGTCTTCCTCGCGACGCACGTAAATCGAGCCCGGCCGCCAGCGTCCCGGATGCTTCCCGACGTCGTAGCCCAGCATCATGTAGTGCAGGCTGCGCAGCGTCCCCTCGTTATGCGCGAAGTAGCGATCGTCGGCGAGCTGCAGCACGTAGCTCATCGCGTTGCGATAGCCCATCACCGCCTTCCACGCCTCGGTCCGCTCATCGAGCGGCTCCTCGCCCTCGACCGCCGCGACCGCGTCATCCACCGTGACGTGATACCCCTCGATGCTGTTCGAACCCTGGATCGCCCGCGCGAACGTCGACCGCCGCAGGAGTCCCGTCCAGCGCCGCGGTTGCCCCTGCAACAGGAAGCGCAGCCGATCCCGGAGGCGGTCGATTCGCTCGACCACCTGCAGGTGCCGGTCCGACAGGCCATGGAGAGCAAAAAGCATAGTCAGTTATTCTCTCTCGTGTTGGCAGATACTATCACTCCAGTTGTGTGTTTATTTATAGATATCTCTCAAAAATCGAGGGGCAAGGCCCAACCTGGCTCTCCCCAAGGCCTGTCTGGGAGTCTATTTCCACTTAGTCACGTTAATTATTGCCATACGGCAATTATGTTGATACCATTCAGCCATGGAACACGACCCCACCGCGAACTCGCGCCACAAGCTGGCCACCCGGATCTGGGAGCCCGTGCTCGCCAAGCTCAACCAGCGGCTGGACGCCGCCTGCCTCCGACGTGATGCCTGGCTCACCAAGGTGCTTGAGCACGAGCTACCTATCATTGAGTCCGAGATCGCCACCCCGAACTCGCCGGAGGCGCGGAATTTCATTGCGGCACATCTCGAGCTGCTGCCTCGCAAACTCGTAACCCTCGCGCTGCCCGAACCCCTGGTAAGACGGCTCGATGAGATCTGCGAGACCAGGCGCGTTGTCCGTGACAGCCTCCTGAACCGCCTCTTCTTCCTTCTTCTCGGCAATCACGACCTGAAGACGAAGATCTTCTTCGACCGTGCCGATTGGCTCCAGCGCATGCTTGAGCACACCGACTTCTCCTCGGAAGCTGTCGGCGAATTGCTGGGTGCGATCCCTGATTTCCGCGATCCCTTCCTCGATGTTCGCGAGGGCCAGGCCGTCTGGCACCGGTCCCTGATCAAGGAACTCGGCTCCACCGAACTCGCTGACGCGCATCTGCGCGACTATGGCATCTACACCGCCCCATTCACGGATCGCACGCTGGGCCAGATCGATCTCTTCGGCCTGAACGTCTGCCTACCAGACATCTTCGTCCCCGGCACGGCAGGTCACGCCGAGTCGGCCGCCCTGCTGAACGAGTTCCTCGCCAGACCGTCGGAGCCGCAGCCATGAGCATCTCGATCCACGCCCGCACCCGCATGCAGCAGCGCGGCCTGCCACCACTCGTGATGCACTGGCTCGACGACTTTGGCCGCGAGATTCACGTGCCCGGCGCTACGATCCGTCACTTTGACAAGCGCGCCCGCCGCCGCCTCGAACGCGCAGTCGGCCGCGAACCGGTGCGCCGCATGCACGAATTCCTCGACGCCTATGTCGTCTACGGCAATGACGGCACCCTGATCACGACCGGCCACCACTATCGGCGCATTCACCGCCACTGAGGTACCCGCCATGTCGCAAGCGAACTACGTCCCGTTCGATCTGCTCGATGACCTCCACGACGGCCCGCCAACCGAACCTCGTTCATTGAACGATCGCCTGCTGATGATCGTGCGCACACTGCCTTGCGTGTTCTCCCTGCACGACGTCTACCGTCGCGCCCACGACCTCGAGCGTTTCTACCCGCGCAACACCGAGATGGAGGCCGCCATCCGCGCCGGACTGCAGACCCTGCGCGATGCGGGACTGATCGAGTTCCTCGACAACCGTGGTCACTACCGCCGACTGCCCGCGGCCGAACCGCCACGCAGGCGCGCCGCATGACCCCGCCCTCCATCGTCCTACTCGCCCTCACCACATTCGCCCTCGGCCTCTACCTCGGCCATCGCTGGGGCAGCCACGATGCCCACGTCGAGGCCAACGACCAAAAGCGCCGCTTGCGGCGGATCCTCCGCTTTGCCGGGCCTTACATCGACGCTTACGCCGAGGCACGGCATTGGACTGTCGATCGCGATGCGGACGGCGAAATCATTGACCTCCATGAGCCACCCATCCGCTGCGGCACACCCGCGCTCGTGCTCAAGGAGCACACGGAGGAACGGCAGCGCCGAAAGGCGCTGCACTGATCACCGCGCGCAGCCGCTCATACCTCACATTCATACCCCAGCCACAGCGGGAGCGGGCCTCTCTCCCGATCGAACGGCTCCTCGGCATACGCAACCGCCACCGACGCGAAGTATCCGCGCTGCGTGACGTGCGTGAGCGACTCCCGGATCGCCGCCATGGTCTTGGGCATCACCGCCTCACGTTCGGGATAGCGCACCGCCTGCCGCGTTGTGCGTCCAAAAGCAACCTCACCTGTTTGGGTTCGAGGTTTTCCGAAGCGCACCAGCCCCTGCCCGCCGCCGCACGTACCGGCTGCATAGCTGCAATCCCGTACTGGGTAGCAGTCTGCTATTCGATGATTGGGCATCCAAACCATTGCGCGGCCATTCGAATCGATTCTATGGCCTCTCGCTGCTTTCGTGATTTCGCATCCGCTGGGTCGCCTGCTTCAAGAGCGACAAACGCTTCCTGCAGATTCGCGCAGCCGCTGATGTGCGCCTGCGTCTTTATTTTCCGCATCGAATCGCTGTCTTTCTCGCAGTCAATCACCGTCATGGGGCGCGGCGCCTGCGCAATGGCAGGCAGGCAAAACCCCAAGAGCGCAATGGCCAACGCACCGCGTCTGTCACTCATGGCGCCTGTCCAAGCGAAGACACCCCGGCGCCCGGGCGCCTCGCCTCGAGATCCAGAATGTACTTGCGCATGCCCTTCAAGATCTCGCCGGTCCATCCGCCGCTGGTCGCATCGCCCGAGAAGCCAATGTCCTTCGAGCCTTCGACATGCACCTTGGCCTGCACGCCGGATGACACTTCGCGCAGGTAGACGCCGGCTACGATGTTCCAGTCGTGCGCGGTCATCCCGTGCGCGCCGGTCACCATTCGCTTCTCGAAATCAGCTTTACGCAAGGCGAACCCGGCATCCCCGAGTCCAGCCTTGGCAGCATCAAAGGCATCCCGCAGGGTCACTCCGGGAAAGGTCGTGACCTCCTGGTATTCAGACCATCCAGTCTTGCCTTCCGTCCCGGAGTCGAAGTTCGCCTGCTCCGCCGATGCGGGCAAAGAACTCATCGACGCGCAGCCACTCATCATCACTGCCAGCACCACCGCGGTCACCATTGACACGAACCTACGCATTTTCATTCTCTATTCATCCCCATGATTGGATGACCAAAGTCCCACTTCAGCACGCCCGAGCCTAGAACACCTCCGAATCCCTCGCCTGTTCTACCTCGGGCGCCGACCGCGTGCCCCGCTGCGCCACCCGGCGCATCGCATCGATCGCCGTGACCGAGCCCTTGAGACTGAAGCGCACCGCCTTGAACTGATCCCCTTCCATCGGCAGCGCAAACCCGACTTTGCGCGCCGTGCGCAGCAGCCCGTCGATCTGGTCGAAATCCTTGAGGTACATCAGGTTCGTCCCGTCCTTGAGTCGGGTCCCGCACAGCAGTTCCACGCTCGCAGCCTCCACGTCCGTGTTCAACAGCGCCGGGTGCGTGTCGCCTTCTTTGCACCTAAGCCCAAACCCCACGGCGTAGAAGCACTGACCCTCTTCCGGATCGCAGATCTGCATGAGCACCTGGTCGGCGCCATTACTCGTGCCCGCGAAAACGTTAGTCGGGTCGTCCACGTTCACGATCCAGTCCCCCGACGGCAGGTTCTCCGCCCCCGCCGTCGCGGTCATGGCCGCGACCAGGATCATGG
>Ga0268298_10006065_pt1 | contig 11064 bp, 13 predicted proteins | sample WWTPWeurt_MetaG_FD_194462 | JGI IMG/M metagenome (GOLD analysis project Ga0268298, IMG submission 194462) | Activated sludge microbial communities from WWTP in Nijmegen, Gelderland, Netherland - WWTP Weurt | ecosystem: Engineered > WWTP > Aerobic digester > Activated sludge | place... | reverse complement strand
CTGTCCGCTCCGATCTTCGGCCAAACCAAACCACCCCCCCGCAGAGTGTCGCCTTCCCGGACTTGACCCGCCGTCGCCCGGTGCAGGTCACGCCCCCGCCCGCCGTTGGCGGGCCCGCTGTCCGGGCCGGGGGGCCGGGCCGTTGGCCGGTGGCCTTTTGGGGGGGCGCGCGCACATAGGCCTTACCCTTCCTTTCATGTTTTCCTTCAAATGGCGTCCGCAGTTGGGGGGCTTGGGCTCACTCAGCGAGGGAGCCAGGCCCCCCGCCTTTGGACATCCTTTAAAGGCGGTCTTGCGTGGCCATGAGGCTCGGCCGCCAAGTCCGCCAGGTTTCCCCGCCGCCGGGAGAGATCCACCCTTCCGGCGGCGGGCGCGATTATTCCGACCATCCGACGATTTTGACCTGATGGCCATCAATCCAGGTTTTACCGCTTCCCGCCGTCGGCTCGATCAAGTAGTCCACCGCGTTTGGCTTCGGCCGCACGTCACGGATGATGACGGAGACCTCCAAGCCCCCGGTCTGGATGATCCCCTCCCGCCCAACTACCCGCTGCTCCTCGCTCAGACCCATTGACCCCTCCATTATATGTAATACATAATGCAGTATATAATGAGTCAAAAAAAACCGGCTACGATTTCTTCGCCTCTTTTTCGAGCAACCAGCGAACGAAATTTGAAATGCTCCGCTGATCTTTCTTGGCGAGAGCCCGTAGGGTTTTGACCTCTTCTTCGGTCATGCGGATCGTCACCGCTTTAACCCGTGGGTTACTGCTGGTCCTTACCACTTATAAAAAGTGTGACATAATGCATTACATAAAACAACGGGGTGCCACATTAAAAGTAACCTCAAAACCTTCTTTGGGCACTTTTCCTCGCCGTTGAACCATTCGTCATGGTCCTTGGGACCGAGGAAGACCGGGCACCGGTCGTGCCCGAAGCTTTTGATGTAGGGACGCGGTTCATAGGAAGACCAGCGGCGAAACGGCGGGTCTCCCGGTTTGGCGGATAGGTAATTATTTTACTTTTAACCTTGGCAAACGAGGTAAGGGCGTGAGGCCGCGAGTTGGTCTCGCTGAAAATGTTCACGACGTGGACGTTCCGTATCGTGAGAGCGTCCGCGATTAGGGAACGGTGGCACCGCCATGGCACCGCCTCGGCGCAGACAATGACGGTCGGCTTTTTTGCGGCCAGGTCCAGCAGTTTCCGGATCCCGGCTTCAAACGCCGGCGTCTGCATATAATCGGCGTAACCACGGAAGGATTTGTTCCTGAATCCTTGGTTCACGGAATCAACGCGCGCGTGCCGCAAACCGCCCAGCGATTTCATATGCCGATAATTGATTCGACGGTTCCGGAGGAATTTACCGAGCGTTTCCTTATTGAACTGCGGATTGTGCCGGGATCGCGGGATCGTCCGCACATCCACAAGCCTCCGAACGCCGTACGCCCGAAGTATTTTCACCAACTCATCTAGCGATCGGGTCGAATGGCCGAGAGTGAATATCTCCTGGCGTCGAGCCATCCTTATCTCGTGGTATTTTGCGTCAGCGCGGTTCCCAGCCGCACAGAAACAACGTCCCAATCGATATTCTTAAAATACGCTTCCAAATAAGCCGCTCTCCCCGCGCCCGCCGCCGAAGAAGACCCGTAATCCAAAACATACGCATGCTCCCACACGTCCATGACCAGGACGGGGATGAAGCCGGCGACGTTTCCCGATTCGTGGTCCGTGATCCAGAAGTTTTGGAGCCTCCCCGCCAGCGGGTCGTAGCTCAAGACGACCCATCCCACGCCTCGGAACTTTCCGATTTCCATGAACTGTTTTTTCCATCGGTCGACTCCGCCGAAATCCTCTTTCAACTTCGAAACCAACGGGGAGGAGGGCGAAAGTTCCACGCCCTTCCTCATGGCCCCGAAATAGTATTCATGAAGGACCATCCCGTTGTATTCAAACCCCAATCGTCTTTGGATTTCGGAATGCGCGGCGTTATTCAATTCCTCCTTTGCCTCCGCCACATCCCAGATCAACTTATTGAGCAGGTTAACGTTGGTGACATAGCCCTCGTAAAGTTTCCAATGCTCGTCGATCAATTTACCGGACAACCCGACGAGGCCTTTCGGCTTCAGGTCTTGTCGGACTTGATACGCCGCGTAGCGGTTCTGTCGTATTTGACTCATCTATTCCTCCTTAAGATCGAATCATGACCAAGAGCATTTTGAATGGTCTCACGGCGTTCAAGGCGTGGGGCTTCCCGGCGGGCAGGACGATCATTTCCCCGGCCTTCACCGCGTGCTTATTCCCGGAGATGGAAATCTCCGCCTCACCGTCCAAAACATAAACCAGCGCGTCGAAGGGGGCTGTGTGCTCACTCAACCCCTGCCCTTCGGCGAAGGCGAACGCGGTGACGGTACCCGTCGGTTTGCGCAGGACTTCCCGGCTCACCACGGAGCCCGCCTGGTAGTTCGCCCAATCCTTTAATACGAAAGCGTGCGCCGGCGCTGCCGCTGACGTTTCAGGATTCATGTTCCCGCCTCTCTTGATTTCTTAAACGACCACCCCGCCGCCACTCCAACGATGAACAACACAATCGCCGCGGCGCCCAGGGCAAAAACCGTGTCACCCGGGACCCGCATCCACCGGACGAATTTCAGGACCGGCGACTGCAAGAACTCGGCGCTTCGCGCGGACCAATAACCGTTGCGCACCGACTCCCACGTCTGGGCCAGACCCACCGGCAGAAGGCTCAGGAGGCACATCATCAGGAGTCCGACGTTCATGCCCCAGAACCCGGTCTGGAGCAGTCCCTCGCGCCATTCGCCTTGGGGCTTGTATACCCGCAGGCAAAAAAGCATCAAGCCGATCCCCAGCATGCCGTATACCCCGAACAGCGCCGCGTGACCGTGCAAAGGCGTGGTGTTGAGTCCCTGCATGTAATACAGCGCGATCGGCGGGTTAATCAGGAACCCGAACAATCCCGCTCCAACCAGATTCCAGAAACCCACAGCCAGGAAGAAATAGATGGGCCATTTGTATTTGGCCGCCCACGGCGCCACGTGACCGATGCGCCAGTTCTCCCAGGCCTCGAAACCCACCAGCACCAGAGGGACGATTTCCAAGGCGCTGAAAACCGCGCCCAAAGCGAGGGCGATGGTCGGCGTGCCGGCGAAATAGAGATGGTGCAGGGTCCCGATGACGCCGCCCGTCAGGTAGATCGTCGCCGTAAACAGCGCCGCCCAAGCCGCCGCGCGGGGGTTCACCAGCCCCAATTGCGCGAAGAGGAAGGCGATGACCGCCACGGCGAAGACCTCGAAGAAACCTTCGACCCAAAGATGGACCACCCACCAACGCCAATACTCGACGATGGACAAGGGCGTGTGCTGCCCCCACATAAACCCCGCGCCGTAAAAGAGCGCGATGGCCGCCGTGGAGAAGACGAACAGGCCGAGGAGCGGTCTCTTCTCGTCGGTTCGCCGCAGGGCCGGAAGGACGGACCGGACCACCAGGAACAGCCACAGGAGCAATCCCCCGAAGAGCGCCGCTTGCCAGACTCGGCCAAGGTCCACATATTCATACCCCTGGTGTCCCCACAGGAACGAAGCTTTGGCGCTGGAGAACTTGTGGAACACGCTCGCCCATTCACCGGCCAGTGATCCCACCACCACCAGAACGAGCGCTCCCAAGAGAGCCCACACGCCGATGGCCTGCCCTTTCGGCTCGCCACCGCCCACCACCGGCCCGATGAAAAGACCCGAGGCCAACCAGGCCGTGGCGATCCAGAAGAGGCCCAACTGAACGTGCCAAGTCCTCGTCACGACGTAGGGCAACCACTTGTCCAGGGGGAATCCGTAGAAACCGTTCCCTTCCACGCCGTAGTGGGCCGTGACGACTCCCACCCCGATCTGCGCCAACAGCAACCCCGCCACAACCAAGAAATAGGGAAGGGTTGCTTTTTGGGACGGAGTCGGCGAGAAACGAGCGAGTGGATCCTCTTTCGAGACCGTGTGGACGTCATGACCCTGCCCGTATTTCCCTGCGTAGAACCACACCAATAGGCCGATTCCCGCCAACAAGAGGATGACGCTGGCCACCGAGGAAACCAGGATGGCGGGCGTCGGTTGGTTTCCGATCAGGGGTTCGTGGGGCCAATTATTGGTGTAGCTGTGCCCGGTCCCGGGCCGGACAGCGGCCGTGGCCCATGCCGTCCAAAAAATGAATGCCGAAAGTTCCCTCAGCTTGACCGGATCCGTCAGCGCACCGGCGGGAATGGCGTATTCCGTTCGACCCGACGAGAAAACGTCGGAGAGGTGGGTGCGCACGGCGTCCGCGGCAAGGGCACGGACCGGCGAAACGGTCAACGTCTTCGAAACCGAATTGTAATCGTTCCGGCGATAAAGCTCGGTCAGCCGGGCCTGCAGCGCCGCGCGCTTCTCGAGGTGCAATCCCTCGAAGTTCGCCGCGCCTTCCGCTTTCGCCCATTCGTCCAAGACGGCGACCAGTTCGCGGTGCAGCCAATCCGCCGACCAGTCAGGGGCGACGTAGCTGCCGTGACCCCAAATGGACCCCGTCTCCATCCCGCCAAGGGACTGCCACACATTTTGACCCCGCGCGATCTCGCCGGAGGCGATCACCGTCGACCCGTCCGTGCTGAGGACCGTCTCGGGGATCGGGGGCGCTTTTTGATAAATCTCGTAACCGACCCAGCCCAACACGCCGAACGAAATCCCCGTCACGGCGACGAAGGCGATCCACAATTTCTTCATTTTCTTTCTCCTTGATCCGAGAGGTCTTGACATCTGTAACCAGGCCGATGAAAATCTGATTCTATACTCTCCGAAGGACGTCCGGCGCCTGATTCCGCTCCTCCGGCGCCAGAGGGAGAGGCGAAAACAACCCGACCCGCCAACTCGCAACCCCGGCGTCCGGGAACGCAAAGGCCCTTGAGCTTCAGGCAATTACCCGAGGCCGCATCAATGTGAGGGCATTCAAAGGACACCTGCTTTGGCCTCCGCCATTCCATCCAACATCGTATTCAACAGGTCCTTTGTGCGGTCGAAAGTCGCGGCCGCGCGCATCGCGGCGGGAGCCTGGACGAAAGGCCCCGGCGCCATGCCGTCCACGAGCGCCAGCCACCCATCGATGTCCGACGGGCGGACTTCCCAATGGAACTGCAGCCCGACCGCTCTTCCCTCGTTCAATGAAAATCCCTGGTTCAGACAGGCGGAGCTTGATACTACGCGTTGGGCCCCGTCCGGTATCGCGAAGGTATCCCCGTGCCAATGGAAAGCGGGAACGATCTCAGGGAACCTAAAGAATGGGCTTGACTGAAGAGCCTCCCGAGTCATCGAAACGGGAAACCAGCCGATTTCCCGCTGAAGGTTACGCGTCACCCGCGCTCCCAGGGCTTTCGCCATCAACTGGGCGCCCAGGCATATCCCCAGGGTCCGGACCCCTTTCGCCAACGAAAGCCGAATGAACCTCGTTTCCTCCTCCAACCAGGGGTATTTGTCTTCCTCATAAACATTCATGGGTCCGCCCATGACGACAAGCCATTCCAGATCCCGGAGGTCCGGCAATAAATCCCCGCGAAAAAGGCGGACTTCCCTCAACGTGTGCCCCCGCCGCTCCGCCCATTCGGCGATCAACCCCGGCCCTTCATGAGGGACATGCATCAGGCAATGAATATTCAACTGTTCGCCTCACTCAAATTATAAATGGTAATGGAAAGGACCCGCGGGATAGGGGGCAACGCGCGATTCAGGCGCTCCGCCCAAGGCGCGGGGACGCTTTCTTAAACGACCGGGCGACATGAACCAACGCGCGCCAGGGATGATGCCACGGCATCCGAGGTCCCGCGTAGCGCATGGCTTCCCGGATGCGATCCCGCATGTCCGGTTTATAACAATGGACCGAGCAATCGGCGCAAACGGGTTTCCCCTCGCCGAAAGGACAGCGGTCCAGCCTCGCGTGGGCGTAAGCCAGCAACTCTCCACACGAGGGACAAAGCTCCTCAGAGCCGTGTCGCCCGGAGCAAAACAGGCGCACCATGGCGCCAACGGTCTCTTTTTCTCTCCAAAGGATACTCATCCTTTCCCCCGCCTTATAGAATTTTGTGACAGGCCCGGCGAAAGTCAGTGGCCGCAGCCGCCGAAACAACCCGGCGACTGAGCGGAACGCCCGGAAACCTCGGCGGGATATCGTAGACCCATCTCCTCGGCCACTTTCTCGTATTTCTGACGCGCTCCCGCGTCATCCTTCTCCGTTTCCTCAAACAAACCCAAGAGGGAATTTCTCTCTTCATCGTTCATGGATTGGTCCGCCATGGGGAACAGGATTCCATCCTCTTTCCGGATGTGCCCGCGAAGCAAGAGCGAAAAGGAACGGGAGGCATCGATGAACTTCGACGGTTCGCCGGACTCCAGGGAGGCGGCCATCGCGCGAACTAAGGCCCTGCCTTGTTCATGCTCGGCGAGCATGACGGCGATGGGCCCGGCATGTTCCGGCCAGCCCTTGTCTTTGACGAGGAATGGAAATAGGAAGGTCTCCTCCTTGGCGTGGTGGCGTTTATCCGCGTATTCCCGAAGGAAATCTATCGCGAGGACAGCGTCGCCGTCGATGGAATTCGTTTTTTCGGCCCGTTCGGTCAACCCGTCCAAAGCGCCCAAAACCTTTTCGATCACGCGATGCTCGGACGACAACACGTCGGTCGGTTTCATCAATTTCCCCCTTTCATATCCGGCCGAGGGCGACATCCGCCAAGGTCGTTTGCGACAAAAATCGATCGAAGGCCCTCCGGACCGGCCGCCATCGACATTGAATCCGGCACGACGCGTTGTCGGGGCAAGGCCGATCCCTGAACAAACATTCGGACGGTCCGGGAAAACGTTCCACCGGACCCAAAAGGTCCCGGAGAGTGATCCTTTCGGGGCTCCCGCCCAGACGGAACCCGCCCCCCTTGCCTTTTTTCGATTCCAAAACGCCCCGACGGCTCAACGCCTGGAGAATCTTCGACAAATACAGGGGGCGCGCACCGATAATCTGGGAGATTTTATCCGCGCCCGCATGGCTTCCCTTCGGGAGGCCTCGCAAAATGAGGCAGGCGCGGACGGCGTCGCGGGCGGTTTTTGAAAGCATACTCTCCCCACATAATCGGATACAGATGTCCTATTATATACGGGACAACTATTTTGTCAAGCGAACCGGCTCGTTCAACCTCGCGCCGAGAAGATTTTTTACAAGGGGAGATCGTCTCCATGCTATCCCATCGGCGGCCCCATGAAATTCGTTGACGAATACCGCGACCCGGCACTGGTCCATCAACTGGCGGATCGGATCGGACGGGAAGCGCGCCCCGGCCGCTCCTACCGGTTCATGGAATTCTGTGGAGGGCACACCCACACGATCCATCGGTTTGGGTTGTCGGAACTGCTCCCCCCCTCCATCAAGCTCGTCCACGGTCCGGGATGTCCCGTGTGCGTCCTCCCCGCCGGGCGGATCCAGGCGGCCGTCCGTCTGGCCGTGGGAGAAAGGGTCGTCGTCTGTTCCTACGGCGATGTCCTTCGGGCTCCCGCCGCCGACGGGGAGAGCCTTCTTTCGGCCCGGGCTCGCGGGGCGGACGCGCGGGTCATCTACGCCGCCGCCGACGCGATGGCGATGGCCGCGCGCGAGCCGTCCCGCCCTTTCGTCTTTTTCGCCGCCGGGTTCGAGACGACCGTCCCCGCCACGGCGTGGGTCCTTTTGGAGGCCCGCCGCCGGGGCCTCGCCAACTTCTCCGTCTACTGCAACCACGTCCTGACCCCTCCGGCCCTCCACAACATCCTGGACAGCCCCGCCGTCCGCGCCCACGGCGGACGGCCTTCCCTGGACGGTTTCATCGGTCCTTCCCACGTGAGCGCCATCATCGGCACCCGGCCCTATGATTATTTCGCCCGGGAATTCCAAAAACCCGTCGTTGTCGCCGGGTTCGAGCCGGTGGATGTGATGACCTCCGTCCTGTGGCTCGTCCGGCAAATCAACGAGGGCCGTTATGAAGTGGAGAACGAATACTCCCGCGCCGTCGTCCGCGACGGGAACCTTCCCGCTCAGCGGATGGCGGCGGAAGTCTTCGAACTGAGGAAGATTTTTGAGTGGCGGGGACTTGGGCCCGTCCCCTACGGCGGCCTCCGTATTCGGCGGGCCTTCCGGGAATGGGACGCGGAGGCCCGTTTTGACCTTGCCGCGCCGGCCGTACCGGAACCGCCGGGGTGTCTGTGCGGGGCTATCCTGCGCGGGATGGGCGAACCCCTGGAATGCCCCCTGTTCGGAACCGCCTGCACGCCGGAACGGCCCGTCGGGTCCTGCATGGTTTCCTCGGAAGGCGCTTGCGCCGCTCTTTATCGACACAGTCCCCGGAGGCCGGTCCGGTGAAAATCCTGCTCCTCTGCCACTCCTTCAACAGCCTCGCCCAGCGGCTCCACGTGGAACTCCGAGAACGCGGCCACGAGGCCACCGTGGAATTTGACGTTTCGGACGCCGTCACCGAGGAAGCCGTCCGTCTATTCCGCCCGGACGTCGTTTTGGCGCCATTCCTCAAACGCGCGATCCCGGAAAGCGTCTGGAGGGGCCTCCCATGCCTCGTCGTCCACCCGGGGATTATCGGCGACCGGGGTCCCTCGGCTCTGGACTGGGCCGTCCTCCGTGGAGAGGGGGAATGGGGCGCGACAGTGCTCCAGGCGAACGGAGTCTTTGACGGGGGAGACGTGTGGGCGGAAAAATGTTTCAAAATGAGGGAGGCGACGAAGGGAAGCCTCTACCGCCGCGAAGTCGCCGAGGCCGCCGTCGCGGCCGTCCTGGAAGCGTTGGATAAATTCGCCGACGGGGCGCGGCCCGCACCCCTGGACTATTCCCGGCCCGGCGTTCATGGCCGACCACTTCCTCCCTGTCGATCCGCCGACCGCGCCGTGGACTGGCGGCGCCACGGGGTCGAGGAAGTTCTCCGTCGCGTCCGCGCATCGGACGGGATTCCCGGCGCTCCGGGGAATTTGGCTGGCATCTCGTTGCGCCTTTTCGACGCGCACCCGGCAACCGGAAGCCCCCGTCGAGTCCTGAAGCCCGACGACGCCGGGAAAATCCTAGCCCGGCGGCTCGGCGCGGTCCTGGTCGGCGCCGCGGATGGCGCCGTTTGGATCGGCAGACTACGGCCGGAACCCGACGGAAGCGGACCGCCCCCCTTGAAACTCCCTGCCGTCCGAGTCCTCGGAGTTGCGGTCCTGGCGGGGGTTCCGACGGCCGGCCCGGAAGAGGGCCTGCCGGACATGTCCTACGAGGAACGGAACGGAGTCGGGTGGATCCGTTTCCCCTTTTACAACGGGGCCATGGGGACGGCGGATTGCCGGCGGCTCCGGGGACTCCTCCGCCGGGCGAAAAAGGGCCCGGCGAAGGTCCTGGTCCTGGCGGGAGGCCCCGATTATTGGAGCAACGGGATCGACCTTGCCCGGATCGAAGCGGCCGAGAGCCCGGCGGAGGAATCCCTGCGGAACATCATCGCCATGGACGACCTCGCTTTGGAAATCTTGACGACGACGGACCAACTCGTCGTGTCGGCCTTGGGCGGTGACGCGGGCGCGGGAGGGGCCTTCCTGGCCTTGGCGGCGGACCTGGTTTGGATGAGAACGGGGGCGATCATCAACCCCCATTACGCCGCCATGGGAAACCTTTTCGGCTCTGAATACTGGACGTACACCCTGCCGAGGCGAGTGGGGAGCGAGCGGGCCGGCGAACTGGCATCGGTCCTGTGGCCCGTGGGAAGCGCGCAGGCGAGGCGATGGGGACTGGCGGACGATGCCTTCGGCGGAAACGTCGAGGATTTCTTTGCGGAGGCGCATCGGCGCGCGTTGGACTTGGCGAAGGACCCGGTGCTGGTCCGCCTGATCGACGAGAAACGCGTCCGCCGCGCGGCGGAGGAAGCCGCCAAGCCCCTTGCGGAATACCGCCGGGAGGAACTCGACCGGATGCGGATGAACTTCTTCGGCTTCGACCCCAGTTACCACGTCGCGCGCTACAACTTCATTCGAAAAATCCCCAAGTCCAGGACGCCTTCCCACTTGGCCGTCCATCGGAGGATCCTCAGGGGGGTGTGAATGGCGTGGCCGTATGTCGATCCGGTAAGGCGCGGGACAAGCGCTCCTTCCCCGGTGTCAACGGCCAGGATCTGGCTGGTCGCCTTTGGGCTCTGGTGCCTACGCTCGGCTGCCCGCAGCGGGGCGCACGGCGCCCAAATCCTGTTCAGCCTTCACGTCCGCAATGATAATCGGGAAGGCACGCTGCCCTTGGTGTCGCTCAAAGCCATCTGCGGCCCCGGCGATGATGGGTCGCCCACCATCTGCGTCATGCGGTTATGTTCTTAAGAACATAAAAGCAGGACGGTAATGACCGGCTCCGCATCATCGCCGGGGCCGCAGATGGCCTTGAGCGTGACGAGCGGGGGCATGCCTGCCCGGTTATCATTGCGGACGTGGAGATGAAACCTGAGGTAATCCCCGGTGGCGGAACTGCGGATGGCGTGGCGGAGCATGAACAACAGATCCCAAAGCCGCCCATGAAGATCCTGCCCCCACACTCCTTGCGGAACCTCGACATACCGATCCCACACTGCCCGAGTAAGAGCAATGGGGAAGCGGAACCGAAGCTCCTTGTACTCCGACGAATCAGACACGTCAACCAAGAACCCATCCTCAATGGCCTGGGCGCGAGTATAAACGCTGATGACCGGCGCGTCACTGAACAATCCCTGCTTTTGCGTGTGCATGTGTTTCCTCCTTAAGCCGCTTTCCGCGGTGTTTGGGAGAAAAGGAACAACGAGCCTGGGAGGTCCGTCACGCCGGGAGGGGTTGGATCGAAGGAAGGGGACGGGCCTCACCTTAGGCCCCGCACCATCGAGCCCCGGCGCGAAGTGGAGCGAAGCGACCGTAGAGGGTCCGGCCAGGAATAAATGGCCGAAGGCCGTTTCTTTTATGCCTGGGCCGGAGCCCTTGACGTGACCACCTCAGGCCGTTGTTAAACTGAAAAGACACAGGACGGAAAGCGCAA
>Ga0268298_10006064_pt1 | contig 11065 bp, 9 predicted proteins | sample WWTPWeurt_MetaG_FD_194462 | JGI IMG/M metagenome (GOLD analysis project Ga0268298, IMG submission 194462) | Activated sludge microbial communities from WWTP in Nijmegen, Gelderland, Netherland - WWTP Weurt | ecosystem: Engineered > WWTP > Aerobic digester > Activated sludge | place: Netherlands... | reverse complement strand
AAAAACGCCAATATTAGGCGGGATCCATCGGAATTTTTACCCCTGCTTTTTTAGCAAAGGTTATAGCTTCTTCATATCCTGCATCGACGTGACGGATTACGCCCATCCCTGGGTCTGTGGTCAAAACCCGCTGAAGGCGCTCTGCAGCTTCTTTTGTCCCATCAGCAACAATGACCTGACCGGCATGCAGCGAATAACCAATACCCACGCCGCCGCCATGGTGGACTGAAACCCAGGACGCTCCACCTACGGCGTTTATCATGGCATTCAAAAACACCCAGTCTGCAATTGCATCAGAGCCATCTTTCATCGACTCAGTTTCGCGATTAGGTGAAGCGACAGAGCCTGAATCTAAATGGTCGCGACCGATTACTATTGGGGCGCTCACTTTTTTCTGCGCCACCAGGTCGTTCATGATTTGACCCATTTTGGCGCGGTCACCATAACCAAACCAGCAAATACGAGCCGGCAATCCCTGGAATTTCACTTGCTTAGAAGCCATCTCAATCCAGCGGCAAAGAGCTTTATCGTGCGCAAAATGCTCGAGAATAGCCTGGTCGATAACATCGATATCTTTGGGGTCGCCAGATAAAGCGGCCCAGCGAAATGGTCCTTTGCCTTCACAAAAGAGTGGACGAATATAAGCCGGAACGAATCCAGGAAAAGCAAAAGCATCTTTCAGCCCGGCATCAGATGCTACCTGTCTGATGTTATTGCCATAGTCGAAAGTGATAGTGCCTAGTTTCTGGAAAGCAAGCATCGCATCGACGTGGGCTACAATGGCTTTGACAGAGAGTTCCAGATATTTCTCCGGATTATTCTTGCGCAATTGATCAGCGTCTTTAAGCGACATTGGCTTTTTGTTTTCGTCGAGCGGAACGTATCCGTTTAGAGGATCGTGTGCCGATGTTTGGTCTGTTAGAACATCTGGTTTGAAGCCCATTTTAAGAAGTTCAGGCAAGATATAAGCAGCATTACCAAGCAAGCCAATTGACAATGCCTTGCCCTGCGCCTTGGCTTCCTGAGCCATTTTCACAGCTTCTTCAACAGAATCGACTTTAACGTCTAGATATTTCTTTTCCAGCCTGCGCTCGATGCGCTCTGGGTCGACTTCTATACAAACAGCCACACCACCATTCATAGTTACTGCAAGTGGTTGAGCACCACCCATGCCACCAAGCCCGGCAGTAAGAGTAATGGTTCCTTTTAGAGTTCCACCTTGCGCTTCGAAATGTTTGCGTGCAAGCGCGGCGAAAGTTTCATATGTACCTTGTAAGATGCCCTGAGTGCCGATATAAATCCAAGAACCAGCAGTCATCTGACCAAACATGATTAAGCCTTTACGCTCTAAATCACGAAAATAATCCCAGTCTGCCCATTTGCCCACTAAATTGGAATTAGCAATAAGTACTCTTGGAGCGTCTTTATGACTTTTGAAAACGCCCACAGGCTTACCCGACTGAACAAGCATTGTCTCATCAGACTCAAGTTCCATCAATGTTTTAACTAGCGCCTTAAGACTTTCCCAGTTGCGAGCTGCTTTGCCTGAGCCGCCGTACACAACAAGATCTAGCGGACGTTCTGCCACTTCGGGGTCGAGATTATTCAAGAGCATGCGAAGTGCCGCCTCTTGAATCCAGCCTTTAGTATGCAATTCGCTACCGCGTGGAGCACGAACAGTGATTGGTTCTTTGCTTGCGAGTATATCCTGGAGCATTTTCTGCTCAGTTTTTGTGCGATCGGCTGTCTTAACCGGCGTAGTCATGGGGCTGGTCCTCTAAAAGTTCTGACCTGATATAGAAGGCGATTATAACAGTAGGGAATTATTTCTAAAGAATGTTCTATTACTGCCATTTATAGGTTCTAATATTTCTATATAAAATGATATTGGTTACTTTCAGTTAAGGGGAAAATCCATGGTCAAAGAGATGACAAAGTCCAAGTCCGCACCAAAGGACAAAGGGCCAAGCGAAGAGCCAGTCTTTGAAACACTTTCAGGTATTCCTCTTAAGTCTGTTTATACAAAAGAAGACATCAAAGACCTCGACTACGAAAAACAACTCGCCGACCCTGGTCAGTTTCCATATACACGTGGAATTCACCACAACATGTATCAAGGCAAAATGTGGACAATGCGTCAGTTTGCCGGTTTTGGTGGACCAGAAGAAACAAACGAACGCTTTAAATATTTGCTTGCCCAAGGTCAAACAGGACTTTCAACAGCATTCGATTTACCCACGCTTATGGGTTATGACTCAGACCATCCAAAATCAAATGGCGAAGTCGGCGTTTGCGGCGTAGCAATCGACTCGCTTGAAGACGTGGAGATTCTATACAAAGACCTGCCACTCGATAAAGTTTCGACCTCTATGACCATAAATGGTCCTGCTGTAATCATCTTTTGCATGTTCTTAGCCAATGCCAAGAAACGTGGCTTCGACTGGAAAAAACTCGATGGCACGCTGCAAAACGATATTTTCAAAGAATACATCGCACAAAAGACATATCTCATTCCTCCGCGCCCAGCCTTGAAACTGATTCAAGACATGATGGTCTTCTGCACCAAAGAAGTACCGCGCTGGAACACAATATCTGTAAGTGGCTATCACATCCGTGAGGCTGGTGCTACAGCTGCACAAGAACTCGCTTTCACCCTGGCTGATGGTTTTGCGTATGTCGATGCAGGTATCGAAGCCGGTCTTGCAGTGGACGACTTTGTGCCAAGACTTTCATTCTTCTTCAATGCCCATATAGATTTCTTCGAAGAAATTGCAAAATACAGAGCTGCTCGTCGCATCTGGGCTAAGCGCATGCGCGACAAATATGGTGCTAAAAGCGAACGCTCGCTCAAACTGCGCTTCCACACTCAAACAGCAGGCTGCAGCTTGACCGCTCCCCAGCCCGAGAATAATATTGTAAGAACCGCTATTGAGGCACTTGCAGGCGTTCTTGGTGGCACTCAATCGCTTCACACCAATTCAATGGACGAAGTGCTTGGTCTGCCAACTCAAAAAGCTGCACATATTGCTCTTAGAACACAACAAATCATCGCGCACGAAACTGGCGTTGCAAATGTTGTCGACCCGCTTGCTGGTTCGTATTACGTTGAATGGCTCACAGACGAGATGGAACGCCAGGCAGAAGCATATTTCAAAAAGATAGAAGAAATCGGTGGCGTTATCGCCGGTATCGAAAAAGGCTTCTTTATGAAAGAGATTGCAGATTCGGCATATCGTTTTGAACAAAAACTAATGTCGGGCGAGCGTCATTTCGTTGGACTCAACTCGTTCAAAGAAGAAGCTCCTGGTCAAAGTATCGAAATTCTCAAAATCGGCTCTGTGTATCAGGAAAGACAGTGCACACGAATCAAAGACCTCAAAGAAAGACGTGACCAGGCTAAAGTCGAAAGCACTCTAACTGCACTGAAAGACGCCCTCAAACGAGGAGATAACCACTTCCCCTATTTGATGGAAGCTGTCGAAGCCTACGCCACAATGGGCGAACTTTGCGATGCTATGCGCGAAGTCTTTGGAGCATACAGAGAAACTGCAGTTCTGTAAGCTGCAAAGGCAAAGCTCAGTTGCGATCTAAAGGCTGATCTTGCTTTGGCAATTTCTTTGTAAAAATGCGGCTTTTTTCAAACTGACGAGCAGGTTGTGCATTTTCAGCCTGTTTGGCGCGCAATAAAAGCGCCAAAATCAGCTTAGAAGTATAGTTGTGGTCGTTTGAAATATCGCCAAGCGCAATTTTTTGTTTTAAAGCCGCCAGAAGATGCTCGTACGACACAGTCGTAGGAAATTCTTGAGTCATCTTATTTTATGTCCCCACCCGCTCAAAAGTCGTTTTATCATCAAGATGTCATAAGCTAACATTGGGCCAAGTTTTTGACCACGATCTGTTAAGCTCTGTCGCTTATGTTGTCTTAAGGTAGTGTTTAAAGGTCCTAATGAAAGCGATAGTGATTAAAAAACCAGGTCCCCCTGACGTTTTGCAATTAAAAGAAGTAGCAAAGCCAGAACCCGGAAAAGGCGAAGTGCTAATCAAAGTAAAAGCAGTAGGGGTCAACCGAGCCGACTGTGTTCAAAGACAGGGAAATTATCCAGCTCCAAAAGATTGCCCTAAAGATATTCCTGGACTTGAATATGCAGGAATCATAGAAGACGCAAATGATTCGGACTTTAAAAAGGGCGACAGAGTATTTGGTTTAGTTGGAGGCGGCTCGTATGCAGAGTATCTTGTGGCGCATGCACGCACAGTTACATCGTTTGGCGAGAATCTTTCTTTTACAGAAGCTGCCGCCTTACCTGAAGCATTTGTCACCGCATATGATGCAATGGTGGCACAGGGCAATTTACTCAGCGGGCAAAACGTTTTGATAAATGCTGCTGGAAGCGGAGTAGGAATTGCTGCAATGCAAATCGCCGAAGCCCTTGGAGCAAATTATGCAGGCACAGTAAGAACGGCATCTAAAGCTGAAAAACTAAAAGACTACAAAAATATTATCATCGCCCCCGACGGAAAAATCACAAGCAAAGTTCTTGCAATTTTTGAGTCGGGCGTAGATCTCGTAGTAGAACTTGTAGGTGGCGATTATATCAACGAAGACTTGAACTGTATTTCAAACAAAGGCAAAATCATACTAATTGGATTGCTAGCCGGTCGGAAAACAGAAATAGACCTTGGTAAAGTGCTTAGTAAACGTGTCATCATACGTGGCACCACTCTTCGCGCCCGACCGCTTGAAGAAAAAATTCAAGCCGCCCAGCTGTTGCAAAAAAATATTTCTCCCTTATTTGAATCGGGCAGACTCAAAGGTTGTATAGACCACGTCCTGCCGCTTTCTCAAGCCTCTAGAGCTCATGAAATAATGGAAGCAAATCAGAATATCGGTAAAATCGTTCTCGAAGTTTAGAGACCTCGGGTCTTTTTCGTCTGTCGTCCAGGCCCCAGACGAAATTCAAAAAGGGTGTCGTTTATTTGACGGCACTTGTGACAGGCAATCAGTTAAATAAAAAAACCTATTCAGCCTTCTTGCGTTTTGGCAATCTGCCTGTTGTAAGCATTTTGAAAACGTCCATCGCAGATGTGCGAGTCATTTTTTTATCTACTTCCAAAGCTCGCTCGACACGAACCAAACGGCTGTGTATAGACTTATCCTTGATCTCTTTAATCCAGTCGCGATGCTCATCCATGAGTGCTCCGGCTTTTTCATTCTCGCCTATTTTAAAGTGATTTTCTGCAAGGGCAAGAACTGTATTAGCCTTAAGTGTCTGATCGCAGCCAGAATTAGCACAAAGTGCATCATAAGCTTTTTTGAGCATTGTATTTGCTTCAGTATTTTGCTTTCTGCTTTGATAAATTTCGCTCAAAATAAGAGCAGCTTGAATGTATTCGGGATATTTATAAGCCGGCTTTTCTGGCGTAGCAGCAGCTTCTATACCTGCTATGCCTGAAAGCATTTTTTCGATTGCTTCGTCTTGATCGCCATTATTTCTATAAATCAATTCTCCCAGCTTAATGGCTATGGGCGAAGAAACATCATTTGGAGCATTCACATCACGTGCAAGTTTTTCCATATCTTGATAGGCGTGCAGAGCTTCAGGCGAACTTGAAGAGCCGTATAAAGTCTGGACTTCTTTGCGCCTTGATTCAAAATTGGATTTATTCATGCTTCTAGTCAAAGACTGAAAAGCAGAAAAAGGCGGCAAGAAAAGGTAAAACAAAAGGGCACAAAAAAGTATCATCAATGCAAGCGAAATAGGACTCTTCCATTTAGGTCTCACCGGTTTCGCTATAGTCACAGTGACCGGAGAAGGGCTTGAACCTCCTGTAGTTAAAGCACCCGTAAAGTCAGGCACCACGATATTTTCGCTAATATTTAGTGGTGTAGTCTGATTTGCTTCACTCATCCACATATTCAAAGTGGCTTCTGGAGCAATGACATTTTCTTCTTTGACAGGTACCGTATTCAGTACCAAGCTGCCATACTCGCCCTGAGACATTTCACCAAGGATACTTCCTATTTCTTGAGCAGATTGAAAGCGTTTGTCTGGATCTTTTTCAAGACAACGCATAATCAAGTCTTGTACATGAGGAGGATGAGTCAGTCCGGGTCCAACTTGATTAAGAAGTAAGGGCGGCGTATTAATATGCATGAAAACGGTTTGCAGAGCATTTTCGCCCGCAATAGGAGTTCGCCCGGTAAGTGCTTCAAACATCACACAACCAAGCGAATAAATATCAGAACGCACATCGACTTCTTTACCCATGCACTGCTCGGGACTCATATAAAGAGGACTGCCAAAAGACTGGCCAGTGGCTGTAAGCTTTTGCATCAACTTTTGATCGTCGCCTATCACTTTTGCAATACCAAAATCGACGAGTTTTACGAATTCGTCGGAACTTTGCGTTCTAACAAGCATGATATTGCTTGGTTTCAAATCGCGATGGATGATGCCGCGATTATGTATATAAGAAAGAGCTTGGCAAGCCTGGCTGAATATATGGAGAAAGCGTTCGAGCGAAACTGGACCCTGGCGTTCAATAATATCTTCAAGTGATTTTCCTTCCAGAAAATCCATTACTAGGTATGGCTCGCCGCTTGGTCCATATCCAAAATCGTAAACAGAAATAAGATGAGGATCATCTAAATTGGCGGAGGCGATTGCTTCTTGCTCGAAACGCTTTAGACTGACTTCATCTTCAATCAGTGAAGTTTTGAGCACCTTTATAGCCACAAACTTATTTATTTGGGTTCGTCTACCTTTGTAAACGACTCCCATTCCACCTTTACCCAGGATTTCTATTACTTCGTATCGGTCAGAAAGAGTGAGTCCGACCAGATCTGAACCTGTTCTGGGTTCAACTATCAAGTCACTGGTCAAGTCAGACTGCACTGACACTACTGTGTCAGCAAGCGCTGGGTCTTGCTTTGTTTCGACTTCTTCGCCCATGTCCCAAATTGTACCAATATATGGGGAGGAGGCATTAAAATTAGGATCTATGAGCACTCTTTTTACCAAAGACGGAACAATTACCCAGCATGACGCAGAAACTGGTGAATGGTTCCACAACAGCGCAGGCGCATATCTGGAAGCGGTCAAAAATTATATCGAGCCGCTCAATCTCGAGTGCTGGAACCCAGATAGAATTACGGTTTTGGATTCCTGCTTTGGACTTGGTTACAACGGACTTGCACTTCTTGAACACCTTTCAAAACACCAGCAAAAACGAATTGAGCTAGAACTTATATGTATCGACAAAAATCGAGAACATTTGTCTTTGCTACCGCAAGTGCTTGCCCAGACTTGTTTTGAATCGATAGCGCAAAGAAATGAATTATCTAGATTTTTTTTCGATCTATCTAATTCTCAAGAAAAAACTAAAAGCACCAGATTTGATATCGGACTTATTACGCTTGATCTCGCTTTTGAAGTGGCAGATATCAAAATCGCATTACCCCAATTAGTTAAGCAAAATCGTCAATTTGACCTTGTATTCCACGACCCATTTTCGGCCCAAAAGATTCCATCGCTGTGGACATTTGAAATATTTTCGCTCTATTACTCCCTGCTCAAGGACAAAAAGGGCAAACTACTCACTTATAGCACTGCTTCTGGTGTAAGAGGAGGTCTTGCTTCTGCGGGATTTGAAATATACAGAACAGTGCCTGTTGGCACCAAAATTGGTGGCACACTCGCGGCCTGCAAGATGGATAATGCTTTACAAAAATCGATTGAGCAAAATCTGGTAATGCATTTAGACCAAGAAGAAACCGACAATATGAAAGGCAGAAAAGGAGTGCCTTATAGAGATCCGAATTTCGATCTTGAGCGAAGCGAAATAATAAGGAGACGTCAAATCGAACAAAACGGATTGTTTCCGCTCAAGAAGCCTCTTTAAGAAACATCGAAATGGCAACCAACAACATTATTATGCCAAAAGCTTTTTTCAAGACTGAATCTTTCGTTTTAAGAGCTATAGCGCTGCCCAGAAAAGAAGCTGGAACAGTCGTTAACATCATCACAAGCATGAGCCAGTAATCCACATGTCCAAGCAAAGCGTGCGTAATGGTGCCTGGAATAGAGACTATCGAAACCACACAAAGCGATGTACCAAAAGCCTCTTTGAGCGACATTTTTGCAATATAGACTAGTGCTGGAATGAGAATAAAACCTCCACCTACTCCAAAAAATCCAGCCATTAAGCCAGTTGTTATACCAAGCAATGCGAGTTTGGTCTTTGAATATCTAGCTTTGTCTGCGGGTGTACTTTCTTCGCTTGCATTATGAGTTAATCTTGCAAGCAAGCCAAAAGTGAGATCTACTCCCACAAATGTGACAAGACAAGCAAAACTGATCATCAAAACATTGCCGCTTATAAAATTGGTGGCATAAGCTCCAAGACAGACTCCAAGCACGGCAGGGATTGCAATTGCTAATGCCAGCTTGAAATCTACTAGACCTTTTCTAAAATAGTTTACAGCTCCAGTACAACTGGTCGGGATGATTATTGCAATAGTCGTGCCAACAGCTATGTGAGCAGACAGACCCAAAAACAAACGCAACAACGGTGTGCATACGACACCACCGCCGATGCCAAAAGCGCCAGACAAAAGACCGGTACAAAAACCGATACAGATTATTTCAAATATGTGCTGATGAGCGGTCAACCTGAAGATTACATAAAATGGGCAAGATACTGACCAAGGTCTGGATTATCGCATACCATCTGGTCGAACATCGGATTTTTTGCAAGGATTCTAGCTACCATCCGGTCTCTTTTAATAGCGCGATAAATTCCCTCAGGATCGCGACTTATGGCTTTTGCAGCATTACCATTAGCAGCAAGAACTCTGGCTGCGCTAGGCCACTTGGTTATACGTCGACAGACATAAGGATCTGCTTCTGCAATACGTGAGATATGCGGATGGCGAGCCAATATTTTAGCAGCAGAGCGATGATTGCATATAGCTTCGATAATTGCAGGATTGGCTTCAGCAGACTTTTCAAGCCATCCGTAGCGCGCTAGCCTTTTGGCGAAGTTGGAGTCGGAGCGCACTCGATCGAGTGTATTTACCGAAAATGTCCAGAAATGGACTTTCAGAGGTTTTTCTACAACTGGCTTAACCAATGGATTTGGTGCTGAATTTACAGTCGGTCTTGAAACATCTGATGGCGAAGCTTGAACATAGTTTCGCAGTTTGACGTCTGGACTGTCTCCATCCGCTCCAAAAGAAGGATTAGCTCCGCCAACCAGGGCTAACACCACTATTGATACCAGGATTTTGCTTCTTGCCATGATTCCATAGTATCAAACCTCAAAAAGCGACATATTATAGGTCTTGCCGCTTATAGTAGAATGTCAATAGAATGGACAGTTTTTCCCGACCAAAAGATAAAGACGATTCACCTAAGCGCCCTGAGGAAACTGATTCTTCAAGCGCTTTGGGGGCCGATGCGCTCAGCATAAACGAAGTCTATCCCGAGCGCACAAAAAAAGAGACGTCGTTTAAAAGCTTTGACAAATTCGACCTGCAAAAAATGAGTCAGGTTAGCAAAATTCTCGAAAAACGCACACTAGAGCGCAAAATAGACGAAATCACAGGTCAGGCTCATCTGCAAAAGCCTGATCAGGCAATAGAAGGTCGCGATTTCGAACAATCGCTCGAATCGCTCAAAACTCTTCTGAAAAAGACTTTAGAGTCATTAAATGAAGATTCTGAAGAGTCTTTTCCTTTGACCCAGCTTGAGCGCAACGCTGTAAAAGAAGCCACCCAATCGCTAATAGAGTCGGGAAGTATTAGAGATTTTCTTTCCAATAGCCTGTATCTGGCATTTCTGTATCAATATTTAGGTTGCCATACTAAATTCAAAAAAACAGTACAATTGAGCCTCTCGATTGATCCAAATAACACCCTGGTTCAGTCAGTGATTGAGGAGTTACAGGAGTTAAATCAATTGCAGCGCTCTTCCAAAGAATCTCAAAATTACGCTGATGTTAAGGACAACAGCATCGCTCCGCTTTCTAAATCGGCTTTGCGCAAACGCATTATCGAACTGGGACGCGGCTCAATCATAGTTCTTGGCGATTTGCTCATTGACGAACTACTCGAAGGAAATCCTGAGCGAATTTCCAGAGAAGCACCAGTTCTTATTCTAGAGCACGTTGCGACAACCAATATCCCCGGTGGCGCAGCCAATACGGCTAACAATATCACTGCTCTAGGCGGTAAATGTCACGCCATAGGAGTTTGTGGCGAAGACGAATATGCTCGTAAAATGGCTCAGATGCTCGAACGCCATGGTATTACTTATGATTTGATAGCAGATAACACAAGACCAACTACGGTCAAGACTCGCATTTTATCGAAGTCTCACTCACTAATGCAACAGCTCTTGCGCCTCGACAGAATAGCTCATCATTCCATTAACGAATCGATCGAGCGCAAATTGGTCGAAAAATTAGAAAAAGCAGCAGGCGCGCATCAAGCCATCATACTTTCAGATTATAAAGCAGGCACCATTACCGACACCATAATCGAAACCTGCCGTAGAGTATCAGAAACAAACAAGAATCTGCTTGTGGTAGATGCTCAAAACAGATTCGAAAGATTCGGCGGTTGTGCACTAATCACCCCGAATCAACCAGACACAGAAGCTGCGCTTGGATTTAAGATCGATTCGCGCGAGTCACTACAACATGCAGGCAGTTTGCTCATGAAATTGAGTGGCGCAAAATCAATCTTAATTACAAGAGGTCCGCATGGAATGGCTTTATTCCAGGAAGATAAGCCGCTTTTCGAATTGCCGCCATTTAACCGAAGCGAAGTATTTGATGTAAGTGGCGCTGGCGACACAGTAATTGCCACAATGACTCTTGCTCTGGTTACAGGAGCTCGCCCGGAAGAAGCAATGGCTCTTGGTAATCTTGCAGCTGGAATTGTGGTTCGCAAACCTGGAACCGCAGTCACAAGCCAAAAAGAAATGCTTGAAGCCCTGGACTCTACAGACCTGCCCTTCTAAAAATGGTGCCATCCTATTAGAATATGGACCGTTATGAATAT